>BFBZ01002415.1_pt1 | contig 10216 bp, 10 predicted proteins | sample 1888401 | NCBI WGS metagenome assembly BFBZ01 (sample SAMD00112614, study PRJDB3348) | symbiont metagenome | host: Chara braunii | reverse complement strand
CCTTGTCGCGCACGTTCTTCAGCATGAAGGCACGGAACGGCACCGACGAACGCTCGAACGCCTGCTCGGGCGTGATCTCGTTGGCGATCAGCGGACGGATGCCGCTGTCATACGCGGTCTGGAACGCCGGCCCCATCACGAAGGCGGTGAGGAACAGCGCGAGCGACACGATCACCGCGTTGGGCGGTGCGGTTCCGGTGCCGAGTGCTGTGCGCAGCAGCGAGAGGACGACGACGATCCGGGTGAATGACGTCATCATCACCAGGATCGACGGCGCGAGCGACAGCACCGTGAGCAGCGCGATGAGCTGAAGGACACGCTCCGTCAGGCCAGTGCCCTGGCCGAACGTGATGCTGACGTCTTGTGCGTGCGCGGATGCCGTGACCACCAGGAGCGTTATCACCGCCGCCGTCGTGAGACGGACGCAGGCGGTGATCCCGCCTGCGGTCACGTTTTCCCTGGTCGGCCGAGCAAGCTGGCCATCTCTTGTTCGAGGTTGTCGTATTGCGGTTTCGGCTGCGCGGCGGCCTGCTGGGGTGCGGCCTTGGGGGCTGCGGCGGCACGCTGCTGAGGCGCGGGGCGCTGTGCGGGCTGCGGAGCAGGGGCATGAGGCGTGGCCGCCTGTGATGCCGGCGCTTGCGGGGCGGGATACGCTGTGGGCTGCGGAGCAACCGCGACGTGCGGCGTCTGCTGCTGTGCCATCGGGCGGCGAAGGGCTGCTTCAAGCCGTTGCGCCATCTCGGCGAGGTTCTGATCGCCCTGGGCGGCCGGCGCGTCGGCGTGCGTCAGCGCCGCCGGTGCAGGCGCGACGGCCGGTGCGGGCTGCGGAGCGTGGCGGACCTCAACGGCGGGCCGTGCGAGATCGGCGGCGAGGCCGGCGAGATGGTCGGCCTGTTGCGCGCGCGCCGGTTCAGCCGCGGCCGCGGGCCAATGGGCGGCTTGTTCGGCCGGGGCGACGCGGGGCTCAGGCGCGATGCGCGGCTCCGGCGCCAGCCGCGGTTCAGCGCGCGTTTCGGCAGGGCGATGTTCGGTCAGGATGCGCGGATCGATTGCGACGCGCACGTTGCGTTCGCGCTCAATCCGCAGCGCGGGAGCGGCGACGGGAGCCGGAGCGGGTGCCGGGGCCGGAACGGGCGGCGGCGCAGGCGCGATGACCGGTTCGGGTTGCAGCGGCCAGAGCGTGGAGTCCGGCAGCGGCATGGCGCGGGGCAGATTGTCGGCGGCGGCACGGGCCGCCGCCGGCTCGCGCGCAGCCACGGCGCCGCCGCGTACGATGTTGGCTTCGACCAGCACGTCGGTCGGACCGCCGATCATCAGAAGGTGTTCGATGTTGTCGCGGCGGACGATGACGAGCTTGCGGCGCCCGTCGACCGCGGCTGAGTCCACCACGGCGAGGCGCGGCTGGCGGCTGCGTGCGGCCTCAAGGCGCGTCGCGCCGAAGCGGCGCACCGCCCAGGCCAGGACGCCGATGAGGACGAGGACGACTACAAATGCGATCGCGAACGTCACAGCGGTCGGTAACTCCAGGCCGAAGAGGTCTCTCATCCGTTACCCACCCCAGGCAGCTTGGCGCGAACGCCACCACCGCAGGCGCAACCGGCGCTTCGGGCTCGCCGATCGGAGGTTGGCCCGATGGTTAACGCCGACGGCAATAATTGCCGATGCGGAGATTACCAAATTCTTAACGCCGACGCCCATCCGGAACCCTCAAACCACGGTTTAAAACGATTCGTTTGGTAAACGGTTTATTGATGGCGATTCCCCACATTTGATGCCCTTAACCTCGCATTAACCATACGCTCGGCAAAGTCTGCCCACCTGAGGAGGTGGATTCTGCCGCCCTTCGGGCCATCGCGAGGGCCAAAATGTCCATCACCGACATATCGCTCCTGTCCATGTTGCGCACCAAGATGCAGTGGCACCAGGAGCGCCAGCGGCTCCTCGCCGAGAACGTTTCCAACGCCGACACCCCCAAGTTCCGCCCACGGGACCTGGTTCCGCCCGATATCGCCAAAGACCGGCGCAGCGTGACCGCGCCGGGCGATGTCGATCTGGCGCGGACGGAGCCGATGCACATCGCGGCCTCGACCTCCGGCGCGACAAAGTTCCAGTCCTCGCGCATGGGCGGCTACGACGTCCGGCCGACCGGCAACGCGGTCAATCTCGAGGACGAGATGATGAAGGTCGCCAGCAACCAGATGGACTACCAGATGGCGACCTCGATCTATTCGCGCAGCCTCGGCTTGCTGAAGACCGCTGTGGGCAAGCGCTGACGCGGCGTTTGCTTTCTCGCTTCGTTCGATTCCATCAGGAGAACGGCCGTGGATTTCATCAAGTCGATCGCGATCGCTGCGTCCGGGCTTCGGGCCCAGGCCGGCCGCATGCGCGTCATCTCCGAGAACATCGCCAACGCCGACTCGACGGCGCCGACGCCAGGCGCCGATCCGTACCGCCGGAAAATTCCGACCTTTCAGAACGAAGTCGACAAGACGCTCGATGCATCCGTCGTCAAGCTCGGCCGCTTGCGCGCCGACCAGTCGGAATTCCGCCTCAAGCACGAGCCGGGTCATCCGTCTGCCGACGAGAACGGCAACGTCAAATACCCGAACGTGAACACGCTCGTCGAAATGATGGACATGCGCGAGGCGCAGCGGTCCTACGAGGCGAACGTCAATGTCATCGGCGCGTCGCGCCGCATGATCGCGCGCACGCTCGACATCCTCAAATCCTGACCGGAGCTGACCCATGGCCACGCCTGGAATTGCTGCGAACGCCTACGCGAGCCTCGCGCGCCTGACCGATCCCACCGGGGGCGTCGGCGGCTCGGGCATGAAGGGCATCGCCAACATCGGCAAGGGAGAGGGAACCGGCGGCCCGGCCTTCGGCGAAGTGCTCAAGACCGCGGTCGACTCGATCACGAAATCGGCGAAACAGTCCGACTCGCAGACCCAGGCGATGGCGGCCGGCAAGGCCAACATCGTGGATGTGGTGACCGCGGTCGCCGAAACCGAGGTCGCGATCGACGCGCTGGTCGCGGTGCGCGACCGCGTCATCCAGGCCTACGAAGAAATCATGAAGATGCCGATCTGACGTTTCTCGTCGGCGTGCAAACAACAAGCGGGGCGTTGGAGGATCGATGACGGGACCGGAAGTGCTCGACGTGGCGCGCGACGCCATCATGACGCTGGTGCTGGTGGCGGCCCCGCTGATGCTGGTGGGGCTGGTCGTCGGCGTCGTGATCTCGCTGTTCCAGGCGCTGACGCAGATCCAGGAGCAGACCATCGTCTTCGTGCCGAAGATCTTAGCCATCTTCGCGGCGATGCTGATCGCATTGCCTTTCATGGCCGATATCCTTCACAGTCACATGGCGCGAGTCGCGGCCCGCATCATCGGCGGGTGACCCTTTCAGAGGCTGCGGGTGCAGATCGACGTCTCCTTCCTGCCGACGTTCGCAGCCGCTTTCATGCTGTGCTTCTCCCGCATCGGCACCATGATCATGCTGCTGCCGGGATTGGGCGAAATGAGCGTGCCGATGCGCGTGCGGCTCACCGTCGCGCTGGTGCTTACGGCGGTCCTTCTGCCGCTGCACCGGCAGAACTATGTGCTCGATCTCCGCGAGCTGGGTCCGGTGATCATCATGCTCGGCCAGGAAATCCTGGTCGGCGTGATCCTGGGCCTCGTGGCGCGGCTCACCATCTCTGCGCTCCAGGTCGCGGGCGCGGTGGTCGCGCAGCAGATGGGGCTCGGCTTCGTCACCGCGGTCGATCCGAGCCAGGGCCAGCAGGGCGTTATCGTCGGCAACTTCCTGAGTGTGCTCGGCATCACGCTGATCTTCGCGACCGATCTGCACTACCTCGTGATCGCGGCGCTGAACGACAGCTACGCGATCTTCAAGCCGGGCGAGATCCCGGTCATGGGCGATGTCGCGAACCTGCTCAGCACCACGGTCGCGGGCGCGTTCCGCGTCGGCGTGCAACTGTCGGCTCCATTCCTCGTGTTCGGTCTTCTGTTCAACCTCGGGCTTGGCGTGCTCTCGCGGCTGATGCCGCAGATGCAGGTGTTCTTCGTGGGCATGCCGCTCTCGATTTTGGTTGGCTTCCTGATCCTTTTCCTCGTCATCGGCGCGATTATGACGACGTTCCTCAGCTACACCGAAAATGTGCTGCGGATCCTCGCGCCGAATTCATGAGGTGAGGGCGCCGTGGCCGAATCCGACCAAAACGACTCAGAAAGATCAGAAGACCCAACCCAGAAACGGTTGGACGAAGCCCTCCAGCGCGGCGATGTCGCCAAAAGCCAGGAGGTTTCGACCTGGTTCGTGATGGCGGCGGGCGCGCTGGTGCTCGCCACCTTCTCGTCGCCGATGAGCGGCGGCTTGAGCTCCACCTTCCGCGGCATCATCGCCAACGCCCATCAGATCCCCGTGGACGGCCGCGGGCTGATGAGCCTCGGCATGCGGATGTGCTTCGAGATTCTCGGGAGCATCGCAGCGCCGCTCGGCATTCTCGTGTTCGCCGCCATCGCCGGCAACATGATCCAGCACCGGCTGGTCTGGACGAGTCAGCCGCTGAAGCCGCAGTTCTCCAAAATCTCGCCGCTCGCGGGCCTCAAGCGCCTGTTCTCGACGCAGGCGCTGGTCAACTTCGCCAAGGGCCTCGTCAAGCTGGCGGTAATCGGCACCGTGATGTTCCTGCTGCTGTGGCCGGAGCGCACCAGGCTCGACGGCCTCGTGCGCACCGACGTCCTCGGCTCGCTGCTGATCACGCGCTCGCTTGCCGTCGACATGATGGGCGCGGTGGTGGCGATCCTCGCGCTGGTCGCAGCCGCGGATTTCTTCTTCCAATACCGCCAGTGGTTCGAACGCCAGAAGATGTCGCTTCGGGAAATGAAGGACGAGTACAAGCAGACCGAAGGCGACCCGATGATCAAGAACAAGATCCGGCAGTTGCGCATGTTCCGCATGAAGAAGCGGATGATGACGAAGGTGCCGAAGGCCTCGGTGATCATCACCAACCCGACCCACTACGCCATCGCGCTCCAGTACGAGCGTGACATGAACGCGCCGGTCTGCGTCGCCAAGGGCGTCGATCTCGTCGCGCTGAAGATTCGCGAGATCGGCGAGGAACACAATGTTCCGATCGTCGAAAGCCCGCCGCTCGCCCGCGCGCTCTATGCAACCGTGGAGATCGACGAGGAAATCCCCGAGGAGCACTACAAGGCGGTCGCCGAAATCATCGGCTACGTCATGAAACTGCGCCGCGGCGGGGCCTCGCAATGAGGGTAACCGTCCGCGACCGTGAAACTGGGAACTTTCCGACCGAATCTCTTGCCTTGTGCCCCTTCGGTGGGGCACCAAGGGAAGGCTTCGTTGCGTGGCGCGCCCTGAATCGGACCGAACTGACGCCCGTATGGCCACTCAAGACCTGAGCCCGAATCTGAGCCGAGACGTGTCTGAAGACGTCAAAACGTCCGCAGTCGACCGCAGCCAGACTGCGCGCGGCGGCAGCATCGGCATGGTGCTGCTGGTCGCGGTGGCGCTGGTCGGTGCCGCCGTCGGCCTTTTGCTGGTCGGCCGCGGCAACGCCGGTCCTTATATCCTGGCGCTGCTCGCGGCGCTTGCGATGGCCGGCGTGTTCTCGCTGTTCGCGATGGCGACCGGCATCCTGCGCATCTCCAGCAAGGAGACCGGCAATCCGCTCATCCAGGCGGTGGCGGACGAGGCTGTGGACGGCCTCCTGATCACCGATCAGCGCGGCCGCGTCATCTACGCCAACGCCGCCTATCTCGCGCTGGTGGATGCTTCCGGTCCCGAGGACGTGCGCCCGGTTGAGCGGGTGTTCCTCGGCGATCCCGACGTGTCGGAGGCGGTGTACCGCCTCGTCAAGGCCGGCAAGGAGAATCGCCGCCTGCAAGAGGAGGTTCGCGTCGCGGGGCAGAACGGCAAGCCCGCGCGGTGGCTTCGCTTGCGCGTGCGCCCGCTCGGCGAGGGCAGGCGGCTCAGCGGCCACTCGCTCTGGTCGGTCGCCGATGTGACGCGCGACCGCGAGCGGCAGGAGAACATCTTCCAGGAGCTTCAGCACGCGATCGACTATCTCGATCACGCGCCCGCGGGATTCTTCTCCGTCGATGCCAACGGCGACATCAGCTATCTCAACGCCACGCTTGCGGCCTGGCTCGACCATGATCTCGCTCAGGTCGGCTCCGGCGGTCTCAAGCTCTCCGACATCGTCTCCGGCAACGGCGCGGCGCTCCTCAACACGCTCAACGCCGCGCCGGGCGAAGTCAAAACCGAAGTCCTCGATCTCGACTTCAAGACCCGTAGCGGCCGCTCGCTGCCGGTGCGTCTCTTCCACAAGGTCGCCTACGGTTCCGACGGCACGGCGGGCGCCTCGCGCACGCTGGTGCTCAACCGTGCGCGCGGCGAGGCCGCCGATCCCTCGCGCGCCGCCGAAGTGCGCTTCATGCGCTTCTTCCAGTCCACGCCGATGGCGATTGCGACCGTCGACAGGGCCGGCAAGATCGCGCGCACCAACGCGCTGTTCGTGCGTCTGTTCCCGGGAACGCTGAAAGAGGGCGGCCAAGGAAACATTGAGGACAAGTCCATCCTCTCCGTGGTCTCCGAGCGCGACCGCGAAACGCTCGAAGCCGCGATCAAGAGCGCAAGCGAGGGCCAGAGCGACGTCCCGCCGGTCGATGCCGCGCTCACCGGCGCGGGCGAACGTTACGGCCGTTTCTACGTCTCGCCGGTCGAGGAGGCCGAGCGCGACGGCGAGGCCGCGATCATCTACGTGCTGGAGACCACCGGCCAGCGCACGCTGGAGAACCAGGTCAACCAGCGCGCGCGCATGGAGTCGGTCGGCCAGCTCGCCGGCGGCATCGCGCACGACTTCAACAACGTGCTCTCCGCCATCATGATGGCGACCGACTTCCTGCTGAACGCGCACAAGCCGACCGATCCGTCGTTCCAGGACATCATGCAGATCAAGCAGAACGCCAACCGCGCCGCGAGCCTGGTGCGGCAACTGCTCGCGTTCTCGCGCCGTCAGACGCTGCGGCCGCAGGTGCTCGATCTCGGCGAGGTGCTGAACGAGCTGACGATGCTGCTGCGCCGTCTGATCGGCGAGAAGGTCGCTCTTGAAGTGAAACACGGCCGCGATCTGTGGCCGGTGAAGGCCGACATTTCGCAATTCGAGCAAGTCGTCGTGAACCTCGCGGTCAACGCGCGCGACGCCATGCCCGAGGGCGGCAAGCTTTCGGTCCGCACCAAGAACGTCACCGCCAAGGAAGCCGACGAATACGCCTACAAGGGCATGCCCGCGGCGGATTACGTGCTGATCGAAGTGACCGACACCGGCACCGGCATTCCGCCGGAGATCATCGACAAGATCTTCGAGCCGTTCTTCTCCACGAAAGAAGTCGGCAAGGGAACAGGTTTGGGCCTCTCGACGGTCTACGGCATCGTCAAGCAGACCGGCGGCTTCGTCTATCCGGAGAGCTTCACCGGCAAGGGCACGACGTTCCGCATCTTCCTGCCGCGCCATGTGCCGAGTGCGGAAGAAGTCGCCGACGCGATGCCGCACACCGAGGCGCCCGGCATCGCCGACGCCCCACATGCCGAGGAACCGCCGAAGCCGGCCGCAGACCTCACCGGCCACGGCACCATCCTTCTCGTCGAGGACGAGGAGGGGCTACGCGCGCTCAACGCGCGCGGACTTGCTTCGCGCGGATATACGGTGCTCGAAGCCGGCAACGGCATCGAGGCGCTTGAAGTGTTCGCCGAGCACGAGGGCAAGGTCGATCTCGTGGTGTCGGACGTGGTGATGCCCGAGATGGACGGCCCGACGCTGCTCAAGGAGTTGCGTGCGAAGAATCCGAACCTGAAGATCATCTTCGTCTCGGGCTATGCCGAGGAGGCGTTCTCGAAGAGCCTGCCCGAGGGCCAGCAGTTCTCGTTCCTGCCAAAGCCGTTCACGCTCAAGCAGTTGGTCGGCGCGGTGAAGGAGACGATGCGGGGGTAGGGCGCTGGCGCTTTGACATTCCGCTGTCGCGCCAACCTCCACTGTCGTCCCCGCGAAGGCGGGGACCCATCGCGCAACAATTCCGCTCTTTCTCCGCCTCATCCTGAGGAGCCGCGAAGCGGCGTCTCGAAGGATGTGGCGGCCACATGCTTCGAGACGCATCGCTGCGCGATGCTCTTCAGCATGAGGCCGGGAGAGAGCTTCGCCAAATTGTCACGAACTTATAATGATGGTGGGCCGCTTTGCTCAGCCCGCTCTACGAGTTACCAGCCGTACGAGACGCATTTGTAGACCCGCTCGGTCTTGCAAGACGAGGCGGACCGGAACACATCTTTTCTGCCGTTTCGGGCATAGACGTCGCAACCGTCGGTCCAGGCGCGACAAAGCTTTTCTACAACGAGACCGTCCACCACTTCTGTTTCCAGCGGCGGAATCCAGCGCTTACCAATCCAAAAGCCGGCGCCCAAAACGGCAAGCGTGATCGTCAGCGCAACAAGCGCACGTACAACACCCATAAGGCTTTTGTCGCTTGGGGCGTCGGCAAGGTTCAAAGGTGATCGTGGCCGGTCCGCACCATCTTGTCGGTAAACGCGAATATCCCTCAAATTTCGGTTGCAACCAGTCAAAACGGCGTTGTTAAATTGTGGTGACGGTCATGATTGCCGCGCCCGGTTGAGGGGGCGGCGGTTTTTTTGAAAGCGGTGCCGCATGCGGACGTTGCGTCTTGGAATTGCGGTGGTTGCCGCGCTGGCTGTCAGTCCGGCATTGGCGCAGCCGAAGTCATCCGCTCCCGCGGCGTACAATTGGACCGGCGCTTATCTGGGCACCCACGCCGGCGGCGGCTGGGGCGCGTCGTGCTGGAATTTCACGCAGGCCGCCCTCGACCACGGTTGCGGCGACATCAGCGGCGCCTTTGGTGGCGCTCAGCTCGGATACAATTGGCAGACCGGCAATGTCGTGCTCGGCGCCGAAATCTCGGGCAGCTTGGGCAAGATAACCGGGAGTTTCGTCCCCGCCGTTTCCTCCCAAGGCACCGATAGAACGACAATCGAGCAATTTTATTTGGCGACCGCCCGCGTGGGATATGCGTGGGACCGGACTCTCGCATATGCCAAGGGCGGCGCGGCCTCGGTGCACTACGACTACGCCAGAACCTGCAACGGCGTCACTTCAACAGGTGCTTGCGGGCCGATCGGGGCAACGTCGACCCAGGGAAGCGAATGGCGCCTTGGCTGGACGGTCGGCGCCGGCATCGAATACGGACTGCTGCCGAATGTTTCGCTGGCGGTTGAATACAATTACGTCGGTCTCGGCAGCCGCAACGGCAACTTATATGCCGTTGGCGGCTTCACATGTGGCGGCGGCGCGGGACAGCCTTGCGCGAGCGATATCAAGAATGACCTGTCGATCGTGACCGCACGCCTGAACTGGCGGTTCGGCGGGCCGTGGTAACTACGCTGCTCTCGGCCTGATCGCTTTTAGCTTGTCGCCGATCTGGCGCTTGCGCTCCATCAGCTCGTAATCGGTCTGCAAGCCGAGGAAAAAGCCTTCCGACATCTTGAAATAGCGCGCGAGGCGCAGATCGGTGTCCGCGGTCACTGCGCGCTTGCCGAGCACGATCTCGTTGATCCGCCGCGGCGGAACGTCGATGGCGTTCGCGAGCGCCGTCTGCGACAGCCCCATCGGTTTCAGGAATTCCCCCAGCAGGATTTCGCCGGGATGCGGGTTCGGCAGGAGGCGCTTGGCCGTTGATGATTTCGATTTATTTGGCATGGCAGCGACTCTTTCGATCGTCGCCCGGGACTATAGCTGACCGGCCCATACTCTGCTGTCGCTCCGCCTCATCCTGAGGAGCGGGCGAAGCCCGCGTCTCGAAGGATGGGGCGCCCACCGGCCGTGACTCCATGCTTCGAGACGCATCGCCATAGCGCGTCAAGGACGCGCGTAAACGCGCTTATAGCGATGCTCCTCAGCATGAGGCCGGGAGAAGACGCCAAAATTTTCTAGCTTGCTTGCCTTGACTTTATTCCCAAGGATTATATTCTTTAATCACCTTGCTCATCCGAGGGCGTCTTCTAGGGACGCTGGGAAGACGGAGCAGGGTGCGGAAGCCTGCGCTTGGGGCTCGTAACCCCAATCCCGGGCGGCTCCGGGCATCGAGTCGGGCGGCACTAGGACCGTTCTGCGAGGTGCTCGCT
>BFBZ01002414.1_pt1 | contig 10220 bp, 9 predicted proteins | sample 1888401 | NCBI WGS metagenome assembly BFBZ01 (sample SAMD00112614, study PRJDB3348) | symbiont metagenome | host: Chara braunii | reverse complement strand
TTCGCGCCGAACTCCTGACGCGCATCCTTGGCGTCAACGGCCATCTGATCGTGCAGCCGATCGACACGCCGCTGGAAGATTTTGCTGCGGTCGCCGGCCGCATCAACGGCGTGGCGGGTGTCAAATATGCCATCCCGCTGATTGATGGACAGGTGCTGGCGCAAGGCAGCGTCGGCGGCGGTGCCGGTGCGCTGGTGCGCGGCATACGCGGTGAGGATCTCGGCAAGATCTCGATTGTCGCCAGCAATATCAAGCAAGGCACGATCGCCAATTTCGACGCCGGCGAGGGTGTCGCCATCGGCAGCCGCATGGCGGAGAATCTCGGCCTCGCGCTCGGCGACACCATCACGCTGATTTCGCCCAACGGCGATGTGACGCCGCTCGGCACGACGCCGCGCATGAAGGGCTACAAGGTCAGTGCCATCTTCGAAGTCGGCATGTCCGAGTATGACAGTTCCATCGTCTACATGCCGTTTCCGGAAGCGCAGCTCTATTTCAACATGGACGGGCAGGCGCAGACGATCGAGATCTATGTCGACAATCCCGACGATGTCGACGCGTTGAAACCGAAGGTGGAAGAGGCGGCACAGCGGCCGGTCTTCCTGACCGACTGGCGCGAGCGCAACCAGACATTCTTCTCCGCGTTGCAGGTCGAGCGCAACGTGATGTTCATGATCCTGACGCTGATCGTGCTGGTGGCAGCGCTCAACATCATTTCCGGCCTGATCATGCTGGTGAAGGACAAGGGCCACGACATCGCCATCCTCAGGACGATGGGGGCTTCGCGGGGAGCCGTCCTGCGCATCTTCCTGATGACGGGGGCCGCCATCGGCGTGGTCGGCACCATCGCCGGTGTTCTCCTTGGCGTTGTCATCTGCCTCAACATCGAGCGGATCCGCGAATTCTTCTCCTGGGTCTCGGGCACCGTGCTGTTCAATCCGGAACTCTATTTCCTGAGCCAGCTGCCCGCCCGCATGGACGCCAGCGAGACGATCTCGGTGGTGATCATGGCGCTGGTGCTGTCGTTCCTGGCAACCCTGTTTCCGGCATGGCGCGCAGCCAGGCTCGATCCGGTCGAAGCGCTGAGGTATGAATGATGGCCGAGGCCATTATCGAGTTGAAGAGCGTCGAGCGGCACTATGTCCAGGGTCCGCGCAAGCTCACCATCCTGAACGGCGCCGATTTCTCGCTGAAGCGCGGGGAAATGGTGGCGCTGGTAGCGCCGTCCGGCACGGGCAAGTCGACATTGCTGCACACCGCCGGCCTGCTGGAACGGCCCGATGCGGGTGACGTCATACTGGCCGGCCGCGCCTGCGGACGCCTTTCCGATGATGAACGCACGGCGATCCGCCGCAACGACGTCGGCTTCGTCTACCAGTTCCATCACCTGCTGCCGGAATTCTCGGCGCTGGAAAACATCATGATGCCACAGCTGATCAAGGGGCTGTCGCGCAAGGAGGCCGCCGAGCGTGCGGCGCAGCTGCTCGACTACATGCAGATCGGCAAGCGCGCGCAGCATCGCCCGTCCGAACTGTCGGGCGGCGAGCAGCAGCGCGTTGCCATAGCGCGCGCCGTCGCCAATGCGCCACTGGTGCTGCTTGCCGACGAGCCGACCGGAAACCTTGATCCGGTCACCGCCTCATACGTGTTCGATGCGCTGGGAGCACTGGTCAAGCAATCGGGTCTGGCGGCGCTGATCGCCACCCACAATCACGAGCTGGCCTCGCGCATGGACCGCCGCATTACGCTGGCCGATGGCAAGGTGGTGCCGTTGTAAGGCTGCATTGATGTTCAGGTGCCGGCCTGCTTGTGCCGCCACCTGAACTTCCAGCTGCCGATGCCGCATTTCGCTCCGCTTCATCTGGCCCGAACTCCTGCATCCTGGAGGCCGATGGAACCCGACCCGGAAGTGCTTTCGCGCTTGGACGGTGGATAAGCGGCGTGATCAGGCACCTCCATCAACCATTTCTTAACCTTGCCGATTTGATGGCCAGCGATTCCGCATGGGGGCGGATTCCGATCGTTGACTTTAGAACAAAATTAGAACAAATTAGAAACATAGCGACAACAGGAGAGTGTTATGACCGATCTTGTTCAGGATGTTGTGTCTCTGGTGTGCATGAGTGCGTTTCTGATTTCCATGGCGATGTGGATCGGAGCGATGTGAGAACCAGCGCCTTGTCGCTGATGTTTCTGGCGGGCGAGGAGGCTGCGTTGTTAAGCCTTTCTTGCCGCCATGACGCTAGGGTGCCCTGAAGACAGGGAGTAGCGCCAGGTGTCGCCCATCGTCACGGCCATTCTCGTGGCATGCAATCTCGGCTTGATTTTTCTGCTTATGACCGCGCCGCTCGGTGTGCGCACGGTCAGGATCGGTCGCCTGGTGAAGATGGACCGGCAACGACTCTGGCAGGCGCTGTGGCCGCTTGGGAGCGACGCCGGCTGGTCCGGCGAGATCCTTTCCGCCGAATCGTTGGGTGATGGTGGCATGGCCCGGACACGGCTTTCCTGGGAGGGGCGCGACGGCCAACCCATCGAGCGCAAGATCATGCTCGAAGAGGTGGAGGAGTACAGCCGCTTCTCGATGCGCGTTATCGAAGACACGGCCCTGGATCCGTCCTTCTGGGCGGATTATCGCGAAACCACGGAGTTGGTCTCCGAAGGCGCCGCGACGCGCGTGATTCTCAGCCAGACCGATCGTTACCGCGGCATAGCCTTCCTGGTTTTCCGCTACTTCGCCATGCGCCGCGAGCTTGGCAAGCTGGGTATCTGGGCCAGAACCGGCGCGTATAGCAAGGGTGGCTGGTTCGAGCATCCACTCAGCCAGGTCGGGTTTGCCATTCTTTCGGCACTCATCCTGTGGCCGTTCTTCGGATTGAATCTTGGCGGCCTGGCGCTGGCGGCGATTCTGACATCGGTGGTCGCCCTGCACGAGCTCGGCCACATGGCGGCGTTCCGGTTGACGGGACATCGCAAGGCACGGATGATCTTCATCCCGCTGCTGGGCGGCATCGCCATTGGCGGGCGCCCTTATGACAGCCGTTTCGAAGTGGCGTTCGTGGCGCTGATGGGGGCCGGCTTTTCCGCCTTCCTGGTGCCGTTGCTGATGGCCGCCAGCGTCTTTGCCGGCGGTGAAGGCCATCGGCTCGCCGCAGCCCTGCTGGCGACGCTTGCCGGCTGTTCGGCTCTGTTCAACATCGCCAATCTGGTGCCGGTGTGGAAGTTCGATGGCGGGCAGGTGCTGCGCCAGATCTGCCCAGGCCCGGTCGTGCTGGCGTTGGCATCGTTTTCGCTGCTGTCCGCCTTTCTGGCGCTTGGGTCGCGCGCGGGCTTCTCGTCCAGCTTCCTGCTGGCGGCAGGCGCTGTCTTCGCAATCCTCAGCCTGCTGACGATGCGCAGCGGTGTGAAGCCGCGCCATGAACTGAAGCCGATCCGCACCTTCGACCGATTTGCGATGGCCGCCGCGCTGCTGGCGGTGTTCGCCATCCACGGCTACGGAGTTCTGTGGGCTTCGGCGCGGCTGATCTGAACGTTCGCCAAAGAGAATCAGCCGGCCTTGCGCGCGCTTTCGGTCCGCACGACAGCCGCGGGACCGAACACATCCTCGAAGGCGGATTTCAAGGCGTGATCGAGATCGGCCATCGTCACCGGCAGGCCGAGATCGACAAGGCTGGTGACGCCGTGATCCTGCACGCCGCACGGCACGATGCCGCCGAAATGGCCGAGATCCGGCTCGACGTTGATGGCGATGCCGTGAAAGCTCACCCAGCGCCTCAGCCTGATGCCTATTGCCGCGATCTTGTCCTCGGCGGTTGAGCCGTCCGGCAGTGCAGGGCGGTCCGGCCGCACCACCCAGACGCCGACGCGGTCCTCACGCCGCTCGCCGCTTACATTGAAGGCGGCAAGCGTGCCGATGATCCACTGTTCGAGCGCGGCAACGAAAGCGCGCACATCCTCGCGCCGGCGCTTGAGGTCGAGCATCACATAGGCAACCCGCTGGCCCGGCCCGTGATAGGTGTATTCGCCGCCGCGCCCGGCCGCGAATACGGGGAAACGGTCAGGTTCGATGAGGTCTTCGATTCGGGCCGAGGTGCCGGCGGTATAAAGCGGGGGATGCTCGACCAGCCAGACCATCTCGCCGGCGGCGCCGGTTCTGATCGCTTCGGCGCGTGCTTCCATGAAGGCAAGTGCATCGGGATAGGCGGTGAGGCCGGGTTCTATCCGCCATTCGACCGGCGCGGAGCCGGGCAGGGGCAGGAACGACGTGGCTATCTGGCTGCGTTCTGTCATCACTGGTCTCGCCCGCCGCGCGTCATTTCAAATGCGCGACACGCCTTGGGTGTTTGTCTTGCCCATGTCATGATCCCAAAATCGCTCGGCGCCTTGGCACGACATGCATTGGTCCTTCATATGGCGGCAATCGGCCAAAACGTCCAGTTCACAGCACGTTTCGACCTTCTCGATCATTATGCCAAAATCACTGGCGATTATTGCGTACCGCGCACTTGTTTCCCCGGAAACGATTTGCTACACGCCGCGAGCCGGTTGGTTCCGGCTCCTACCACGTGCGGTCGTGGCGGAATTGGTAGACGCGCAGCGTTGAGGTCGCTGTGGGGCAACCCGTGGAAGTTCGAGTCTTCTCGACCGCACCAAGTACTTTGAAAGCCAACCTCCAACACGTTGAAATGTCAGGATAGCAAGCCCCTTTGGGGGGATGCTTGGCTTCTTGTATTCATGGCGCTGAGGCAGTGGCTGCGCCGCTCGCGCCATCATTTGCCATTCGGGTTCATCGAAGCTTCGCCGAGATCGTGGATTCTATCCAGCCAGCGGCGGCTGGTCCCGTTTCCCAACCTGTGCGCCTCAACACGAGAATCAAGCGGCCTTCCTTATCCGAGCCAAGGTGTCGGCTACGACCTGGCCAAAGGAGGCAGGCGTCGGCACGATGGTGACGCCGGCTTCCTTGAGCATCTCGACTTTCTCCTGCGCCGACTCGCCAAATGCGGAAATGATGGCACCGGCATGGCCCATGCGCCGGCCTTTCGGGGCGGAAAGCCCGGCAATATAGGCGATCAGCGGCTTGCGCATGTTGTCGCGGGCCCAGATCGCGGCTTCGGCTTCCTGGGGTCCGCCGATTTCGCCGATCATCACCACCGCGTCGGTGCCTTCGTCCTGTTCGAACAGCTTCAGCATGTCCTTGAAGGAGGAGCCGTTGATCGGATCGCCGCCAATGCCGACACTGGTCGATACGCCGATGCCGAGCGCCTTCATCTGGGATGCGGCCTCGTAGCCGAGCGTGCCCGAGCGCCCGACGATGCCGACGCGGCCGGGCAGGTAGATGTTGCCCGGCATGATGCCCATCAGCGCCTGTCCGGGCGTGATGATGCCCGCACAGTTCGGTCCGATCAGCTTCATGCGGTCCTCGAAGCGGTAGCGGCGCATGTAGCGCTTCACCTGCATCATGTCCTGCGAGGGGATGCCGTCGGTGATGCAGACACAGAACTTGATGCCGGCATCGGCCGCTTCCATGATCGAGTCGGCTGCAAAGGGCGGCGGCACGAACACGATGCTGGCCTCGGCACGGGTCTCGCGCACTGCGCCCTTCACCGTGTTGAAGATGGGCAGGCCGAGATGCGTTTGCCCGCCCTTGCCGGGCGTCACGCCGCCGACCACCTTGGTGCCGTAGCGCTTCATGTCCTCGGCATGGAAGCTGCCGATCTTGCCGGTAAGCCCCTGAACGATAACCCGTGTGCTTCGGTTGAGCAGGATCGCCATTCTTGAGCTCCTCAGCTTGTTTTTTTCGATGACACCGAGCGCCAGGCGGCAACCGCTTTTTCGGCGGCCTCGGCCAGCGTGTCGGCGACGATCACATCCTCGCCGGAATCGGCCAGGATGCGCTTGCCCTCGTCGACATTGGTGCCGGCGAGCCGTACCACCAACGGCACGTTGATGCCGACTTCGCGGATCGCCTTGATGACACCCTCGGCCACCCAGTCGCAGCGGTTGATGCCGGCAAAGATGTTGACCAGGATCGTCTCGACATTCTTGTCGCCAAGCACCGCTCGGAACGATTTCGCGACGCGCTCGGGCGAGGCACCGCCGCCGATGTCGAGGAAGTTGGCCGGCTCGCCCCCGGCGATCTTGATCATGTCCATCGTCGCCATGGCCAACCCGGCACCATTGATGATGCAGCCGATGTTGCCGTCGAGCCCGACATAGGACAGGCCCCGGTCGCTGGCGAAGGTTTCGCGCGGATCTTCCTGGCTCTTGTCGCGCAGCTCGGAGATTTCCGGGCGACGGAACAAAGCGTTCTCGTCGAACGACATCTTGGCGTCGAGCGCCATCAGGTTGCCGTCACGGGTGACGACCAGCGGATTGATCTCCAGCATCGAGGCATCGTAGTCGCGGAACACCTGGTAACAGCCGAGGATGGTTTCGGTCGCCTTGCCGATCAGGTTTCGATCCAGGCCTAGCCCGAAGGCGATTTCGCGCGCCTGGAACCGCTGCATGCCGACGCCGGGATCGACCGTGGTCCGGATGATGGAATCCCGAGCGTTTTCGACGATGTCCTCAATCTCCATGCCGCCGGCGGCGGACGCGACGATCATGACGCGCTCTTCCTTGCGGTCGAGGACGAAGCCGACATACAACTCCTGTGCGATGTCGACGGCTTCCTCGAGATAGAGCCTGGATACCAGCTTGCCGCGCGGGCCGGTCTGCTGGGTCACCAGCTTGCGCCCAAGCATGGCCTCGGCGGCGTTGGAAATTTCCTCGTCATTGGTGCACAGGCGGATACCGCCGGCCTTGCCACGCGCGCCGGAGTGGACCTGCGCCTTGACGACCCATTTGCCGCCGCCGATCTCGCGGGCGCGGTAGGTCGCCTGCTCGGGGCTGTAGGCCAGGCCGCCACGCGGCACATGGACCCCGTGACGTGCGAGCAGTTCCTTGGCCTGATATTCGTGGATATCCATTCTTGTCCTCCCGGTATCGTCGGTGCGCGGCAGCGCGCGCCTAACCTACGCGTCCGATATCCCCGTTGACCACCAGCATGTTGCGCGCCATGCGCTCCGACGCCGCGTCGATCATCTTGCCGTCGAGGGCAGCCCTCGTTCTCTTCCATGCGCCCCGGCTGCCCGGCGAGAACTCCTCTGCTTCCTCGGCAGTAGTAGAGGAAGTCTCGTTTCGATGATGGCACACAGCAACACCTTCGCGGGTAAGATATCGTTGCGCGCGGGTGGGCTACGGCCAGCCGAAAAGCGACCCTAGGAGCCTCGACGCTTCTCACTCGAATAGAGTGCGACCGCCATTGCCCGATTGCGCACGGCAAGCTTGTCGTAGAGATTCTTGAGATGATATTTCACGGTATTCTCGGAGATGCCGGTGCGTGTCGCGATCTGCAGGTTGGTCCAGCCATCGGCAAGCACCGCCAGCAGTTCCCGCTCCCGAACGGTGAGCCGCGACAGCGGCGTGTCGTTGACTTTGTTGATGTCGATATAGGGGATGCAGATGCGGCCGCGCGCGACCGCGAGGATCGTCTCGAATATGATCTGGGGATCGTCGAACTGGAAACAGTAGCCATGCGCCCCCAGACGCACGCACTGCTTCAGGATTGCGATATCGTGGTCGTTGGAAAAGACTGTGACGCGCACGTTGAGCTTGTGGTTCTGTATCTCCGCCAGAAGGTCGGCGCCGTCCATGTCGGCGAGCTTCCAGCCGATGACAGCGACATCGAATTGCGACGCCGTTGCGAGTTCCAGGAAATGCTTGCCGCTTCGCACCGAGCCGAAAAACTCGAAACGTCCGTCGCATTCCAGCATTTCACGCAGGGCCGACAGGACGAGAGGATTGCGTTCGGCTACGACGACGCGAACGCGCTGTCCGATTGCCTGGTTTGTTGTCTCCGAATGGATGTTCAAGGATTCCCGGTTGTTCTGGACCGATTTGCAGGCAGGGGCCGATCCGGTTGTTTCTGTTCACCTCACGTTACGGCAATTTCGCCCTACCGGACAATCGGTGCTCTTTCCGCAGCGACATACACTGTCGCGCCGTTTGAACCAGGCCCTCGCCGACAATTGACTTTTACGTAAATGCCGTGCGAGGCTCGGCGCGTTGGGGACAACATGCCGATTCCAGCTTGGGGTTGGGTTGGCATGGGACGGAAGGGGCCGATAATCGGCGAGGGTGTCCGGTCCCGGCATGTGGAGTGACAATGCGGGAATATTATTCGATCACCGAACTGACCCGCGAATTCGACGTTTCGACGCGGACGCTGCGCTTCTACGAGGATGAGGGACTGGTGCAGCCGGTGCGGCGTGGCCGCACCCGCCTGTTCCGTCCGTCGGATCGGCACCTCATTCGCCAGATCATGCGCGGAAAGAGGCTCGGCTTCTCGATCAACGAGATTCGCGAAATCATCCAGATGTACAAGGAGCCGCCAGGCGAGGTCGGTCAGCTCAAGCTGATGATCAAGCGCATCGAGGAAAAGCGCGAGGATCTCCGGCAGAAGCGCAGGGACCTCGAGGAGACGCTGGCTGAACTCGACCAGGCCGAGGAGTCGTGTGTCGAGCGGCTGGTGGAACTTGGCGTGAATACGTAGCAGACGTTTCGAAGCGTTGGTGGGACAGCGCCTCTCTGTCCTGATCTCCCCACAAGGGGGAGATTGGCGGCTTCAACGTCGGCTCAAATCCAGCGCCGCACCCTTTTTGCATAGTCCCGATATTTCTTGCCGAATTTCGCCGCCAGGATTTTTTCCTCGCCTTCGATCGCGATTTTCTGCGTGGCGAACGCCGCGATGAAAGCCAGCGGCAGGAACCAAGCTATCCCAGAGACAAAGGCCACGCCGATCAGCAGCAACGTGTTGGCAAGATACATCGGATTGCGGGTGATGCCGAACGGGCCCGTCGTGACCAGATGATCGGGCACGGCATTGGGATTGAGCGTGGTCTTGGCCCGCATCATGGTGCGGATCGCGGTGAACCAGAGTGCGGCGACGCCGAGCAGCGCCACCCAGCCGGCCGCGAACAGGATGTCGCCCAGGAGATCGCCGATCCAGGGCAGCGGATAGAGAAGCCCGAGCGCGACGCTGATGGCGATGGCCGCGATATAGATCAGCGGCGGCCATGGTATGATTCCCGGTTTTGGCTGGCTGTCGGTCATTGAGCCCCTCCGTCCATCATCTTGTCGTCGGTATTGGCGGTGCAGGTGCCGGCGAGGTCGCCCAGATGCGCTTTCCATTCGGCGGTCTGGTCGTTGCTGTAGAGCCGGTCGAGCGTGGTTTCGCTCTCGAGCGCGTCCAGCATGCACGAACAATAATTGGTGCAGAATGCTTTGTCGCGCTGTTGCTCGCACGATATCTGGCAGGATTTCAGGAAATTGACCTGCCTGGTCTGGACTGGCGCCGGCATGACCTGCGCAAACAGCCAGACGCAGCCGATCAGCAGGGGCTGGTGGATCAGGTAGAAGGCGAGGCTGTGGCGGCCGATAAAGACCAGCGGGTTTGCCCAGCGCCCGGGCGTGATGGTGGCCAAGCGCGCCAGGATGCCGAAGGCAGCGGCAAGCTTGGTCACGCCGATGCCCACAAGCACGGCACCGAACCACGGAAACAGCGGAACATAGTCGTTGGAGCGCGGATTGTTTGACGACAGGCCGACCCACCATAGAGCCGGGTGGTCAAAGATCTCGGAGCGCAGATAGAAGGGGGCGGCGATGACGAGCGCCGCCACAAGCAGCGTCAGCAGCGCCGGCAACCGCAGGAACAGCAGCCCGAGCACGCTCGCCAGCGCGATCTCGTGCAGGATGCCGAAGAAGATGAAGCCGTCCGGCGTGGCGATCCGGGTGACGATCGATATGGCGAGCGCGGCCACGGCAACCATGGCGAAGCGCTTCCAGAAGCCGTTCCAGCGTATCTGTTTGCCATGGGCCAGGAACAGGCTGACACCGACCAGGAACAGGAAGGTCGACGCGATGCAGCGTGCATAGATCTTCCACCAGCCAAAGGCGGTCAGGCCGGGATCGGTGTAGCCGAAGAATTCGAGATCCCAGGTGAAGTGGTAGCTCGCCATGGCAAGCAGGGCGACGCCACGGAGCACGTCGATGCCGATAATGCGGCCTGGCTTATCCTGAACGGGTGCGGTCGGCGTATGGATGCTCATGGTCTCGCGATCTGAATCAGCCCCGGCAAGACGACTATCACGGTTGCCCCGGACAAAAGAAGCTGGCCATGGCGC
>BFBZ01002412.1_pt1 | contig 10221 bp, 9 predicted proteins | sample 1888401 | NCBI WGS metagenome assembly BFBZ01 (sample SAMD00112614, study PRJDB3348) | symbiont metagenome | host: Chara braunii | reverse complement strand
CTCGGCGCCTGGCTGGTCATCGGCGCCCTGGTGGAGCTGGCCGAGCGCACCCGTCTCTTCAAGGCGCCTGGCGCGGAAGTCGCCCGTCGGTTCACCGGCCTGCCGCGGGGCGCCTGGGGCATGACCCTGGCTCACCTCGGTCTCGGGGTCTTCGTGCTCGGCGCCTGTTTCGAGACCGCTTGGAAGCTCGAGGCCGCAGAGGCCTTGCCGGTGGGCGGTCGCCTCGACCTCGGCGCCTATCACCTGATCCTGGATGACGTCCGCGGCGTCGAAGGCCCGAACTACGAGGCCGAGCGCGGCTATCTGCGGGCCTTCAAAGGTGACAGCGAGATCTGCGCGCCCAAGCCCGAACGCCGCTTCTATCCGACCGGTGGTCAGACCACTTCGGAGGTCTGGATCTGCACCCGCGGCCTGAACCACCTCTATGTGGTCCTGGGCGAGCGGCGCGACGCAGCCGGCCAGTCCGTCTGGCTGGTGCGTGGCTATTGGAACCCCTGGGCCCTGCTGATCTTCATCGGCCCCGGGATCATGGCCCTCGGCGGCCTCGTCTCCCTCACCGACCGCCGCCTGCGCCTCGCCGCCGGCCGCAAGGCGGAGGGCGCGGCGTGAAGCGCCTGCTGGCCGCCTTCGCCGCGGTGCTCTGCATGGCCGCCGCCTCGGACCCCGCAGAGCGTCTGCCCGATCCCTCGCAGGAAGCCCGCGCGCGGGAGCTGTTCCGCGAGGTGCGCTGCCTGGTCTGCCAGAACGAGTCGATCGACGATTCGACGGCGGAACTCGCCGGCGACCTGCGGCGTCTTGTCCGTGAGGAAGTGAAGGCTGGCCAGACCAACGACCAGATCCGTCACCACCTCACCGACCGCTACGGCGAGTTCGTCCTGCTGAAACCCGCCTTCTCGTGGGGCAATGCAGCCCTCTGGGGCGCGCCGTTTCTCGTTGTGGCTTTGGGGTTTGCGCTGCTTGTGCGTAACCTCCGGACCCGGCGTGTCGATGAGGATCTCACGTTGGACGAAACGCGACGGCTATCCAAACTCAATGACGAGTAAGGTACGTGACAGAATTGCGCCTAACTACGGACGCTAAGACGTACTGAGGGTGACCTAAACGTAACTTGCAGAGTCATTGCGCTCTGATGCATCGCACCTAGGTTGTCGGAGACGGGCCGAGACCCAGAAATGCTCGGGCTCCACAGGGAAATTGAAGGCTTATGACCTCGAAGAAGACCGGTTACCTCCTCGGCGCCCTGGCGGGTGTCGGCGTCGCCACTGCGGCCCTGGCGGGCGCGGGCTTACGCGACGAGCTTTCATCCCCGTCCCAGTTGCATGGCGGCTCCCTGATCAAGGCCTCCACCGCCCCCATCTTCGCCCCGCCGCCCGGCGCCCCGCTGTCCTTCGCCGATATCTTCGAAAAGGTGTCGCCGGCGGTGGTCTCCATCAACGTGACCTCCGAGGTCGACCCGTCGGCCCTGCGCCGCATCCCCGGCTTCGAGAATTTCCCCTTCGACATCGTTCCCCGCGGCCAGGCGCCCGGCGGCGGTGACGACAACGACAGCGACGAATCCGCGCCCGCCACCCCCGGCGCGCCGGCCGCGCCTGGCACGCGGACCCAGCCGCGCCTGCCGCCGCAACAGTCGTCGGGCTCGGGCTTCTTCATCTCGGCGGACGGCTACATCGTCACCAACAACCACGTCGTCGAGAACGCCAAGGAGATCAAGGTCGTGCTCAAGGACGAGCGCGAGCTGGACGCCGTGGTCGTCGGCCGCGACGAGGGCACCGACCTCGCCGTGCTCAAGGTCAAGGGTTCGAACTTCGCCTATGTGAACTTCGAGAACGCCGCCAAGCCCCGCGTGGGCGACTGGGTCATCACCGTCGGCAACCCGTTCGGCCTGGGCGGCACCGCCACCGCCGGGATCATCTCGGCCTATGGCCGCGACATCGGCGAGACCTTCGTCGATTACATCCAGATCGACGCCCCCATCAACCGGGGCAACTCCGGCGGCCCGACCTTCGACGTCTATGGCCGGGTGATCGGGGTCAACACCGCGATCTTCTCGCCCTCGGGCGGTTCGGTCGGCATCGGCTTCGCCATCCCGGCGGAAGTGGCCGACGCCATCACCAAGCAACTGATCTCGGGCGGCAAGATCACCCGCGGCTACATCGGCGCCTCGATCCAGAACTTCACCTCCGAGATGGCCGAAGCCCAGGGCATGGGCTCGCAGCGCGGCGCCATCGTCGCCAACGTCACCCCCGGCGGCCCGTCCGCCCGTGGCGGCCTGCAGTCGGGCGACATCGTCATCGCCGTCAACGGCGCCAAGGTCCGCACCTCCTCGGAGCTGACCCGCGAAGTGGCCAAGGCCAAGGCCGGCGACGTCCTGAAGCTGGACGTCATCCGCGACGGCAAGAACCGCGTCGTCGAAATCCGCTCGGGCGTCCGTCCGACGGAAAAGGAACTGGCGGCCAACGACAACCAGTCGGGCTCCGGCAGCCAGTCTCCCGGCGCCGGCGCGCCGTCGGTGCAGCGTCCCGTGGTCCTGGGCCTGGCCCTCGCGCCCCTGGACGAAGCCGCTCGTCGCCGCCTCAACCTCGACGCCGCCATCCGCGGCGTGCTGGTGGACAAGGTGGATCAGTCCTCCGACGCCGCCCAGCGCGGCCTGCGCAAGGACGACGTCATCGTCCAGGCCGGCGGCCGGGAAGTGACCAGCGCTTCGGAGTTCTCCGCCCAGGTGGACGTTGCGAAGAAGGCCGGTCGTCCCAGCGTCCTGGTGGGTGTCCACCGCGGTGGCCGCACCTCGTTCCTGCCGCTTAAGATCGGCGGCTAAGCTACGGTATCAATGGGGGCATTGAGTCGATGCGGATTCTGATCGTCGAAGACGACGTCGAGGCGGCCGAGGTTATGGACCGCGGCCTCACCGAGGCGGGCCATGAATGCGTCCGCGCGCCCGACGGCGAGGAAGGCCTCACCGCCTCCCGCGCCGGCGAGTTCGACGTGATGATCGTCGACCGCATGATGCCGCGGATGGACGGTGTCACCATGGTCCAGACCATCCGGCGGGAAGGGGACCAGACACCGGTCCTCTTCCTCTCGGCCCTGGGCGAGATCACCGACCGCGTCGACGGCCTCAAGGCCGGCGGCGACGACTATCTGGTCAAGCCCTACGCCTTCGTCGAACTGATCGCCCGGGTCGAGGCCCTGTCGCGGCGCCGGGAGACCGGCTCCGTCCAGACCGTCCTCAAGGTCGGCGAACTGGAGATGGACCTGATCGGCCGCGCCGTGCATCGCCAGGGCAAGGAGATCGACCTCCAGCCCCGGGAGTTCCAGCTGCTGGAATTCATGATGCGCCACGCCGGCCAGTCGGTGACCCGCACCATGCTGCTGGAGAAGGTCTGGGAGTATCACTTCGATCCCCAGACCAACGTCATCGACGTCCACATCTCCCGCCTGCGCTCCAAGATCGACAAGGGCTTCGATCGCCCGATGCTGCAGACGGTCCGCGGGGCGGGCTACCGCCTGGATCCGTAAAGCCGGGCGCTCGCCATGCGCCTTCCCAGGCTTTTCCGCACCACGCCGTTCCGGCTGACGCTGCTGTTCCTGGCGCTGTTCGCAGCCGCCGCCAGCGCCTTCCTGGCCTACATCTACCTGGCCACCGCCGGGGAGGCGACGCGGCGCACCGACGAGACCATCAAGCGCGAGATGCGCTCCCTGGAGGCCGCCTATCAGCGGGCCGGCCTCGACGCCCTCAACCAGTCCCTGATCGAGCGCGCCGCCAGCGAGCGGCCGTTCCTCTATCTGCTGATGAAGCCGGACGGCACGCGGATCTCCGGCTCGATCGAGGAGTCGCCCCTCGACAGGTTCGACGGCAAGCCGACCTGGTCGACCTTCTCGGTCACCGACCTGGACGTCCAGAACCGCCCCCAGCGCCATCCCGCCCGCGGCCAGCAACTCAAGCTCTCCGGCGGCGAGATCATCTTCGTCGGCGCCGATGTGGGCGAGGACCAGGCCTATGTGGTCAAGATCGTCCGCGCCCTCTGGGGCGCCGGCGCGCTGGTGATCGTGCTGGGCTTGGCCGGCGGGGTCCTGATCAGCCGCAACGTGTCGCGCAGCATGGCCAGCCTGACCGAGGTCGTGGACGCGGTCCGCAACGGCGACCTGGCCGCCCGCGCGCCCGTCCGCGGGGCTCGCGACGAGTTCGACGAACTGGCCGAGGGCCTGAACGAGATGCTCGACCGGCTGGAGCGCTCCATGGCTGGTCACCGCCACGCCGGGGATGCGATCGCCCACGACCTGCGCTCGCCGCTCACCCGCCTGCGCGCCCGGTTGGAGACCGCCTATCTCGACGTCGAGGCCGGCAAGGGCAACGCCGAGGAGGCCCTGGGCCAGGCGCTGGACGACACCGATGGCGTGCTGAAGACCTTCGGCGCCGTGCTCTCCATCGCCCGCCTCCAGGCCGCCGGCCAGGCGCCCGATCAGACGGTGTTCGACCCCGCCGACCTCGGTCGCGATCTGGCGGAGCTGTACGAGCCGGTCTGCGAGGACAAGGGCCTCGACTTCGCCGCCGAGCTCTCCTCCGACCTGCAGGTCCGCGGCAACCGCGAGTTCCTGGCCCAGGCCCTGGCCAACATCCTCGACAATGCGGTGAAGTACACGCCGGCCGGCGGCGCCATCATGCTGCGCACCCGCCGGCGTTCCTCCGGCGAGGTGGAGTTCTCGGTGACCGACACCGGCCCCGGCGTGCCCGACGAGGACCGCGCCCGGGTGGTGGAGCGCTTCGTGCGCCTGGAGAACAGCCGCAACGAGCCGGGCTCGGGCCTCGGTCTCTCCCTGGTCGCCGCCGTCGCCGAAGCCCACGGCGGCCGCCTGGAGTTGGCCGAAGGTCCGGGCAAGGTCGGCGAGATGGGCCCCGGCCTCCGCGTCGCCCTGGTCCTGCCCCGGGCGGGTTGAACCTGTGCTACTGATCTCGGCTGGCTGAGAGGAACCTGCATGCGACTGTTGCTCAACATTCTCTGGTTCATCTTCGGTGGGTTCATCTCCGGCAGCCTCTGGCTCCTGGCCGGGGTGATCCTGGCCATCACCGTCATCGGCCTGCCCTGGACGCCCGCGGCCTTCCGCATCGCCGGCTTCAGCTACTTCCCGTTCGGTAAGGTCATCGTCGAGCGCGACACCGGCGCCGGCAGCCTGCTCCTGAACATCCTGTGGCTGGTCTTCGCCGGCTGGTGGCTGGCCCTGCAGCACATCGTCCTGGCCGCCGGCCTCGCCGTCACCATCATCGGCATCCCCTTCGCCTGGCAACACGTCAAACTCGCCATCCTCTCCCTCACCCCCGTCGGCAAGACCGTCGCCCCGGCGTAGGGCCGGTCAGTCTCCGCTGCGCTCTGAGCCACCTCCCCCGAAAAGGGAGGCAAGGAGGAACGACCAACCGAGGCAACCTTCCTCTCCCCCTCGGGGGAGAGGGTAGGGTGAGGGGGCGCCTCTCCGCTGCAGGGCGTCCCAGGCCGAGATGCGCCGCTGACGCGCCGCTGACCCCTCACCCGACCTCTCCCCTCAAGCGGGGAGAGGAGAAGACGCGGCCAAGCCGTGCGCCACCTCCACCGGAGGGGGAATCACAGCCTTGGAACGAACGCCAGGATGCTCCCCCGCTGGGGGAGCTGTCGGCGAATGCCGACTGAGGGGGATGCGGGGCGTGTCTCGGGCGCTAAGCTGCCCGCCATGACTCGTCTGGTGGATTCCCTCAGCCCCTGTGGCCCCGTCATCGACCTGAAGGCCGCCCAGCGGATCAGGACCCTGCTGGATGAGCCGGCGGCCAAGGGGGACTGGACGGCGCTGCTGGACCAGGCCTGGCCGTCCCTGGCCCCGGTGTTCGGCGCCTCGCCCTACCTGACCAGCCTGGTTCGCCGCGACTCCGATCGGCTCCGCGCCCTGCTCGAGGCCGAGCCCGACGCCCGCTTCGCCGACCTGCTCACCCGCACCTCGGCCCTCGCCGCCGCCGACTTCGAGACCGCCAAGTCCGGCCTGCGCAAGCTGAAGGCCGAGGCTCACCTGCTGATCGCCCTGGCCGATCTGGGCGGGGTCTGGGAGCTGGACGCGGTCACCGGCGGCCTTACCCGCTTCGCCGACGCCGCCCTGCATGCGGCGCTCACCGTCGCCGCCCGCGACGAGCTGGAGGCCGGCCGTCTCACCCGCCTGGGGGAGGGCGACGAGGGGCCCGTCCCCGGCTGGTTCTGCATCGCCATGGGCAAGCACGGCGCCTATGAGCTGAACTACTCCAGCGACATCGACATCTCGATCTTCTACGAGCCCGAGGCCTTGCCGGTGGCCGAAGGTGTCGAGACCCAGGGTTTCGCGGTCCGCCTGACCCAGCGCCTGGCCGACCTGATGCAGGACAAGACCGGCGACGGCTATGTCTTCCGCGTCGATCTGCGCCTGCGCCCCGATCCGTCCTCAACGCCGCCGGCCATCCCCGCGCCGGCCGCCTTCGACTACTACGAGAGCGTCGGTCAGAACTGGGAGCGGGCGGCCTTCATCAAGGCCCGCGCCGCCGCCGGCGACATCCCTCGCGGCCGCGCCTTTCTGGAGGAGCTGGCCCCCTTCATCTGGCGGAAGAATCTCGACTTCGCGGCCATCGCCGACATCCACTCCATCAAGCGCCAGATCCACGTCCACAAGGTCGACGACCGGCTCACCGCCAAGGGGGTGGACCTGAAGCTCGGCCGCGGCGGCATCCGCGAGATCGAGTTCTACGTCCAGACCCAGCAGCTCATCCTCGGCGGCCGAAATCCCGACCTGCGCTCGCCCCGCACCCTCGACGCCCTGCAGGCCCTGGTCGTCGCCGGCCACGTCCAGCCCCAGGCCGCCGAGGAACTCACCGCCGGCTACCGCACCCTGCGCGACGCCGAGCACCGCATCCAGATGCTGGCCGACGAGCAGACCCACAAGCTCTCGGAATCCGAGGGCGAGCGCAAACGCGTGGCGGCCCTGTCCGGCTTCCGGCTGGTCCGCAGCTTCGACGCCGCCATCGAGCGGACCCTGCGCACGGTCAATGGCCGCTATGGCGAACTCTTCCCCGAGGAGGAGCAGCTCTCCTCCAAGTTCGGCAGCCTGGTCTTCACCGGCGTCGACGACGATCCGGAGACCCTGGCGACCCTCAGCCGCATGGGGTTCTCCAACCCGCCCCGGGTGGCCCAGACCATCCGCAACTGGCACCACGGCCACATCCCGGCCACCCGCACCGAGCGGGGCCGCGAGCTCTTCACCCGTCTGGCGCCGCGCCTGCTGGAGGCCGCCCAAGCCACCGGCGCGCCCGACACCGCCTTCACCCGCTTCGAGGACTTCTTCTCCAAGCTGTCGTCGGGCGTTCAGCTCCAGTCGCTGTTCCTGGCCCAGCCCCGCCTGTTCGAGCTGGTGGTCCAGGTCCTGGCCTTCGCCCCGCGCCTGGCCACCACCCTGGCCCGTCGTCCGGCGGCCCTCGACGCCATGCTGGACGGCGCCTTCTTCTCCGAGCTGGACAGCGAGGAGGATCGCACCGCCATGGCGCTGGCCGTCGGTCGCGCCGATGGGTTCGAGGGTGCCATGGACGCCGTGCGGGTCATCCATCGCGAGCAGGCCTTCCGCGTCGGCGTCCAGGTCATGAGCGGCGCCGCCAGCGCCGAGATGGCCGGCCGCGCCTTCGCCGATCTCGCCGACATCTGCATCGAGACCCTTGCGCCCGTCGCCCTGACCGAGGCCGAGCGGATCGGCGGGACGTTCGAGGGCGATGTCGCCGTGATCGCACTGGGCAAGTGCGGCTCTCGGGAGATGAGCGCCAGCTCCGACCTGGACCTGATGACCCTCTATCGCGCCGCCGATCCCGCGGGCGCCTCCAGCATCAAGGAATGGAGCGCCGAGATGTTCTACGGCCGCTTCACCCAGCGGCTGATCGCGGCGCTCTCCATGCCGACCGGGGAGGGGGAGCTCTACGAGGTGGACATGCAGCTCCGCCCCTCCGGCACCAAGGGTCCGGTAGCCGTCAGCTTCGCGGCCTTCGAGGAGTACTACGACCGGGAGGCCGAGACCTGGGAGTTCCTGGCCTTGACCCGCGCCCGGGTGGTCTGGGCCACCAGCCCGGCCTTCGCCGCCGCCGCCGCCGGAGCCATTGAGACGGCCCTGCGTCGTCCGCGGGATCGCAGCCGCACCGCCAAGGAGGTCCGCGAGATGCGCAAGCTGTTGGAGCGCGAGCGTCCGCCCAAGGGGGAGTGGGACCTGAAGCTGTCGCCCGGCGGTCTGGTGGACATCGAGTTCGCCGCCCAGTTCCTGCAACTGGCCAACGCCGCGGACGGCGGCCCGCTGAACCAGAACACCGCCGAGGCCCTGGCGGCCGCGGCCGACCTGACGTCGCCTGCGGAGCTCGCCGCCCTGCAGGACGCCTGGACGCTGCAACAGAACCTCACCCAGCTCCTGAAGGTCGCCCTCGGCGACAATCCCGACCCGTCGGGCGAGCCCAAGGCTTTCCGCGCCCTGATGGCCCGGGCCGGCGGCGTGCGCAGCTTCAGCGCCCTGCCGCCACGCCTGGACAAGGCGCGCGCCGCCGCCCGAAAGGCCTACGACGCAATTGTGAAGGCTTGAGCGACGGAACCTCCGGGCTGCGCCGTTGAAGATGCGAACGGGCGATCCCGGAAGGAATTTCTGCATGAAGCGACTGCTGTTGGCCGCAGGCCTGTTCGGCGTGGCGAGCATCGCCCAGGCCCAGATGGCGACAGGCGTGACCTACGACCTCAACGGGGACGGCAAGGTCACCGCGGCCGAGTTCAAGACGGTCCAGACCGGCGCCATGCTGAAACGCGTGGACATCAACAAGGACGGCAGGATCGCCAAGGATGAGATCCAGTCCGTGGCCGGCGGCGGCGCGCGGGGCGGCATGGCGGCGATGATGTTTTCCCGTCGCGACACCGACAAGGACGGATTCATCTCCCGCGCGGAGATGGAAGTCGGCGCCCAGGGCCGCTTCGAGAAGGCCGACAGCAACAAGGATGGCTGGCTCAACAAGGACGAGATCGCGTCCATGCGCCAGAACCGAGGCCGTGACGCGAACTAACGACTATAGTCTTCGCGCAGGCGAGGTGCGGCTTGGAACCAGGCGATCCCGACGAGGCGCTGTTGGCGCGGGTGGCTCAGGGCGAACCTGGCGCCGTGCGCGCCCTCGTGGCGCGCAAGCTGCCCCGGCTCATGGCCTTGGGCCAGCGGATGCTGGGCGACTCCGCGGAGGCCGAGGACGTGGCGCAGGAGACCTTCGTCCGCGCATGGAAGCAGGCCGGCGCCTGGCGGCCGGGCGGCGCGAAGTTCGACACCTGGATGCACAGGGTGGCGCTCAACCTCTGCTACGACCGGCTGCGCCGCCGCCGCGAGGTGGCCATGGACAATCCGCCCGATCGACCCGACGAGGACGGCGCGGCGCCGGACCGCGGTCTGCAGGCCAACGACGTCGGCAAGCGGGTCTCGGCGGCCATGGCCGCCCTGCCGGACCGCCAGCGCGAGGCGGTGACCCTCTGCCACTACCAGGAACTCTCCAACATCGAGGCCGCCGCCCTGATGGGCGTCAGCGTCGAGGCCTTGGAGAGCCTGCTGTCGCGCGGGCGGCGGGCCTTGCGCACGGCCTTGTCGGATATGGTGACGCCATGAGGGATCAAGCATGACCCGTGAACGGTTCGAAGCCCTGGCCGAGGCCTATGGCGGGGACGTCACCCGCTGGCCCGAAGCCGAGCGGGACGCGGCGGCCATGCTGATGGCCGAGGACGCCACCCTGGCCACCTCGGTCCTGGCGCGGGCCGAGTCCCTCGACGCCGCCCTCGACGCCTGGGCGCCGGCCAAGGTCAGTCACGAGCTGCGCGAGCGGGTGATCGCCACGGCGCCCGCGCCGCGAGCCCCGGCCTTCAGCCTGCGGGCCTGGCTGCTGCGCGCCAGCCTGGGCGCCGGCCTCGCCGCCGCCTGCGTGGCGGGTCTGGCCATGGGCGTGGCCATGTCCGACAGCATCTCGGCGCCTGCCGCCGCCACCGAGGCGGTCAGCGCCGCCCTCGACTACGACACCTTGTCCTCGGTCACCGGAGAAGAGGCCTGATGGCCCAGCGTAACATCGTCATCGCCCTGGTGGCCTCCCTGGCCATCAACCTGTTCCTGGTGGGGACCGTGGTCGGCGGCCTGGTGGTAGGTCAGCGGATGAAGGCCGGTCCGCCCCCGGGACGTGGCGGTGGCGGAGGG
>BFBZ01002410.1_pt1 | contig 10222 bp, 7 predicted proteins | sample 1888401 | NCBI WGS metagenome assembly BFBZ01 (sample SAMD00112614, study PRJDB3348) | symbiont metagenome | host: Chara braunii | reverse complement strand
AGGCTCCGGTCCCGTAGCTCAGCTGGATAGAGCGGCGGTTTCCTAAACCGTAGGTCGCATGTTCGAGTCATGCCGGGATCGCCATCTGCCGCAGCCTTGCACGCGCAGACAATCTCCAGATCAAACCCAGGGCGCGCCTGATCCGGCCCGTTCGGGAATCGGGTGGAGCGCTTCGCTGCCATCGAGGAACTTCTCCGAGTGAGACGGCGGCCTGAGCCCCGTCCGCGCGGCGCGCGCAATCGCCGCCGAGATGCATCACCCTGGAGAGCTTTCCATGCATACGACCATCGAGCCGGGCATCCTCTATTTCGGGACGCCGGTCGTCCTCATCAGCACCGTCAACGAGGACGGCGGCTTCAATCTCGCGCCGATGTCGTCGGCATTCTGGCTCGGCTGGCGCTGCATGCTGGGCCTCGCCGCCGGATCGAAGACGCCGCAGAACATGCGCCGCACCGGCGAGTGCGTGCTGAACCTGCCGTCGGTCGATCTCGTCGCCGCCGTCGATCGCCTGGCGCTGACCACGGGATCGGACCCGGTGCCGGCGATGAAGCAGCGCAAGGGCTACCGCCACGTGTCCGACAAGTTCGCCGCCGCCGGGTTGACCGCAACGGCGTCGGAAACCGTTGCGGCTCCGCGCGTCGCGGAATGCGCGGTGCAGCTCGAAGCCCGCATCGAGTCGGTGCATGGCATCGCCGACGACGACGCGATCCTGAAGGGGCACATCCAGTGCTTCGAGGTGCGGGTGCAGCGGGTCCATGTCGATGAGGCCATCCTGATGGACGGTACGCGTGACCGCATCGACCCGGACAAATGGCGGCCGCTGATCATGAGCTTCCAGCAGTTCTATGGCCTGGGCGCGCGCCTTCACGAGTCGCGGCTGGGCACCATTCCGGAGGCGGCCTATCGCACGCCCGACGTCGAGCGCGCCCGCGAGGCGGCCATGCGAATGGAGGTGGCGGCAGGCTGAGCCGGCTCGGCCTGGAGTCTCGCCTGGAATCGCCCGGCCGCACGTTGAAGCTTGCATTCGAGTGCGAGAGGTGGGGACATCATGGGGGCTGTGGCTGTCGACCGGCTGCTGATCGAGGCGGCTGATCATTACAATGCGGGGCGCGCCGGTCCGGCCAAGGCACTGTGCAGCGACATCCTCCAAGCGGTGCCGGATCATCTGCCGGCGCTGCATCTGTCCGCGATCCTCGCCTTCGCCGACGGCGGCATGGCGGAGGGTGCGGAGCTGCTCGGGCGCGTCTTCGCCCGCGATCCCCACCATGCGCCGGCCTATGTCACGCTCGGCGATGCGCTCGCGGTGAAAGGCGAGCGCAAGGGCGCCGCCGATGCGTTCGCGCGCGCAGCGGCTTTGCGGCCGCTCGATGCGGCGATTCACAGCAGGCTCGGCAGCGCGCTGCTCGAGCTGTCGCGCTTCGCCGAGGCCGAGGCCGCCTATCGCCATGCGCTGACGCTCGATCCCGCGCTCGGGCACGCGCGCTGGAATCTCGCGCTCGCCTTCAACCGGCAGGGGCGACTTGCCGAGGCGGAAGCGGCTTATCGCGAGTTGCTCGAGCGCGAGCCCTCCTATCCCGGTGCATGGCGGGCGCTGGCGCATGTGCTCGCCGACCAGGCCAGATATGACGAGGCCGTGCCCGCCTATCTGCATGCGCTGGCGGCGCAGCCGGCCGATGCGGGCCTCCACCTCGCCCTCGGCGACGTGCTCTACAAGCAGCGCGCCTACGCTGACGCCGCGATCCATTACCGCCGCGCCGGCGATCTCGCGCCCGGCGATGCCAACGCTGCACGGCTGCTCGGGCACGCGCTGCATGAGGCCGACCGCCCGGCCGAGGCCGTCGAGGCCTATCGGCGCGCCGCCATGCTCGATCCCACCGATGTGGTCGTGCTCAGCAATCTCGCGGCCTGCCTGTGCGGGACGGGCCAGCTCGATGCGGCCATTGCCGCCTGCGAGCACGCGCTGGCGCTGCAGCCCGATCACGCCCCGGCGCATACCAATCTGGGCATCATCCACGAGATGCGCGGCGAGACCATCGAGGCCGTCGCGGCGCATCGCCGCGCCGTCGCCTCCGATCCCGGTTACGTCAAGGGTCACGCCAACCTCGCGGTGGCGCTGCGCAACGCCGGCGACATCGACGCGGCGCTGGCCGCCTCGCATCGTGCGATCGCGCTGGCGCCCGACAATGCGCTCGCCCGCTACAATCACGCGCATTTCCTGCTGATGTGCGGCGACCTCGTGAACGGCTTTGCGGAGCATCGCTGGGGCCGCGACTGTCCGGACCTCTCCGCGGGCATGCCGCGCTTCGACGCGCCCGAATGGCAGGGCGCACCGCTCGACGGACGCACGCTGCTGCTGTTCGCCGAATATGGCATCGGCGATGCGCTGCAATTCGTGCGCTACATCGATCGCGTCAGGATGATGGGGGGGCCGGTCGTGCTGCAGGTGCAGCCGGCGATCGCGCCGCTGCTGCGCTGTCTGGAGGGCGTGACCGTGGTGCCACGCGGCGCGCCGCTGCCGCCATTCGACCTGCAGGCACCGCTGATGGATCTGCCGCGCATCTTCGGCACCACGCTGGAGACGATCCCGGCCGAGGTGCCTTATCTCGCGGCCGATCCGATCAAGATGGCCGCGTGGCGCAACGTGCTCGGGCGCGCGCCGTCGTTGAAGGTCGGCGTCGTCTGGGCCGGCAATCCCAGGCACAAGGGCGACCGCCAGCGCTCGCTCACCGCGCAGGCGGTGCTGCCGCGGCTCGTGATGCCGGGCGTGCAGCTCTATTCCTTGCAGAAGGAGCCGCGGCCGGACGATGCGCTAGGGCTCGCCGAGCTTGGCACCGACGTCATCGATCTCGCGCCGTTGCTGGGCGACTTCGCCGAGACCGCGGCCGCCGTCGCCGCGCTCGATCTCGTCATCTCCGTCGACACGTCGGTGGCGCATCTCGCCGGCGCGCTCGGCCGTCCGGTCTGGGTGCTCTTGCCCTATGCGCTCGACTGGCGCTGGTTGCGCGATCGCGCCGACACCCCGTGGTATCCGACCATGCGGCTGTTCAGGCAGGAGAAGCCCATGGCTTGGGACGGTGTGCTGGCGCGGACGGCAGGGGAGCTTGCGCGGCTGGCGGCAGGTGAGCGCGGGCCGTTGTTGCCCGGGCTGGTATGAGGCGGTGAGCGATGTCGAAGGCTGACAGGGCCTGACGCTTATCGCATGGCCATGCCAGCGAGACCGGTCTGATCCGAGCGCGTGGACGGAAACGACAATCGCCACAAGCTGAAGAGCATCGGGAGTTGGAAAACGAAGCTGATCGCCGCAGCGCCCGCCAGCACCTCGAAACGTTGTGCCTCGATCAGGGCCTTGGCGCTCGGGACCACGTGGACCAGGCCGTCGGCGACGTAGACAAGCGCAACGGTCCGCCAGATGTTGGCGGACAGCCAGCCCATCCTGAAGGCGTGATCGAACAGCGCGAGCAATCCGGCGAGCGCGAGCGTCGAGCTCGCCATGTGAGACGGCGTGTCGTAGAAGCCGGGCTCCAACGCGGCCTGGACGAACCAGAGTCCGTAGACCACCGCGACGATCTTCAACATCAGTTCGTTCCCAGGCTCGCGAGCTTGTCGTCTGCCTCCGGGCAGCCGATCGGATTGCGCCCCCTTGATCGGAGCAGGCACGCGCGAGATCGAGCTTACGATGCGTGTCACGAAGGCTCTATTAAGCGGCTCGCTTGGATTGTCCTGAACGAGCCGTTTTGCTCGCGCCTTTGATCCAGGTCCCGTGATGCAAGGGCCAGGCGCGGTTGCGGACATGGTGAAGGACCGCGTAGCCGACCTACTGCTCCGCCAGCAACTCCCTCACCCTCGGCACCACCACCTTGCCATACAGCTCGATGCTCCGCATCAGTTTCGCATGCGGCAGCGGACCGGCTGAGTATTTCAGCTGAAACCGCGACAGGCCGAGCGCCTTGATCGTCGCGGCGATCTCCTGCGCCACGGTCTCCGGCGAGCCGACATAGAGCGAGCCGTGATCGGCCTCCTGGACGAACTCGTCGCGGCCCATCGGCGGCCAGCCTCGCTCGCGGCCGATGCGGTCGCGCATGGTCTTGTAGTCCGGCCACAGCTCCTCGCGCGCCACTTCGTCGGTGTCGGCGACATAGCCCGGCGAATGCACGCCGATCGGCTTCGTCTCGCGGCCGAACTGCTTGAGCGCGCGATGGTACAGCTCGACATAGGGCGCGAACCGTTTCGGGTCGCCGCCGATGATCGCGAGCATCAGCGGCAGCTCGTAATGCGCGGCGCGCACCACGGACTCGGGACTGCCGCCGACGCCGATCCAGGCCCTCAGCCGTCCATGCTCGACCGGCGGATAGACCAGTTGATCCCTGAGCGGCGGGCGCAACCGGCCCTGCCAGGTCAGTGGCTGCTGCGGCAGCAGGCTGACGAACAGATCGAGCTTCTCCTCGAACAGCGCCTCGTAGTCCTTGAGATCGAAGCCGAACAGCGGGAAGGACTCGGTGAACGAGCCGCGGCCGAGGATGACCTCGGCTCGGCCGTTCGACACCGCGTCGAGCGTCGAGAAGCGCTGGAACACGCGGATCGGGTCATCCGAGCTCAGCACCGTCACCGCCGAGCCGAGCTTGATGCGGCTCGTGCGCGCCGCGATCGCCGCCAGCGCCACCTCCGGCGCCGAGATCGCGAAATCGCCGCGATGGTGCTCGCCGAGCCCGATGAAGTCGAGCCCGAGCTGGTCGGCCAGCACCGCCTCCTCGACGACGTCGCGGATCACCTGGGCGTGCGAGGCCATGTCGCCATCGGTGCCGCGGGTGACGTCGCCGAACGTGTCCAGGCCGAATTCGATCTGTGTGGTCATATCTCATTCCATTGCGTCGGGCCGTCATACGGCGTCACGCCGTCAGCTGGAAGGGGCGGAGCAGGATTGCAAGCGGAGGAAAGCGAAACACAAGGTTTCCGTGAGCTTGAACGCATCACGAGAAGGTTGGGCCGTCGCCATTCTCCGTCATTCCGGGGCAATCGTCGATGCGCAGGCGCGGAGCGGCTGCGTGTTGACGATTGAACCCGGAATCTCGAGGTCGTTCAGAATGGACGCAAGACAATATCGAGATTCCGGGTTCAAGGCCTCTCGGCCTTGCCCCGGAATGACGGTGGTCGTGATACCGGGCGGATCAGACGGTCCGGACGACCGGCAAAAATTTTTCTTTCGTTTTTCCAGAAAGTATGCTCTACTGCGTCCATCCTGCCTCATCGATGAGGGGCGTACGCGCGGTCGTCACGAGACGCGAGGCAGGGATGCGGTGGCCGTACCGGGTCGCAGCGCGGTTCGCGCCGACGAACGATCCGATGCGGACAGTCAAGTCGCGTGGTCCTGGCCTCCCGATGCTGAGGTCAAGCCGGATGATGGTGCGGAAGCGCATCACGCCGACGATGGGGGCAACACAGCCGGTCCCCAGGGAGAGCGCGAAGCAGCTGTTAAGACCATCGCGCAGGGAAGGCCGGGATGTCCCAGCCGAACCTGTGGTTCCTGCCGCCTGCATTTTTTTTCGCAGGCGGGCCATGGGGGCGGCGAGCTCCCGGTCTTCCCTGCGCCCTCACGTTTCAGAGGGCACGCGATCCGGACAAAGCTCGGGCTTGAGCGGCCGCGAGGGTACGACCCCATGGCCTCGGCCGATGCGATTGCCGCCCGCGCCTCTTGCGCGGTCATGCCATGCCAAAAAATGGGCGTGTGGCCCGGCCGCGCATCACCTAGGCTCCGTTCATCGATTACACGGGATGACGTGCATGGCGGCGGGCAGCGACTATCAGATCTTCGAGGCGGGCGACGTCGTGCTGCAATCGGGCGTGACGTTCCCGTCGCTGCGGCTCGCCTACAAGACCTATGGCACGCTGAATGCGGCCAAGGACAACGTGATCCTCTATCCGACCTCGTTCGGTGCCCAGCATGTCGACACCGAATGGCTGATCGCGCCCGGCGGCGCGCTCGACCCCACCAAGTACTTCGTCATCATTCCGAACCTGTTCGGCAATGGGCTGTCGTCGTCGCCTTCGAATACGCGCGAGCTGTTCGGCGATGCGCCGTTCCCGGCCATCAGCTATCACGACGCGGTCGCGGTGCAGCGCCGGCTCGTTGAGGAACAGTTCGGGATCAGCCGGATCGCGCTGGTCTATGGCTGGTCGATGGGCGGCATGCAGGCCTATCACTGGGCCGCCTGTCATTCGGACATGGTGGAGCGTGCGGCGGTGGTGTGCGGCAGCGCGCGCTGCTCGCCCTACAATCACCTCTTTCTCGACGCGGTGAAGGCGGCGCTGACGGCCGATCCCGCGTTTCGCAACGGCCGCTTCGCCGAGAAGCCGGTGGCCGGCCTGCGCGCGATGGGGCGGATCTATGCTGGCTGGGCGATGTCCTACGAGTTCTACCGCGACGAGGTCTGGCGCGAGCAGGGCTTTGGCTCGCAAGAGGACTATCTCGCCGCCACCTGGGACTTAGCCTTCGCGCATCGCGATGCCGACAACCTGCTGGCGCAGATCGCGATCTGGCAGGGCGGCGATATCAGCAACTGCGCGGCGTTCGGCGGCGATCTGGATCGGGCGCTGTCGGCAATCGCCGCGCACATGCTGCTGATGCCGGGCCGGACCGACCGCTATTTCGACTGGCGCGACAATGAGCGCGAACTGCCCGGGCTGGTCAACGCGCGCTCCGCCGTGCTGCGGCCGATTCCGTCGATCCACGGCCACCGGGCCGGCAATCCTGTCCGCATCCCGGCCGATCGCGACTTCATCAACGCCAACGTTTCCGCCCTTCTCCAGAGCTGACACTTGAGTTCGACATGACCGACGTGCCCACCGACGAATTCGCGCCCCGTCCGAAGCTGCTGACACCGCCGGTGCTGCAGCAGCTCTGCACGCGCTCCAACATGCAGGGCGTGCTGCGCACGCTCAGCCATTACGGCGCGATTATCGGCGTGGGTGCGCTGATCGGAGCGATCGCATCGACGCATGGTGTGCTGTGGGCGCTGCCCTTGCTGCCGGTGCAGGGCGTCGTCATCGCGTTCCTGTTCATGGCGGTGCACGAGACCGCGCACAAGACCGCCTTCGACAGCCGCAGGCTCAACCTGGCGGTCGGCTATCTCTCCGGCTTCCTGATCGGACTTCCTTATGAATATTACTGCCTGTTCCATTGGGAGCATCACCGCCACACCCAGGATCCCCTGCGCGATCCGGAGCTGATCGTCGGCCCCAAACCGCGCTCCGAGACGCAACTCGCGATTGCCTATTCCGGCCTGGTCCAGGTGGCCGGCCGTCTCAGGCTGCTGCTGAAGCATGCGGTGACCGGCGAGGTGACGGTGCCGTGGGCCCCCGCGGGCCGCCGGGCGATCGTCGTGCGGGAGGCGCGCGCCTATGTCGCGGGCTATGCACTGCTGCTCATCGCCTCGCTGGCGCTGCACAGCGCGCTGCTGCTGTGGGTCTGGGTACTGCCGCTGCTCGTCGGACAACTGATCCTGCGGCCCTATCTCTACGCCGAGCACACCGGCTGCGATCACACCCGGAGCGCCTTCCAGAACACCCGCACCACCTTCACCACGCGGGCGGTGCATTGGCTCGCCTGGAACATGCCGTATCATGTCGAGCACCATGCCTATCCGGCGGTGCCGTTCCATGCGCTGCCGAAGCTGCACGCGATCGTCGACGGCGAGATCAAGTATCGCGGGCAGGGCTACGTCGCCGTGACGCGGCAGACCTGGGCGTGGTTTCGCGCGCAGTGGAAGGAAACGAAGTCTCATCCATGATGAGTTTGGATCCGAGTTATCGCCGCTCGGCCGGTGCGCTCCCTCTCCCGCTTGCGGGGGAGGGCTGGGGTGGGGGCGCCACAACGGCAGTCTTTCCAGAGCATCCCCCACCCGCATCGCATCTCTCGATGCGATGCGACCTCCCCCGCAAGCGGGGGAGGCGCAGACCGACCACGTCGCCAGGGATGTCAGCAAGCCATCGTGCCCGACCGGTGCGCGTCCTCCCGGCACGCCCCTTGTGGGAGAAGTGCAGTGATTGGCGTCGTGTTGATATGGTCGCAGCGACGCTGGCTCACCGCCATCGCTCGCGCATCCGCGCGCCGAGATCGATGCGCGGCCCGGAGCGCGCATATGCCGACCCCGGCTGCGCCCGCGGCCAGCTGGCGCGTTCGAACAGCGGCACCAGCGCTTCCGGAATGAACCGCGTGCGCGAGGCATAGACGTGACGATCGCCGCGCACCGGCTGGCCGTGGACGAAGAACCGCTGCGGCACCAGGAGATGCAGATCGTCCTTGGCGCGGGTCATGGCGACATAGAGCAGCCGCCGTTCTTCCTCCAATTCGGCGCTGGAGCCGGCGCCGAGATCGGACGGCATGCAGCCGTCGACGACGTTGAGGACGTGCACGGAATTCCACTCCATGCCCTTGGCGGAATGGATGGTGGAGAGGATCAGATAGTCCTCGTCGAGCAAAGGCACGCCGGACTGATCGGAGGTGGCGTCGGGCGGGTCGAGCGTCAGCTCGGTGAGGAAACGCTCGCGCGACGGATAGCCGCTCGCGATCTGCTCGAGCTGCAGCAGGTCGGCGGTTCGCACCTCCGCATCCTCATGAACGCGCTCGAGATGCGGCTGATACCAGTGCCTGATACGCTCGATATCTCCGGGCCATTCCGAGACGCGCAGCTGCTCCAGTGTGCGCACGAACGCGGTCCAGTCATCGCCGGCGCGCGCCGGTGCGGACTGCTCGCACAGGCGCGCGATCGGATCGGCACTGGCGCTGATGGCATCGAGCAGACGCTGCGCCGACGCCGGACCGATGCCCGGGATCAGATGCAGCACGCGGAAGCCGGCGATGCGGTCGCGCGGATTGGCCACGAAGCGCAAGCAGGCCAGCACGTCCTTCACGTGGGCGGCATCGAGGAACTTCAGCCCGCCGAACTTCACGAACGGGATGTTGCGGCGCGTGAGCTCGAATTCCAAGGGACCGCTGTGCGACGACGTGCGGAACAGCACGGCCTGTTGCTTCAGCACGATGCCTTCCTCGCGCTTCGCCAGCACCTGCTCGACGATGTAGCGCGCCTGATCGGTCTCGTCGCTGACGGTCACGAGCTGCGGCTTGCGCGAACTCGTGCGGTCGGTCCACAGATTCTTGGTGAAGCGCTCCCGCGCCAGCCCGATCACGCCGTTGGCCGCCGTGAGGATCGGCTGCGTCGAGCGGTAGTTGCGGTCCAGCGTGATGATGTCGGCGCGCGGACTGAACTGATCGGGAAATTCCAGGATGTTGCGCACGGTGGCGGCGCGGAAGGCGTAGATCGACTGCGCGTCGTCGCCGACCACCGTCAGTCCCGCGCCGTCGGGCTTCAAGCCGAGCAGGATCTGCGACTGCAGCCGGTTCGTGTCCTGATATTCGTCGACCAGCACGTGGTCGAAGCGATCGCCGATCTCGCGCGCGATGGTTTCGTCCGCCATCATCTGCGCCCAGTACAGCAGCAGGTCGTCGTAGTCGAGCACGGCACTGGCCTGCTTGGCTTCGACATAGGCGGCGAACAGGCCCTTCAGCTCGCCGGCCCATTCCGCGCACCACGGAAAATGCCGCACCAGTGCCTCGTCGAGCGGCATGTCGGCGTTGACGCAGCGCGAATAGATCGCAAGGCAGGTACCCTTGGTCGGAAAGCGTCGCTGCGTGTTGGACAGGCCGCGTTCGTGCCGCACCAAATTCATCAGGTCGGCGGAATCCTCGCGATCGTGGATCGTGAACACAGGGTCGAGGCCGACGCGCTCGGCGTAGTCGCGCAGCATCCGCGCGCCCAGGCCATGAAACGTGCCGGCCCAGGTGAGCGCGGCCGTGATCGGCTCGGCCTTGCCGCCCAGCACCTTGCGGGCGATGCGCTCGACCCTGCGGCTCATCTCGCTCGCCGCGCGGCGCGAGAACGTCATCAACAGGATCCGGCGCGGATCGGCGCCATTGACGAGCAGATGTGCGACGCGATGCGCGAGCGTGTTGGTCTTGCCCGAGCCCGCGCCGGCAATGATCAGCAGCGGCGGGCCGGGCGCGGCGCAGGCACCGCCATGCTCGACGGCGCGGCGCTGCTCCGGATTGAGATCGTCGAGATATGTCGCAGCCGTGGCCTGCACGAATCGTCCCTCAGCCTGCAAGAATCAGTGATTTGCGCCGCATGTGCAACGCGATGGCCCGGTCGCGGCAGCGTTTTACATGATT
>BFBZ01000020.1_pt9 | contig 10226 bp, 14 predicted proteins | sample 1888401 | NCBI WGS metagenome assembly BFBZ01 (sample SAMD00112614, study PRJDB3348) | symbiont metagenome | host: Chara braunii | reverse complement strand
CTGATCTCGAACGACCAGGGCGAAGCGGTGGCCTATGCGATGTTCAAGCTGGAAGACCGCGGCCCGATGATGATCGAGCCGGGCTGGAAGGTCTACAAGGGCATGATCGTCGGCGAGCACACCCGCGACAACGATCTCGAGATCAACGTGCTCAAGGGCAAGCAGCTCACCAACATCCGCACCACCTCGAAGGATGAAGCGGTGCGTCTGACCCCGCCGATCCGGATGACCCTGGAAAAGGCGCTGGCCTATATCGAGGACGACGAGCTCGTCGAGGTGACGCCGAAGTCGATCCGGCTGCGCAAGAAGCACCTCGATCCGAACGACCGCAAGCGCGCCGAAAAGGCCAAGGAAGCGGTGGCGTAAGCTATCGCGTAAACCGAACTGTCGTGCCCCGGCTTGACCGGGGCACCCAGTACGCCGCGGCCTATCGGTTCAATAACAACTGTCCCCGGAATACTGGATCACCCGCTTTCGCATTCGCGGGTGATGACAGTCATGCGCGCGGCGGCTTCAGGCCCGGCGGCGGACGTGCTAGAGCCGGGACATGAGTTCGCTTCCCTCCACGATCGATGTCGCCATCATCGGCGCCGGCGCCGCCGGCCTCGGCGCCGCGCATGCGTTGAGGGGCACGGGCCTTTCCAGCATCGTCCTGGAGGCCCGCGACCGCCTCGGCGGCCGCGCGCACACGATCCAGGCCGCACCTGACGTGGTGTTCGACGTCGGCTGCGGCTGGCTGCATTCAGCCGACCAGAACAGCTTCGTCGGCATCGCCAAGCAGCTCGATTTCGACCTCAACAAGGACCTGCCGCCATGGCGCGAGCGCGCCTATGGCAAGGCGTTCCCGCAGGCCGATCGCGACGCGTTCATGCTTGCGCTCGACGAGTTCTACGATCGCATCGAGCAGGCGGCGCGCGGCGGCAAGGACGGCTCCGCCGATCACTATCTCGAACCCGGCAACCGCTGGAACCCGATGATCGATGCGATCTCGACCTATGTGAATGGCTGCGAGCTCGACCAGCTCTCGATCCTCGACTTCGACGCCTATGAGGACAGCAACGTCAATTGGCGCGTCAAGCGCGGCTATGGCGCGCTGGTCGCGGCTTACGGCCAACTGGTGCCGGTCGCGCTGAACTGCGAGGTCCACCTGATCGATCATTCCGGCCAGCGCATCCGCATCGAGACCTCGCGCGGCACGCTGGAAGCGGACCGTGTGATCGTCACGGTGCCAACCAACCTGATCGCCGACGAGGCGATCCGCTTCTCGCCGGCGCTTCCGGACAAGCTCGATGCCGCGCGCGGCCTGCCGCTCGGCCTCGCCGACAAGGTGACCCTGGCGCTCGCCGAGCCCGATGCGCTGCCGAAGGAAGGCAATCTGCGCGGCGCCACCATGCGCACCGAGATGGGCACCTATCACATCCGCCCGTTCGGCCAGCCCTGCATCGAAGGCTTCTTCGGCGGCCGCTTTGCGCAAGCGCTCGAGGACGCCGGCGAAGGCGCCATCGCCGCGCACAGCATCGACGAGATCGTCTCCTTCCTCGGCAACGACTTCCGCGGCAAGCTGAAGCCGCTCAGCGAATCGCGCTGGGCCCACGACCCGTTCGCCCGCGGCTCCTACTCGCACGCGCTGCCCGGCCACGCCGACAAACGCGCCGTGCTCGCCGCCCCGGTCGACGGCCGGCTGTTCTTTGCAGGTGAAGCCACTTCGCCGCATTTCTTCTCGACCGCGCATGGCGCGCGGGATTCGGGGGAGCGGGCGGCGAAGGAAGTGCTGGATATTAGTCGACGTGGAACGTCCGCTTCAGAATCCTGAGTAGCTCTAATCCAGAATCGCGATCCAACTGGATTGATTGGCTCTTCTTCTCCGGCATTTCCCGCGACTTTCGACCATACGTGTCAATCTGAAGGAAACTTCGGCCGTCACGCTCGAAGATCGAGTAACGCGCCTCAATCCCGTCGTGAATGGAATTTCGCTCCATTGGCCTCTCATCGAACTTCTTGATCAACGCCACTTATTGCTCCCTTCGCGATTATTCCAAAACCCTTGCCCGCATATCAGAATCGGGCACAAAGCACGTCTCGTACTTCCCGAAGATCTTGTAGCGGTTGCGCGCGACGAGGCTGTAGACTGCGTCGCGCAGCGGCTTGGGCACCGCGAACAACGCGCGGGTCCAGCCCCAGCCGGGGAGATGGCTCAGCACCGTCAGCGCCGCATCCGACTTGATCCAGGCGATGCCGCCATGGACGACGGCGTTGGTGTCGGGATCATCGGGGTCGATGCCGAAGGTTTTCGCCAGCCGCGCGCCGTAGTCGGACTGGATCGGTGTGAAGCGAAAGCGGCCAGCCTTGTCGCGCGCGACGACGAAGCGGACCCAGCGCGAGCAGAAGATGCAGACACCGTCGTAGAGGATCACGTCGTCGTCGGGCCAGCTCGTCATCTTGGTTCTCTTTGACGCGTTTTCTTCACGCGAACCGGATTCCACTTCGCTTGAAAACGCTATCGATTATCCAGCATCAGGAGCGCGACGAGCATCAGCACGATCGCCGGCCCGGTCTTCACCAACGCGCCGAGCGGCTCGATCCAGAGATCCGGCGTCAGGATCGCCGATCCCCCCATGTAGCCAAGCGAAGCGACGATGCCCGCGATGAGGCCGAACGCAGCGGTGCGACGGATCGCGATCAGCACGCCGATGCTCATGTCCATCAGGCTGGTCACGACGGTCACCGGTCCGACCAAAGCCGGCGGAAAATGGTGGGCGCTCAGGATACCGGCGGCGGCGTCATAGGAGATCACCAGCGCGATGAAGCCGGAGGCGACCCAGAACAGCACGAGGCTCGCGAAGATCAGCGCCTTGATCAGGAACAGCCGCGCGAACCATTTATCCTGGATGGTCGCGGGTCGGCCACCGATCGCCTGCGCGATCGTTTTCGGCACGATGCCGGTCGCTGCCATCCAGGCCGAGGGATCGCCGGTGACGCCGCGGCGCAGCTCGGCGATCGCGGTCGTTCGCAACGGCGGCATCCAGCCGAGCCAGCTTGTGAGATCGCCGAGACGGGCGCCGAGATCGATCAGGAACGACGGCGATGCGATACGAAACTGCTTTGACGTGCCGAACGACCGGCGAAACTGCGCGATGACGCCGCCGAGCGAGATCGATTGCGGCTGCATCAGGTCCCATGTCACCGATCGCACGCGCTCGTCCGCGATATCGCGCGCTGCGAGCCAGGCGATGGTCGCGGCGATGTCCTCGACCGCGACCGGCTGGAACGGCGTCGCCGCCTCGGCGGCCGGCAAATCGACCGGCAGCGCCGCCAGCGCGCGCAGCATGGCGCTGCCGCCATAGGCCGAAGGCGCAATGACAAAGCCCGGGCGCAGGATCGCATGGGCGATCCCCGATGCCGCGATCAGCCGCTCGGCCTCACGCTTGGTGGTGCTGAATGCGGTGCGATCTTCATCAGCGGCGCCGGGAATCGAGATGTGCATCAGACGGATAGCGCGGTCGCTGTCGCTGACCGCCTGGAGCAGCCGCGCGACGAAGTCGCGATGCACCGCGCCTGTGTCGCTGCCAGGGCCGTCCTGCAGCACGCCGAGGCAGTTCACGACGACATCGACCTCGTGCGTGCGCAGAAGCTGCGTCAGATCAGCGGCGTCTAACGGCATTACCGGCAGCTCGAGATCGGCCGCGCTCATCTTCTGTGCCGGCGTGAAATGCCGCGCGATCCCGATCACGTGAAAGCCGCGCGCTCTCAGATCGTCGGTGAGATAACGGCCGATCAGGCCAGACGCACCGAGTACGAGGATGTTGTGTGATGCTTCATCACTCATGGGTGCCGGATCATGCTTCAAAATGGTTTCGCTATCATCAGCCACAGGATGATCATCACCGAGCCGAAACCGGGAATCCCGAACAGGAACCAGCGGCGAAACAGCGCAAAGTAACGCGGCGGCAGCGGAAGGCCCTTGTCGGCCGCCGCCTGCGCGAGGTCGCGCATCTCCATCTGCATGAAGATGACGGGAACCCAGAAGGCGCCGGCCAGCGCGTAGAGCGCCAGCGATACCAGCAGCCAGCGTTCGGTCAGGCCCGTTGCCGACAGCATCATCAGCAGACCGCCGCTGACCGGCTGCAGCAATACGGCGCTGAGCGTGAAGATCATGTCCGCGATCACGACGGTCGCCGCGGTGCGCGCGATGAACGCGGCATCGCCTGTGCGATGCGCCGCCAGCATGAAGAAGGCGATGCCGCTCCCGGTGCCGAGGATCACGATGGCGCCGAGCACATGCAGATATTTGATCAGGAAGTAGAGCGTCATCGCGGTCCGCTCGTCATCAAGCCGGCTTCGGCGCGCAGCAATATCGCCGCTGCCATAGACGGGGTGCGCGCGAAAATCCACCGCGGACGTGCAGCCATAGCCGGAATCGAAGCCGCGCTGCCGCAGCCGGACTTGCGGGCGAAATTCCGCCAGCGAATCAGGTGCAGAGGGCATTTTTTGAGCTGTGGCCTTGTCATAGGGCGCACGCGATCCACGCTGTACACAGCGCCGGATCGGCGACCAGCCGCATGAGCCGGGCCAGTGTCCTCTTTCGGTACAAGTTTTCGTCGCACTGATGCAAAAAATCCACAGGTTAACCGATAATTAACGATGGACCTTGAAGGCGGCCCTCCGACTTGCTTTGATTACAAGCATGAGCACAACGCTAATCGAGGTCCGGCCGGCCAAAGCTGCAGACGCAGCCTCGGTGGCGTCTACCCATGACGAAGCCTGGCGCTCGGCGTATCAGGGCATCATTCCCGGCGCCGAACTCGAAAAGCTGATCAATCGCCGCGGCCCGCAGTGGTGGGACAGTGCGATCCGCAAGGGCAGCCGCGTCAGCGTGCTGGTGTTCGGCGACAGGATCGCGGGCTACGCCAATTACGGCCGCAACCGCGCCCGCAGCCTGCACTTCGAAGGCGAGATCTACGAGCTGTATTTGCGCCCGGAATTCCAGGGCCTTGGCTTCGGCCGGCGCCTGTTCGCCGCGGCACGCCGCGACCTGATGCAGAGCGGCCTCAAGACCATGGTGATCTGGGCGCTGTCGGACAACGAGCCGGCGACCGAGTTCTACCGYGCGCTGGGCGGCCGGATGGTGGCGCGCTCCTCGGAGCGGTTCGGGCCGAAGTCGCTCGACAAGGTCGCTTTCGCCTGGGCCAACTGAAAATCCTGCTTCTCTCGCAGCTGCAGCAAGGCTAAACCAACCTCAGCGCTGCGCGCGAGGGCATGCCCGGCCTCAGGGCCGGGCTTCATGCTGTTTCGCGTCCGATGGCGCCAAAACCAAAATCACATCGCTTTCAACTTCCAAAAGACCACGCGGAGCAATCCATGCGTATCGACGCCATATCGATCGGAAAGAACCCGCCCCACGACGTCAACGTCATCATCGAGGTTGCCGTCGGCGGCGAGCCCATCAAGTACGAGATGGACAAGGAGGCCGGCACGCTCGTGGTGGACCGCTTCCTCTACACGCCGATGCGCTATCCCGGCAATTACGGCTTCATCCCGCACACGCTGTCCGGTGACGGCGATCCCTGCGACGTGCTGATCGTCAACACCCGCGCGATCGTGCCGGGCGCCGTGATGAGCGTCCGCGTGGTCGGCGTGCTGCTGATGGAAGACGAGGCCGGTGGCGATGAGAAGATCATCGCCGTGCCGTCATCGAAGCTCACCCAGCGCTACGACAAGGTGCACAATTACAGCGACCTGCCCGACATCACGCTGCAACAGATTCAGCACTTCTTCGAGCACTACAAGGATCTCGAGAAGGGCAAATGGGTGAAGGTGCTGCGCTGGGGCGACGCTGACGAAGCCCGCAAGCTGATCCTGGAAGGCATCGAGCGCGCGAAGAAGAAGTGACGGCGTAGCCGTCATTCCGGGGCGATGCGTCAGCATCGAACCCGGAATCTCGCGCTACACTACCTCTAGATTCCGGGTTCGCGTCTTCGACGCGCCCCGGAATGACGGCACCGGATCACACCGCAGGCGCGGGCAAGCCGGCAATCGCGCAGGCGGCGCGCAGCGTGTTGACCAAGAGGCACGCCACCGTCATCTGGCCGACGCCGCCCGGCACCGGGGTGATCGCGCCCGCCACGCTCGCCGCGCTGTCGAAGTCGACATCGCCGACCAGGCCCGCGTCCGTCCGGTTGATGCCCACATCGATCACCGTCGCGCCCGGCTTCAACCAGTCGCCGCGCACCATTTCCGGCCGGCCGACCGCGGCATAGACCAGATCGGCCTGGGCGCAGAGCTTTGGCAGATCGCGCGAGCGCGAATGCGCAATCGTCACCGTCGCGTTCTCGTTCAGCAGCAATTGCACCAGCGGACGGCCGACCAGATTGGAACGGCCGATCACGATCGCATTCATGCCCTCGAGCGAGGCATGCACGCTCTTGGTCAGGATGATGCAGCCGAGCGGCGTGCAGGGCGACAGCGCGGCAAGGCCGCCGGCGAGCCGCCCCGCATTGTTCGGATGCAGCCCGTCGACGTCTTTCGCAGGATCGATCGCGTTGATGATGGTCTCGGTGTGCAGCGACTTCGGCAAGGGCAATTGCACCAGGATGCCATGCACCAGCGGATCGCGGTTGAGCCGCCCGATCAGCGCCAGCAGATCCGCCTGCGATACATCGTCCGGCAGCTTGTGCTCGAACGAGGCCATGCCGGCGGCCTGGGTCTGGGTGTGCTTGCTGCGGACGTAGACCTCGCTCGCGGGATCATGGCCGACCAGCACGACGGCGAGCCCCGGCGTCAGCTGGTGGTCGCGCTTGACCCGGGCGACTTCGGCGGCGACGCGGGCGCGAAGCTCGGCGGCGATGGCTTTTCCGTCGATGATGCGGGCAGTCATGTCAGTCCTTCGTGTCTCGGTTCGGCCCGGTCAGTTTCCTCAAGGCGTCGCCAAGCTGCCTCGGATCGCCTTCGACCGCCACCTGCTTCAGCCGTGAGGTCGCCCCCGAAAGCAACTTCACCCTGGCCTTGGGCACGCCGAGCGCCTTGGCCAATAACTCCGTAACCGCCCGGTTGGCCTCGCCACCCTCGGCAATGGCGCGGACTCGCACCTTCACCACGGAACGGCCGTTGGCCAGTGTCTCGATCCCGTCGATGTCGTCGCGGCCGCCGCGCGGCGTCACGCGCAAGGCGATGCTGATGCCCTCGGTGGAATAGCGCCAAGAATCCATCAGTATCCGATGACGAGGGGCATTACATTATAGACGATGAGTTTTTGGATCAGATAGATGATGAGGATCAGGATGATGGGCGAAATATCGAGCCCACCGAGGTTCGGCAACACGTTCCGGATCGGCCGCAGCAGCGGCTCGGTCACGCGATAGAGAAACTCGGCGACGGCCGCCACAAATTGATTGCGCGTATTCACGACGTTGAATGCGATCAGCCAGGACAGGATGGCCGAGCCGATCAGGATGTAGACGTACAGGTCCAGTATGAGCAGGATGATTTCGAGGACGGCGCGCATGTGGTGGGGGCTCGCAGGTAGGATACCCTGCTAGATATCGGTTCATCCCCCTGCAAACAAGGGAAGTTCCCGGCAAGGCGGGCTGAAAACAGCTGTTTCGCCGTTCTTGACTTGGCCTTGGGCGGCACTGTAAATGGCGCCCTGCTGTCGGCCGGGACACTCAGCATCACCCGGCCGCGATGGGGCCATAGCTCAGCTGGGAGAGCGCGTCGTTCGCAATGACGAGGTCGGCGGTTCGATCCCGCCTGGCTCCACCAGCCTTCGCTCGCTTCGCGAGCTTCGGCTCGGCAAGCCCAAAAAGTCCCTCGTAGCGAAACGAGCGAAGGCTGCCGCGGCGTAGCCCGTAGGGCGAAGCCGGGCTACGGACTGGCCCCGCAAACTCAACCTTCCCCCCTCACGTCCCCGTAAACCTTGGCGGCCGCTTCTCGACGAAGCTTGCGACGCCTTCCCGGAAATCATTGCCCTTGAGCGCGACCTGCATCTCGCGGTTGGCGTCGATGGTGGCTTCCGCGAGGGTCTGGAACGGCACGTCGTAAACCTGACGCTTGATCACCGCGATCGCGCTCGGCGAGACGAAATCGGCAAGGTCGCGGGCATAGGCATAGGTTTCCTCGCGCAGTTGGTCCGGCGCGCAGAGCCGGTTGACGAGACCGATGCGCAGCGCCTCGGCGGCCGACACGCGCCGCGCCGACATCAACAGATCGAGCGCGTTGGCATGGCCGACGATGCGCGGCAGCATCCAGCTGATGCCGTGCTCGGCGATCAGGCCGCGCCGCGCGAAGGCTGTGGTGAACACCGCGCTGTCGGCCGCGAAGCGCAAATCGCAATACAGCGCGTGGACCAGGCCGATGCCGGCGGTGGCGCCGTTGAGCATCGCGATCACGGGCTTCTTGATCGCGGGGTAATAGGCGTAGCGCGTCTGCCAGTCGGCGCGGCGGTTCATGTCGAACGCAACGCCCTCGCCGCGTCTGACCTCGTTGGGATCGATCCCCTTCAACGCTTCCATGTCGGCGCCCGCGCAGAAGCCGCGGCCGGCGCCGGTCAAGATGATGACGCGAACATTGTCGTCGTTGGATGCCGCATCCATCGCGTGACGCACGTCGCGCTCCATGGTCGCCGTCCACGCATTCATACGGTCTGGGCGATTGAGCGTGATGGTCGCGATCCTGTCGCTGACCTCATAAAGGATGTGTTCGTAGCTCACGGCGATCTCCCTCTGCCTTGTTCTTATTTGATGCACGCGACCAAGCGGGCCGCGTGCCGCAGCCGACAGTAGCACATCCCTGCAGATGAAAAGGCCGCGTGAAATTCCGCGTGGCGGCTATTCGGCGGCCTGCAGCATCGCCGCACGCGGCGCGCGCGTGATCCAACCATCGATGAAATGCTTCAGCCACGCGCGCTCTGCCGCATCGTGCACGGCGCGCTCCGCGAAGTGCAGATGACCTGGTTGCGCGCCCGGCGAATCCATCCGCGCGCAACCGCGCGTGGTCCAGCGATGCATCATCGCGTAGGTCACGTCGGGATGGAATTGCAGGCCGAAGGCGTTGCCGAACTGGAACGCCTGTACCGGGAAATCGTCGCCCGTCGCGAGCAGGTCCGCGCCGTCCGGCAGCTGAAAGCCTTCGCCATGCCAGTGATAGACCCGCGCCGGCCAGTCCGGGCAAAGCGCGCGGCCCGCTTCCGTTGGCCTGACCGGGTAATAACCGACCTCGACACGACCGTGCGGGTGCGGCGCGACGCGCGCGCCGAGTTGCCGCGCCAACATCTGCGCGCCGAGGCAGATGCCGAGGAATGGCCGCTGCTCACGCAGCGGGACTGCGATCCAGTCGATCTCACGCCGCACGTAATCGTCGGGATCGTTGGCGCTCATCGGGCCGCCGAAGATCACCGCACCGGCATGTGCATCGAGCGTTTCCGGCAGCGCGTCGCCAAAGCGCGGGCGGCGGATGTCGAGAGGGTAACCCAGCGCCCGGAGCGCGTTGCCGATCCGACCCGGGGTCGATGTCTCCTGATGCAGCACGATCAGGACTGGCCGCAGTGAGGGCTCACCCGGCGTGATCGCGGCCGGCCTTCGGCCTGCGAAGGGCACCACGACACGGGGATGGTCGGACCGGAACGTCATTGCCTCTGCTTGAATCTTCGGCACGTAAGGCACGATCATAGCTAAGTGGTCGTTAACATCGTGTGAGTTCGCGCACACCCGGCCGAAGCAAATCGCGGGCCAGAAACAGCCTTAACGGCGCTCGACGGAGGCTTTTTCGGTGAAGCGAGCTCTCGCTAGCGCTTGCGGAGCTGGAAGCCGCCGACCGCCATCAAGACGAAGGAGCGCGGGAACAACCGGAGCAGGAATGGCACCAGCTTGATGAAGGCGCCGGGCAGCACGGCGCGCTTATTGGCCATCAGGCCGCGATAGGCCTGGCGGGCAACCTCGGCAGGCGCAACATTCAGGAGGGCGGAATCGAATCCGGGGGTGAAGCCGGCGCGATCCTGGAACTCGGACGGCACCGGACCAGGGCAAACCACGGTGACGCGCACACCCTGCGGCGCCAGCTCACAGCGCAATGCCTCGGAGAACGAGAGCACATAGGCCTTGCTGGCGTAGTATACGGCCATGCCGGGTCCCGGCAGGAACGCGGCGATCGAGCCGAGATTGAGGATGCCGCCGCGGTTGCGGATCAACTGGTCGGCGAAGCGCAGCGTCAGGTCGGTCAGCGCGCGGATGTTG
>BFBZ01000016.1_pt487 | contig 10226 bp, 6 predicted proteins | sample 1888401 | NCBI WGS metagenome assembly BFBZ01 (sample SAMD00112614, study PRJDB3348) | symbiont metagenome | host: Chara braunii | reverse complement strand
TTTTGCGCGCAGGGCCCGACCGTCTTTCCGCCGTCGCCCCCGTATTCCGGCGCCAGCACGAGCTTGCCTTGGCTTTCGTCGAAATAGCATTGCGGCCAGCCGAAGTCGGCACCCTGCGTGAGCCGTACCAGCTCCTCGGCCGGCAGGTTGGGCCCCTGCTCCGGCCGGTAGAGCTCGGGCCAATTTTCCGACAGCTGATCGCGCCCGTGCTGGGTCGCATAGATGCCGCCGGCCGCGTCGAACGCGATGCCTTCACCATTGCGCAGCCCGGTCGCGAAGCGCTCTGCGGGCGAGAATGTCTGGCCGATACGATTGGCGTCATAGCGCCAGATCCCGGCTCGCGTCTCGAGCTCCGTGCAGGGATCGTTTCCCGGCGAATTGCGCGTGCGGTTGCGCACCTGGCAGGAGTTGGTGGCCGAGCCGAGATCGACATAAAGGCTGCCCTGCGCATCGATCGCGAACGGGTGCATCGGATGATCGCCGGTCAACGGCAGCCCGGAGACCACGACCTCGGGTGCTCCGGTCGGTGCGATCGCGCCGGACGGCAGCGCGTAGCGCACGATGCGATCGTTCACCTCGGCGTAGAGCCAGTCTTTGTAAAGCGCGATGCCGGTGCCGCCATGACCGCCGGTCGCGACGCTGTCGCCGAAACGCGTATTGACGTCCGCGCGTCCGTCTCCGTCGGTGTCCTGCAGCGCGACCAGGAAGCCGCCGCCAGGTGGCGTGTCGTTGCCGTAGTAACGGCCACTCCAGGTGTTGACATAGACCACCCCGTTCGGCGCCACCACCAGATGGCGGGCGTGGCCGATCTTGTCGGCGAAGACGGTGGCGCAGAACCCGGGCGGGAGCGTGATGCCGCCATTGTCGCCGGCGCAGCCGGGCGCCGATGCGTTGGGCTCGGCTCGCGCCAAGAGCGCCGGTCCCGCAGCCGCGAGCCCCCCCAATATGGACGCGCTCACAAGTGCGATGTGCACGTTCCAACGTCGCCCGACCGATTCAATCTCCATTGCGACCACCTCGCCTCTAAGGCACCGTGCCACCCGCTCTCCCACTAACATGCAGTGTACATGCGGCGTTCCATCAGGCCAGTAACAGGCCATTTCTTCGCCGCCCGCGAATGCGGTCTTGCTCGATCTTGCCGTGACTGGATGGCGTTTGCTCAATCTGCCCGCTTGTTCTTGAGCCTATCCGCCGACGCGAGATCCTAATCCCCACGCAAGATCGACTGCAGGCGCCGCGCAAGATCCACGCGGCGAAAGGGCTTACCGATGACCGGAAACTCGTCCACCGCCCGATGTCGCTGCAACACATCCTCGGCGTAGCCGGAGGTGAGGAGGATCTTGATGTCCCTGTTCCGCCGCCTCACTTCGCGGGCGAGCTCGACACCGTTCAATCCCTGCGGCATCACGACATCGCTCAGCAGCAGGCTGAACGCCTGATCCTTCTCGAAGATCTGGAGGGCCTCGGCACCATTCCGGGCACAGACGACCTGATAACCAAGGTCCCTGAGCATTTCCGCCGTGACCTCGAGAAGACCCTCGTTGTCCTCGACCAGAAGGAGCCGCCCTGATCCTTGCGGTGCGACCGGCGTTTGGACGGCTTCCACCGCGGCATCGGGCGCTTGCGCAGCTCTCGGTAGATACAGGATGACCGTGGTTCCAGCTCCGGCCGTACTCTCGATGGTGACATAGCCGTCGGATTGCCGGACAAAGCCATAGACCATGCTGAGGCCGAGCCCGGTTCCCTTGCCGACTTCCTTGGTCGTGAAGAACGGCTCGAAAGCCCGATCCCGCACCTCGGGAGGCATTCCGCAGCCGGTATCGCTGACGGACAGCCGGACATACGATCCGGGCAAGCACCCGGCCATTGTCCCCTCTGCCAAGACGACGTTCCGGGTTTCGATCTCGAGCACGCCGCCGTTGGGCATGGCGTCGCGCGCATTCAGGGCAAGGTTGAGGAGCGCGGTCTGCAACTGAGCCGGGTCGACGTGGCAGAGCCACAGTCGTTCATCGGTCACCAGCTTGATTTCGCATCCTTCTCCGACCGCTCGTCCGATGAGCGCTTGGAACTCCCGAATAAGGTAGTTTGCGCTGACCGGCTTGGGCGTCAGCCTCTGGCGCCGCGAAAAAGCCAGCAGCTGCGACGTCAGTCTTTCGCCCTGAGCGGCGGCATGCCGCGCAGCCGCGACCAATTGCCGGACCCTGCCGCCATCCGCCGCGCAGTCGTCGATCAGCTCGAGGTTGGCCGAAACCACCGTGAGCAGGTTGTTGAAGTCGTGCGCCACGCCGCCGGTAAGCTGGCCGACGGCCTCCATCTTCTGGCTCTGGTGGAGTTGCTCCTCCATCAGGCGACGCGCCTCCACGGCCTCCTTGTGCTCCGTGATATCCCGGAAATAGACGACCAGGCCTTGATCGGACGGGAACGCGTTGATTGCGTACCACCTGTCGGACCGATCGCGGAGCACCTCGAACGCGATCGGACGCCCATCCGACAGCGCTTCACGAAGCCGGCTGCAGGCCCCCGTCTCGACAGCATCGGGGAAAGCCTCCAACATGGTCATGCCGACGATGTTGCGGGCTCCGGCGATCTGAGCCTTTGCACGCTCGTTGAGGTAGCTGATGCGCCAGTCTTTATCCACAATGACCACGCTGTCGGTCGTGCTTTCAAAGATCTTCGTGATCCGGGTCGCAGCCTCCTCAGCTTTCTCCTTCGCCTCGTACAATTCGTGCTCGCGCTGCTTCAACGCGTCAGCCATCGTGTTGAATGCAGCGGCGACTCGGGTGATCTCCGAGTTTCCGGGGATCTCCACGCGCCGTCCATAATCGCCGAGCCGCCATTGATTGGCGGCGTCGGCCAATTGGCCGAGCGGCCGACGGATGAACCGCTGGGCGCCAACCCATGTGAGCGCAAGCACCAGCGCGGCGCTCAGGATGATGAGAGCGAAATCGCGTCGCGTGCGCTGTTGGATCTCGCTGAATGCCTGCGCCTTGTCCATGCCCACGCTGACAAGGATGTCTCCGGAATCGGCCCCGAGCGGCGCCAGACCGACGATCCGCTCGACGCCGTCGGAATCGAGCATGTCCGTCACAACATCGTTCGACTGCGCAAAGGGATGGGCCGGCATCTTTCTGCCGACAAATCGCCTGTTGTCCGGATAGCGAGCGAGATAAGTGCCGTTGCGATCCGCGATCGCGAGCGCGGTTCCTGCCGGAACACCTTTTTGGGCGATGTGGTAAGCGAGCCAGTCCAGACCGAGACCCGCGACGATAATGCCGCTCATGCGTCCATCGTCGCCGTCGAACGGCAGCGCGAATTGAATGACGTGTTTGCCGGTCGACAGGCCCGCCGAGAATTCTCCGACCGTGAAGGCACCGCTCTTCAGCACGCGGGAATAATATGGCCGCCGCGAGATGTCGACCGGTCGGTGATCGTCGTTCGTGTCGCAGAACGAGCGTCCATCCAGATCGGTGACGAGGAGAGTGATAAAGGCGGGAAATCGCCGATGCATCGCGGCCAGATAGCCGTCGCATGCCTGGCGGTCCTTCGTCTTGACCGATGGAAGCTCAGACAGCGCGATCAAGACCTGCCGAATTCCCTGGATGATCTGCTGCTGCTCCGATGCGGCCAGCTCTGCCAAACCAAGCGCTTGATTCTGCACCTCGACTTGACGCGAACGGCGCAGGTCAAACTCGTTGTACAGCTGAATCGCAATCGCCGGCAGCAGCGCCACCGCTACCAGGGCGAACAGCCGCGATAGCAGCGTTCCGTTCTTTCTGCACATTCCCGCTCATACCTGGCCACGTCAGAACGACGATGTGCTCCCCTACTCTCTCCGTCGAACACATCCTTCTCGCGCCCGGGCCTGGCCAGAGCAGTGTGGCCCCTGTCACTTATTTTGCGAGCGGTTACCGGCTTGTTCGATCTTGCCGCTAGTCGATTGCGCTTGCCTCAATCTGCGCGTCGCGGGACGGGACGCGCGCGGGAACGCGCTTCTCCGGCGGCCGGTGCGAGCGGCGCGTCAGGCGGTCGAGATAGAGGAACACAACGGGCGTCGTGTACAGCGTCAAGATCTGACTCAACGCGAGACCGCCGACGATGGCATAGCCGAGCGGCTGCCGGATCTCCGATCCGGCGCCGGTACCGAGCATCAGCGGCACCGCACCCAACAGAGCCGCCATCGTGGTCATCAGGATCGGCCGGAAGCGCAACACGCAGGCCTGGTAGATCGCCTGTTCCGGCGCCATGCCGTGCTGGCGCTCGGCCTGCAGGGCAAAATCGATCAGCATGATGCCGTTCTTCTTGACGATGCCGATCAGCAGGATGATGCCGACCAGCGCGATCACGCTCAGATCGAAGTGAAACGCCATGAGCAGCAGGAGCGCGCCGATGCCCGCCGATGGCAGGGTCGAAAGGATCGTGATCGGGTGGATCACGCTTTCGTAGAGCATGCCCAGAATGAGGTAGATGACGACCAGCGCCGCCGCGATCAGGATCGGCGTGCTCGACAACGACGACTGGAAGGCCTGGGCATTCCCCTGGAAGCTCGTGGTCAGCGAGAGCGGCTTGCCGAGCTCCTTCTCGACCTGCTGGATGGCGGCGACCGCCTGACCGAGCGAAACCTGTGGCGCCAGGTTGTAGGAGATCGTCACCGACGGGAACTGACCCTGGTGGTTGACCACCAGGGGTGAGACCCTGACCACGCTCTTGACCAGCGTGTTGAGCGGCACCTGCTGCCCGCTCGACGAATTGACGTAGATGTTGCCCAATGCCTCGGGCCCAAACTGGAACTTGGGGTCGACCTCCATCACGACGTGATATTGGTTTGCCGTCGTGAACATGGTCGACACGATGCGTTGGCCGAACGCGTCGTCGAGCGTGTTGTCGATGGTCGCCGGCAGGATGCCGAAGCTCGAAGCAACCTCGCGATTGACGGTGATGTCGAGCAGCGGCCCGGCACTCTGCTGATCGGTCGTGACATCGGTCACCTCGGGAAGCCGCTTGATCCGCTCGAGGAAGAGCGGCGCCCAGTGGCTGAGCTCGCCCGGGTCGGCGTCTGCAAGGGTGTACTGATATTGGGTCTTCGCCAGACGACCGCCGATGGTGATGTCCTGCGCCGCCTGCATGTAGAGCGTGATGCCCTGAATGCGGGAGAGCCTGGTCTGCAGCCGCCGGATCACCTGGTCCGCGCTGACGTCGCGCTCGTCATGCGGTTTCAGCGCGATGAAGACGCGCCCGTTGTTGACTGTGGTGGTGCCGCCGCCCGCGCCGATCGCCGATCCCACGGAGGCGACGGCCGGATCCTCCAGCACGGCGTTGATCACCGCCTGCTGGCGCTCCGCCATCGCCGAATAGGAGATGTCCTGCGCCGCCTCCGACAGGCCGAGGATCAGCCCGGTGTCCTGCTGCGGGAAGAAGCCCTTGGGGATGACCACGTAGAGGTAGCCGGTAAAAGCGATGGTCGCGAGCATCACCATCAGGGTGACGAAGCGATGCCGCAGCACCACCTTGAGGCCGGCCTCGTAGAGCGCGAGCAGGCCGTCGAACGCGCGCTCGGACAGGCGATAGAGCCGCCCATGCGCCTTGTTCTCGTGCTTGAGCAGGCGCGCGCACATCATCGGGGTCAGCGTCAGCGAGACGAAGGCCGAGGCGAGGATGGCGACGGTGACGACCACCGCGAACTCGTTGAAGACGCGCCCGATCACGCCGCCCATCAGCAGCACCGGGATGAAGACCGCGACCAGCGAGAGCGAGATCGAGATGATGGTGAAGCCGATCTCGCCCGCCCCCTTCAGGGCGGCCTCGACCGGCGTGGCCCCCTCCTCCAGGTGCCGCACGATGTTCTCGATCACCACCACGGCATCGTCGACGACGAAGCCGACGGCGATCGACAGCGCCATCAGCGAAAGGTTGTCGAGGCTGTAGCCGAGCTCGTAGAGCACCGCGAACGTGCCGATCAGCGAGAGCGGCACGGTCACCGCCGGAATGATGGTCGCCCACAGGTTGCGCAGGAACAGGAAGATCACCATCACCACCAGCGCCACCGTCAGCACCAACGTGAACTGCACGTCGCTCACCGATGCGCGGATGGTCTCGGTGCGGTCGGAGATGATGTCGACATTGATGGCAGACGGGATCGAGGCCTGCAGCACCGGCAGCATCGCCTTGACCCGGTTGACGGTCTCGATGACGTTGGCGCCGGGTTGGCGCTGGACCGCGAGAATGATGGCGCGCTTGTGGTTGTACCAACCGGCGACCAGATTGTTCTCGGGCCCATCGATCGCCTTGCCGACGTCGCGCACGCGCACCGGCGAGCCGTTGCGATAGGCGAGGATCAGGGAATCGTACTGGTCGGGCTTCAGCAGCTGGTCGTTGGTATTGAGGGTGTAGGTCTGGCGCGGACTGTTGAGCGTGCCCTTGGCAAGGTCGACGTTCGCCTGGCTGATGACGTTGCGGGCATCCTCCAGGCTGATGCCGCGCGCGGCCAGCGCCTGCGGATCGAACTGGACACGGATCGCCGGCTTCTGCTGGCCGCCGATGCCGACCAGACCGACGCCCGCGATCTGCGAGATCTTCTGCAACAGGATGTTTTCCGCGTAGGCGTCGACCACGGTCAGCGGCAGGGTATCCGAGGTCACGCCCATCACCAGGATCGGCGTGTCGGCGGGATTCACTTTGCGGATGGTGGGCGGATACGGAAGATTGGGCGGCAGTTGCGCCGACGCCGCGTTGATCGCGGATAGCGTGTCGGTCGCCGCCCCGTCGATCGGGCGGCTCAGGTCGAACTGGAGCGTGATCTGGGTGAAGCCGAGCGCGCTCGCCGAGGTCATTTGGGTGAGCCCGGGGATTTCGCCGAATTGCAGCTCGAGCGGCGTCGCGATCGAGGACGCCATCGTCTGCGGATCGGCGCCGGGCAACTGCGCGGTCACCTGGAGCGTCGGATAGTTGACATTGGGCAGCGCCGCGACCGGCAGCAGCGGATAGGCGGCGAGCCCGCCGAGCAACAGGCCCACCATCAGCAGCGCAGTCGCGATCGGCCGCGCGATGAAGGGCGCCGAGATGTTCATGGGATCGGTGTCTGTTGGGCGCTCTGGGCCGCGGCTTCCTCGGCGGCCTTGCCATGCAGGATGGTGACGCGGCTGTTCGCCGCGAGCTTGTATTGCCCGTCGACGACCACCTGCTCGTTGGCGGTGAGCCCGGTATCGATCAGCGCCTGGCCGCGGCTGATCTGGGCGACCTTGATGGGACGCACCTGCACCGTACCATCGGGATTGATCACATAGGTGAAGGCGCCCTGCTGCCCCTGCTGCACGGCCGAAGCCGGGATCGTGAGACCGTCGTGGCGGGTGTCGAGCAGCAGCCACACGTTGATCAGCTCGCCCGGCCAGAGCCGGTGCGCGGCGTTGGGGAACTCGGCCTTGAGGCGGACCGTGCCGGTCGTCTGCAGGATCTCGTTGTCGACGAGCGCGAGCTTGCCGGTATCGAGCTTCATCGTATCGTCCTGGCTATAGGCCTCGACCGCGAGCTGCCCCTTGGCCATCTGGTCCTGAATGCGCGGCAGGTCCGTCTCCGGCAAAGTGAAGATCACCGAGATCGGCTCGATCTGCGTGACCACCACCAGGCCGTTCGGGTCGGTGGGATGGATGATGTTGCCGATATCGACCTGGCGCACGCCGGTGACCCCGTCGATGGGTGACGTCAGCTTGGTGTAGCCGAGCTGCACATTGGCGGCTTCGATCAGCGCATCGTCCGCCTTGATCGCGTTCTGCAGTTGCGCGACCTGCGCCGTCTGAGTGTCGACGAGTTGCGGCGTGGCCCAGCCCTTTTCGCCGAGCTGGGTATAGCGACCGAGATTGGCCTGCGCGTTCACGAGCTGGGCCTGATCGCGACCACGCGTGGCGGTCACCTGGTCGAGCTGCGCCTGGTAAGGCCGCGGGTCGATCTGCGCGAGCAGATCTCCGGCGTGCACGGCCTGCCCTTCGGTGAACGCGATCTTGGTGATCTGGCCCTGGATCTGGCTGCGCACCAGCACTGTGTTGTAGGCGATCACCGTGCCCACCCCGCGCAGATAGATCGGCACGTCGTGGCGGGTCACCGTGCCGACCACGACGGGAACCGGGGCCGGTGCCGCAGCCGCGGGCACGGGTCGATCGAACGAAAGCTTGCGGCTGAAGGCGACTGCGCTCCCGGCCGCCAGCACGGCTACCGCCAGAGCTGTCGAGATGATGAGCCTTCGCCGCATCGCTTTGTCTCCCTCGTATCCGCCCGGCGGTCAGCACATGCCGGGTGACATTCCGCTAATGCCCACCGAGCCCGGTGCGACGCACGGGGCCAAAATTCCTTGCGCCGTTCCGTCCGTCGAAAGCGGAGCTGATGGGTTGGCGATCTGGACATCCGGTGGCGGGCTCAGGCCGGCGCCGCCGAGCTCGGTCGAGCCGAGCGGAATTCCCGTTTGCCCCACCGTTTGCGCTGCGCCGATGCTGGTCGGCGACGATGCCGAGGCCGCCGGGGCGGTCGACGAGCCGCCGGTCGCGGCGCAGGTGCCCGATGCGGTCCCGGTCATGCCGCCGCCATCGAACAGCGCACCCGTGCCGGACATCCCCATGCTCGCAGCGCCGTTCCCTGAACACGCCGTCGCGCCGCCGGCTGTCGGGGCCAGAGGTGAAGCGCCCGAAATGGTCGGGCTGACGCCGGGCGTGGCGAGCTCCGTCGCCCCGAGCGGGATGCCGGTGGGACCGACCGGCGCGGTCGGCCCCATGCCCAGCGGCGAAGTCGGATTGAGCGGCATCGGGGTGCTTGCGCCGACCTGTGCCGCGACCGAAGTGCTCGCCAGGAGCATGGCGGCGAACGCCAGTATCGCTGATCGTGCCATCGTCGCGTCCTCGTCGTTGCGAGCCTTACCCGAGGCTTCGGTGATATGCGGTCGGCGTGAGACCGGTGCTCCTGCGGAACGCAGTGCTGAACGAGCTGGTCTCGCTGAAACCGACCGTCAGCCCGATATCGGTGACCGAGGGCTGCGGCGCGGCCAACAGGATCTTGGCGTGCTCGATGCGCCGCTTGTTGTGATAGCGATGCGGCGGCAGGCCGAAGGACTGCTTGAACGCACGGCAGAAATAGTAGGGGCTCAGCCGCACGAGACGCGCCAGCGTCGCGAGCGGAATGTGGTCGGCGAGATGCTCCTCGATATAGCTCGCGGCAATTCGCTGCTGCCACGGCGCGAGCCCGCCGCGCGCCGGCGGCTCCCCGCGCGGTGCGTCGGCGCTGAGGCGCACGACCTCATGCGCCAGTACGACACCGAGTGCGTGGAAATACGGGCGATTGTCGGCGGCTGCTCCTTCGACGAGACGCTTCAGCTTGAGCGCAGTGCCCCACAACGCCTCATCCTCGAACAGCAGCCGTGGCACGAGTGCCGCGGCTGCAGCGTCTGCGTCGGCATGCGACGGGATGATCGCGGGATCGAGATAGATGAAGACCATGGATGCAAGCACGCGCGGATCATGCCGCTCGCAATATTCATGTCCGGCTGGCACGAAGGTGAGTTTGCCTTTGAGATCGCGCATCTGCGACTTGGGCAAACCGTCGACGAAGCTCTCGCCTGCCCGCCGCACGCCCTGCTCGTGCACGACCAGCAGGTGCCGCGAACCGCAAAAACGGAACGTGACGCTGCGATCCGCGATGACCCGAACGACCTCGGCCGTCATGCCATCCCAGACGGCGAGACGCCGACTCGCGCCGTCGGCCGGCAGGATCTGCACAGTGGCATCCATGTCGACAACAGTCCCTCGGTCGGCGGGCCTGTGGCCACCGCCGACACGACCGAGCGCGGCACGTCCGCGCGGCATAGGAATCGGGTCTGTCGGTCGCAAATGACGCTCGTGATACAAATCTTCGCTCGCCGGCAAGGAGCTCATCAGCATGTTCCACCTCTGATGCTCATGACGTTGCATCGGCCCTCCGACCCGCGGTGGTGTCCGCCACCGCGCACCGTGACACTATTCTCGTCACGCCCCCGCGCTCCATTCTACGGAGGTTCATTCCGGGCGAGGCATAGGTTTGCAGAACACATACCTTGGTATAGGTCGGCGCCTGTTGGACACTATCGACCGGCCGCGGTTCCCGCGATTTCAGCTGAAGTGGATCAGGGTCTAGAGCATTTTCAGGAAAAGTGGAGACCGGTTTTCCGTCCGAAAATGCGACCAACCTAAGAGCTAGAGCACATTCAGTTTCCA
>BFBZ01002408.1_pt1 | contig 10229 bp, 9 predicted proteins | sample 1888401 | NCBI WGS metagenome assembly BFBZ01 (sample SAMD00112614, study PRJDB3348) | symbiont metagenome | host: Chara braunii | reverse complement strand
TTTTCCTTGGACGGCTCGCGCAGCTCGACCACCGCCATGACGTTCTCCTCGACCGTCATGCCGCGGAAGATCGAGGTTTCCTGCGGCAGATAGCCGACGCCCATCCGGGCGCGCTGATACATCGGCTGGGCGGTGATGTTCTCGCCGTCGAGATAGATCGCGCCGTAGTCGGCCGGGATCAGGCCGGTGATCATGTAGAAGCAGGTGGTCTTGCCGGCGCCGTTGGGGCCTAGCAGGCCGGCCACCTCGCCACGGCGGAGCCGGAGCGAGACGCCCTTGACCACGGCGCGGCCGCGGAAGGACTTGCCGACATTGTCGACCACCAGGCCTTCGCCGGCCAGGGCCGGCAGGGTTTCGAAGCTTTCAGGGCGCAACGGACCGCCTACTGCCGCGCGGCGGGCTTGGCCGCCGACGACTTTTCGCTGGGATAGATGACCGCACGAGGGCGGGCCTTGGAGGCGCGGCCCTTGGTGTTGGACTGCATCTGGGCGTCGCCGGTGGTGGCGTTGATGGTCAGGCGCTCGCCGCGCAGGACGTTCTGGCCGTTCACGGCCACCACGTCGCCGGTGATCACGATGGTGTCGGCGTCCACGTCATAGACCGCCGCATCGCCACGAACCCGCTGCTGGGGCGTGACGTAATAGACGTTGCCGTTGGCTTCCATGCGGGTGAGCGCGCCGCAGGAGCCGCCGCCGGGACCGGCGTTGGCGGCGCTGGGACGGGCCGGGCCCTTCTTGGAATAGGTCTTCAGCACGTCGGCGCGCAGCCGGGTGCGGTCCTGCAGGGCCTCGGCCGAGCCGGACCAGATCGACAGGCACTGGGTGTTCACCACTTCCAGCGCGTCGGCGGTGATGTCCACCGGGGCGTCGGAGTCATTGGCGAGCTGAGCAGCGGCCGGGCCGGCGACGAGCAGGGTCAAGGCGCAGGCCACAGAGGCCCAAGGCGTCGTCATCGCAAGCTTTTCCATGCTCATGCAGCCCATCTGGGAAGCCCAGTCCTCAAAACCCAGCCCCTAGAGCTAAATCTCGCCCTAGCTCTACTTCGAGTCGATGCGGCCACGCACCCCGCCCTTGAACACCAGACGGTCACCCTTGTCGTACACGCCATAGGACTTCGCAGTGATTTCGCCAAGCGATCCCGCGCCGGATATCTGCCCCTGGCCTTCCAGCTCGCCTGTCGCGGTGTTGAAGATAGAGCTGGCCGTGTCGAAATTGAGGGCGCCGCCGTTCATCCGCACGCCACCGTCCAGGTTCAGCACCCGGCGGTCCTCGCGATAGACCCCGGCCTTGGCCGTCACCGTCATCGGGTTCTCGCCGCCCTCGTCGAGGATCAGGCTGGGGCGGTCCAGCAGGACCCGCTGATAGTCGTTCTCGTCGCGGATCGCGGAGACGGCGGTCAGCACGTAGGCGCGCCCCTTGTCGTCGCGACCGACGAAGCGGGGGTTCATCAACTGGATGGGGGTGTCGGTCTCCGGCGCCGCCTGGACGCCGACGACGGTGGTGTGGATCACGAAACCTGCCAGGCTCGCCAGGATCAGACCGATGGCGGTGGGCAACAGGATCCGCAGCCGCCGGATCAGGCGCGAGCGCCGGCGCCAGCGCTGGAAATCAGCCTGGACGTTGGGCGCTGGCGCGAGGGGGATGGCGGCGGCGGTCAAGCCGGGCTCACGAATGGGCGAAGATGTCGACTTCTTCCCAGCCGGCGACGTCGAGCAGGGCTCGATGCGGCAGGAAGTCGAAGGCGGCGCGGGCCAGGTGATCCCGGCCCTCCCGGGCCAGCATCACGTCCAGCTTGGTGCGCAGGGCGTGGAGATGCAGCACGTCGGACGCCGCATAGGCGATCTGGTCGTCGGACAGTTTCACCGCCCCCCAGTCGGAGCTCTGCTGGGCCTTGGACATGTCGACGCCCAGCAGCTCGCGGGAGACGTCCTTCAGTCCGTGCCGGTCGGTATAGGTCCGAGCCAGCTTGGAGGCGATCTTGGTGCAGTAGACCGGCGCCGTGAACACGTTCAGGTGCAGGTGGAACATGGCGATGTCGAACCGGCCGAAATGGAAGATCTTGACGATCTTCGGGTTGGTCAGAACAGCCTTGAGGTTCGGGCAGTCGTAGTCCGGGCGGCTGAGCTGGACCACATGGGCGTCGCCCTTGCCATCGGAGATCTGGACCACGCACAGCGGGTCGCGGCCGAGCGCCAGGCCCATGGTCTCGGAATCGATGGCGACAGCCTCGGCGTCCTCGAAAAGACCCGCGGGAAGGTCGCCGGAATGTAGGAAATTGGCCAAGACGCCATGCTCCGGATCAGGTTGGGCCCCTCATATAAAGGGACGGGTGGCGTTAGGCTAGATTGTTGACTTTTCTAGCTTTTCGGAGGCTGGAGGCCTCTAAAGAGACGCCGCTTATACAAGGACTTAGCGGCATTTCGGCTCAGATTCTGCGGTGATGGTAGCGCTCAGGCCACCCGGTTGTCGACGCGGCGGCGCCTTGTGACCTTTCGGCAATCCTATGCGCCGGGCGAGCTGACCGCCGCATGAACAATGCGGCGCTGTCCGAGACGTGGATTGTTCTGACGAAATCGGCGCGCCACGCGACGACAATCGCAAGGAAAATCCGGCGGCGACGCGGTCTTATTTACCTGGCGCCGCGGCACGGGGGTCGCGGCCGAGGGGGCCGCGAGTGAACCAGCGTACGAGACCTTCAGGCCAGCGCGGCCGCTGTCTGGCCTTGGCCAGCCTGGCCCTGGCGGCACTGGCCGGATGCGCGACGGCCCAGCCGGCTCCCGCCCAGCCCACCGCGGCGCCCCGACCGGTTCCGACCGGGCTGGATCCCGCCCAACGCCCCGATCCCTTCCCATCGACCTATGTCCGCAGGCCGCGCCGCCGGTGCTGATCGTCAATGCGACGATCTTGACCGCCGCCGGCCCGCGGATCGACGGCGGCTCGCTGCTGATCAGCGACGGAAAGATCGTCGCGGTGGGCCGCGAGGTGGCGGCGCCCGCCGGGGTCAAGGTGATCGACGCAAAGGGGCGCTGGGTGACACTGGGCATCGTCGATCCGCACAGCCATATCGGCGCGGGCTCGAGCCCCACCGAGGCCAATGGCGACAGCAGCAACGAGAACGGCCCCAATCCCGGCGGCGTCTGGGTGGAGCATTCGGTCTGGACCCAGGACCCGATGTTCGAGCGGGCGCGGGACGCGGGCGTCACCACCCTGCAGATCCTCCCCGGGTCCGCCAATTTGTTCAACGGTCGCACCGTCMCCCTGAAGAACGTGCCCGCCGTGGCGCCCCAGGGCATGAAGTTCCCGGGCGCGCCCTATGGCCTGAAGATGGCCTGCGGCGAAAACCCCACCAGCGGCGGCGCGGGCAAGGCCAGCACCCGGGCCGGCGGGATGATGGGCTATCGCAACACCTTCATCGCCGCGGCGGACTACGGGCAGAAGTGGAAGGACTATCGACGCAAGGCGGCCAGCGGCCAGGGCGGCGATCCCCCGCGGCGCGACCTGATGCTGGAAACCGTGGCCGGCGCGTTGAACGGCGACATAAAGGTCCACATCCACTGCTACCGCGCCGACGAGATGCTGCAGATGATCGATCTCAGCCACGAGTTCGGCTTCAGGATCACCGCCTTCCACCACGCCCTGGAGGCCTTCAAGATCGCCCCGATCCTGGCCCGCGAGAACATCGCGGCGGTGACCTGGGCGGGGGATTGGTCGGGCTACAAGATGGAGGCCTACGACTCCGTGATGGAGAACGCGGCCTTTGTCGAAAAGGCCGGCGGGCTGGTCAGCATGCACTCCGACAACGTCATGCTGGAGCAGCATCTGAACCAGGAGGCGGCGCGGGCGATGACCGCTGGGCGCGAAGCCGGCCTGGGCACGACGCCCGAGGCGGCCATCCGCTGGATCACCATCAATCCGGCCAGGATCATCGGGGTCTCCGACCGCACCGGGTCGCTGGAACCCGGCAAGGCCGCCGATGTGGTCCTCTGGAGCGAGGACCCGTTCAGCGTCTACGCCCTGGCCGACCTTGTCTTCATCGACGGGGTGCTGATGCACGACCGCGCCGCGCCTCCGGGGCCGCCGCAGTCTGACTTCGAACTGGGCAACACGCGCCGTGTCACCCCGACCGGCCGGGGGGCTCAGCCATGATCGGGCGCATCATACTGGCCGGGCTGATCGCGGCCCTGGCCTCCTCGGCCTCGGCGCAGACCGTCGCCGTCGTCAACGCGCGGATCCTTAGCATGGGCCCTGCCGGCGAGATTCCCGCCGGAACGGTGGTGGTGCGGGACGGCAAGATCCTGTCGGTGGGCGCGAAGGTCACCGTTCCCGCCGGCGCCCGGGTGATCGACGCCGGCGGCAAGACCCTGACCCCAGGCATGGTGGCGACGGTCTCGCCCATGGCGCTGAACGACATCATCGGCAGCGGCTATGGAGGGCGGGCCTCGACCAATCCGTTGCTCAGCGCGGCCTTCGATCCATCCTACGACATCAATCCCAACTCACCGCAGATCCCCGAGGCGCGGATCGAGGGCGTCACCCGGGCGGTGGTCACGCCCAATCCCCAGAGCCGAACCTCCGGAGGCCCGGCCAAGGCCTTTGGCGGCCAGGTCACGGTGATCCATCTGGGCGGCGGCCAGGACCTGACCGTGAAGCCCCATGCGGCGATCCTGCTGGACGCCGGCGAACAGGGCGCCACCGCCGCCGGCGGCAGCCGCGGCGCCTTACGCACCCTGCTGGAACAGGCGCTCTCGGACGCGCGCGCCTATGCCCGCAATCCGGCCGGCTTCGATCCGGCGCGGCTGGCGGAGATGTCGCTGTCGCGCACCGACATCGAGGCCCTGGTCCCCGTGGTCCAGGGACGCGAACCGCTGCTGATCGAGGTCAATCGCGCGGTGGACATCCACCACGTCCTGACCCTGGCGCGGGAGCAGAACATCAAGGTGATCCTGTCGGGCGCCGCCGAGGCTTGGCTGGTGGCCGACGAGATCGCCGCGGCCAAGGTCCCGGTGGTGATCGACGCCGAGGAGAACCAGGCCTTCACCTTCGAGACCCTCAACGCCAGCTACGACAACGCCGCCATCCTGCAGAAGGCCGGGGTGCTGATCGCCTTCAAGCCCAGCGTGGCGCGGATCGTCTTCCTGATCCGCACGCCGCGGTTCATCGCCGGACGGACTGTCCGCTACGGCCTGACCCAGGCGCAGGCCCTGGCGGCGATCACCATCAACCCGGCGCGCATCTTCGGCGTCGCCGACCAGTTCGGCTCCATCGAACCCGGCAAGGACGCCGACCTGGTGCTGTGGAGCGGCGATCCGCTGGAGACCACCACCGTCGCCCGGATGGTGATGATCCGTGGGGTCGAGCAGCCGATGACCGCCCGCAACCGCCAACTGCGCGACCGCTATATCGGAACGGTGCTGACGCCGTCCGAACCGCGCCCCTGACGCCCGCAGAGATGAGGAATACGCCGATGACCCCGACCCGCCGGGCGGCCGCAGCGCGCGTCGCCGCAGCCGTGATGCTCTCGTTCAGCCTGGGCGCCGCGCCCGCTGCCCACGCCCAGGCGGCGACGGCGGAAGCCCTGGTCCCGCCAACGGCCACGATCAAGGGCGTGGCCCACGTGCGGGGCAAAACGATCGCCTATCGGGCGGACGCCGGCGAGCAGGTAATGCGGAATGCGGCGTGCGAACCCCGCGCGACGATCTTCTCGGTGAGCTATCTGGCTGACGGCGCCGCAGCGGCCAGGCGTCCGGTGACCTTCCTGTTCAACGGTGGCCCCGGCGGCGCGACCATCGCCCTTCGCGAGGGTCTGGCGCCGGTGATCACCGCCAACGCGCAGACTGCGGACGGATTCACCTTCGTCGACAATCCCGACAGCATCCTCGACGTCACCGACCTGGTGTTCGTCGACGCCCCGGGCACGGGCTACGGCCGGTTCTTCGGCGAAGGCGCCAGCGCGGAATATTGGGGGGTCGAGGAGGACGCCGGGGCCATCGCCCAGTTCATCAGCGACTGGCTGGTCCAGCACGGTCGCACCGCCTCGCCCAAGTACCTGATCGGCGAGAGCTATGCCGGGACCCGGGTGGGCTTCGTCTCGGACATCTTGGCCAAGCGGGCCAAGGATCCGATCCGGTTCGCGGGCGTGGTGCTGGTCTCGCCGACCACGTCCGCAGGTGGGCCGCGGGGCATGGCCGACGATGGGGCGTCACTCTCCAGCCAGGCCGCCGTGGCCTGGTTCCACGGCCGGGGCGCGCACCAGAAAGACAGCGTCGAGCAGGTGGCGGAGGCGGCCCGCCTGTTCGCCGCAGGTCCCTACGCCAAGGCGCTGGCCACAGGCGCATCCCTGCCCGCCGCGGAGAAGGCTCAGATCGCCGCAACGGTGTCGGGCTTCACCGGCCTGCCGGAGGCCATCGTGCTGAAGGCCGACCTGAAGTCGCCCACCAACGCCTTCGTCCTGGAACTGCTGGCCGACAAGGCGGAGCGAACCGGGCTTTCGGACGGCCGCACCCATGCCCTGCGCGCGATCACCGACCAGCGGCAGCCGCCCTACAACGACCCGTCCACATCGCCCTACACGCTCACCTACGACCAGACGAAGGCGGTGGAGGCGCTGTTCCGCACCCAGATGGGCTATCGGCCGAAGTCCGACTATGTGCGGCTTTCCATCGAGGCCAACAGTAAGTGGAACGGCAAGGTCGCCCGCGGGCCGACCCTGATCCCGGCCATGTTCAAGGACCTGATGGCCCAAGACCCGAACCTGCGGATCACCATGGTGATGGGCTATTTCGACCTCACCGTGCCCTATGCGCGGCCGCTGAACGACTATCTGGCCGCGGACCTGCCGAAGGATCGCTTCGACTATCAGCTCTATCGCACCGGCCATGCCGTGTTCTCGGACGCGGCCGGACGCCCGCAGGCCACCGACCATCTGCGCGAATTCTATGGAAAGGCCGCGAAATGAGAGCGCTTCTGGGGCTGGCCGTCGCAGGGCTGCTGGCCGCCTCTGCGTCGGCACAGCCGTTGATCCCGTTCGCCAAGGCTGTGCGCGCCGGCGAGTTCCTGATCCTCTCCGGCGAGATCGGCTCCTCCCCGCCTGGCATGGACCCTCAGACCGACGGCATGGACGCGGCCGCCAAGTCGGCGATGGACAAGATCGGCCGCACCCTGGCGGCCAACGACGCGGACTATGGCGACGTGGTGAAGTGCACGGTGATGCTGGCCGACATGGCCGCCTGGGACCGGTTCAACCTGACCTATGTGAAGTACTTCGATCCGGCACGGATGCCCGCCCGCAGCGCCTTTGGCGTCAACGGCCTGGCCCGTGGTGCAGTGGTCGAGGTGGAATGCCTGGCGCACAAGCCGTCGAAGCAGGCGGACTAAGCCGCCCACCCGCGATCACCTGCGGGCTTCAGCTCAGATTGTCTGGATTTTCGAGTTTGTTCGGCTCCATCCGCTCTTCAAGAGAGAGGATGGTGCCCAGGAAAGGACTCGAACCTTCACGACCTTACGGCCACTGGCACCTGAAGCCAGCGCGTCTACCAATTCCGCCACCTGGGCCCGATCCGCTGGATCGCGCGAGGCGCGTTCTCTAGGGCGCCGACCTTCGGCGGTCAACGGCCCAGTCGCAGGTTTTCCAAGTCGCATTGCAGCATGAGGCGGCTTCGTCTAATCCGAGACCCTTCAAACCCTTTGTTTTATGCGGACGACATGCAGGATCTGGTCACCGTCTTCGGCGGGTCGGGCTTCATCGGGACCCAGGTGGTTCGGGCTCTGGCCAAACAGGGCTTCCGCGTGCGCGTGGCGATCCGTCAGCCGCACATCGCCTACAACATGCGCCTGATGGGCGATGTGGGTCAGGTGGACGTGGTCCAGGCCAATGTCCGCAACGAAGCCTCCATCCATCGCGCGCTGGAAGGCGCGTCGGCGGCGATCAACCTGGTGGGCGTGCTCTACGAGACCGGCCGGCAGAAGTTCGACGCCATCCACGTCGAGGGCGCCCGCAACGTGGCCGCCGCGGCCAAGGCCATGGGCGTCGGCCGACTGATCCACATGTCGGCCCTGGGCGCGGACGCCGGGTCGAAGTCGCGCTACGCGACCTCCAAGGCCGAGGGCGAAGCCGCCGTGCGGGCCGCCTATCCGGACGCGGTGATCTTCCGCCCTTCGATCGTCTTTGGTCAGGGCGACGGCTTCTTCAACAAGTTCGGCGAGATGGCGGCGGTCAGCCCGGTCCTGCCGCTGATCGGCGGCGGGGCGACCCGCTTCGAGCCGGTGTTCGTGGGCGACCTGGCCCGGGCCTTCGCCAAGGCGGTCTCCGACCCCGACACCGCGGGCAAGACCTATGAGCTGGGCGGCCCCGGCGTGTTCAGCTTCCGTGAACTGCTGGAACTGGTGCTGACCGAGACCGAGCGTCGCCGCGGCCTGATCCCCCTGCCCTTCTTCGCGGCGGGCCTGATCGGCAAGCTTTGCGAACCGATCGCCTTCTTCACGCCGGTCGCGCCGCCGCTCACCTCCGACCAGGTGCTGCTGCTGAAGACCGACAATGTGCTGAGCGGCGCGCAGCCCGGCCTCGCCGACCTGGGCGTCACCGGCCTGACGACGGTGGAGAGCGTACTGCCGACCTACCTGTATCGCTTCCGCAAGGGCGGCCAGTTCGCCGACCAGACGGAATCCGTGCCGCTGGTCGCGCCGGTCTAAMCCCCTAGGTCAGGGTGATCACCGCCAGGCCGATGGAGCCGACCAGGATCCGCCACCAGCCGTAGGGCGCCAGGCCGAAGCGGTTGATGAAGTCCAGCATGGTCCGGACCACGATCAGGCCGGAGATGAAGCTGACCACGAAGCCGACGGCGATGATGCCGAGGTTGTCGCTGGTGAGCACGTCCTTGTTCGACCAGAAGTCCAGGACGAACGCCCCGACCATGGTCGGGATGGCCATGAAGAACGAGAACTCCGCGGCGGCGCGGCGGTCGATGCCGAGGAACATGCCGCCCACGATGGTCGCGCCCGAACGCGAAACGCCGGGGATCATCGCCAGGCACTGACAGAAGCCGATCCCAAGCGCCCGCTTCCACGACAGGTTCATAGCGTCGTCTTCCTTGGGCGGCGGCGCGATGCGGTCGACGAACAGCAGCAGGATGCCGCCCAGGATCAGCGAGACGCAGATCAGGCCGACGCTCTCGAACAGCACCTTCTTGATGAAGTCGTGGGCCACGAAGGCCACGGCCATCGACGGGATCACCGACAGGATGACGCTGGCGGCGAACCATCGGGCCGACGGATCGGTGGGCAGGCGGATCAGCACGCCCCACAGCCTTTGGAAATAGAGCACCACCACGGCGAGGATCGCGCCGAGCTGGATCATCACGCTGAAGGTGTCCCAGAAGCCGTTGGGCAGGCCCAGCAGGTTCTTGGCGAGCAGAAGGTGGCCGGTCGAGGACACCGGGATGAACTCCGTCAGCCCTTCAACGAGACCGAGGATGACGGCGTAGATCCAGTCAGACACTGGCGAAACTCCTGAATTCACTGAGGGATCAGAGGCCGATAACAGGGTAAAAATCAGGTTCATCCACTTATAGGACTATTTTGCGCCTTCGTGATGAACTCTGGTGACGCTTGTGGAGGCGCCGCAGCCAAGATGGTCTATTTTATGGATCATGCCGTTTTCGGACTCGTTTCCAGGGCGTAAAAGCCCTGCGCCCGGTAGGGGTATGGAGACCGGCCATGGCCGAGCGGATGCTGAAGTTCACGACGGTGGAGCGGACCACGCCTGCGAAGCGGGCCGCCTCCGCGCGCTCGGGCGATTTCCACGAGATCTACGCCGACTTCATCGACGCCAAGGCGACCGAGCAGGCGTCGCGCTGCTCGCAATGCGGCATACCGTTCTGCCAGACCCACTGTCCGCTCCATAACAACATCCCCGACTGGCTGCGGATGACGGCGGAAGGCCGGCTGGAGGAGGCCTACGCTCTCTCCCAGGCCACCAATTCCATGCCGGAGATCTGCGGCCGCATCTGCCCTCAGGACCGCCTGTGCGAAGGCTCCTGCACCATCGAGCAATCGGGCCACGGAACGGTGACGATCGGCGCGGTCGAACGCTATCTGACCGACAAGGCCTGGGAGATGGGCTGGGTCGAGCCGCTGCGGGCCGGACCTGACCGCGGATTGAGCGTCGGCGTGGTCGGCGCCGGACCGGCCGGGCTAGCCGCCGCCGAGAAGCTGCGTGAGGACGGCTATCAAGTC
>BFBZ01000016.1_pt220 | contig 10232 bp, 7 predicted proteins | sample 1888401 | NCBI WGS metagenome assembly BFBZ01 (sample SAMD00112614, study PRJDB3348) | symbiont metagenome | host: Chara braunii | reverse complement strand
AGTGCCCAACATCCTGGTGGTCAATCCCAAGACGCCGGCGGCGAGCCTCCAGCAATTGATCGAATTTGCCAAAAATAATCCGGACAAGCTGACCTACGCGTCCTCAGGTGTCGGCGGCACGCCACATCTGTCGATGGAACTCCTGAAGACGCTGACCGGCATCAAGATCCGGCATGTGCCCTACAAGGGCCTGGCGCCGGCGCTCACCGATCTCATCGCCGGCCACGTCGACATGATGTTCGACAACCTCGGCAACGTGGCGGGGCCGATCGCGGCCGGCACTTTGAACGCATTGGCGGTCGGCAGCGACAAACGTCTGGCGACCCTGCCGGCAGTGCCGGCCATGGCCGAGGCATTCCCGGGCTTCGTCTCGACGACCTGGTTTGCAGTCGTAGCGCCTCCTGGAACGCCGCGCGAGATCGCCGCGAAGCTGTCGCAGACGATCGGCGAGATCGTCAGGCAAGCCGACGTCACGAAGAAATTTGCGGATCTCTATTCGATGCCGGTCGGCAGCACGCCGGACGAGACCGCGGCCTTCATCAACGACGAGCGCGAGCGCTGGAGCAAGGTGATCGCGGCGGCAGGGATCAAGCCGGAATGACCGGCAAGAACGAGGAAAGAGAGTGGCACGATCGTCTGCCCTGGTGATCGGTGGGTCCGTCGGCGGCCTGTTTGCGGCAAACCTGCTGCGCACGGCCGGCTGGGACGTCACCGTATTCGAGCGGGCCGACGGCAACCTCGGTGACCGCGGCGCCGGCATCGGCACCCGCGACGAGCTGTTCGCCGTGCTGCGGAAGGCTTGCGCCGACCTGGCGCCGTCCCTCGACCCGTCGCGTGATCCGTCTTTCGACCCGTCACTCGGCGTCGAGGTGCACTCACGCCTCTCGCTCGATCGCGATGGCGAGATCATCCGCGAGGTCCCGCTGCGCGCGGTGACGAGCGCGTGGACGCGCGTCTATCGCCCGCTCAGGACGGCGCTTCCGGCGGCGAGCTATCACAGCGGCGCGACGCTCGAGCGGGTCGAGCAGGATCGCGCCGGCGTCACCGCGATCCTCGCCGACGGCACGCGCGTGCGCGGAGACCTGCTGATCGGCGCCGACGGCCTGCGCTCGACCGTGCGCCAGCAGTTCCTCCCGGACCTGAAACCGCGCTACGCGGGCTATGTGGCGTGGCGCGGTGTGGTCGACGAGCGTCAATTGCCGTCGGCGCTCCACCATACGCTGCTGCATCACATGGTCTTCTGCTTCAGCGACGACGGCCTGGCGCTGTCCATCCCGATGCCGTCACCCGACCATGGCGCGCCGGCTGGGACGCGCGCCTGTCATTTCGTCTGGTTCCGCGCTGCCGATTACGAGCGCGACCTGCCGCTCTTGTGCACCGACGCGGTCGGCCGCCGCCACGGCGACACCATACCACCGCCCCTGATCCGGCCCGAGCTCGTGAACGCGCTGCGCGAGCGCGCCGAAGAGGTGCTGCCGCCGCAGGTCGCCACCCTGGTGGCACGCGCGCCGCGCCCGTTCCTGCAGCCGGTGTTCGAGCTCGAGTCACCGGCGATCGCGTTCGGCCGGGTGGCGCTGCTCGGCGACGCCGCCTTCGTGGCGCGCCCGCATGTCGCGACCGGCGTCACCAAGGCTGCGCTCGACGCCCAATCCCTGGTCGATGCGCTTGCGACACGCAACGGCAACATCGACGCCGCCCTCGCCCGTTACGATCGCGAACGCTGGCAATACGGCAATGCGCTCGTGGCCCGCGGCCGTCGTCTCGGCACCGCGCTCGAAACGTATCTCGTCCCCCGCCAGGGGTCTCAGATACGGCTCGATACGCGCAGCGAAACCATCATGCGCGAGTACGGCGCCGCCGGAACGGTGAGCGCCGAGCGCATCACGGGCTAGTGAGATTCTCGATCATGTTGGTTCGGTGGTCATGGCCGGGCATAGCCGTCCGAAAGAGACGGCGTCGCTTCGCTCCGCCTATGTCCCGGCCATCTCGCTTAGGGACGCACTTTGCCCACCTAAGCGAGATGCGCGGGTCAAGCCCGCGCATGACGACGGAGAGAGTGGTTCAATTCGATCGAGAACGGCAATAAGTCCGGCGCAATTTCTCCGACGAGATGTGTGAAATTGCCTGCTCTCGCCTTTCGGCGGCGGAGTCGCTACCATCATGTGCGTCAGGCGATCCGACTCATGTCTCCTCTGCCCCAGCAGATCAGGTTCTGCGCCAGCCGTGACGGCGTCCGCATCGCCTACGCGACGTGCGGCAGCGGGCCGCCGCTGCTGCGCCCGGCCCACTTCCTCTCGCATCTTGAGCGCGACTGGCACAACCCGGTCTGGTCGCCGTGGCTCCATCTCCTCGCGCAGCGGCACACCCTCATCCGCTACGACCTGCGCGGCTGCGGCCTTTCGGATCGTGATGGCGTCGCGCTTTCCTTCGACAAGCTCATTGAGGATCTCGAAGCAGTGGTCGAAGCGACCGGCGTGGAACGCTTCGCGATCTTCGGCATGGACGGCGGCGCCGCCACCGCGCTTGCCTACGCGGTGCGCCAGCCCGCACGGGTGAGCCGCATCGCCGCGCTCGGATGCTGGGCGCAAGGACGCTTCGCGCGCTCACGCACGGTGCAGGAGCGCGAGATCACCGAGACCGACCTCAAGGCGGTCGAGCTCGGCTGGGCGCATCCCAACCCGGCGTTCCGCCAGCTGTTCACGTCGCTGCTGCTGCCGAACGCCGAAGCCGAGCACCTGCACGCCTTCAACGAGCACATCCGCCTGACCACCACGCCGGCCAACGCCGCGCGTTTCCTGCGCGTGATCTACAGCACTAATCCAGGCGAGATCGCAGCGCAGGTGCGCTGTCCCGTATTGGTGCTGCATTCGCGCCAGGACGAGCGGGTGCCGTTCGACGAAGGCCGCGCGCTCGCCGGCCTCATTCCGGACGCGCGCTTCGTGCCGCTCGAAAGCCGCAACCACATCCTGCTCGATTCCGAGCCGGCCTGGCAGCAGATGATGACCGCGCTCGACGACTTCCTGCCACAGGCGCCGCCGGACGCGCCCGATATCGGCGAGCTGACCGGCCGCGAGCTGCAGGTGCTCGAGCTGGTCGCGCAGGGCGTCGACAATGCCACGATCGCCGAGCGATTGGGCATGAGCGAGAAGACCGCGCGCAACCACGTCTCCGCCATCCTCGGCAAGCTGCGCATCAGCCGGCGCTCCGAGGCGATCGTGCGCGCCCGTGAAGCCGGCTTCGGCCGCGGCAGTCCGCGGCTGAACTGATCGGACCGGACTATCGTTGGAGCAGGATCGCCCGCCGCTTTGAATGACGCACCCGCGAAACCTGCCGCATGGCCCTTCATCTGCTATCATGCCGAGGGCATCAACCAACCTACAACCTCCGTCGAAATCGTCAAAGATGACGCGGAGGGAGCGGAATCACTCCGATTCCTTGATCCAAAGTTTTAATGGGACGCGTTCGCGGCCGGAGCAATCCATGATTCCAGTATAAAAGCTGGACAGGATTCCGTGATAGCTGCATTCGACACCGTCGACCCATAGCGTGGCCTCAATGCGCGATTCGGAGGGCATCATCTGAACTCGTATCTTGCCGCTTTTTTTCTCCGGACCGTCCTGCGTACAGAGGCCGACGTGCTTCATCGACAACGGCCCCGAATATCCTTTTGGCACGGTCGAGCCGTCCGCTGTCACGGTGGCCGTCAATTCCCATTCGCCGAGATAGCCGGAATAGCCGACGAGTTGCAGTGGGTCGGCTCCGGCGGGTGCGGCCGGCAGGATCAGCGCAAGCAACAACACCGCCCGCGCAGGAGCGTTACCTGCCTTCATGGCTCAATGCCCTGCAAGATACTTGCGCGCGTCGGCGACCTCGGCGCGGGTATTTCCCCCACTTCCGACTTGCTCGATGACCTTGCCAAAATAATCGCGCGCCTTGGAGACGTCGCCGAGTTGGGCAGCGGCTCTCGCCGCGCCGGCAAGAGCACCAAGTCGGTTCGGTTCCTTTTTCAAGGTCGCCTCGAAAGCCGTCAGCGCGTCCTGCGCGTTGCCACTGTCGAGCAGCATCTCACCATAGAGTTCCCGCGCCGGTTTTGGAACGCCTGGCGTCACCGGATGCTTCTCGGTGCGGTCCTCCGCGTCTGCGGCGTCGCTCATGGCCTTCAGCGCCTCATTCTTCTTGCGTTCGGCGTAAAGAAGCCAGGCGGACGCGACCTTGGCCTGGATGTCGACCTGTTCCGACCAATATGCGTCCTTTGCTTCGCGAAGTTTGTCGCGAAGCTCGCCGAGTCTGGCGATATCGGGCTTGGCCACTTCTGGATCGCCGGCCCGGGCCGCTCCAAGCGCGCGCGCGAAATAAGTGATCGCTTGCACGTTGGCAAGCGGGCTCGGTCGCACCGTCAGCTCTTCCGCGCCTTTCCAGTCGCCGCGCTCCAAGGCATAGCGTGCGGGTGAGGCTGCCTCGGCGTAGGGCCCCGGAATGAAGGTCTCGCTAAAGCCGGTGAGCGTCCCCATCTCGTCGACCACGGCCCTGGCCTTGTCGTCTTGTCCGAGCTGCAAATAGGCATAGACCAGATAGTCCATTGCATGCAGTTCGTCGGAGAGGTCGCTCGATTCCTTTGCGGACCGTGCGGACGCGACATTGGACGCGATCGAGTCGCGCCAATAGCCGACCCGGGTGAAGATGTGTGAGGGCATGTGCAGAGCATGTGGTGCGTCTGGCGCGATCTTGGCGTATCGCCGCGCTGCTTCGATGCCCTTATCTGCGATCGCCGGATAGTCGTAGAGGTGGATCAGATAGTGTGCCACGCCCGGATGCAGCGGCTGCCGCAAGGCGATCGGCTCCAGGATTGCTGCACCCTTGAGTTGGTTGGAATAGGTTTTGTCGGCCGGAGATGCCGATGTGTTGAGCGCAAGCGCATAGTGGATTTGTGCCTCGTCGTCGTCCGGATATTTCTGCGCCAAAGCTGCCATCGCCTTCGCATAGGCGACGATGCGGGTGTGGTGATCCACCCTGTCGTAGTCCGTATACATAACCGCCAGCGCGTCGACATAGCCTTTCTCGCGCTCGGTCTTGAACCCGACCGTTCTCGCTTTCTCGATCGCCGCCGCCCCCTCCGCGAGATTTTTCGTCGGCGGTGCGATATGGGGATTCCACAGCAGGCTTAGGGCGATGCCCCAATAGGCGATGCTGCAGGCAGGATCGGCCTTTAGCGTATCCTCGAACATCTTCTGTGAGGCGCGGTACCAAAACGAGTGCTGATACAACATGCCCCGGTCGAACAGCTTTTGCGCATCGGCGTTGCATGACGTCTCAAAATGGACCTTGCCAAGCTTGTCATCGTCCGATTGGGCAAAGGCTGGATAAGCGAGTGCCACGCCGGCCAACACCGTGACCAGCGAAAGTGATGCCTTCAGCATGATCCGTCTCCGGTTCTCGTAAATTGCCACGATCGTCGGAATTTTGCGGCGGCCGGAGGGCGCCAGCTATATTTTTTCCGTCGCACTATCCAGATCTCGCTACGAACCACACGGCGCCCCCTGCCTCTGATTGCCGCGGCGGCGACTGCATGCGACAATTCTGGCGGCGACGGCCCCCGAAGTACTGGCGGAGTTCCGGGAAATCTCCGGGAATGGCGCGGCCATGGATCAGCGATTGGCGTTCGGCACGTTTCAATTCGACACACGAACCGGACAGCTCTGGCGCGGCGGAATCGAAGTCAGGCTCACGCCACGGGCCGCATCAGTCCTGCGCGCGTTGGCGGAGCGGTCGCAGGAGGTCGTCACCAAGCAGGAATTGTTTGACAGCGTCTGGGACGGAATGGCGGTCGGCGACGACGCCCTGACGTCCTGCGTCCGAGAGCTTCGCGACGCGCTCGGTGATGACGCTCGAAGACCAACCATCCTCGAGACACGCCACCGGCGCGGTTACAGGCTCATGCTGCCGGCGGATCCCGTTCCAGGCCGAACCGAGATCTCACAACGGCCGGCGGCCGGCCCCGAAAAGTCGCTGTTGGTCGGGCGCGCCGTGGAATTGGCCGAACTCACCCACCGATTCGAAGAGGCATCCCTGGGCCATCGGCAGATGGTGTTTCTGAGCGGTGAGCCCGGGATCGGCAAGACGGCACTCGCCGATGCATTTCTCGAGGAACTGGCCGGTGCTCATGCTGCTCGTATCGCGCTCGGGCAGTGCCTCGACCACCATGGTGCCGGCGAGCCGTATCTGCCGCTTATTGAAGCTCTGACGCGGCTCGCCCAGGCAACGAGCGGATCCTCTGCCAAGGAAATCCTTTCGGCTCAGGCGCCAAGCTGGCTCGCCCAGATGCCGTCACTGTGGAGCCGTGCCGAACGCCGTGCTCTCGAGGGCCGCAGCCGCCCGACTCGCGAACGCATGATGCGCGAATTGACCCATGCGCTCGAAGCGATTGCATCCGAGGCGCCGCTGGTACTGAGGCTCGAGGACATTCACTGGAGCGACGAATCCACCCTGGATTGGATTGGCCACGTGGCGCGCCGGCCGGAGGCCGCACGGCTCATGGTGCTGGCGACGTTCCGGCCGGCCGACGCAGCGGCCACGAAAACCGGCATTGACCGTCTTGTTGCGGAGCTTGAGCTGCATGGATTGTGTCGCGAAATCGCGCTGCAGCCGCTGGGTCTGGACGCCGTTGAGAGCTACCTGAAGGTTCGATTGGGCGACGACGGCAATGCCGCGGAGTGGCGGCGCTTGGCGCCGCTGCTTTTGGAGCGGACCGGGGGCAATCCGTTGTTCATCACCAGTATCGTGCGGGAGTTCGCCCAGGACCGCGCCGCCGGGAGAACGCTGGCGCCCGTAAGATCAGTGCCGCACGACGTCCGGCGCTTCATCGAGCGGCAAATCGACGACCTGGCCGAGGAAGATCGCGATCTGTTGATGGCAGCGAGTGTGATCGGCCGCGAATTCGCTGCAGCGGCGGTCGCGTCGGCGTTGGACCGACAGATCGATGTGGTCGAAGTGGGGTGCGCGCGCCTGGCGCGACGAGGTGTATTCATCGGTAAGTCCGGAGCTGGATCCGTCACTTGGCCCGATGGCACTCGTTCGGAGACTTACTGGTTTCGTCATGATCTTTACCGCGAGTTGCTGTACGAGAATTTGCCTGCAACGCGCCGCGCCCTCTGTCATTCTCGCGCCGGTCGTCGCATCGAATCCGCGTGGAGCCGTGCGCCCGATGCCGTGGCCGCTGAAGTCGCAGAGCATTACGAGCGGGCTCACGAATCGGTGCGCGCAATTCCCCATCACCACCGCGCGGCTGCCCTGGCCCTGCGTCGTAGCGCAAACGCGGAGGCGATCAATCATCTCCAGCAGGCGCTGAACAGCGCGACGAACATTTCAGACGAGGTTGAGCGCACCAAGATCGAATTCGAGTTACTGGTCAATCTGGGAGCAGCCTTCATCGCGACACGGGGCTTCGGTGCTTCGGAAGTAGCCGAGATTTATTCGAGGGCGGAAGCGCTTTGCGATCGTTTGGGTGAGGGCGCTGATATCTTCCCGGCGCTCTGGGGCCAATGGATGTTTCGCTGGGGACGAAGCGAAGTTGACGCAGCTTGGCGGCTGTGCGAACGGCTGCTGGCGCTCGCCGACTGTTCAGGCGATTCCGGTCTCAAACTGCAGGCACACCATGCCTCGTGGGCGACCTTATTCGGCTTGGGGATGCTGGTCGACGCGTGTGCGCATGCGGACGCCGGGTTGGCCCTCTACGACGCCGCAATTCACCAGCCCATGGCCTCGAGCTATGGCAATCATGATGCCGGCACCTGCGCCCGCTATTTTAAGGCGCTGGCGTTGGCGCTTGCGGGCGATGACGATAACGCACGCTCGACGGCCGACCACGCCGTCGCCTTTGCAAAGCAACTCAATGATCCGTTTTCGCTGGCGCTGTCTCTCTACTTCACTGCGGCGACCGCGCAGATTCTCGGCGACGCAGCGGTCGCCGCAGAGCGCAGCAAAGCGAGCCACCAGCTTGCGGTGGAGCACAATCTCGCAATGCCAAAGGCCTGGAGTACTGGAGTTCTCGGATGGTGCGTTGCCGAGGATGGCGAACCCGAGCGCGGCGCGGCGTTACTGAACGAGGCGATCGCGGCACTGGAGGCCACGCGTTCGCGACATTTCATGCCGTACCTCTTAGGGCTGCTTGCGCATGTTCGTTTCCGCCTCGGACACCTTACGGAAGCGATGAAAGCGGTGGAGAAGGGAATCACGCTCTCGGAGGGAGGCGGGGAGCGCTTCTATAGCGCCGAACTCTATCGACTTAGGGGCGAACTGCTCGCTAATGCGACGGATGGCTGCCGCCACGAAGCAAAACGGTCATTTGGCACGGCCATCGAAGTCGCAAGAAAGCAAGGCGCCGCGGCATTAGAGGCCAAGGCAAGCGCGAGCTTGGATCGTTGGATGCAATTGAACTGAGAGGTTGTGGCGGCCAACACTTCGCGCTTGCTTGCAAGAAAACTTCGAGGGACCTGTAACCCCCTCATCCCAACCCACTCCCACGCAAGCCGGGCTTACCCGACTTGCGCATATATATATGAGGACGCGACCCGGGCAGGCCCGGGGCGCGTGTGGGGAGAGGGGCGCACTGTCTTCGCGGCGATACTGTGCGTCTATTTGATCGGGACACGCGCTAGGCGGATCCCACGCTTTCACGAAGCCGCCGCGCTCTCCTGAGCCAGGTCGATCGGGGCCTCTCCTCCGATCCAGGCATCGTCCCGCGTCCACTTGTGCGTCTGGCCGCAGGCCGCGCAAACGAGGGGTATGGCGATCGTCGGAAGGCTGTGGAGCACGACCCACTCGGCCTTGAGGCCGGTTGGAACCGATTTGAGGGTGCGCGGGCACTTCACAAAAATGTCGCCCATTATTTGAGCTCCCACGTTGGCCTGGTTGAGGCGCGGCCCACGAAGGGCCCGGCTGCGCGCCTTTGGGACGATTCGAAGACAAGGACCCACGGAAAGTCCAGCGGTTTTCGGCCCTTGTGGAAAACCGGATAGTTCCACGTTGATAGCACGGCCAAAGCTGTGGACGCACCTGCGTACTGTCATTCCAGGTTCATCCGCCCGCCGAAGACTAGGCGCCGGGCGTATCAACGGCGAACAGGATGCGGTGTAATGGCATTCGCTGGTCATACGAGAAGAGCATTCGACTCCGACCTGCAAATCCTGTCGCAAAACCTCACTGAGATGGGCGTACTCGCCGAGCGGCAGGTCGCCGACGCCGTCGCGGCCCTGACCAATGGGGACAAGGCAACGGCGCGCCGGCTCGTGGCGATCGATGCCGCCATCGACTCGATGCAACGGACCGTCGACGCACGCGTGGTCGAGATGATCGCCAGGCGGCAGCCGGTCGCCGTCGACCTGCGGCAGGCGCTCAGTGTCCTGCGCATCGCGAACGAGCTCGAGCGGATCGGCGACCTCGCCAAGAACATCGGCAAGCGCGTGCTCGCCCTGCGCGCCGAGGACATGCGGCACGGCGCCATGCTGCGCGTAGCGTCCATGGCGACCGTCATGTCGAGCCGGCTGCGGGAGGTCCTCGACAGCTTCGAGCGCCGTGATCCCAGGCTCGCCGTCGACGTCTGGCTGCGGGACGAAGACGTCGACCGATTGTGCAAGTCGCTGTCCCACGAGATCATGTCGTGCATGCGGGAGGATCCCCGCGCCGTGACGCTGGGAACGCATTTGTTGTTCTGCACCAAGAACCTCGAGCGCATGGGCGACCATGCGACCAACATCGCCGAGGCCGTCTATTACATGGTGGAAGGGCGCCGGCTCCTGGGCGAGCGGCCGAAGGTGGACGTCACCTCCATGATGTCGACAGACCGCGGCGAACTTTCCCATCGTCTCCGCCGCCCGCGGCCCGCGAGCGAGCCCGCCCCCAGCATCGCACCGATGCTTTCCGCGGCACGACGCGCATAACGCGCCGATGTGCTCGGTCGTCATAACCATCCGGCATTGATGCGCCCTCGCCCCGCTTGCGGGGAGAGGGCGCAACGACTTGCTCCTTCCCGCAGATCTCGATGTTCATTCCGTCGGGGTGAACGGCTTGTAGAAAATCCCTTCTCGGATCCGTTCGTGATAGCCGAACTTGCAGCCGCAGCTCAGGGCATAGCTGCGCGCGCGCACGAGCGTGGTCTCGTCCACGGTCCCGGAAGCCGACGCCGGCGGAAACCAGCGCACCAACACGTGCTCGGGGACGTTGAGGGTCACTTGTGG
>BFBZ01002375.1_pt1 | contig 10233 bp, 5 predicted proteins | sample 1888401 | NCBI WGS metagenome assembly BFBZ01 (sample SAMD00112614, study PRJDB3348) | symbiont metagenome | host: Chara braunii | reverse complement strand
CCTCACCACTGTTGAGCCGGCGCAGCCAACCGAGCGCTTCCGTCCGCAGCGCTGCCCTGTTTGCAGAGTCAGAATCGGAAATCTTCATGGCCGGTTTGGTTCGATCCGTCTCAATCGATCGCCTCATGTCTTAGACGATCCCTGATCATCCGTTCCTCCCCCCACACTGCCGTTTTTCCAGATCTTGTTGAGGTGATCGAGCGCGAGGCCGAGCTCCCGGTCAACCACCCGCACAGTCACCCCGAGGCGCGCGGCAATCATCTTATAAGGCAGACCTTCCAGTCGCGCCGCAATGAAGACCGCACGCCGGCGCGGCGGCAGCGCATTGATGGCTTTGGCAAGAGCTTCCAGTTCGAGGCGGCCCTCGGCAACACGCGCGGGATCGAGATCGTCCTGGGCGCGCAAGAGAATCGCCTCGGCACCGGCGGTAGCGAGCCTCGATCGTTCCGCGCGCAGACGGTCGGTTGCGACATTGAGTACGACCCGGTAGAGATAGGATCTTGGATTTTGGACCACGGCAACCGACGCATTGGCGTCGCCGCGCTGAAGCCGCAGCCATGCTTCATGAATGACTTCGCTCGCAAAATCGAACGAGCCGAAGCGGCGGCCCAGCCGTTCCTTCAAGCCATGATAGTCGTCGATCAGAAGGCGGCGCAGCGTCGAGAACAAGGTCTCATTCATCGCGCAGCCTCACGCCCCCGGCCCGGCTGCCGCAGCTCCGGACAATATCCAGCGCTCATAGCTTCGGACGTGACGAGCAACGTGACGGGCTGCGGCAGATCGCTGGGCGGAGATGCTCCGATCGCAAGCCCGCGAAAGCTCGCCGCCAGCATGGCGTCGCGGCGGGCATCGCCTGACGATGTCAACAGTTCCGCACGCTCGGTCGTACCAGACGGTCCGATCCACACTTGCGCCACCACTCGATAGGAACCGGGTATTGTCTCCTTATGACTGCACAGTGCGTCGCGCATTGCGCTCTGCACCGCGACTGAATAGGCATTGAAGCGCCGGACCGTCGGCGACATCCCGCGCCAATCGCTCGGATTTCCCTCTGCCGTCTCGCGGACGAGCGTAAACCCCTCGTCGCCGATTATGCGCGCGGCAAGGCCGGTGCCGGCAAGCAGTTGCCGCAGCGCCGCCTCGGCCGTGAAGCTCCCCTTCAGACCATTCGCGCGAAGCCCTTCCGTGAGGCCGGGGTCGAACAAGAGCTGAACCCGGGTGGCTGCACCATAGGCACTCAGAGCCGCATCGAGCGGCTGGGCCGGCACATCGAACGCGATAAACTGTTCGGCCGCCAGGAGTGCCTTTGGAGCGATGCCGCCGATCGCCAGTGCTAAACCAATCGGTCCAAACAACACCCAAGAGCACAGGATCCGCCCCGCTCGCGGAGAGCGCAACACGACTGCCATCTTTGCAGGATCCAAGGACAGGGCGCCAAAGCGAGCTAGTAACGCTCGTACATGACGGCAACGTGACAGGCACAAAGGTGCGCGGGCTCAAATCCTGGACCAACCTGACACCGACCATCTCGCAACGGCGTATTCACTCCACCATCGGCACCAGCAGCGGCCAGACCGTTCTGCTCGGCGGGCTGATCAATACAACCTCGCCCAGATGTACGCAGCCGGGCGAGGCGTGACACGGGATCTCGCCGAGGCCGCCACATGGTATCGCCGCGCCGCCGAGCACGGCATCGCGCAGGCCCGGTTGAGCCTCGGCATCGCCTACGCACTCGGCCGCGGCGTTCCCCGGGACCTGCTCCAGGCCCACAAATGGCTCAACCTGGCGGCCTCGGCCTCCCCCTCGGAAGAAGATCGCAACCGCGCCGTCAAGGCCCGTGATCTCGTGGTAACGAAAATGACGTTGCATGAACTCACCGAGGCTCAACGTCTTGCGCACGAATGAAACCAACAGCAGGACGCCGAGGGAAACAAGCGATAGCCGCAAAAGAAATGCGGCCGTTGCCCCTTGGCCGAACCAGGTCTCGTAACAGAGGCGCCATAGCGCGTGAGAGCAGCTCACACCAGCTTCGCCATCGCCATCAGCTCGGCCGAAGCCGCATCTAACACGTAATTCCAGTCGCCTTCCGCGCGCGGGCGAAACAGCCGCATCGAGGGCTGTCTCTTATACACATCTAGATGTGTATAAGAGACAGCTGATGTTGAGCGTCCCGGTGCCTGTCCCGGGCCCGCCGGGCGTAACGGCGGCCGGCGTCTGACTCCCATAAGGTATGCCGCCGAAGCCCGTGCTGCCATTGCCGGTGCGAATGCCATTCCAGACCAGCGTGTCGGCCGTGATGCTCGCGGTATCGCCCGCAGTCCCCAGGCCGTAGATCGCTGGTGTGTTGATGACGAACGCGACGCCCTGCCCGCCCTGGCCGCGGGCGTCGAGCGCGACACTGCCGATCAGGTTAAACGAGCCTCCAACCGTCAGCGTGAGCTGTTCCAGCGCCGGCAGGTCGCTGCTGGACGATGGATGCAGCAACTGATCGAGCAGGCTCTGAGTCAGATTCCAGCCCGGCGGCAGCACACCCGCGGCCGCAGCCGTAGCGAGCGAGGCGTCGGTGCCGGCATTGATCACGTTCTGCGACACCGTGAGATACCGGGCACCGAGATTGACATCGCCCATGGTGAGCGAGCCCGCGGCCGCGAGCACGATAGTGCCCTCGGTCAGCAGCGAGGCGCCGCTTGCGACGTTGATCACGCCGGTTCCGACCACTGGAAGAAAGTTGAACCAGCCATTCGCCACCACCAGCACCGCCGGGCCGAAGGGGTTCGAGACTTCCGATGCAGTGTTCGCAAAGACATAGCCGAGGCGCGAATCGATGCCGCTGCTGCCGAGCCCGCGGGTATCGATGGTGGCTCCGCTCGCGACGTTGATGCTGTTCCCCATGAGGAAGGTCTGGCCGGCCTGGATGTTGGCGCCGGGGAGGACATTGACGATGCCGCTGCCGTTGAAGTCGATGCGGGGCCCGCTGCCGCTGAGGTTATCGTAGCTGGTGCCGCCGCCGATCATCAGCGTCGGCGCCTTGAAAGCGTTGACGACGTTGCTGGCGATCGACGAGTCGCCTGCGACCGGTGCGGCTCCCGGCGCGGTGATGTCAATCGTGCCTGTCGGGTTTGACGAAGTCAGCATCAGGGCGCCGCCGATGCCACCATCCGCTTCGCCGAACAGCGCGACACCATTGAACGAGAGCGAGGGCGTGCTGTCCGTGGAGGCGCCGAGGTTGATCTCGAGGATCTTGCCGTCTTCGGGCAGGCGCGGCCGCACATTGCCGAACACGGCGGCCTGGCTGATCGCGAAATCGCTGTAGCTCATTTCGTTGTATTGGGAATAGTGGCGTACTTCGGTCCCGGAAGTGAGGATCAGCGTCGTCGGCAGCGCGTTGCGGATGGTCGTATTGGCGATGCCAAGATAACCCGACGCGACGATCGAGCCGTTGGGCAGCGCGACGGACGGCGCGGCCGTCGTCGTGGCGCCGCCAAGCTCCACGCGATAGCCGCCGGGCAGCAGCGCGTAGCTCGACGGCAGTAGCGTGTAGGTACCGGCCGGCAGCCCCGGCACACCAGACGGGATCGTGATCTGCTGGCCGATGGCGGGATCGCCGGCGCCCTCGCTCGCGATCATGGGCGCATAGGCCGACGCATAGCCCGGCACGATGGCGTAAACCTTGCCGTCCGCACCGCTGAAGCTGTTGGCCGGGTTGGCATTGATCAACGCGGTCTTGAGCACATCGACCGACCCGCCACGGCCGGAGATGAAGCCCGCGCCCGTGAGATTACCGCCGCCCGAGAGGTCGAGCACTGCACCCGCCTCCCCCACCACCGACGTTCCGCTGACCACGATGCCGGTCGCGATGCGGAAGGTGCCGTTGACGTTGACCAGGGTGGAGCCCAGCACGTTCAGCGTGCCGTCGGCACCATCATACGTGATGCCGTCGCTGGTGCCGCCGAACGGCATGGACAGCCCAGCCGCACTCGCCGAGGTGATGCTGCCGCTGCGGAAGATCACGTCGCTCGTTGACGGCACCGCGGCGGTATTGCCAAGGTTATTGTTGAACCAGATGGTACCGAGCGGCGCGCGCGCGACGCCCCCCTGATCGATGATGGGAGCAATAAAGACCAGATTGCCGAACACCGATGGCGGCACTGCCGGCGCCGGCCCGCCATTGCCGAGAATCGTCAGCACGCTACCCGTGTCAAACGTGGCGTTTCCGATGCCGCCGAACGAATTCAATGACAGAACCTGGCCGACCGTGACGGTCGCGGTCGCGCCGCTGAGTGGATAGAGCTGAGCCGCCTGGAAGGTGAGATTGCCACCGTCAGCAATCGAGCCATTGCCGAGACGGATATCGCCCTGGCTTTTCAGCGTGACTTGCGCGAAGCCGGGCTCATCGACGATATCGGGCGCAGTCGTATGACTGTTGTCGTCGGTATAGGGCGCAGAAACCGCATTGTTATCGCTGACATGGACGAGGAAGCCCGTACCTTGATGGGCGTGCACTCCGAATTGGATGGTGCCGGAGAGATCGATCAGGTTGGCGGAGATCGTGAAGCTGCTGCGGTCGGATGTATCCAGGCTCAGACCCCGATCAGTGTTGAGCCCCGGATAATAAAAATTGATGGCGGCAGACGACTTACCGGTCCAGCCCTGGATCTGCACGTAAGGCGCGGCCAGGCTCACGCTGATATCCGGTGTCTTCGTCGATGCTGTCAGGATTCCGCCGCCAAGCGTCAGGCTCTTGTCCACAGCGAGATTGACGTTGCCCTGAAACACGAACGAGTCGTTGGTGAAGAGCGCGAGTGAATCGAAACCGCCGGCGTGGATCTGATCGACGCTGATCACGGCGTTGCCGAACTGGAGTGTCGGGTCCGACATGCCCGGCGCGACATTGTCCCCAAGTCCGCTCGAGCCGGCATGCTGCACGATGGTGAGATTGCGCAATGTCTTCATGCCGGGTGGCACGACACCGATCGAATAGGGCAATGCGGCAGTCGGGAAACTGGTATCCAACTCGTGGGCGACCATTGCGAGGGTGAGCGTGCCGCTTGCTGCACCTGGCCCACCCGCGGCCGCACGCAGCGTTCCGTCGATGTAAATGCCGCTGGCCGAGTAAAGGCCGATCGAGCCGCCGCTGCCGGCCACTGAAATCGCGTTGTTGTTGACGTCGAGCACGCCCGATGCGCCTGACGCATCGAGGATGGCGCCGGGACGGATAACGACGAACGCGTCGCTCGCGGACGGAATGCCGGTTTGATCACCAGGTATAATGCCGACGCCACCGAGCACGATTGAGCCGCCGTTCTCGACCGAGCCGTAGCTGTGGCCGGCCGGGTCCGTGGCGATCAGGGCAAGGCCAGCAACGTTGAGGCTTGCATCGTCCCCGATCCAGATCGAGCGCGTCGGCGAGAAATAGCCATAGGTGCTGTCCGGCGCGCTGGTGATGAGAATGCTGCCCGCCGGGGCGGTGATAGCGCCGTCGATCGTCGTCTGCCTGTTGGCGTAGATGTTCACCGCGTGGGTCGGATCGACGCTCAGCGAAGCGCCTTGTTGCAGGGTGAAGTCGAACTCGCTCGTCAGCGTCAGGTCGGCTCCGGTGCGTCGCGTGAGCGTTCGATTGACAGAATTGTCGATCGCAACGGGCGGCAACCACAACGTGGCCGACTCCGCCGTCGGACTGCCGGTCGGAGCGGCATAGCCCGCAGCCGAAACGCGATAGACAGGAACGGCGGGCGAAACCGCTGTCCCCTGGCTGACGAGCAGACCGGTATTGCTGCTGATATCGTAATGCGTGAAGCCAGACTGGAAGAGACTGGGCTGTAGCGTCAGGACCGGCTGAACCTGGACGGAACTGTCAAAGACCGCTCCAAAGGGAATGATCGAGCCGGCGGGAATCGTGAACGGCGCCCGCGCGACGTCACCTGCCTGATAATTGGCGACGAAGGTCATCGTCCCCGCTGGAAAGCCTGAGCTGAATACGGCCGACGGCAGCACCGTGCCGATCGGCAACGTGCCGCTGATCTGATAGATCGCCGACCCCGCTGGGAGCGTCTGCCCCGAATTGAAATAATAGTATCCGCCATTCGAGAGGATCACCGTAATGCCGGACGGCACGACCCAATCGGCGCCGGTGATGATGGCCTTTGTCTGCAGCACGACCGGTGTCAGCGCCATTGTTGTCGGCATGTCGAGCGGAACGCTGGACCATTGCGTGGTGTAGTCGAACGGAATCTTGGTGCCCGTCGGGATGACGACATCCTGCGTCAGCCTCAAGCTGGTCGCGGCCGGCGTATTGGCGGCCAGCGTGCCGCCCGCAAGCGTGGCATTGTCGCCGATGACGACCGTCTGTCCCGCAGCAAGCGTCAACATCCCGCCGCCATTGAAACCGTAGGCGCGCACGGCGCCATCGAACACCAGCGGCGCCGACAGGTCGCCATTGGGGACTGACGAGACGACCTCCGAATAATCATTGCTGATGAGGCTGACGCTACCGCCGGTGCCGCCCTGGATCTTGCCGGTTGAGAGGATGGCGCCGCCGGAGGAGACGTCAATGACGCCGCCGCTCGCAAGCGTGATGCCGCCGGTGGTCGACACCGTGAGCGTCCCGCCATTGACATAAGCGAGACCTGAGAGGTCATGGGGATCGGTCAGCGCATTGGTCCACTGCCCCGTCAGGTCGACCGTGACGCCAGAACCGATGGTCACGGACGGCAGCGCGTTGCCCGACGTCAGCGCCCACCACACGACTTTCCCATCCTGGCCTATCGGCGCATGCATGATGTTGCCGAGCGTGATGCTGCCACCATGCGCGGTGATGTCGGCATTGATGTCGATGGTCGGAGCGGCAAAGGTGAGCTGACCGCCCGGCGCAAGCGCGATCGGGGCGTTGACGGAGATCTTGTCGCCGGTTGCGACATTGAGGCCGCCAAGGCCGAAGCCGTTGAGCGTCGGCGCGTCGAAATACGCGGTGTTGGTGCGGTCGGAGGGCAGCGCAGACGTCGGATCAAGACCTCTCGTGACAGGCGCGACGCTGCCGAACTTCACGTCGGTATCGTAGGCGCCGGTGAGGCCGAGGCCCGTGTACTGCCCGAGCGCGAGCGTGCCGGCGAGCGGCACGGTGGTCTGCGTCAGCTTGTAGCCGTCGGTCACGCCTGCGGTGCGCGCGGAGACCTGCCGTTCACCGTCGATAACGCCGGCAAGAATCGCACCTTCGAAAATCGCGGTGGGGGTGGAGAGATTGAGTCGGCCGGCGTCGCGCCCCACCGTGTAGCCGTCCTCCCAGCGCGCACTGCCCTTGCCGAACGGGCTGAGATACACTTCGACAATGTTCCAGTGCGCATGGTTGACCACGAAGCCGTTCGCCACCGCGACATAGGTCAAGTTGGCCGGCGCATTGTTGACGTTGTAGATCCGGCCATCGCTGCCGAGCAGATAGGTCTGCTGCATGTAGCCGCCCTGGTACCGCACCGAGCCGCCGGAGATGTTGAAGGTCGAGCCCTGCTGCGCCACCACCTCGGGTGCCGACAGCGTGATGGTGCCGCCGACCGCGGTCCACTCGCCGATCCTGTGGCCAGTGTTGTTGAGATAGCCCGAGACCTCGAACAGGCCGCCCGCCGTGTAGTACCGGTCGCTCGCATAACCGCCGGTGCCGGCCGGCACCAGCACGAGGTCGCGCGCATCGATCCAGACGTTCTTGTTGAACAGTGTGCCGCTGTCGCGGTTCTGCGGCGAATCGCGCAGTTCGTTGCCCTGGATGTTGACCGAGATGGCGTTGGCGGACACCGGCAGCACGGTGCCGTTGGTGCCGGAGACGTCGATCGTCGCGCCGCTCGCCACGAACACGCGCTGACCAGCGGAGACCGCCACCTGGCCACCTTGGGCCATGGTCAACGAACCGCTCTGGAAGTCGACAAGACCACCGGTGACGATCTCGATCCGCGACTGGTCCTTGCGATCGGCGAGCGTCGAGAGGTTGTCGAACTGGCCGGTCGCCAGGCCATTGGCGCCCGAAGCCGCGATCAGCGCATCACGCTGCGAGTTCAGAGCCGTGTCCGTGGAGTCGAGTTCGGGCAGGATCAGGTCGATGCTGTTGCCGGACAGCGTGACGCTGGCCGTGGTATCGGACGCCGAGTTGAGCAGATGAATGGTGCCGCGCTGGTTGACCGAGGTGGTCGAGAGCAAAATGCCGTCCTGAGTGATAGCATGGCCGGACAGCGTGATGTCGCCCTGCTGGGCGAAGATGAGGCCGGTGTTGGTGACAGTGCCGCTGGTGCTGCCGCCATACAGCACCGGAGCAACCTCGTTGCCGCGCGTCGTCGAGTTCTGATTGGCATTGGTGCCGTAACCGGGACGCAGGATGAAGTCATCGCCGGCGGCCAGCATGGCCTGCCCCTTCGGGGTGGTGATGGAGCCGGCATTGTCGACCTCGACGCCCATCATCAGCACGAAGCCGCCGCCGGAGGTGACTGAAGCTGGCGCGTTCGTATTGATCAGCGCGCCCTGCTCGACCACGATCTTGCCCCCGGCGCCAGTGAAGCTCGGCAGGTAGACACCGCCGCTCTGGCTCGAATAGATGCCATTGCTGAGAAATTGCTGATCAGTGATGCCGGCGGTGGACGCGATCAGCGAACCGACATTGATCTGGCTCGTGCCGCCGAAGATGATGCCGTTCTGATTGATGACGAGCACTTGGCCGGGAGCGTTGATGCTGCCGAGAATTTGGCTCGGGCCGAGATTGCCGACCACCCGGTTGAGCACTGTCCAGGTGCCGGCCTGCTGGTTGAAATTGACCGTGGTCCGGCTGCCGACGTTGAAGGTCTGCCAGTTGAGGATCGCCTGCGCTGCGGTCTGGTCGACAGTGACGGTGGTCTGGCCACCGCTTACCGACTGGGTCGGCAGATTGGCGCCCTGCCAGAGGCTCGAGCCGGGCGTCGCGCCCGGCGCGATCTGGAGTCCACCTGCGGCGAGGCCATTCGGCACCACCACCTGGGGCAGCGTGCTCGAACGCTGCGCCGCCGCGGCAGCAGCGCGTGCGGCCGACTGCGTAGCCTGTAGCGCCTGGATCGCCTGTGCCGCACGGGTGAGTGCGCCTTGGCTCTGCTTTGCGACGTCCATGGCCTGCTGAGCGGCAGCGGTTGCGGCGTCGCTGGCGATAATCGGCGCCGCCGTCGTCACGGCGGTACTCCCGAACGGCCGCGCCGCTGCGCCTTCGAGTCCCGCCATGAGCGCCAGAACACTTGTCCCGGCCAGCAGCAGGGAACGCGAGCGCGCGCCCCCCGGTTGGAGAATCGTCGAGCCCGTGCGAGTCGGGCGGGCCGTACGGCGCGCCCTGCTTCGGGTGGCTTGGCGATGGGGCATTTCCTGGTCCTCTCGGCGATATCGATTTCGATCCGCTACGAAGACGGATGCCGATCACTCAATCTACCGGCCGCGCCGAAATTTTTTTTCGGCGCGGCGCCAAGGCGCTGCCCCCTCTCTCATTGGGATCTACCCCACCAGGACCACACCGCCCGGCAACGACCGAATCCGGATGCCCATCGCTTTCGATATGAAATCGACGACATCCTCGATACGGTCGAGGCGGAAATTGGCGACCACCTGGCGCCGACCCAGCGCCGCATCGAGCAGGACCACGCGGCCCGCGCGATAGCGATTGACCTCATCGATGACATGCGACAGGGGCGCGCGCCGGAACATCAACAGACCGCGCTGCCAGGCCGCGATCATATCCGGATCGATGGCCATGATCTCTCCCGTGCCTTGGTCGTCATAGGCAACCTGCTGTCCCATCCGGATCGTAACCGTGCTGTCCCGGCAGCTCACCGCAACAGTGCCGGCAGTGCAACTCACGCTGACGGAAGAACCATCCTTCCGGATGTTGAAGGAAGCTTCGCGTGAGGCGACGCGGCCGTTGCCCGCGATCACCACCAGTTCCCGGCCGGCACTGCCACGGCTGGAGACTGCCGCTTCCCCGGTGATCAATTCGACCCGGGCGTTACCGTCGAGCGGCGGATGCAGATCAAGACTGGTCCGCGTGTTGAGTTCGATCGCGGCAAAATTCTCGATCTCGATCTGCCGTCGCTCCCCCCTGCTCGTCCGGTAATCGGCGGCAAGCTCGGCAACAGACGGCCACAGCTCAAGCGGCGGCCGTAGCGCCAGTGCCCCCGCAGCCGATGCCGCGAGCGCAGCCCCGCCAACGAGAAAACCGCGCCGAGCGAGCCGCCGGTCCGGTCG
>BFBZ01002406.1_pt1 | contig 10237 bp, 7 predicted proteins | sample 1888401 | NCBI WGS metagenome assembly BFBZ01 (sample SAMD00112614, study PRJDB3348) | symbiont metagenome | host: Chara braunii | reverse complement strand
TGAGTAAATTGTAACCCGAACGTCTCTTGGGGGAACCGGAATTCGCGGAATGCACCGCCCGGTGAGTCGAAGTCGCACAGCGCCCGCGATGAAGTCCCCGACAAATCGTCGAGCGGGTTCACTACGCGCAAGGCCACTCACACCCAAGTTCAGCAGTCGAGCACGAAATCGTTTTGCCTGAACGTGTTTTTCGGAACCCAGAGATTTTGTAACGAAGAAGCCGAGAAATCGGGCTTGTAGCTTTTGGTACTTGGGCTATAGTTTTGCGGACGGACCAATCCGTTAAATAAACTTCGGAGGCGCACGGCTGTGAGCCTGGCCGAGAATCGCAAGCCGGGGCGGCCGAAAGACCCCGAACTGGAAGCACGCCGCAAGGCACAGATTCTGGACACCGCCGCGCGCGTGTTCGCGACTTACGGGTTCGCCAATACGCAGGTGCAGACGATTGCGAACCACCTCGGCGTGGGGAACGGCACGGTTTACCGCTACTTCCCCACGAAGGAGCAACTCTTCCTCAGCGCCGTCGAACGCGGGCTGAAGGAACTGGAAGCGGAGATGGACGCGGTGATGTCGCAACCGCACGCCGGTGCGGACCTGATTCGCGTGGCGGTCCGCACGTACCTCTCGTTCTTCAACCGCCGGCCGGAGCTGGTGGAACTGTTCATTCAGGAGCGGGCCGCGTTCCCGCACCACCACCGGCCGCTGTACTTCGTGACGAAGGACGACGAAATCGAGTGCAAGCACGAAGCGTTCTTCAATCGCCTCGTGGAGTCCGGCGTGATCAGGCCGGTCCCGCGTGACCGCTTCTTCGCAGTGGTCGGTGACCTCCTGTACGGCACCATCATGACGAACCTGCTCACCAGCCGCCCGGCCGATCCCGAGGCGCAAGCGGCGGACGTCCTGGACGTGATCCTCAACGGCCTTCTCGCGCCGAAGCAGGAGAAGCAATGACAGACCAGAACCACCTCGGCGAGCGGGGGGCTGACGCCCCCCGAGGAATCGAGAACGAAGGCAACGAAGGCAACGGCGCAACGGGGCGAGCTTTTACGTCCTCGATTTCTCGGGGGGCGTCAGCCCCCCGCTCGCCGAGGTGGTTTCTTCTTTTGTTTGCGCTCTTGATCCCCGCGTGCGCGCCGAAGCCCGAGACTTCCGGCAAGAGCGAGGAAGCGAAGCCGGTGCCGGTTACGGTGGCCGACGCCAAGCCGGCGACACTGCGCCGAACCGTGCCCGTTGTGGGCACACTGAACCCCTACGAGGACGTGGTCCTCGCACCGAAGGTCAGCGGGCGCGTCCTCCGCGTGTTCAGGGACGTGGGCGACCGCGTCGGTCCCGGCGAGCCCCTCATGGAGTTGGACGAGGCCGAGTACCGGCTCGCGGTCGAACAAGCGCGGCCGGCGTTCGAGGCCGAGTTGCGGAAGCTCAAACTGATCGCGCTGCCCGCGAACGACGCGGCGTTCGAGAAGTACCTGCCGAACGTGGACGCGGTCCGCGAGGCCCGCGCCAACCTGAAACTGGCCGAGTCGGACCTCGAACGCACCCAGAAGGCAATCGACGGCGGGGTCGGATCGCGGGACGTGTTCGATTCGGTCGTCAACCGGGTGTCGGTGGCACAGGTCCGCGTACAGGTGGCCGAGACGGATGCCCGCGTCACACTCGCCAACGCCCGCCGGCTGAAGGCTTCGCTGGAGGACGCCGAACGGCGCCTGGCCGACACGAAGTTGAACGCCCCGGCGCCGGACGAGTGGGCGATGTGGCTCAAGGAACTCGGCCCCACAACGACGCCGCTGAAGTACGCCGTGGCGCAGAAGATGGTTTCGGCCGGCGAAATGGTGCAATCGACGCCGGTCACCAACTGCTACCGGCTCGTCATCGATCACGTGCTGAAGCTGGGTGCCGCGATCCCCGAGAAGCACGCGCCGGACGTCACCCTGGGCCAGGCGGTGGAGATCCGCGTGGAGGCGCACCCCGGCAAGGTGTTCGCCGGCGTCGTGGCCCGCATCAGCCCGACGATCGACGCGGGCAACCGCACGTTCGGCGTGGTGATCGGCGTCCGTAACGGCGATGGTCGGTTGAAGGCCGGTGGGTTCGCGACCGCCGAGATCGTGCTCCGCTCGGACACGGTCACGACCGTCCCGGCGGACGCGCTCGTCCAGTTCGCGGGCGTGAACAAGGTGTTCGTGGTGAGCGGCGACCGGGCGAAGGCGGTCGAAGTCACGATCGGCACGCGGGACAAGGACTGGGTGGAGGTCGGCGGCCTGCCTGCTGGCGCGAAAGTGGTCACCAGTGGGCAATCGCAGTTGGTGGACGGCTCAGTGATTCGTGTGCGGTGAACGCGTCCCCCAATGCACACAGGGCGGATGCCCTGTGTACCCAGGAGCAGACGAGGAGTCTCATGTCGATCTGGGACATTTGCATCCGCCGGCCCGTGTTCACCACCATGCTCGTACTCGGGCCGGTGGTACTCGGCCTGGCGTCGTACACGCGGCTCGGCGTCGAACTGTTCCCCAACGTCGACGTGCCCGTTGTCGTGGTCACGACCACGCTCCGCGGCGCCGGCGTCGAGGAAATGGAATCGAGCGTCACGCGGCCCGTCGAAGAGGCCGTCAACACCGTGTCGGGCATCGACGAATTGCGCAGCACCACGCGCGAAGGTGTGTCGTCGGTGGTCATCGGCTTCAAACTCGAACGCAACGGCGACATCGCGGCGCAGGACGTGCGCGACCGCGTGTCCACATTGCTCCCGCGCCTCCCCTTCGGCACCGATCCGCCCGTTGTCGAGAAGTTCAACCTCGACGCGGCGCCGGTCATCACGGTTGTGGTGTCCGGCGGTCCCGGGCGGAAGTTGCGTGAGGTGACGGAGATCGCCAAGAAGCTCATCAAGGAAGACCTGGAGGCGGTCACGGGCGTCGGCGCGGTGGTGCTGGTCGGCGGAGAGCAGCGGGCGGTGAACGTCACACTCAAGCCGGACCGGCTACGGGCCTATGACCTCTCGGCCGAAGACGTGCGGAGGGCGCTGGCGGCACAGAACGTCGAACTGCCCGGCGGGAAGGTGGACAGCGGTCTGACGGAGTTCGGGCTGCGCACCGTGGGCCGCGTTCAGACGCCCGCGGACTTCGAGAACATCATCATCGACACCCGCACCGGCAAGGACGGGCTCAAATACTCGATTCGCGTAAAAGACCTCGCGACCGTGACCGACAGCGTGGAGGAGCCGCGGGGCAAATCGCGGCTGGACGGCAACGTCGCGGTCAGCCTCATCGTGCAGAAGCAGTCCGGCGGGAACACCGTGGCCGTCGCCGACCGCGTGAAGGCCCGGCTCGCGAAGATCCAGGCCGCGCTCCCGGCCGACATCAAGACCGAGATCATCCGCGACCAGTCGAAGTTCATCAAGGGGTCCATTGAGGAGGTGAAGTTCCACCTCGTGCTGGCCGCGCTCCTGGTGATCGCCACGATCTTCATCTTCCTCCGCAACTGGCGGGCCACCCTGATCGCGGCGACCGCGGTGCCCACGAGCATCGTCGGCACGTTCGCGTTCATGGACGTGATGGGCTTCAGCCTGAACAACATGACGCTGCTCGGCCTCATCCTCGCGGTCGGCATCGTGATCGACGACGCGGTGGTGGTGCTGGAGAACGTGTTCCGGCACATGGAAGAGGAGGGCTCGAGCGGTTGGGACGCGGCGAGCAACGCGACGAAGGAGATCGCCCTCGCGGTGCTCGCGACGACGCTCTCGCTGGTCGTGATCTTCGCCCCGATTGCTTTCATGTCCGGGCAGGTGGGCCGGTTCTTCAACAGCTTCGGGTTCGTGGTCGCGTTCTCGATCCTGATGAGCATGGCCGTCAGCTTCACGCTCACGCCGATGCTCTGCGCGTGGGTACTGCGGCCGCTGAAGAACCCACCCCCCCAGCCCCCCTCCCTAAAGGGAGGGGGGAGCCAGACTCACTCCCCCCTCCCTAAAGGGAGGGGGGCTGGGGGGGTAGGTTCTTCGCACTCCGGTTGGCTCACGCGGAGCTATGTTGGTGTTCTCGCGTGGTCGCTCCGGCACCGGTGGGTGATCGTTCTTACGACGGCCGTCACCTTCTTGAGCACGCCGGTGCTGTTCATGATCGTCGGCACCGACTTCGTGCCGAAGGACGACCAGAGCGAGTTCGAGGTCGCCGTCACACTGAAAGAGGGCACCACGCTCAAACAGGCCGAGGCCCAGTGCGCGGAACTGGAGGCCCGGCTGAAGAAGGTGCGCGGGGTGACAAACGTGTTCACCGTGATCGGCCCGACCGACGGCCGCGCCCCTAAGGGGCAGGGCGACGTGACACTGGTGAACATCTACTGCCGCATGATCGACCTGCGCGAGCGCGACTACGACCAGCGCGAGGCGATGGCCGACGCCCGCACGATCCTGGCCGACTACCCCGACATGCGGGCCGGCGTGCAGGACGTGAAGCTGTTCAGTTCCAGTGCGTTCAAGAACGCCCAGCTCGACCTCAGCATCCGCGGCCCGGACACCGCGAAGCTCGAAGAGTACGCCGCCAAGATCACCAGGAGGATGAAGGCGAACCCGCGCTACACCGACGTGGACACCAACGCCGCCGCCCGCACCCCCGAACTCCAGGTCCGCATCGACCGCCAGCGCGCCGCCGACCAGCGCGTGAACGTGCAGGGCGTCGCGACTGCGCTCGGGCTGCTCGTGGGCGGCGAACCCGTGACGAAGTACAAGGAGGGCGCCGACCAGTACGACGTGTGGCTCCGCGCCGAGCTGCCCGGTCGCGACCGGCCGGACGCCATCAACGCCCTCACGGTCCCCGACGCGGCGGGCAAACCGGTGGAACTGCGCACGCTCGCGACCCTCGTGGACGAAAGGGGTCCGGCGACCATCGAGCGGTACAACCGGCAGCGGCAGATCGGCATCCAGTGCAACTTCGCGCCGGGCGTGGCACTCGGTGAGGCGCTGCCGGAGGTGGAAGCGTATGTGAAGGAACTCGACCTGCCGCCGGAGTACCGCTACGAGTTCCTCGGCGAAGCGAAGCTGATGGCCGACTCGAACGCGAACTTCCTGCTCGCGTTCGTCCTGGCCTTCGTCTTCATGTACATGATCCTCGCGGCGCAGTTCGAGAGCCTCATCCACCCCGTCACCATTCTGATGGCGGTGCCGCTCACGCTCCCGTTCGCGCTCATCTCCCTCATGCTGCTCCGCACCCCGCTCGACATCTACGCGATGATCGGGCTGTTCATGCTGTTCGGCATCGTGAAGAAGAACGGCATCCTCCAGGTGGACTACACCAACGTGCTACGGGCGCAGGGGCTGCCCCGCGACGAGGCCATTCTCAAAGCCAACGAGGCCCGGTTCCGGCCGATCCTGATGACCACGGTGATGCTCGTGGCCGCCATGATCCCGATCGCCACCGGGCGCGGTCCCGGCGCCGGCGCCCGCGCGAGTATGGCGAAGGTGATCCTCGGCGGGCAAATGCTGTCACTCCTGCTATCGCTCCTCGTCACGCCGGTCGCGTACTCGATCTGGGACGACCTGCTCCATCGCGCGAAACGAATCGCGGCGTGGGCCACCCGGCGACGCCCCCGGGTCGCCCCGGACCCGGGTCCGGACGGTACCAACGAGACCGTCCTCGAAGTACCGGTTCCGGCGCGCGAGGCGGAACCCGACGCGGCCCCGACGGGCTCGTGACCGTCCGAACCCGCACCTCGTGTGCGGGTTCTTTTTTGCCAGTTTCCAGCCATTGACAGCTACCTTGCATGACAATATAGTGTGGGCATGGACGCGGACTTCCTCGCCAACTGGACGACGCAAATGCGGAAGGGGCTGCTCGAACTGTGCGTTCTGGCCACTCTGAAGGGCGACCGCATGTACGGCTACGACATCGCGAAGCGGCTCTCCGCGGTGAACGGGCTGGTGATGGGAGAAGGGACGATCTACCCGATCCTCAGCCGGTTCAAGAAGGAAGGGCTGGTAGACACGACGCTCGTCGAGTCGGCCGAGGGGCCGGCGCGCAAGTACTACCAGCTCACCGCCCGCGGGCGGGTGCTGCTGACCAAGATGATGAAGGCGTGGGCCGAGGTTCGCGACGGTATCGAAACGGTCACCGTTGGGGAGTAACAGTCATGACCTTCACACCCGCCGACGTCGGGCTGTCCCCGGACGCCGCGGCCCGGTTCGACGACTACCTGCGCCAGACGCGCGCGGCGCTGGCGCGCTCGCCGGACGTGAACCCGGACGAGATCGAGGCGGACATCCGCGAGCACGTCGAGCGCGAGCTGCTGGGCGCGCCGCGGCCGGTCCCGCTGGCCGCGCTCGACGCGGTGCTGGCCCGTCTCGGGCCGCCGTCGCAATGGGGGACCGGCGACGACCCGGCCCTGTGGCACCGGGCGACGCACCTGCTCCGCGGCGCGGGCGCGGCGGCGGTCGAGCGGGCGCGACGGGTCCGGTTCACGCTGTGGAACGGGCCGGAGGACTGGCGACTGGCGTACCTGTCGTTCGGGGTGTTCGCGCTCGGGCTGCTCACGTTCGGCGCCCTGCTCCCGGTGTGCCTGCCGGTGAGCTACTTGCTCTCCCGTGCCGGACTGGCGCACGCTCGTGAGAAGGGACTGGTCCTCGGCGCCGGGCGGAAGTGGCTGCTCTACCCGCCGGTCGTGCTCGTGAGTGCGGCAATATTACTCGCGGCGATCACGTGGCCACTTGGCCTGGGTGCGGCGGCGGCCGGTGAAGTGTCGGATGCAATGTACCGGATACAGAACCACGACCAACCGGAGATGATCCCGCACCCGGATAGCTACAGGAAGCTGCGCGACCGGGACAAGAAGGAGCGGTGGGCGGCGCGGGTCGAGGAGGATCGGAAGGTCCTCGCGGCGATTCCCGTTGCCCCGAACCTGGCTCCCGCCGCGGCCGGGCTGTTCGTCGGGTGCGGCGCGGCGCTCGTGTGGTGGACCGTCCTCGGCGCCGTCGCGGCGAGTTTCCCGGGGGCGGTGCGGGCGGCATTCTGCCCGCTGTGCGACGCCTTCGAACCGCGATACGGTACGTGGCTCGCGGTCCCGTGCCTCATTCTACTAATCCCCTGGGGTGCAACGGCTTACGATTTCGTCACCGCACTGATGTAAGGTCCGCGCCGGTTGATCAGGCGCGCGGGCGCGCCGGAGGCTGTTCCGCTTGACAGGTTCTTTGCGGTCGTCAATACAGGGTCTATGCGCGCGACCGCTTTGCGGCTGACAACCGCTTTCCTTCGTCGGACCCACCGCGCCGCCCCTGCACGCGCTCCGGTTCCATCTCGAACCCGTCGCGCACGGTTGGCGGTGTTGCTCTTTCCCCCCGGCTTCGTGCTGGTGCTGTTCGCGGTATGGGCGGCCGTCGAAACCGCCGTGCCGGAGATCACCGACACCGACTACTTCATCCGGTTACGAGTGGTGAAAGCCACCGCTGCGGACCACCCCGACCGTCCGCTCGGGGTGGTCATCGGGAGTTCGCGGGTGCTGCACGGGTTCCAGCCCGAGTGTATGCCCGACGATCCCGGTGGTCCGATCTGGGTGAGCGCCGCGCACATGGGCGCGGGGCCGGCCCTGTCCCGGTTGATCCTCCACAATCTCCTTCGGGACGGTGTGCGTCCGGCGGCGCTGGTGATCGAACTGATGCCCACGTTTTTCACGCGGGAGAACGAGGGGTTCGTGAGTGCGCACTTCGCTTTTGCGGACGTGCCGCTCGTTCACACTTACTCGGATACGCCGTTCGGGTACGAGTACCACTTTCTCCGACACCGGTTCAAACGGATCGGGGATCTCGCCCGCGCGGGCGACCCGTTCGCCGGTCAGGAGGTGCCCCTCCCACGCGGCGGCCGGAGTTCCATCCACACGGAACTCGATGCGGGGGAACGCGAGCGCTACATGGCGAGTGCGGTAGCGGCCAACGGCGCTGTGAAGAAGATGGCCGTGCGCCCGGCCGCCGACCGGGCGTTTCGGGACACGCTCCGCGAGGCGGGCGAACACGGCATCCCGGTCGTTTTGCTGCGGATGCCGGAGGGACCGATCTTTCGGAGCTGGTACGACCCGGCCGGGCTGCGGGCGTTCGACGATTACGTCACGCGAGTGGCGGGCGAGTTCGGGACGCCGGTGATCGACGCCCGGTTCTGGCTGGACGACGAGGGCGATTTCTACGACTCGCACCACCTGCTCAAAGGCGGCGGGGCGAAGTTCACCGCCCGGTTCGCCCGCGAACTGACCGCGGCACTCGCCGGACGGTGACACCAAATCGCGTGATCGTTTCCGGCCTTTGTCGGGTGGGCACGGCCCCCCGCGCTGAGCAACGCGCGGTGGGCCGCGCCCACCCTACGAAAACCGAAACCCATCTACCGAGACGCTTCACTTCTTCGGGGCCCGTTCGAGGACGATGAACATCCGCCCGTCACCGGGCTTCAGTTCGGTCGGTCGAGCTGCGTCCTTCACCTTCGGGTCGGCGAAGCAGAGCGTGAGTTTGTTCTCCTGTCGGAAGTAGATTCCGGTAAGTTCGGCCTCTTTCTTCTCGCCTTCCTTGACGGTCAGGTCGATTGCCGGTGGAACTGCGGCCGGGTCGAGTTTGATCGTCGCCTTAAAGCTCTTATTGTTCTCGTCGGACAACATCACGTCCTCCCCCTCAATGACCCACTTCGTCGGCGCGGCCTTGTCGCCGTCGTCCTTTCCGGAGACGTTCGCCTTCACGCACTTCCACTCGCCCGCCAGCGCCTTCCGTTCTTCCTTTTCGTCCTTGATCCGTTCCAGAACGAGTAGCAATTGCCCCTCCTTGGCTTTGAACTCCGCCGGCCGATCCTTCGGTTCGAACGAGGTTTCCGGGATGCACAACTTGAGCGTGTCGCCGGTCCGTTCGTAGATGCCGTGCTTGACCTTGCCCGCGTTCGGGTTTTCGTCTCCGCCCTGGATCGTCAAGTCGATCTGGCGCGGGGTCTTGGCGAGCGCGAGGGCCATTTTGCAGTGATCATCCCCACCCTGCGCCCCGGTAATCCTGGAATCATTGCCAAAGAATGTCGCCCTCATATTAGCCAGTTCGTCATCGTCCGCCGTCTCCTCACCCGACTCCACTTTCACGACCCGCCACTCGCCCTTGAGGGCCTTGAATTCCTTCGCTTCCAGTTCCTTCGGGTCTGGCTTTTCCTTCTGCGGAACGCGTGAAGCAGCGGGGCGGGCGAGCGCGACACGGTCGGCCGTCGCCAAGGGGCCGTGCCGCGGCACGGCGGCAACGGCCGCTGCCGCCAGCCCGACGGCGAGAACCGCGACCGCGACGGCGGTCTTGAGTTGTGCGAATCGCATGGCTGAGAGCACTCCTTGTGTGAGAGAAAGAACCCCCGGCGGGATCTGTCCGACCGGGCCGCCGACGACCGCGAGGGCGAGGCGGACGGGCGCGGCGTTCGCACCGCTCGCCATCAGCACCGCCGGCCCCGCGGCCGATAGTGCGACCCCGCGCCGCACGAGCCGGGCGCGGAGGAGGTCTTTGGCACGCGCCAACCGGCTGGCGACCGTGCCCACCGGCCATCCGAGCCGGGCGGCGGCCTCGGCGTGCGTGCAGCCCTCGAAGAAGCACAACACGACGGGTTCGCGGAGCGCGGCGACGAGCCGGTCCACCTCTTCGATCACGACCGGTGCCCGTTCGCGCGCCGACGCGAGTTCGTCTACCGGTGCGGCGTCGGCGACCAGTAGGTCGGGCAGCGGTTCCGTCCGGCGTCGGGAACTGCGGGCGCTCGCGCGACCGGCCGCGTTCCGCGCGACGCGAAACAGCCAGCCGGCCGCCGAACCGTCGTGGACCGAAGCCGCCCGCCGGGCGAGGGCGAGGAACACGGCCTGAAAAGCGTCTTCAGCCGCGTGCCGATCGTGCGGTAGCGTCGCCCGGCAGACGCCCCACACCAGTTCGGCGTGGCGGCGGACGACCAGTTCAAACGCGGTCCGGTCGTGTCCCTCGGCGAACCGCCGGAGCAGTTCCGAGTCCGGGGCCGTGTCGGTTCCGATCGCGACGGACAGGGCGCGAAACAGGGACGTTGAGGGCATCCAAGCACCCACGGGTGTGTTGACCGCAATAAAGAGGCGCAACAGGGCGGTTCACATCTGCGAAAAATGTGGCTACCAGCTTGCGGGAAGTGGCTTCTTGCCGACTGTGGCGAGTGCTTCCAGCACCTCCCGCGCAGTCGCGTTACGGAACGAACGGTTCATGGTGGCGCGACGGAGCGGGCGCCGGGCGGCCACCGACACGCAAAGG
>BFBZ01002395.1_pt1 | contig 10249 bp, 10 predicted proteins | sample 1888401 | NCBI WGS metagenome assembly BFBZ01 (sample SAMD00112614, study PRJDB3348) | symbiont metagenome | host: Chara braunii | reverse complement strand
GGCATGTGCGGTTTGGCCGATCACTGCAAGGGAGCAAAAAGCTGTCGCTGCGAAAAGGACGCGTCTCATGGGCAATCTCCATCTCGATGCGGAGAGTCTACCACGGCGATTACGGCGACGCGGTGACGCGCCGATTTGCACGTGCCCGATTTTCCCGTGCTTGAAAAATCGCGTGGGAAGGCGCTACGTCCCGCCTGGCGTTCCAGCCCACATGGAGAATTCAAGTGACGATATCGATGTATGAGGCGTCCGTGCCGGTGTTTTCGGCCCGGCTGAAGGCACTTTCCACCGTATTGGCGACGGCCGAACAGAATGCAGTCGAACGCAAGATCGATCCGCAGGTGTTCTTGACCTCGCGGCTGGCGCCCGACATGTACGCGCTGACCCGGCAGGTCCAGATCGCGACCGACCATGCCAAGGGCGCGCCATCGCGGCTGGCTGGGCGCGAGGTGCCGAAATATGAGGACAACGAAGCGAGCTTTGCCGATCTGGAAGCGCGCATCGCCAAGACGGTTGCGCATCTGGCGACATTTTCAGCCGCCGATATCGATGGCTCGGACGACAGGATGATCGAGCTGAAGCTTGGTGGGCGCGAAATGTCGATGAGCGGCATGCAGTATCTGCTGCACCTGGCCATGCCCAACTTCTATTTCCACCTGACCACGGCCTACGACATCCTGCGCCATAATGGCGTGCCGTTGGGCAAGGCGACATTCCTCGGCGCGCGTTGAAAACGGACATATTGAGGTTTCCCGGTTCTGCCGGGAAACCTCACGCTTCCTGCCGCATTAGCGCAGGGACATTTCGCGGGCGATGCGCGGGAAATCGGCGGGCTTGATGCCGATATCGGCACGGKCGGCACTGCTCATGGAGTGAAGCAGCGAAAGGGCCGCGCGATAACGCAGATGCTCCTGCGGACGCGGGCGGGCGAACATTTCAGTGAAGAACCCCACGATTCAGGCTCCTTTGTTGGTCCTCCCGAACCCTTGATATAGGTGAATCGTGACGATTGTGCAGTGCAGCATTTGCATGGCTGCTATGCCTTGCTGATTTTTTTCGCTTATTTTTTGTTCGAATGAAACTTCCGCAGCGCGCGGACCGTAGGCTTTGACGCTGGCACATGGCCGGTTTTTCCTCGCCACTCCTGGCGAATTCCGGACTGCATGAAAGTGCAGTCCGGCTTTTATCTGGGTGCGCATCTGAGTGCAGGACCGACCGAGGAAGCAGCAAACTCTCAAGATGATTGGCATTCATTTTTAACGAGCCGGTCCTATATGTTCGACGTGTGGATATTTGATGCACGGACTTGCGACAGGGGGAGGCTGACATCGGTACCGGCGCCAAGCGGGATTTCGCTTCGTTGCTCGACGATCTCTTTGTCGTTTCCGACAAGGGCGAGGACGTCGGTGCTCGTCCTTCCATTCCTTTCGACTACCTTTCGGTGGCGGACGAACTCCACTCGGGCCGCATCAAGGTTTCCGGCGATACATTCACCGCCGAGTATCGCGAAGCGGGCGCCGATCTGGCGAGAGAGTTCGCTGCATTGCTTGATCATGCAAAGTTGACCCTCGTCGGTGAAGAACCTAGGCCTGAGGAGAAATTGCCGCCGATCGATCCCGAATCGATCGCCGTCGAACTTGGCCTCAACCAGCCGAAGCAGGCAGCCGATTTCGGCCGCATGCGTCGCAGCTTCGCCTTCTCGAACCACCCCGATCGTGTCGCCCCGCATCTGCGCCAGCGCGCCATGGTCCGCATGCAGGTGGCCAACATGCTGATCGACGAGGCCAAGCGGCGAGCCCTGGTCGGCGCGAGGCGCTAAACTCTGCAGATTGCGATATCCGCGCGGTTCCGGTCTTGGAGAAGGTCCGGGCTTTCGACTATGCTCGGGCTCCTTCCCGCGCCGTCGCGCCCAAGATTCCCCGTCGGAGAATATCCCATGCACAAACGCCGTCTCGGTCGGACCGACCTTCTTGTCACCCAGATTTGCCTGGGCTCGATGACCTGGGGCCAGCAGAACACCGAGGCTGAGGGCCACGCCCAGATGGACCTGGCCTTTTCGCGCGGGGTCAATTTCATCGACACGGCCGAACTCTATCCGATCCCGCCCAAGGCTGAGACACAGGGGCGGACCGAGAAGATCATCGGCAGCTGGATGAAGGCCAGGGGTAACCGCGACAAGGTCGTCCTGGCCTCGAAAGTCGTCGGCCGTACCGCCAACACGTGGTTTCGCGGCGACAGGCCGTCGCAACTTGCGCGCGCCGATATCTTTGACGCCATCGACAAATCGCTGGCCAGGCTCGGCACCGACTATCTCGACCTCTATCAGATTCACTGGCCGGAACGAGACATACCCTGGGGAGCCAATCCAACGCGCGTCGGCGCCGTAGCGCCGCGCTCCGATTCCGTTGGCGCGCCGACCGACGAGACGCCCATCGCCGAGACGCTTGCGGTGTTCGAGGAACTGGTGAAGGTCGGCAAGATCCGTCATTTCGGCCTGTCGAACGAGAGTTCGTGGGGCGCGATGCGTTTCCTTGCCGAAAGCGACAAAGGTGTCGGTCCTCGCGTCGCGTCGATCCAGAACGCCTACAATCTGGTCAATCGCACCTTCGAGGTGAACCTTGCCGAAGTGTGCCGGCGCGAGGAGGTGTCGCTGCTCGCCTATTCGCCGCTGGCGCAGGGCTATCTGACCGGCAAGTATGATCACGGCGCCCGTCCGCAAGGTTCGCGCTCACAGCTGTTCAATCGCGGCCAGCGCTACGAGACGCCCAATGCGGCGGAAACGCTGCTGGAATACAATGAACTGGCGCGCTCCTTCGGCATGGAGCCGGCGCTGTTTGCCAACGCTTATGTGTCGAGCCGCCCATTCGTGACGTCGAACATCGTCGGCGCCACCAGCGTCGCACAGCTCGACATGGCGCTGTCTTCGGTCGAAATTGTATGGACCGAGGAGATGCAGAAAGCGGTCGACGCCGTCCACCAGCGCGTCGGCAATCCGTGCCCTTGAGGCAGCCGCGACAACCGAATTGATTGAGGGGGAAACATGACATTTCAGATCGACACCGTGCGCGCTAAATTTCCCGCACTAGCCCTGACCGACAAGGGCCGCCGCCGCATCTATCTCGACAACCCTGCCGGCACGCAGGTGCCGCAAGTGGTGGCCGATGCCGTGTCGCGGTGTTTGCTCAACACCAACGCCAATCTTGGTGGCTTCTTCGAGACCACGATTGCCGCACAGGCCGTCGTCGACGAGGCGCATCAGGCAATGGCCGATTTCCTTGGGGCCAAGGGCCCTGCGGAAATCATCATCGGCGCCAACATGACGACGCTGACCTATCACATGTCTCGCACGCTCGGCCGCACGATGAAGCCGGGCGACGAGATCATCCTCACCCGCATGGACCACGAGGGCAATGTATCGCCCTGGCTGCAACTGGCCGAGGATCTTGGCCTCGTTGTGCGTTGGCTGCCATTCGACGAAAAAAGCTGGCAGGTCGAGGAGGCGACGCTGGCCGGGTTGCTTTCTGACAAGACCCGGCTGGTCGCGTTGAACTACGCCAGCAACCTGACCGGTTCGATCAACCGCGTGAAAGCGCTGACCGCCATCGCCAGGAAGGCCGGCGCTCTCGTCTATGTCGATGCCGTGCAGTTCGCCCCGCATGGCTTCATCGACGTTGGTGATCTCGGCTGCGATTTCCTGATCTGCTCGGCCTACAAATTCTTCGGCCCGCACATGGGCATATTGTGGGGCCGGCACGACGTTATCGACGGTCTGAAGCCCTACAAATGCCGCTGTTCGTCCAACGGCCTGCCGGAACGGTTCGAACTCGGCACGCCGCAGATCGAACTGATGGCCGGTCTCACAGCCGCGGTCGACTACTTCGCCGAATTGGGTGCCGCGGCAGGCGAGGGCGGTTCGCGCAGGCAGAAGATCGCCCGGGCGTTCGAGGTGTCGATCTCCTACGAAAACCCGCTGGCGCAAAGGCTGATCGACGGCCTTTCCGACATTTCAGGTCTGACCATTCACGGGATCACCGATCCGAAGCGGCTCAGCGAACGCGTACCAACCGTTTCGTTCACTGTTGAAGGTATCGTGCCGGAAACGATCGTTCGGCAGATGAACGCCGAAAACATCTTCCTGTGGTCCGGCCACAACTACGCCTGGGAGATCGTCCACCAGCTCGGCATTCCCGCCGAGCACGGCGTCGTGCGCATCGGCATTGCCCATTACAACACGTCAGCCGAGATCGACGAGACGCTGGAGAGCGTGCATCGGGTCATCGCCATGCTCAGGCAGCAGCGGTCCTGAGGCCAGCTTCGATCCTCACCGCGCCTTGCCGCCGAGGCCGGTGAGGAACGCGGTGAGGTTGTCGCCGAGTTCGTCGCAGAGATAGCCGCCTTCCTGGACGATGACGGTCGGCAGTCCGAGCTTGGCGATGGCTTCGCCGATGCGCGAGAAGCCGGGGGTCGTGACCGAAAGCCCACCGAAAGGGTCGCCCTCGAACGCGTCGAGGCCGAGCGCAACGACCAGCGCGTCCGGCGAAAAAGCCCGGATGCGCTGGAATGCTACCGTAAGTGCTTGCAGAAACTCCGCATCAGCGGATTTGCGCGGCAGTGGCAGGTTGAGATTGTAGCCAAGGCCGGGTCCTTCGCCGCGTTCGTCGGCGTGGCCCCAGAAGAACGGATAGAAGCGCACCGGGTCGGCATGCAGCGAGACGGTGAGCACGTCCGGCCGGGCATAGAAAATCCCTTGCGTGCCGTTGCCGTGGTGCAGGTCGACATCGAGGATCGCCACCCGTGCCGCAGTCTTGCGTAGCGCCTGCGCAGCGACCGCGGAATTGTTGATGAAGCAGAACCCGCCGGCGACATCGGCGAAAGCGTGGTGGCCGGGCGGGCGGCAGAGCGCGTAGGCGGCAGATGCGCCCGACATCACGGCTTCAGCCGCTTCGAGGGCGCTCCACGCGCTCCACAAAGCGCTCTGCCACGTCTCGCCTGAGATTGGGCAAGCCGTGTCCGCCATGTGATAGCCGGCCTGGCCAACCGCCGACGCGGGATAGGAACCGTTGCGCATGATCGGATGGATGTTTGGGATCACTTCCGCGGAAGCGCCTTCGATGCGCTGCCAGCGTGTAAAGATGTGCTCGAGGAAGTCGAGATATTCCGGCGTATGCACCGCTGAGACCGGCCCGAGCCCATGATTCCGCGGTCGCTCGATCGTGCAACCGGCTGATTTTGCGCCGGCTAACAATCTCTCGACGCGCTCGGGTTTTTCCGGATTGGGCTGCGGTGCGCCGCTGGAAAGAAAGGCCTTGGGATCGTGGCGCTTCTGTTCCTCGGCATAGAAGGCTTTCATTCCTGCTCCCCACTTTCCGGCGCATCGGCAAAAGCAAAGAAGGCGTCACCGATGATCTTTTGCGTCTGCTCATAGCTCGACCAGGCGATGCCCAGCCTTTCATAAAAGGCCTTGGCGCCCTCATTGTCGGTATCGACCGACAGCCTGAGATACACGCCGCCGTCTTTCCGGCACTGCGCCGCGACGTGCCGCAGCAGGCGTTCGCCGATCTTGCGGCCGCGAAACCGGTCCTCGACATAGAGGTCCTGCACATAGACGCCGGGCCGTCCCATCCAGGTCGAAAAAATCGGGAAGTGGAGGCAGAGGCCGGCAAACTCGCCGCCAACTTCGGCAATCAGCGTTGAAAAGGCTGGCTTTTCGCCGAAGCCGTAGGTTCTGAGGTCGTCGGGCGTCGAGATGATTTCCTCGGGTGCGCCGATATGTGTGCCGAGTTTAAGGATCGCCGCATGGATCGTTTCGACGTCGTCGATCCGGCCGGGCCGGATGAGGACATCATTGGATGCTGTATTGGTCACGGTTGTATCTCAGAAAGCCACCCGGTCGCCGCCCTTGAGCGCCAGCATGTCGCGCGCTTCGGTAGGCGTGGCAACCTCCAGCGACAGCCCATCGAGAATGCCACGGATACGGCGCACCTGATCGGCATTGGATTTTGCCAGCTGCCGGCCGTCATAGAGACTGTCTTCCAGCCCGACGCGAACATTGCCCCCCATGGCCGCGGCGATCGAGATCAGCGGCATCTGATTGCGGCCGGCGGCCAGCACGGAGAACTGGTAGCTGTCGCCGAACAGCTTGTCGGCGATACGCTTCATATGGATGAGATTGTCTGGGTCGGCGCCGATGCCGCCCAGAATGCCCAGCACGAACTGGATGAACAGCGGTCCCGTCACCAGGCCCCGGTCGCGAAAATGCGCCAGGGAATAGAGATGACCAACATCGTAGCATTCGAATTCGAAGCGCGTGTCGCAGCCCTTGCCCAACCTCTCAAGCACGCCCTCCATATCAGCGAAAGTGTTCTTGAAGATGGTGTCGCGCGTGGCCTCCAGCAGCTTGGGCTCCCACTCGTGTTGCCACTCCCTTGGCTTGTCGAGCATCGGAAACAGCGCGAAATTCATCGACCCCATGTTGAGCGAGCACATTTCGGGTTCGGCCCGCAACGGCGCCGCCAGCCGCTGGTCAAGCGTCATCAGCGACGAGCCGCCCGTGGTGATGTTGATCACCGCGTCGGTCGCCTGTTTGATGCGCGGCAGGAACTGCATGTACACGTCCGGATCGGCGGTCGGGCGACCATCCCTGGGGKCGCGGGCATGGAGATGCAGGATGGAAGCACCTGCTTCTGCCGCCGCGATCGCATCTGCCGCAATCTGGTCCGGCGTCACCGGCAGGTAGGGCGACATCGACGGCGTGTGCACCGAACCGGTGACGGCGCAGGTGATGATGACTTTTCGCGGCGCCATTTTTTCTCCTCAGCCTTCGACCGGCAGGTCGAGTTCGCCGGCCAGCGCCTGCAGCGAGTCGCCGATGATGGAGACAATCTCGCCGACCTGCTCCCTGGTGACGATCATCGGCGGCGCGACCATGAAATTGTCGCCGTCGACACCACCCTTGACCCTGCGGCCATAGATGATCAGCCCGCGCTCATAGGCGAGGTCGAGCAGACGCTGCGTGGCTTTCTTGTTCTGGTCGATCGGTCTCAGCGTCTCGGGATCGGCAACCATCTCGGCGCCGGTGAGCAGGCCCTTGCCGCGCACATCCGCGATGAACGGAAAACGCTTTGCCAGCCCCTTCAGCCCGTCCATCAGCACGTCGCCCATGGCCGCCGCATTGGCGATCAGGTCGAGCCGGTCCATTTCGCCGAGCACGGCGAGGCCGGCGGCGCAGGCCAGCGGGTTGCCGGCATAGGTGTGGCCATGCTGGAAGCCCCCCGAAGCGAGCAGCGGCTGCACCAGCCGCATGGGGGCGGCCAGCGCACCGAGCGGGGCGTAGCCGGAGCCCAGCCCCTTCGACAGCGCGACGATGTCGGGCTTGCAGTTCCAGTGGTCACCGCCGAGGAATTTGCCGGTGCGTCCCGCGCCGCTCATCACTTCGTCATGGATCAACAGGATGCCGTAGCGGTCGCAGATCTCGCGAATGCGCGCATAGTAGCTGTCGGGCGCCACAAGCGCGGAGGTGGCCGCGCCGCCGATCGGTTCCATGATGAAGGCGACCACGCTCTCGGGACCCTCGGCAAGGATCTTCTCCTCCAGCATGTCGGCATAGCGGACGCCGCGCTGTTCCATCGAAAGGTTGTCACGATCGCGCCAGGCGGTCGGCGCCGGTACGGTCGGCATCACCCGCATCATCGGTGTGAAGCTTTCGGCCAGCGCGTCGTCACCGGTGATCGAAAGCGAACCCAAAGTGCCGCCGTGATAGGACGGGAAGCGCGTGATCACCTTCCAGCGGCTGGCCTGGCCGGTAGCGACCGCCCATTGCCGCGCCAGCTTGATGCAGGATTCCGTCGCTTCCGAACCACCCGAGACGAAGAAGATGCGGTCCATGCCTTCGGGCAGTTTGCCGGCCAGTTCGCGTGCCAGCTCTTCCGCTGGCTCGTTCTCGAAATGCAGGCGGTAGGCGAAGGTGGCGCGGTCCATCTGCCGCTTCATGGCATCGAGCACATTGCGGTTGGAATGGCCGATATTGGCGACCATCGGTCCGCTCGATCCGTCGATGAAGCGGCGACCGTCCTGCGTCCACATATAGATGCCCTCGGCACGATCGATGAGCGGCCGCCGCAGGCTGGACAAGTAGAACAGATGCGATTCTCGCCGGGCCTGGGTGTGTTGAGCGGCGGTCTGGGTCTTCGACATGTCAGGACTTTCCAAGGKAGCGATCAAGGACATTCTGGGTGACGCGTTCGACCATCGGGTCTTGTCTTAGCAGGCCGGCTACCCATTCGCAGCTTCCGGCGTGGAACACCTCGCCCTTGCCGCGCGGGAAGTTGACGATCATCCCGTTGCCGCGCTTGACCTTGTCGAGATTGGCATCGGTTGCCTCGCCAAACAGCGTTTCGGCGGTGAAGCGACCATCCTCGTCGGTGAGGAACTGATCCTCGATCGGGATATCGGCGCTTTCCTCGACCTGGGATGCCATGCCGACCGCGAGAACCTGCAATCCGTCCGGCGCGCCACTGGTCGCGGTGGGGTAGGGCAGGCCACCACGTATCTCGAAGTCGAGCCCGTCGACCTCGTAGCCATAGACATGGCTGTCGGCGCCGATCAAGTCACCGTAATAGATGCCGGTTCCGGCAAAGGCCCAATGCTCGGGCCGGTAGACCGGAAAGCCGCGCACGCCGCGCGGCGCGCAGCCGCCCCAGCCGGCATAGACCCCCCTGGTTGCATTGAGCCCGAACGTCGCCGAACCCGGCCGGCCGATTTCCGGCGCCTCCCAGGAATTGGTGGCGCGGGTCACATCGCCGCCACGATAGGCCGGGTCTTCGGCGCGGGAGCGGTATTTGTAGCAGACCTGCCGGCGGCCCTCGTCCTCCAGCCGCGTCTGCCACATGAAATTGCCGGCAAAGCGCGCCGCATGGCCGCCGCGCTCGACAAATCCGTCGACGGCGTCGCGCATTTCCCAGGTCCAGTATTCGTCATGGCCGACGAAGACGGCACAGTCGTAGCCGTCGAGGACTTCCGGCGAGAAGTGCAGATCGTGCTGGCTGACGAGATCGACAGAGTAGCCGGCACGTTCAGCGAAACGGAAGAAGTGGCTGTCATAGCTGGCCCAGCCGGACGAGGCATATTTCTTCGAATGCCCAGTGGCAAAGGCCCATTCCATATGCGGATAGCGGGGCACGGTCTTCGGCGGCACGGCGACTTCCAGTGGCACGCGCGGAGCGTTGTTCGGCAGCAGCGCGAAGCCCCGGCACCAGGGGCGCTGTGTCGACACGGACGTCGCATACTGGTTGCGATCCGGCCCGGTAATGCCCTGATAGTGGTTGGAGCCACCCCAGGTGTTGTAGGCGAGCCAGGTTCCCGTCGCCGCGACCTGCAGCACGCGGCCGGGTTTGCGGCCGGGCAGGGGAGCAACGATGAAGATATGGTGGCATTGGATCGGCTTGCCGTCGCGGCCATCCGCGGTCAGCGTCAGGCGACAGGCGCCGGACGGCCAATCATCGCCGACACGGAATTCCAGGGAGGATTCCCAGCCGCAACCTTCGACCGAACACTGGTCCGGGCTGTCCTGCCAGCGCGCCGCGGTGCTCGATTTCTCGAACAGCTTCGTTTCGCTGCCGCCGTCGCGGATGATTGTCATGTTGAAGGCTGGCGCCGTCGAACTCACATGCAGCGCCACCGTCTCGCCGGGGCGGTATGAAAACCGATCTGTGTAGCACCAGATCTCGCCGCGCTCGCCGTCCATGCCGGGCCATTCGTAGTAGTGGCCGCGCACGGCTTGGCGTCGCTGATCGGGCGTCAGTCCGAAATCGGGGAATTCTGTCGGAAGGCTGATCATGGTCTTGCTCAGGCTGAAAGATATTTCTTGAGGAAGGTGCGGGTGCGCTCCATTTTCGGTGCACGGAACATTTCGGACGGAGGACCTTCCTCCACGACGGCGCCGCCGTCCATGAACAACACCCTGTCGGCGACTTCGCCGGCGAAACGCATCTCGTGCGTGACGATCAGCATCGTCATGTGTTCGGCGGCGAGCTGCTTCATCACCGCGTTGACCTCGTCGACCAGCTCCGGGTCGAGCGCCGAAGTGGCCTCGTCGAACAGCATCACCTTGGGCTGCATGGCCAAAGCGCGCGCGATCGCCACGCGCTGCTTCTGGCCGCCTGACAGTCGCGACGGGTAAGTGTCGATCTTGTCGGCGAGCCCGACCTTGGACAGGAGGCTGTGCGCGAGCGCCTGCGCGTCGGTCTTGCTC
>BFBZ01002404.1_pt1 | contig 10256 bp, 12 predicted proteins | sample 1888401 | NCBI WGS metagenome assembly BFBZ01 (sample SAMD00112614, study PRJDB3348) | symbiont metagenome | host: Chara braunii | reverse complement strand
TTCCGTGTCATCGAGCAAAAAACACTTCATGCCGCCTGCCTCCTTTGCGCCACCAGTTTGCGAACCCTGTTTTCGATGAGGGCACATGCCGCGCGCACCCCGGCCATGTCGTGAACCCAATGCGCCGCTTCGCCCTTCGTAGCGTGCTCCTGAATCTCGCCATCTGTCCCGCTCACCCCTGACGTTGCAACCGCCTCATCCGCCTCGAACATCAGGATCAGGGCAATCACCAGATCCCATTGCGCCAGCCTTTCCATTAGCTCGGGCTTGTTCGCCACAATTAACGATTGAAGTTGATGGCTAATCGCATTGGGCGAGCGGTAGTGAACCTTCCCGTCGTGCGGCCAAAGACGGGCGCCCTCTGCGTCGGCGAGGGCCAACGCCTCGGCGACGGTTCCGGTGGCACCGGTCATATGGCCCCCTCGCCGCTGTCGCGGGCCAGTCTGTCCACTTGTGTCGTGGGGGGTATACCCTGGAAAGACTGGTAAGACTGGTCAGACTGGAAGATGGGCTGGTCGTAACGATTGTCCGATCCACCCCCCTCCCCCTCCTTACTCTCTCTCTTAAGAGAGAGAGTAGAGTTACCAGACTGACCAGACTGGCGGGGGTGACCAGTCTGACCAGACTGGCGGGCGGGGAGGGTGGTGGGGCGGGGCTCGGGGCGGAGGTACTGGGACCCTATCCAGAGCCACCACGCGCCGCCGGCTTCGATTGGTAAACCCGAGAGCCGCGTGGGGTCGTTCTTGTCGTCGGTGCGCATGGAAGCCTTGGCTTGGCGATAGACGCTGAAGCTGAACCCGGCCTTTTTGCTGGCGTCCTCGACCTCCTTCTCGGGCCACGCCCAGCGGTCGAGGAACTCGCGCAGGAAACTCACACACTCGTTAACCCCGCGACTCTGCGCGGCCTTGTTCGATCGCGCGCCGGAGATCGCGTTGGCATCGACCGCGGTCCCGCCCTCCCATTGGGGCCGGAACAATTGCGAGGCCAGCGCCGCGGCGTCGCCGGGCCGCATGTCGGGCCACTCGCGGAGGAGGAGCGCGGTGCCCTCGGCCGGGGGCACGTCGGTCATGCGGTAGGCGAGCCCGGTCATGCCCGACTTGAGGACGTTGGTCTTGAGCGGGAGCATGAGCTTCTTGTCGTGGTCGTCCGGGTCCGGCGCGACCATGTAAGAGAACCGGACCGCGTTCACATAGGCGCCGCCGCCGCCGACCCGCTGGACGGCCGACACGCCCGCCGACTTGTTCAGGTGCTTGATGAGGAGGACCGTCGCCCCGGTCCGGTTGGCGGACTCGGAAAGTGGTCCCAGCACGCTCCGCAGTTCGGCGTCTTGGTTCTCGTTGACTCCGGCGCGCCCGATGTACGCGCCGGCCGGGTCAATTACGATGAGCATGATGTCGGGGTTGGAGACCAGCGCCCGTTCGAGCTGTGCGTAATGGCCCATGTGGAAATCGAGGATCTTGACCTTACCGTCCTTCTTCATCCGCACCCCCTCGACGCGCAGGACGTTCCGCCGGTCCGCCCCTAGGGCCGCGAGCCGCGGGAGGATGGTGCGTTGCCAATCGTCCTCGCAACTGATGAGGAGGGTCTTGCCCTTGATGGGCTTGGGGTATGAGAGCCCGAACGCGCACCGCCCGGATGACAGCGCCGAAGCGAGTTCGAGGGTGATCATCGATTTGCCGTGGCCGCCATCCCCGGCGATCATCCCGATCATCCCACGCGGCACATAGCCCGGCACAAGGTAGTGGACGGCCTCTGGAACGATCCCGGCCACGTCCCCGAACACCAATTCGCCGTCGCCCTCGTCTCCGGTCAGGGTCTGGTTCGGGGTGTACCCCTCCTGACCCGGCTTGGGCGCGGGCTTCTTCTTCACGCGGGTTCCGAATCCCGCCTCGTACAACTTGCTGTTGGATTCTTTGAAGTCGCCATTGTGTTCAAGAATGGCGACCAGGGCGGCCGGTGCGTACCCGGTCATGGGCTTGAGGGGCGGGGCCGCGTCGGTGAAACAGAAGAACACCGGCGTACCGTCAACAACCAGCAGGTTGCCGCCCTGACCGTCCCGCCCGCGCTTGCCGGGGCGAACGAACTCAACCGCCCCGTCGGTTCTGCTCCGCCCCTTCGTCCACCCCTGCTTTTCGAGGACCGCACCGATCGAGTCGAGCGTCGCCTGTTTGTTAAAATCTTCCCACGCGAAGACCAGCCCTGTTGGTCGCTCCGTTTTTGCCGATCCGCCGCTCTGCACCTCGATGCCGTGAACTGCGGCGGCCGACGGGATCAACTCGGGATCGGACCCCGAGAGCGATAGGACGTGAGTGACAGCGGTGTCGCCACGGACCCATTCCGTTCCGGACCACACACGGGGCCACACATCGCGCGTGTGGTGGCGCCCGGGCAGCCGGACCCAATTGCCCCATTCGGTGTCGCCGTCGCTCTTGGGGAACACCTCGGGCGGTTTGGCAAAGCCCCACTCGCCCGAGTCTGCAACGAGCCAGTTCCCCAACGCGCGCAACACTGATGCGACAACGGCTCCGTCGAACAGCACCCAGAGGTGAAAACCGCCCTTACCGTTTGATTCGTAGAGAAGCGAACACAGGCCGAGCCCGGCGAGCTTTCGCGCGACATGAACGGCATAGAGTTCGTTGGCTTGCGGGTCACCGTCATCGTGGTTATCGATGTCGATGCAGGTCCACTTACCGAATTTGTCGGCCCCATAGGAATACACCCCGACGACGGCCCGGGTTTCGGTAGCGCGGAAGTGCTGAACCAGACGCGCGTTACTGAGATAACCGACGCGGACATTTTCGAGCTTGGCCGGGTCCGCGAAGGGCTTCGCGCGCTGCGATTCCGCGTCAAAGAAGTAACGCCCGCACCGGTCGGTGCGGTTGACCAGCCGGACCATCGCCCAGCCGGCGAGTGCTTCGGCCTGGGCGCGCCAGGCGTTCGGGATCAATGCCGCGTCGCTCATAGATCGCAGTTCACAATCTTGTTTTCGAATGAGGTCACGCCGCCGGCGCGGTCCGCCTGGCCAGTTCCCGCTCGACTTCCGGGAGCAACTCGCGGAACACCTCCGCCCGCGACGTCTCATCGAACCAGTTGAGGAACCACCGGCACGCTGCGGGCTCACCGAGCCGCTGATCCGCCTCGAAACACGCCCGCTGAAAGAACTCATTCACTTCGCCGACTGTTTCCAGTTCGTCGCCCTGCCAGCCACAGAAGCCCAAAGCGCATGCGGCCTCGACCGGCCAGTCCTGCACACACATGAGTGGGGGCGGGTTTGTGGTATTGCCCTGCGTCAGCCGGGGGTCATCACCGCTGATCGCGTCACGGAGTGATTCCAGTGCGACCGTCGAGAGGACCGGCGCGAATCCGTTGCGCCAGGTCAAACGCCACGATTCCATGTGCTCCTCCTGAAAGTGAGACGGGGTCACCGCTTCGGCGATGCCAGAACTGCGCTGCGGTCCCTAGCGGCCGCCCGCAGCTCGACCATCTGGGGCTCGGTGAACGCGCCGTTGCGGAACCCGGCCTCGATGTCCTGCAACTCGTGGGTAAGTGTGGGCTGGGAACCGGATGCGTTGATGGCTGCGAGGGCGTTGATGAAGTCCGCCTGCTGCTGTGGGGTCGGCGGCTTGGCCTTGGCCCTCTGTTGGTCGATGAACGCCTGGGCCTGCTGCACCGGATCGACGGGACGGGACGGTGCGGTTGGCGATTGTGGAATCGGCGCTGGTGAATGGACCGGCTTGCTTGACTGCTGCTGGGGCGCAGGGGCCGTGGGGGCCGGCGCGCCGCTCTTGGCCTCGGCCCAACGCACGAACTTCTTCTTCGGGATCGTGTACGCCTTGTTGGCCGCCTTCGTGGCTTGGGCCTCGGCCTCGCTGTACTTCGGGTTCGGTGCGTGGACGGCCGCGAACGGCCGGCGGACCCTGATCACGAGCGCGTCGGTCTGGGCCTTCTTGCCCTTCTCGATTCGACCTTCGCCCACGTATTCGGGTAGGTTCGCCACGTCGAGGCCGCTCGCGGCCTCGAACGCCTGGATGTCCTCGCGGGTGTTCAGATAGACAACCAAGAACGGTTTGGTCCAACCCGCGTTGGTCGAGTACAAGTGGAGCACGTTCACGGTGCCACTTCGCCCGTCCTTCGTGGTGCGAACCACCCAGCCCACATCTTCCCTTGATTCCCCGGCGTCTAGGGATGCGGCCCCGGACACCCGCCACCCGGCCTCGATGGCTCGCGCCGCCTCGGAGTTGGCGAGGGCAAGCAGGGCGATGAAGTCAGGACCGGCCTCTCCCTCGCCCAGGCGAGGGAGAGGCACAAGCACTTCAGCGCCGTTCGCGGTATATAGGCGCAACATGGAGCCCCTCACGACTCACCGCCCTTCTTCGAATTCGAGGAACGCCTTGATGAACGCTGCCGCGACTTGCGGCACAATTGCATTGCCCGAGCCCCGCAGGAGGCCCACTCTGTCCTGTAACCCATCAACCAGAGGGAAAAGAGCGGGTTCAATCGGTACCCGGCGGTACTTCCCGTCCCGGCATAGGATGGGGACGGCACTGGCCCAGAATGCTGGACCTGGTTCGGGAGCTGTTCCCCCTTGGCCCCGCCCCCGCGGTCCGCGTAACTCTTCACGTTCGGCGTCCGATAGTCCCGGTGTGCCGGCGTCGCCCAGGGCGACGCCGGCACACTTTCCGCCATCATCGCCAGGTTTGGTTGCCCCCCGCTCTTGCGCTTCTTGTACATCAACTTGGGCTGCGATTCGCGAGTGTTCCCGAGCGGTGTCGCCCACGCCACCACCGTCGGGAGATTCTTCCCGGTCGCCTTGTTGGCGTTTGAGCCCGAGTCGCTGTCCCCCGCTCGTGCGGTCGGCCACGGTGCCATCTGGGCCGCAACCGCCAGATTCAATCCCGCATGGGCGCCTCGCGCCACCTTCTTTTCGCTGCTCTCCTTTTGTTCGATCGCAGTCGGTGTGGGCCACCCAGAACACTCGGAGTCGGATGTGGTCCGCGCCCGCGCTGTGTGCGCCGAGTACCGAAAACCAGAAGGTGTAACTCTCTCTCTCCACGTCTGAACGAACACGATCGATCCACCGGAGAGCAAGTTCTTCAAGTGACTCGCCATCGTGTCGCTTGGCGATCCGATCGGCGAGTTTGTTGGCCCGGTCGTACTTGCCCCCTTGAACCGCGGTGATGAAAGCAGCCTCAAGCTCAGTTCCGACAACGTCGCTGCTGGCGACCTGCTCGCCGAAGACGACCGGCGGCCGACACGCGCGGATGAGCCGGAAGAGGTCGGGCCAGAGGTTGCGGGGATCCGCGTCCCCGAGCCCTTTGCCCGCCGAGCTGTACGGCTGGCACGGGCAGGAGCCGGTCCAGACGGGGCGATCATCGGGCCAACCGGCGAGTCGGAGCGCGAGGGGCCAGCCACCAATTCCGGCGAACCAGTGACAAGTTCCAAATCGGCGAACGTCATCTGGCGCCACGGCCTTGATGCTCCGCTCATCGATCTTGCCCCCAGGAATGTGGCCGTCCTTGATCAACTCGCGCAGCCACATAGCCGCGCCCGGATCGAACTCGTTCAGGTAGTGGGTGCCACGAGCTTCCAAACCAACCCTCCGCTGGTGCCGCCGTCGAGTGCCGCTTCCACTGGGATGGTTCGTCCAGCTCGTCGAACAATGACCGCGTCATGCCTGCTCACTGCAAAACCGTTCCCACAACATCTCGGCGAGAATCTGCGCGTGACACACAACGGGCGAACCGTCGCCGGCGGTCGCGTTCACGCACCAACAGCCCAAGGGCTTCTTCCCCTGCTCGCACTCGTCCCACAGCGCCGCCAGCGCCCCATCAAGGTCATCGATCCACTTCTCCAGATGCGCGCGGTACTCGCGGAGGCACTCGTCGAGTGAGACAAACTTGGTCGGCCGGTGCGGGTTGCAGAGCGGGTGCCGGGGCCAGCCCGCGAACGCGCGACCGACGTAACACACGCCGGCCCGCTGCGCGGCCTTGTTCAGACCCCGAACATCCACAACGCGCACGCACATCGATCACTCTCCGCGAGACACCGCCACCGCTACTTCTTGGCCTGGTGCTTGCCGTTGCCGTTGACCGACGGCTCGACGATCGGCAGACGCAGCTCTTCGCGCACACGCTTGCGGATCTTCTTCGGTCCCGTTGGATCGGCCTTGACGGCGTTGCCTTTGGTCGGCGCGTCGAGGTGCCCGGCCGGGATCTCCGGGACCGCTGGCATGACGGTTTCGATCGTGCAGGTGAACACCGGGAACGGGCGCTGGGTGATTGACCCGTCTGACTGTATGAGCGTCTGCGCGAGGATGGTGGTACACCCGCATCGGCAGTGCCCGACGACGGGGAACTGCATCGGGAGGCACCCGCGGATGCGGACCAAGCCGCCCGGCTGAACGAGGGTAATGGGGTCGCGGTCACCGCCGTCGTCGTGCATGGGCGCGGACTCCCCGCCGCACGGTTCCGTGCGCTTCATTGCTGGCTCCGAACTGTTTGTGTCAGACTGTCAGCGGCGAAGTGCCGCACTGGTCCTGCCGGGAGTTGCACCCGGATCTCCCCTTGTGGGGGCGTCCTTACTTGTTCGACCACAGGACCAACTTCTACGTCTTCAGGATTTCCAACTGGAGGAGATCGGTGCGCTCGAGACAATAGTCCTGATCGAAGAGATGATCAGCGAGGAACGCGAACGCGATCGACTTGTTGTTGTGGTTCTCGATGTCGTTTTTCAGCGATTCCACCGCGTCGTCGCCATCGAACTTGTAGTTACCCGAACCCGATTTGTTGAATTGAGCAACAACCTGTGCCGGTTGCTGCGCCTTGATCTTCTCGACCGCATCCGACAGTTGCGGTAATTGAGCCTGTTTCTCGTCCCGCCGCTTCGCGTGATATGCGCTGCGAGCCTGCATGTGCGAGCGCAACTCTGCGCTCGTGATCCGCGTCTTTAACCCCGGCACGAAACCGGCCGTTCCCCATTCGTTCGGCATGATCATCCTTAGTTCGACAGGTTGGCAAGAGACCCACACAACAGGGATGGCAGGATTCGAACCTGCATGCGCGTCGGATGTCCGGACACATTCGCTCGCGCACCGGGATTTGCGGTCCCGGTCGGGCCAGCCTCGCCCATCACCCCTCTCGTTCACCCCGATCGCGCTCAGTCACCGATCTTTCGGGCGAGCGTGTCCCGTTCGCGGACACCCCGGGCGTGCGTCTGTTCCGCCGTCTCGCGCACAGGAGCGGTGTACCCCCTCGTGCGCATCATTCGCACCAACGCATCAATGGTCACGATGATGTGCCGCTTCCTGTTAACCACMCCGAAGCGGCYTTCCAATATGCCCCGCGCCCGCCACATCTCGGGCGTGCATTTCGAGACCCCCAAGAGCGTGGAAACCTCGCGGAGCGTCATCTCCGACCGTCCGGCCTTCAGCGCGAGCCGCGCTTCCACGAACGCTTTCGGGAGCACCTTCCCGGCCGGGAACATCTCGTAGCCAACTGATGCCGGCGCGTCGAAGAGGGCCGCGATCTCGTCCGGCCCGAGGGTCACCGTCTCGCTGTCCATTACCGTCTCCTTGGCGTGCGACAGCAGTAGTATCGGATTCCGTTTGTATCCACATGAATCAGATTGCACAAGATTGAAATGCCACGAAATCGACGGCAATTCGATTTCTCGCGATAAATACGTGTTGCCAATTTGGTGATTGATGCCGAAAATGCCGGTCCGAACAGACACCAGGAGTGTGACATGGCGAGGCCAAGGAGCCGGTACGATGAGCTGGGACGCCCCAAGCCCTGCTCGACAGTTCTTCCGCCCGAACTGGCCGTCTACATCTACCAGGAGAGGCGCGCAGGTGATTACGTAGACGAGACCGAACTCGTCTGCGCGATCGTCCGCGAATGGGTGAAGCTCAAGAAGTTACCCAAGGTCGATTGGAAGACACTTGTCACAGAACTCATGAACGAGGACAAGCAACAGCAGCAAATCGAGGAGAGCGCAGAGAAGAACAAGAAGAAGGGTAAAGCGGGGTGAAAACATCAATGCCCGCAACAGATGTCATCTGTTGCGGGCATTGATGCGGGGTGGCGCAGCTGGCAAGTGCCATCATTCTAACTCAGAAACCACGCTGGCGCAAGTCACGTTGTGATTGTTCGCGGACGTCAGGAGTTTGAACCTTCGCAGTGTTTTCCTCTCGCTACCTCGCAAGAGCCCTGTCGCGATCGCCGTGAGCGAATTGTTCATGTCATCTTCGTACCATGCGCAGCACGGCACTCCGAGTTTCTTCAGCCGGTTAAACGCGGCATCAAGTTCCCGTTCGTTCGCCACCTGGCAGACGACGAGGTGCGGATGCATTCCACGCGCGACTTCAAACGTGTTGGTCGCCGCGATCGCGGCGTGCGCAGCTTGAACCGTGATGTGCTGGGGAGGCAGATCCGAGCGGACGATGACGTAGACGTAAGACGTGACCGGTGGCGATTCGTGCATCTACAACATGACTGGCTCCTTGAAAAAGAACACGGGAAGAGATGCTCGTAATCATCTCTTCCCGTGTGGCGACTCGCAACGCGACTGTGTTGCGAGCCTGAGTGCGGACGGAAGGATTTGAACCTCCGACCCCAACCTTGTTTAAGGGTTGTGCTCTCACCGGGCTGAGCTACGTCCGCTTGGGCCTCTGAGCGGGAATCGAACCCGCAACCGGCCGACTTAGATTCGGCTGCTCTGCCAGTTGAGCTATCAGAGGGCTCGAACGCTTCCACTCTTGCGCACGTTTCGCGCGGGCGCAAGGTGGTTTGAAAACTTTCTCAGCCGGTCTCCTCGGCGATCCGCCGCGCGACCTTCTCCTTGGCCCGGTGCTTGCCGACGTAGATCTGCCGCGCGACCTCGGGCGTGTTCCCCAGCACGGCCGCCGCAGCGCTATCGTCCTCATACGCATCCATGATCTGTGTCGCTCGATTGTGCCGCAATTGATTCGGTGTCCACTCCGGCACCTTCTCAGCTTTGCACGCCGCCACGACGGCCCGACAGAGGAACTGCACGGTCACTGGACGTGGCGCCGCCTTCGCGCGATAGGGCACGAGCACGAACACGGCGCCGTGTTCGTCCCCGATGAGGTAGGGCTCGAGAATCGCGCGGGCTTCCGGCCCGAAGTACACCTCCCTCTCGATGTCTTTGTGGAGCATCTTGTTGAACGCGCGGACCTCGTATTTCCATGTTTTTTGCGAGCGGTCGATGTCGGCCCGCGTCAGGGAGCACAACTCGCCGGGCCGCATGCCGGTGAGGAGCTGAATCCGGATCATGTCGGCTAACAGTTTCCGCCGCGCGGGTGAGCGGTCGAGCTTCTCGGAATCGAGAACCGCGAGGATGTGGGGCTCCGGCACCTCCTCGACCGGCTGGTTCTCGCGGAGCCGCTCGTTCCGGCCCGCCGCGAGGGGCTCGACCCGTTCGACCGCCTCGACCACATCAAGGGGGACGAGCTTCTCCGTGAACGCCCATGAAAACATGCGGCGGATGCGCGCGCAGTGGTCGTTGATCGTCTTCCGCGTCCACCCCGTGCTCTTCATCATCGAATCGCGGACGGTCTGGAACCGGCGCCCGTCGAACTCGTCCGCGAGCGTGTGGCCGTAAGCCCTGTTGAGCGGGCGAGCGGCGGACGCGCAGCAGTGGACCTCCGAGGTGACCGTCCCGCGCTTCCTGTAGGTGCGCCGGCAGTGCGCGAGCCAGGCGTCGATGACCGCCGCGATTGTTGGCCGGATCTCTTCAGGGAGCAGCGGGGCGCCCACGTCCCATTCCGCCACGAACTGCCGGTAGGCGGCCTTGGACGCATCCGAGCCCCACGGCCCGAAATATTTGACGTGGCGCGTGCCCAGCGACCACCATCGCGCGTACGCGCGGCTGGTCGCCTTGTGGTGCTTCATCGCCGGCGGCCGACGCGCTTCCTCCTTGGCCGGGCGTCCGCCCTTGGCGAAATCTCGGTTCGGACGCGTGGTCAGCGCGCGCTCGAGATCCCAGCCGAGTTTGAGGCGCGATGCGATCGTCGAGAACGGGATACCGGTTCTCGCGCCCCAATCCTTGAGCGAGAGCGTTTCGCCCTTGTAGGTGATGAGCCGGATGTTCATGCGGCACCCCAAAAACTATGGGCATCAGTGACGCCTATAGTAATCGGCCGCAATCGAATTGAGAAGTGAGTTTTACCTGAGTTTTATGACTAATTCAGTCGGGCTGACAGGATTTGAACCTGCGACCTCTTGGTCCCGAACCAA
>BFBZ01002403.1_pt1 | contig 10257 bp, 11 predicted proteins | sample 1888401 | NCBI WGS metagenome assembly BFBZ01 (sample SAMD00112614, study PRJDB3348) | symbiont metagenome | host: Chara braunii | reverse complement strand
GCCGAACCATTGCGAACCGCGCCGTCGACCTTCGACGAGCCATTGACGAACTGGCCCGCCTTGCGCGCCATGTGCATCATCCCGGCAAGCTGCGCCACAAGAAGGCGGTCGACGGTGGCGCCGAGATCGCCCGGTGCCGTCACCTCCGCCTTCAAAGCGCGTGAAAACAATTTCTTTGCCACTGCCTTGTCCACGAGTGCCCGGTCGAACTTGACCCAGCAGCCGCGTCCCGGCAGCTGCCGCTTCAGATCGGGAACAACGGTCCCGTCCGGAGCGGCGACGAAGCGGATCAACTCGTCGGCTGATCCGCTTTCGCGTGTTACGATGCACATGCGGCCGTTTGCGCCGTCACCCCCGAGATTGTCGTCTTCGGGCGGTGCGCTCGGCCCCTCGGTGATCGTCATGCCTGTTGCTCGGCTTCATCCTCCGCGGCGACCTCTTCGGTCTCGGTGGCGAGATCGGCTTCGGTGATCCAGCCAGCCAGCAGGCGAGCCTGTACGACCATCTGTTCGGCTTCGACGCGCGAGACCTCAAGTTTGGAGAACAGGCCCTCGAACTTCTTTGTCTCGCCGTTCTTGCGTTCGGACCAGCCGACGAGGTCGTCTGCGGCGCAGCCGGCAAAGTCTTCGATCGTCTTGATGCCGTCCTCACCGAGGGCAACCATCATCTGTGCGGTCATGCCGTTGATCTCACGCAGCTCATCGGAAACACCGAGCGCCTTGCGCTTCTCGTCCATTTCGGCTTCGAGCTTCTCCAGATATTCGCGGGCGCGGGTCTGGATTTCCTGGGCGGTGTCTTCGTCGAAGCCGTCGATGGAGGAGATTTCCTCGAGATCGACGTAAGCCAGTTCCTCGACGGCGGCAAAGCCTTCTGAAGCCAGAACCTGGCCGACCATTTCGTCGACGTCGAGCGCGTCCATGAACAGGTTGGTGCGCTCGTTGAATTCCTTCTGGCGGCGCTCCGATTCCTCGGCTTCCGTCATGATGTCGATATCCCAGCCGGTCAGCTGCGAGGCGAGGCGGACGTTCTGACCGCGGCGGCCGATGGCCAGCGACAGTTGCTCGTCTGGAACCACGACTTCGATACGCTCGGCATCCTCGTCGAGAACGACCTTGGCGACTTCGGCTGGCTGCAGCGCGTTGACGACGAAGTTCGCCGGCTCGCTGGACCAGGGGATGATGTCGATCTTTTCGCCCTGCAGCTCGCCAACGACGGCCTGAACGCGCGAACCGCGCATACCGACGCAGGCGCCGACCGGATCGATCGACGAGTCGTTCGAAATGACGGCGATCTTGGCGCGAGAGCCCGGGTCGCGGGCAACCGACTTCACCTGGATGATGCCGTCGTAGATTTCAGGCACTTCCATGGTGAAGAGCTTGACCATGAACTGCGGATGCGTGCGCGACAGGAAGATCTGCGGACCGCGCTGTTCGCGGCGCACGTCGTAGACATAGGCGCGGACGCGGTCGCCATAGCGGAAGTTTTCGCGCGGGATCATCTCGTCGCGGCGGATGATGCCTTCGCCACGACCGAGGTCGACGATGACGTTGCCGTATTCGACGCGCTTGACCGTACCGTTGACGATTTCGCCGACGCGATCCTTGAATTCGTCGAACTGGCGGTCACGCTCGGCTTCGCGCACCTTCTGCACGATGACCTGCTTGGCCGATTGGGCAGCGATACGGCCGAAATCCATCGGCGGCAGCGGATCGGCGATGAAGTCGCCAAGGGCTGCATCCGGATTGCGGTCGCGGGCCAGTTCCAGCGGGATCTGCGTGGAATAGTCTTCGGCTTTCTCGACGACTTCGAGCAGGCGCTGCAGACGGATTTCGCCGGTCTTCGGGTTGATGTCGGCGCGGATGTTCGATTCCGTGCCGTAACGCGAGCGCGCGGCCTTCTGGATCGCGTCCGCCATCGCGGCCAGCACGATCTCGCGGTCGATGACCTTTTCGCGCGCCACTGCATCTGCAATCTGCAGAAGTTCTAGCCGGTTCGCACTGACTGCCATTTTTAGTCTCCGTCTTCCTGCCCTGGGGTTCCCGTCCCGTTAGGCGGTTCGTTGATCGGTTATTCTTCTTCGTCCGCTTCGTTCTGGTTCGCTGCCTCGGCTTTCGCCAGCTTGTCGGCGCGCAACGCATCGCGGATGAGATCGTCCGTCAGGATCAGCTTGGCGTCGGCCAGCGTGCTGAACGGAATGATTACTTTCGGCTCTTCGCCATAAGCGACCTGGTCGCGTTCGATCGTAAAGCCTTCGTCGGTGACGTCGGCGATCTTGCCGCGGAACCGCTTGCGGTTGTCAACCAGGATCGATGTCTCGCACTTGACGATATGGCCGATCCAGCGGACGAAATCCGACTTGCGCACCATCGGGCGGTCGATGCCCGGCGAAGATACTTCGAGATGATACGCCTTATCGATCGGATCTTCCACATCCAGGACCGGAGAAATGGCCGTCGAGACCTCTTCGCAATCCTGGACGGTCATGGTGCCGTCGTTGCGCTCGGCCATAATCTGCAAGGTCAGACCGTTCTGGTTGAGAAGGCGCGCCCGCACAAGGCGAAAGCCCAAGCCGACGATTACGGGCTCGATGATGGCGGCGACGCGCTGGTCAAGGCCGGTTTCGACGATCAGGCGCGGTTCATTGGTATTGTCTGCGTTTGTCACTTCCGACAAGCGTTCACTCCTGCAGGGTGCTGCATTTGGGAGATCGAGCTAATAAAAAAGAGCGGGTCCTTGCGGCCCACTCTTCATCACACGATCAAGAATTTGAAAGCGGATATAAGCCCGTTTCCGGCAAATTGCAAGGCTTTTGCCGGACGCTTTAGCCATGCGTGAGTGGCACTGGGATATTGATGGGCGCAAAGAACTCTGTTTGACAGAGTGCTGGTCGTTATATACTCTGTACTACAGAGGACGATGTCACGCAAAGTGTGATCCCCGATCGCCTTGAAACATTGGAGGAGCAGCGCCTATGGAGATCTCTGCCACGGAAGCCCGGCATGCCCTGCATGAAGTCGAGCAGGCAACCCTGCGCAGCAACCGCTCGAAACGGTATCGCGGCTCGGCTCCCTATCTCATTCTTTGGGGCGCCATCTGGTTTGTCGGTTATTCGAGCATGTTCTTTTGGCCGGCATTATCGGCAAATTTGATCTGGCTGGTCCTGGATGGATTGGGTCTGGCAGGCAGCGTGCTGATTGGCGTGAAGACATTTCGCACCCGCGACGACGTGAAGAAGGTCAACGGGCGCGTCTTGGCCGTCTTTGCGATTATCACGCTGTTCATGCTTGCCATGATCAAGGTCATGCAGCCGATGGATGCCGCTCAATACACCATATTTCCGGCGCTGGTTCTCAGCCTCGCCTATGGATTGATCGGGGTATTTTTCCTCCGCGGCTTCGTGTGGCTTGCCGTGGCCGTGTCGCTTGGCAGCCTCGTGCCATACGTCTTTCTGCAGCCGTGGTTGTCGCTCTGCATTGCCGTGTTCGGCGGAGGCAGTCTGCTGATCGGCGGTGTGTGGATGAGGAAGCTGTAATGGCGGTTCTCAACGAGGTAATCCACCAGTCCCTGCGCCTGAAGATCATGGCCGCTCTTTACGCTCAGACTGCGAGCGAGGCGCTGGAATTCACCACCCTCAAGAAGATTACCGGCGCGACGGATGGCAATCTGGGCAGCCATCTGTCGACGCTCGAGCAAGCGGGATACATCGCCACAACCAAGGCCTTTGTCGACAGGAAGCCGCAGACCCGCATATCTTTGACGCGAGAGGGGCGCCGAGCCTTCCGGGAACATGTTGCCTATCTCAGGGAAATCGTCGAACTGGCTGAGGGCAAATAGGCCAATTTTCCCGACATCATCCGATGGCGGGAGGCCGGATGAACTTCCTGCGGCTAAGAGGTAACTACTTCAACACGCCAAGCATGGAACTGTCGGGATAGCAGGTTGGCTTCATGCCGCTCTTTTCCTGCCATTGGCCGATCGAGCGTCTGGTTTTGTAGCCCGGCAGACCATCCGTGCCGCCGACATCGTAGCCCTTGCGTTCCAATGTCTTCTGCATGCCGGCGACATCGGAGCGCAGCATCTTGCCGACATCGCCCCATTTTTCCTCGAACGCGCCGCTGCCATAAGCGATGCGGTCGGCAAGATTGCCGATATAGAGGCCGTAGAGGTCGGAGTTGTTGTATTCCTTGATGGTGTAGAAATTCGGTGTGACGATGAATTCCGGTCCGTCGCGGCCGGCCGGCACCAGCATCATGCCGCTTGCCTTCAATTCGTCCGCTGGAAATGCCTTGCCTGACACCCTCGATATGCCGAGCGACGCCCATTGCGAGATCGGCTTGGCAAGGTCCGGCCCYTCCTGCGCGCAGGACACATTCTGCGGAATGGTGACCTCGTATCCCCAGCCGCGGCCGCGTTGCCAGCCCTTCTGAACCATATAGTTGGCTATGGATGCCAACGTATCCGGCACCGAGGTCCAGATGTTGCGGTGGCCGTCGCCATCGAAATCGACGGCGTATTTCAGGTAGTTGGTCGGCATGAATTGCGGCTGGCCAAGCGCGCCGGCCCAGGATCCCTTGAATTGATCCGGCGTGACGTCACCGTGATCGAGGATGCGCAACGCGGCGATGAGCTCGGTGCGGAACATGTCCTTGCGGGTCGACATGAAGGCCTTGGTCGCCAATACCTGGATCGCCGAATTCGGCAGTTTGGCGGCGCCGAAGCCGGTCTCGCGGCCCCAGATGGCGAGCAGGATCGGTCCCGGCACGCCATAGGTCTTCTCGATCTGCCGCAGCACTGACCCATATTGCGAGGCGAGGCTTCGCCCCGTCGCCGCCAGCTTCTGTAGCCGCGCCTCATTGAAATAGGGTGCGGGCGAGGAAAATTCGGCCTGCGTCTGTTTCTGTTCCTTGGGCTTCGGAAAGCCCGGGGGCACCAGATCCGGCAAATCCCAGTTCAGCGTCACGCCGGCGAAAGCGGCCTGGAAAATCCTGTCGGAAATTCCGTCCTTTTTTGCCTCTGGCCGCAGGTCCTTCTGAATCCAGGCCTGAAACTGCGCTTCGACATCGGCCTTCGAGGCGGCGAGCGCGGGCAGAGGGAGGAGGGTGAGGAGGAGGATGAGCAGCCGTAGAATGTGTCGGAAGATACCCCCCTCTGTCCCTTTCGGGACATCTCCCCCACAAGGGGGGAGATCGTTGGCGGCGCGTTTTGTGCCGTGCCGGCGGTCCGAAGTTTCTGCAGATGCAGCAGCCGATTGTTTGATGAAGACGGTGCCGCAGGCCACCGATCTCCCCCCTTGTGGGGGAGATGTCACGGAGTGACAGAGCGGGGTGAACACTCTCCTCATACGCAGTCCTTTATTGCAGAGGTCAAATCGCCGTCCGCGCCCTGAGCGCCGCTGTCAGCGTGCCTTCGTCGAGATAATCGAGTTCACCGCCAACGGGTACGCCATGGGCAAGACGGGTGATCTTGACCTCGAGGCCGGCAAGCCTGTCGGTTATATAGTGTGCTGTGGTTTGCCCTTCCACCGTGGCGTTAACAGCGATGATGATCTCGCGGATGCCGCCTTCGCTGACGCGCTCGATCAGGCCGCGAATGTTGAGATCGTCGGGTCCGACGCCGTCGAGCGGCGACAGCACGCCGCCGAGCACGTGATAGGCGGCGTTCATCGCGCCGGCCCGCTCCAATGCCCAGAGATCGGAAACGTCTTCCACCACGATGATGATGGACTGGTCGCGGCGATCGTCGGTGCAGACGGTGCAGGGATCGACGGTATCGACATTGCCGCAGCGCGAGCAGATCTTCACCTTGTCATAGGCATCGCCCATGGCGTGAGAAAGTGGCCCAAGCAGCTGATCCTTCTTCTTGATCAGGTGCAGCGCCGCGCGCCGCGCCGAGCGGGGCCCAAGCCCCGGCACCTTCGCCAGAAGCTGGATGAGTTTTTCGATTTCGGGGCCGGTGACTCGCTTTGCCATGGGAGGCTTTTAGCCCATATGCTGCGGAAACGGAATCACGGAAGGAATGATTGGCCGATGAAAATTCTGGCTGTTTGTGCCGGCGCCGCCGAAACGCTGCCCGGCAGGAAAAGTCGGACCGGCATCAACAAGCATGCCGTGAGCGGCGCCGTCATGATCGACGGGGAAGGTCTGATCGGGGATGCGATCTGCGATCGCCGGCATCATGGCGGCCGCGATCAGGCCGTCTATGTCGAGGGATCATTGACTTTGGACTGGTGGGCGAAAGAACTCGGCCGGGCTCTGGAATACGGTTCGTTCGGCGAAAATCTCGTCATCGAAGGGCTGGATAATTGCGCGGTGGCAGTCGGTGACAGATTCATAGCTGACGATCTAGTTCTGGAGGTCACTTCGGCCCGCATCCCCTGTGCCACCTTCGCCGCGAAGATGGGCGATCCGAAATTCGTGAAGCGCTACATGCTGGCAGGGCGGCCCGGCATCTACTGCCGTGTCCTTCAGAGCAGCACGGTGAGTGCCGGCGCGGAGGTGACATATCTTCCCTATGAGGGCAGCCGTGTCACCATGCCGGATTTGATGGCAATGCTCGGCGGGCGGCTGTCACCGGAAGATCGGGCGCGCTATCTCACAACACCCATTCACCATAGGCTGCGGGCTTTTCTCGAGACTGATCCTGGCGGTTAGCGCATGGCAATCGCCACGGCAGCGCCTGCCATGGTGGCGGCGCTGGTGCGGTTGGCGATGCGCACGGCGCGGCGGCTCTTGAGGAATGTTCTCGCCTTCGTCGCAAGCATTGCCCAGGAAAGGTCGATGACGACAAGCACCACGAACATCGTCGCCACCAGTTCGGCCCAGCCGGAAAGCGTGACGGCGTGAAGATCGATGATCGAGGGCAGCAGTGCCACATAGAACACCATGATCTTGGGATTGCCCATGGTCACCGTGAAGCCGGCAAGGAAAAGCCGCGCGGCTGACTGTTCGTCCGGCAGTTGTTCTTCCGCCGTATCCGAGGCGGCAAACCACATCTTCCAGGCGAGGTAGAGCAGATAGGCGACGCCGAGCCATTTGATGATCACGAAAGCCCAGTGGAAGGTCTCGGCGACGGTCGCAAGGCCGGCAACGGCGCAAGTCAGCCAGATCGCTTCGCCGAGCCACATGCCGGAGAGAAAGGGCAGTACGTTACGCGCACCCTTGGTGAGGACGCGTGCCACAAGCGCTGCGATGTTCGGACCCGGCGATCCCGCCGCGATGAACAATGCACCGGCAAAAATAAGCAGCATCGACAGGCTCATCGCATTCTCTCCGATCAGGCAGGCCAGAGGATTTCTGGAAGACGCCAGAAATAGCACTCCGGCCGCCGTTTTCCAAATTGCCGATTTCGCACTCAGCCGAGTTGCGCGCGAAATCGCTCGAAGAGTGCCTTGCCATCGGGCCAGTCGCTCAGCCCGGATGCCGAATTGATGTGGCCGAGCGGTCCGGCATCGACAAACGCACTGCCCCAGACTTCAGCGCTATACCGGGCATAATCGTAAGGGCCGTAGGGATCGTCGGTGCTGGCGACGAGCATGGAGGAAAACGGCAGTCGTTGCCGCGGCGGATCGGCGAAACTGCCGGCCTCGGACAGATAGACCTTACCTGTCGGTTCCGGTGGGGCGACAAGAAAGACACCAAGGATTGGTCTCTTTTGCAGAGGCGCCCAATGGGAGATCAACTGGCAGGCAAGACTGTGGGCGATCAGGATCGGCGGCGTTTGCGAGCTGGCGATTTCGCGGTCCAGCGCCTCGATCCAGTCGGTAAGGATCGGCTTGTCCCAGCTCGATGGCTGAAATCGACGCATGCGCGGATCCTGCCGCTCCCATAAGGTCTGCCAATGATCTCCGTTGGAGCCGCCAAGCCCCGGCAGCATGATGATGTCGCTCATCTCTGTCCTCTCTCGCTATCTGAGGGAAAGAAACTGACACCTTGCTCAGGTAATTGACATTGCAATCCATCGGATAAAATCTTCACCGGCCGATGGATTGAAGGTGAAATATGGAAAGCATCGAAAAGGGACTGGATCCGACTGACATGTCGATGATCGAGATCTTGCAGCAGGATGGGAGAATTTCCGTATCGGAACTCGGTCGCCGAGTAGGCCTTTCACAGCCGGCGGCATCGGAGCGGCTAAAGCGGCTGGAGGAACGAGGCGTGATTGCGGGTTATCGTGCCGTCATCGACCCAGCCGCCGTCGGCCTCGGCATGATGGCGGTCATCCGGCTGCGTACCTCGCATGAGCATATTCGACCCTGCCTGAAGCAGTTTTCGGAGATGCCCGAGATAATCGAAGTTCTCAGATTGACGGGGGAGGATTGTTTCCTGCTCAAGGTCCTGGTGCCGACAGCGGCAAACCTTGAAACCATCGTCGATTCCATCGCCCGCCATGGTGCGGTCACGACGTCGCTCGTACTGCGAAACGAGCCGGCAAAGGCGATCGGCCGCGAATTGATCCGCAAGGCGACCGCCCGGTAGCTAAAGTCTTTGGGCTTCGATCTCAGAACGGCAGCTTGAAACCGGGCGGGATCGGCAGGCCGGCGGTGAGTTCGCGGGTCTTTTCGGCGGTGATCGCCTCGGCCTTATCCTGGGCATCCTTGTTGGCGGCAACGATCAGGTCTTCGAGGATCTCGACATCCTCTTCCTTGAAGAGCGACGGATCGATCTTGATGCCGAGCATCACGCCCTTGCCGTTGACGGTGGCGGTGACGAGGCCGCCGCCGGCCTTGCCTTCGACGCGAATGTCGGCGATCTCCGACTGCATCTTCTCCATCTTGGCCTGCATTTCCTTAACTTTGCCCATCATGCCCATGATGTCGCGCATCGTCATTTGTCCTTCTTCTGCATGTTGCTATTCCCGACGGCTACAATCTGCCGCCAGCCGCTGCGGTTGTCGAGCCGAGCGGTCCTGCTGTTGTCTATTTTAACCTTAAAATTCTATGTCGTCGCCTGGCAGGATGTCGCCATCGACGGATTCGGCGATGGCCGGAGCAGCGGTCTGCTCTTCTTCCTCGACTTCCGGAGCCCGCACGCGCACGTCAATGATTTTGGCGCCGGGAAATTGCGACAGGATCGCCGCGACATCGGGGTCCTGGCGTGCATCGGCGACCCGTTGCTTCTGCGCATTCGCTTCGGCTTCCACCAGCGTCGGCTCGCCCTCGTCGCGGCTGAGGCTGACGATCCAGTGGATACCGGTCCATTCCTTCAGCTTGACGGCGAGCTCGTTCAGCAAAGTGCCCGGCGCGCCGGGCGCAAGGCTGACATCGAGCCGGCCCGGCTCAAGCCTGACAGGGCGCACGAAGCTGCGCACCAGCGCCTTGACCTTCGGATCACGCTTCTGGCCGGCAAGCTCGGCGATATCGGTCATGGAATTGATTGGCACCAGCGGCTTCGGCGCTTCGGTGGGCTTCGGCTCGATGCGGCCCACAGGTTGCGAATCCGGCTGTGTATTCGGCACGGAGCGTAACATCGCGACCGGCGCCGCAGGCGTGGGTCGCGGGGCCGGCGTTTCGATGGCTCTCGCCACGGCGCTGCCCTGATAGGAAACCGCTGAGCCGCCGCCATTGCCCGCAGGCGCTCCCAAGGGTGGACGTGCGCCGCCGTTGCCATCGGAAAATTCCGCAAGCCTGCGCGCGGCATCTTCCGGTGCAGGCAGATGGGCTGCATGTGCCAGCCGGATCAGCACCATTTCAGCAGCGCCAGCGGTTCTCGAGGCGTTTTCGGTCTCGGCGATGCCCTTCAGAAGCATCTGCCAGATACGCGACAGCGCCGTCACGGCCACGCCCTGCGCAAATTCGGAGGCCTTTATGCGCTCGACTTCGCTCAGCGAGGGATCGTCGGCGGCATCGGGCACATATTTGAGCCGGGTGACGAGATGGGTGAAATCGGCAAGGTCGGTCAGCACCACGACGGGGTTGGCGCCGGCTTCGTACTGGCTGTTGAATTCGGCAAGTGCGGCCGAAACGTCGCCTTTGACGATATGGCCGAAGAGATCGACGATGCGGGCGCGGTCTGCAAGGCCCAGCATCGCGCGCACGGCATCGGCGGCAACGAAACCGCTGCCATGGGCGATCGCCTGGTCGAGCAGCGACAGGCCGTCACGGGCCGAGCCTTCGGCGGCGCGGGCGATCATGGCGAGCGCTTCCGGCTCGGCCTCGATGCCTTCCTTGCCGGCAATGGTGGTAAAGAGCCCGACGAGATCGGAAGCGCTGATGCGGCGCAGGTCGAAGCGCTGGCAGCGCGACAGCACCGTGATCGGAAC
>BFBZ01000064.1_pt2 | contig 10259 bp, 9 predicted proteins | sample 1888401 | NCBI WGS metagenome assembly BFBZ01 (sample SAMD00112614, study PRJDB3348) | symbiont metagenome | host: Chara braunii | reverse complement strand
AAGGTTTCCTTGCCACGCGAGGTCGAGGTCGGAATGTCGGACGCGGCAACGCCAAGCTCCTTCGCCGCCTCGCGCCACAGATCTTCGCGGTTGACCTTGGCGATCAACGCCTTGGCATCGTAGTTCGCCTCGTACTTGCCCCAGCGGATATCTTCTGTGATGAACCAGAGGTCGTGGCTCTGGAACGGATACGACGCCTGGTCTTTCCAGAAGCGCATCTGATGCGGACTGTTGTCGACCACGCGGCCCGTGCCATAGTCGAACTTGCCCTTCATGCGGTCAGTGACGTCCTCGACCGGAACGTTGATCCACTGGCGCTTGGCGCAGATTGCCGCGGTTTCTTCGCGGTTCTCCATCTTCTCGCACCACTGCTGAGCTTCCATGACGGCCATCAGCAGGGCCTTGGCCGCCTTCGGATACTTGTCGACGTACGCCGCGCGCAAACCGAAAGATTTTTCCGGGTGCTTGTCCCACAATTCGCCGGTGGTCAGCGCGGTGTATCCGATCTCCTGATGGATGAGTTGCAGATTCCACGGCTCACAGACGCAGAACGCGTCCATGGTGCCGACCTTCATGTTCGCCACCATCTGCGCAGGGGGTACAACGATGGTCTCGATGTCCTTGTCGGGATCGATGCCGCCAGCCGCCAGCCAGTAGCGAATCCACAGATCGTGGGTGCCTCCCGGAAACGTCATCGCCGCCTTGACGGACTTACCCGATGCTTTTTTCTTCTCGAGTGCCGGCTTGAACGGCGTGGTATCGACGCCGATCTTCAGGTCGCTATATTCCTTGGCCACCGAGATGCACTGGCCGTTCAGGTTCAACCGCGCCATGATGTACATCGGCGTCGGCACGTTGTTCTGCGTCACCTTGCCGGACGAAATGAGATAGGGCATCGGCGTCAGGATGTGTGCGCCATCGATGCCGTTGCCTTCAGATCCCAGCACCAGATTGTCACGGGTGGTGCCCCACGACGCCTGCTTCTGCACCTCGACATCGGGCATGCCGTATTTGGCGAAGATGCCCTTCTCCTTGGCGACAAACAGCGGCGAAGCGTCGGTCAGCGCGATGAAGCCGAGCTTGGCGCCCTTCACTTCCGGCCCCGCAGCTTGCGCAAATGCGCCGCCTGGAAAGTTCAGTTTGATCGAGGCCAACAGCGCGGCCGTGCCGGCGCCGGCCTTGATCAGCGTGCGCCGATTGACGCCGCGGCCGTTTGATCCTTCGTTGGATCCCTTGGTGGTCTTCGTCATCGTGTCCGTCTTCCTTTTCCGGTGTGGCCCTGAAGTGCTGCCAGTCCGGCCGTTCGCCCGCTCCAAACGACAAATGCCGCCCCCGGGGAGCGCGCGGATGCGGTTCCTCAGGACAGCGGCATTGCTGTTTGGTCCTCCAGCGGACCGATGGCCTTCGTCTCAGCCTGGAATCTTTTTATTCAAACTCCGTGCCAGTTTTGAAATTCGGATAACGTGCTGATTTTATTGGATTTCAGAGAATCGTTTCGCGAGGCGCGACCCCGCGGCCGGCCTCTCCGATTTGCATGGAGATGGATTTGTGTGCACCGCACAAGATTTAGGCAGTGCAAGATGCCTGCGGAGTTCAGGCTCTGAAAGGCCGACGAATGGCAAAGGACTTGAGGTGATTTGTGATGTCGTCGGCATTGAATGCCGGACCGGTAAACGCGCCAATGCCATCGGCAACGCCGTGCGCGGGCTCCGCGGTCGAACCGAGCGCCCTGTCATAGAGATCCGGCCTGAACACGGATTTCGCGATCTGCAGCGCCTCCGGTGTGGCGGCGGCTTGCCCCCAGCGGACCATCTGGGCGTAGAGCCACGCGGCCTGCACCGGATCAGGCCGCGCCGCATCTTCACGGCCGACCAGGAGGTAACGACTGCTTTCCCGGATCCGGCCGTCCGGAGACACTTTCAGGCGACCGTCCAGGGTGCGGCGGACAACTTCGGCATCGACGCCCATCCGGTCCGGACCGGCCAGGATGTCGGCCGCTGCCGCGCGGTTCTCCAGCTTCTCGATAAAAGCGGCAGCGCGCTGGCAGGCCCGCACCAGCGCTGCCAGGGTCTCGGGATTGTCGTCGGCCCAGCGCTGGCGCACCGCCAGCACCTTCTCGGCCGCGCGCACCAGGATGTCCGAGACGAAATGCAGGATGTGCCCGATGCCGAGATCGACGGCGACCGAATTCCAGGGCGCGCCGACGCAGAACGCATCGACATGGCCGTTGGCCAGGCTGTCCACCATGTAGGGCGGCGGCAGCACCACCAGGCGGACGTCCTCGTCGGGGTCCACGCCGCCCGCCGCCATCCAGAACCGCAATTGGTAATTATGGGTGGAAAACGGAAACGTCATCCCGAAGGTCAGCGGCTCCAGCCCCTTGTCCCGGCGGGCTGCAACGACGCGAGCCAGTGCCTTTGCCGTCACCATCGGATCGGTCACGTCACCCTCGATCTGCGCCATGATCGCGATATGCAGCGCCGGTGAAATGGTGATCGCATTCCCGTTCACCCCCAGCGTGAACGGGGCCACAATCGGCACCTTGACATGGCCGAGGCCGAGGCTCGAGGCGATGGCGACCGGCGCCAGCAGGTGGGCGGCGTCGAACAGGCCGAGATTGAGCTTGTCGCGCACATTGGACCACGACACCTCGCGCACCAGCGTGACGTCCAGCCCCTCCGCTGCCGTGAACCCCTTGTCGACTGCGACGATCAGCGCCGCGGCGTCGATCAGCGGGATGAATCCGATGCGCAACGGTTTGCCGGTCATTTCAACATCTCCGCGGCCGTGATAATCGACTGCGCGATATCGGCGATCTTCTTTTTCTCGCGCATCGCGGTCGACCGCATCAGCACATAAGCTTCGTCTTCGGTCAGCCCCTTCAGCTTCATCAGCAAGCCTTTGGCCCGATCGATGACCTTGCGTTCTTCCAGCGCCGATTTGGTGCGATCGAGTTCATCCTGCAGCCGCGCGAATGCGTTGAAGCGCGAGATGCAGAGATCGAGCACCGGCTTGATCCGCTCTTTCTTCAGGCCATCGACGATATAGGCCGAGACGCCGGCCTCGACGGCGGCCTCGATCGAGGCCGAATCCGACTGGTCGACGAACATGGTGATCGGCCGGCGGACATGGCGGCTGACCAGGAACATGTCGGCCAGCGCGTCGCGGCTGGGGTCTTCGAGGTCGATCACCATCACGTCCGGATCGATGGCGTAGATGCGCGCCAGCAGGTTCTGCATCTCGCTGATATGCTCAACGGCGGTAAATCCAGCCTCCCGCAGCCCCTCCTGCAGGATCGCGGCCCGGATCGGACTTTCGTCGACAATCACGATTTTGGTCGATTCCGCCGGCATCCAATGCTCTTTTACCGGATAACCCGGTCATAATGGCCATATCTGTCGCAACCAGGCGCGTCATTGGGCCCGACGGGTCCCCTCCGCGCCGGCGCGTGGCAAGGACCTTAACTGGCCTTGAAATCAACGGTAATCAAGGCTAGCCCTCCGCTTCTAACCCGGATGGAGAAGTATGGACAAGGGCGTCGCGCCAAAAGTCAGTTTCGTGTCGCTGGGATGCCCCAAGGCTTTGGTGGATTCCGAGCGCATCATCACGCGGCTGCGGGCGGAAGGCTATGAACTGGCGCGCAAGCACGATGGCGCCGATCTGGTGATCGTCAACACCTGCGGCTTCCTCGACAGCGCCAAGCAGGAGTCGCTGGGCGCGATCGGCGAGGCCATGGCCGAAAACGGCAAGGTCATCGTCACCGGCTGCATGGGCGCCGAGCCCGAGCAGATCGAGCAGGCCTATCCAGGCGTGCTGTCGATCACCGGCCCACAGCAGTACGAGAGCGTGCTGGACGCCGTGCATCGCGCCATCCCGCCGCTGCACAATCCGCATCTGGACCTGGTGCCGCCGCAGGGCATCAAGCTGACGCCGCGGCACTATGCCTATCTGAAGATCTCCGAAGGCTGCAACAACCGCTGCACCTTCTGCATCATCCCCAAGCTGCGCGGCGATCTCGTCTCGCGCACCGCCGACGACGTGCTGCGCGAGGCCGAGAAGCTGGTCAATGCCGGCGTCAAGGAGTTGCTGGTGGTGTCGCAGGATACCTCGGCTTACGGCATCGACCTGAAATATGCGCCGGCCCAATGGAAGGACCGCGAGGTCCGCACCCGCTTCTACGATCTCGCCCGCGAGCTCGGCAGGATCGCTCCCTGGGTGCGGCTGCACTATGTCTATCCCTATCCCCATGTCGACCAGGTCATCCCGCTGATGGCCGAGGGGCTGATCCTCCCCTATCTCGACATCCCGTTCCAGCATGCAAGCCCCGACGTGCTCAAGCAGATGAAACGCCCAGCTGCGCAGGACAAGACCCTGGGACGGATCAAGGCGTGGCGTGAACAGTGCCCTGACCTGACCTTGCGCTCGACCTTCATTGTCGGCTTCCCCGGCGAGACCGATTCCGATTTCGCTTATCTGCTGGACTGGCTCGACGAGGCCGAGATCGATCGCGTCGGGTGCTTCAAATACGAACCCGTTGCCGGAGCGACCTCGAACGCGCTGGACAACGCTGTCCCCGACGAGATCAAGGCCGAGCGCTGGAATGCGCTGATGGCGCGGCAGCAGAAGATCTCGGCGCGACGGCTGAAGCGCAAGGTCGGCACCCGTCAGCAGGTGATCATCGACGAGGTCGGCCCAAGTGTTGCGAAGGGGCGCTCCAAGGCGGACGCGCCTCAGATCGATGGCAACGTCTACGTCACCAGCCGTCGTCCGCTGCGTGTCGGCGACATCGTCACCGCCAAGATCGAGCGCGCTGACGAATACGACCTGCATGGCAGTGTCGCAGGCTTCTGATCGCTGCCGCTTGACTCCGCGGGCCATTCGGATGTATTGGCCCGCCCCATGACATTGACCCGGACCATCATCCGCGCAGACCGCCGTCGTCGCTCGTTCGACGATGATGGGTCNGAGCGCTGGAACGCGCTGATGGCGCGGCAGCAGAAGATCTCAGCGCGACGGCTAAAGCGCAAGGTTGGCACCCGTCAGCAGGTGATCATCGACGAAGTTGGCCCAAGTGTTGCGAAGGGGCGCTCCAAGGCGGACGCGCCTCAGATCGATGGCAACGTCTACGTCACCAGCCGTCGTCCGCTGCGTGTCGGCGATATCGTCACCGCCAAGATCGAGCGCGCTGACGAATACGACCTGCATGGCAGTGTCGCAGGCTTCTGATAGCTGCCGCTTGACACTGCGGGCCATTCGGATGTATTGGCCCGCCCCATGACATTGACCCGGACCATCATCCGCGCAGACCGCCGTCGTCGCTCGTTCGACGATGATGGGTCGCGCCGTGTCCGACGACAACGCTGAACACATAAATCAGCAACGTTTTCGAGAAGGCCGCACCCGCAAGGTGCGGCCTTCTTGCGTTTTGGCCCAAAAACTTCCCCCCACGGTGTCAATCACAGGAGTGACCCATGACCGTTGCAATACATCCGTTCGATGCACTGATGGACATCACGGCGCGGCCGCCCGTCGTGTTCGCGCGCGGCGAAGGCGCATGGCTGTGGGACGACACCGGCAAGCGCTATCTCGATTTCGTGCAGGGCTGGGCCGTGAACTGCCTGGGGCACTCGCCGCCGGCGATCGCCGACGCGCTTGCCGCGCAGGCGAAACTGCTGCTGACGCCGAGCCCTGCGTTCTACAACGGCCCCAGCGTCAAGCTGGCAAAAGCCCTCGTCGATCAGAGCTGTTTCCGGCAGGTGTTTTTCACCAATTCCGGTGCGGAGGCGAATGAAGGCGCGATCAAGCTCGCCCGCAAATACGGCGCACTGCATCGCAATGGCGCTTACGAAATCATCACCTTCGAAGGCGGTTTCCACGGCCGGACGCTCGCCACCATGTCCGCCTGCGGCAAGACAGCGTTCGAATCCTTGTTCGAGCCGAAAGTGCCCGGCTTTCCGAAGGCAAAGCTCAACGACATCGGTTCGGTCAAACGGCTGATCGGCGACAAGACCATCGGCATCATGCTGGAGCCGATTCAAGGCGAGGCCGGCGTGTGGCCGGCGACGGACGAATTCCTGCAGGCGTTGCGCGCGTTGACGAGCGAGCACGGCCTGCTGCTGATCGTCGACGAGATCCAGACCGGCATGGGGCGAACCGGGAAGCTATTCCATTACGAGCACGCCGGTATCACGCCCGATATCATGACGCTTGGCAAAGGCATCGGCGGCGGCGTGCCGCTCGCGGCCGTGCTGGCGACCGAGGCCGCGTCCTGCTTCGCGCATGGCGACCAGGGCGGCACCTTCAACGGCAATCCGCTGATGTGCGCGGCCGGACTCGCGGTCATGCAGCAAGTCGCTCAGCCGGATTTCCTGAAGGCGGTGACGAGCAACGGGCTGTTTCTTGAAAGCGAACTGCAGCGGCTCTCGGCGCGGCACGGTCTCGGCGGCGTCCGCGGCAAGGGTCTCTTGCTGGCGCTCGACCTGAAGCGGCCGATCGGCGCGGCTGTCGTGACCGAAGGACTGCAGGACGGTGTGCTGCTCAACGCGCCACGACCGGACACCCTGCGTTTCATGCCCGCCCTAAACGTGTCCCGCGAGGAGATCGCGCAGATGATCACGATGCTCGACGCCATCCTGCGCAAGCTCGGCGTGGCGCGCTGCGTCGGCTGACGTAGCGCGAGCACGCAGCGACGGCGGCCCTCACCGATAGCCGCCGTCGACCGGTTTCGAGGGGCCGATAGAGGACCAAGGAAATGCAGACACAACAACCGCTGGACGACTACGAGATATCGGCCGATCCTCGACGCCTGAGCGTGGAGGTCATTCACAAATTCCTGGCTGAAGAGGCCTATTGGTCGACGGGAATCCCGCGCCCCGTCGTCGAGCGCGCGATTGCAAATTCTCTCTGCTTCGGCGTCTACAATCACACCACGCAAGTCGGGTTTGCCCGTGTCATCACGGACAAATCAACGTTCGCATTGCTTGCCGACGTGTTCATCCTCAAGGCGCATCGCGGCAAGGGCTTATCCAAGCGGCTCATGCGTTGCATCATTGGCCACGAAGACCTGCAAGGTCTGCGGCGCTTCCTGCTGGTGACATCCGGCGCGCACGGCTTGTATAGCCAGTTCGGGTTCGAACAGCTCGCAAACCCGTCGCGCTTCATGGAGGTTGTTCGGCCAGACGTCTATCGATCGCCTTGAGGCGTCAGGCCGGCACTCCGAGGTGCACCGTCTGGGCAGAAAGCGTTGCGCGGGTAGCGCCACCCATGAGGCCCTGCCCCACGGAAAAACGTGCGCGCGTCTACTTCGTCAGGGTGTCGTGATCCGATCCATACATCTTGAGAGCGTTCCGCACGGTATCGTGACGGGTGCTCCCGAGATCGGCCCGCATCTCGTGCTCCGCTTGATCGACAGCCCGGCGAAAGGCGTCCAACCACGCCAGTCCCTGCGGGGTGAATTGTACTATTCTGGCCCGCTTGTCGGCCGGATCGCTGGTGCGCTCAACGAGTCCGATGCCGGCGCACTGATCGACCAGTTCGCCCATCGCCTGCTTTGTCATTCCGGCGCGGGTGGCGAGCTCGGTCAGGCGCGTTCCTTCCCGGTCGAGATTCCTGGTCAAATTGACATGGGAGATTCGTGCATCCGCGTAGCCAGAGTCGGCCATCAGCCTGAGAACACGATCTTCGAAACGGCGGACGGCGTTGTTGAGAAGACGACCGATATTGTCGTGACGCCATTGATCGAAGCCGGCTGAATTCGCGGTGCGCGGCTTCACCTCTTGCTTGGCACCTGGCAAACGCTTCCGGGAGGCCTGCTGTGCGGCCGCAGGAGCCGGTTTTCGTTTCGAGGGCGTTCGCATGATCTATACCGTTTTTTTCAGGAAGCCGGCGACTTGTCGATAGTTGGCCGCCACCTCCTCCAGCTCAGCTGGCGAAATCAGATCCTCGATGCGATCGTCAGGCCCCTTGACGCGGGCGGCGGCGATGTCGAGGACCCGCTCGGGGCCTGATTTGCGGTTGATGAGAACCACATTCGTGGTGGCCGGCCGGCGCACCGCCTCATAGGCGAGAAACCCCTCCGGCCCCGGCTGTTCAGTGAGCGCATCGGCGAGCACCCGCGCATCGATGATCGCCTGCGACGCACCGTTTGCGCCCATCGGATACATCGGATGGGCGGCATCCCCGAGAAGCGTGACCCGCCCCTGCGTCCACCAGGCAAGCGGATCGCGGTCGATCATCGGATATTGCGTGATCTTCTGCGTCTTCTTCAGAAGTTCCGGGATGTCGATGTCCGGCATCTGGAATCCCGAAAACTTCGCAATGAAATCCCTGTCGCCCTCGCGCGTCCAATCAGCCTCGTCAGCGGCCCGCGGCCGGTCATGACGGACTTCGGCCACCCAGTTGACCAGCGCCCTGCCCTGGTGCGTCGCGCGGCCACTGATCGGGTAGCAGACGAACTTCACGTCATGATCGCCGGCAATGAACATGGTGCGCCCGTCGGCGAAGGGGCCCTGCAGATTGGCGCCGCGCCACATCATCGTCCCTTCATAGTGTGCAGGCCCTTCATCGGGATGAAGCTGCTCACGAACCTTGGAACGGAATCCATCTGCGCCAACCAGCAGATCGGTGTCGACGATCGAACCGTCGGAGAAAGCCATATGCACGCCACTGTCATCCTGCGTGAAGCCGGTCACCATCCTGCCGGTCATGACTGCACCCGCCCCCAGGCGCGCTTTGACCGTATCGAGCAGAAGGAATTGCAGTTCGCCGCGATGGACCGAATACTGCGGGTATTCAAATCCCGCTTCGACCGAGCGCGGATCGGACTGGATCAAGTGGCCGAAACGCGTGCGGTATTCTATCGCGCGCGTTCGGATGGCCATCTCGTCCAGTGCATCGCCCAGCCCCAATCCATGCAGCACACCGGACGCATGAGGCATCACATTGATCCCCACGCCGAGCGGCTGCACCGTATCCACGGCTTCGAAAACCCGAACGTCGCAGCCCTTCTCATGCAGGCACAACGCAGCCGCCAGGCCGCCGATGCCGGCGCCCGCGATGGCAATCTTCATCCTGAAATCTCCTCAGACCACGTCGGTGAGTTCGGCTGGCTACCACAAGAGCATCGGAACAGCGTCGCCGGCCGCGATGTCCGTGAGTGCTGGGGCACGTCGGCCTGGTTATCCTTCGCAAATAGTAATGCTACCTGATTATTTTAGTCAAGCAACCTGACTACCAGGCGTTCGGCGCGTCGTCGGCTTCGAGCCGCTAAACCAAAGATTTAATTTTCCGACAGCACAACTTTGGCTTGCAAACTTTCCGGAAAGGCGTTCTGATTGCAGAGTGGTCCCGCCGCAACTCCATCACGTGATAAATCGGAAAAACCCCGCGCAGCTTGCCAGGTAGGAAGGGCAGATGCCACGGCCCGCGGATCGTCAGTCATCCACGATTGCGCTCCCCAAGCTCAGCTTGCCAAGCGGGGGTGGACGAACCGGCGATCCACCGAGTGCATTTGCCGCCGACGAGAACCTGGGCAGCGGCACGCTGATCTTTCCATTCGACCTGCCGGTCGCGCGTGAGCTCACGCTGCAGCTCGCGATCAGCTATTCCAGTGGCGGCGGCAATGGCCTGTTCGGCGTCGGCTTCTCCATCGACATCCCGAGCTTTTCCCTGAACACGCGCTTCGGCGTGCCGCGTTACGATGGCAGCGATCCCGTCACCTTCACCGGCGAGGATCTCGTCCCGTCGCTGCTGCCGGACCCGGGAGGCTCCTGGGTCCGCGAGGTCTATGAGCGCACCGAGGACGGTGTCGCCTTCGAGGTCACGCGCTATCAGCCGCGGATCGAAAGCCAGTTCACCCTGATTGAACATTGGGTCGATGCCGCCTCGCGACAAAGCCACTGGCGCACCACCAGCACCGACAATGTGGTGAGCGAGTACGGAAGAACGCCCGCGGCGCGGGTCGCAGATCCCTCGGACCCAAGCCATATCGTGGAATGGTTCATCGAGCGGAGCACGAACGCGAAGGGAGAGCGGATCGCGTTCCACTATATCGAGGAAAACCGCGACAACGTTCCGAACCGCCCCGCCGATCAGGGGCGCTTCGTGGGTGCGAACCGCTACCCTCACCGCATCGAATATGGCAACTATATCGTGGGTGGCCCGGACGGCGATGTCGAGCGCTTCGCCTACGAGATCGTCTTCGATTATGGCGGCTTCGATTTCGATGCATCATTGCAGCCACTCGTCTCCTGGCCGATGCG
>BFBZ01000064.1_pt4 | contig 10260 bp, 8 predicted proteins | sample 1888401 | NCBI WGS metagenome assembly BFBZ01 (sample SAMD00112614, study PRJDB3348) | symbiont metagenome | host: Chara braunii | reverse complement strand
TGGCGGACCGCGGCACGACCGGAGGCTATCCGAAGATCGCGACCGTGATCAGCACGGACATCGGCCGGCTGGCGCAAAAGCGTGTCGGCGAGCCGTTCCGCTTTCGCGCCGTGAGTGTCGATGAGGCGCAGCAGGAGGCGCGCCGGTTCGACAGCTTTCTTGCATCGCTGCCCCGGCAGATTTCCGAGATCGACGCGGTTGCGATCAATATCGCCGCGCTTCAGAATGCCAATCTGGCCGGTGTTGCCGTCAACGCCATCGATGCCGCAACATGGCAGCAAACGACTTAGCAGCAAACGACTTAGCAGCAAATGAATTGGCAGCAAACGAATTGGCAGCAACCGCCGATCGAACAAGGCAAGACCACCTCATGAGCATCGACCTGAATTGCGACCTCGGTGAAGGTTTCGGCGCGTGGCCGATGGGCAACGACGAAGCCATGCTGGGGCTCGCCACCAGCGCCAATGTCGCCTGCGGCTTTCATGCCGGCGATTCCGACATCATGCGCAAGACCGCCGAACTTGCCAAAGCGCGCGGCGTCAGCATCGGCGCCCATCCCGGCTACCGCGATCTGCATGGTTTCGGGCGCCGGCTGATCCCCGGCCTGACGTCGTCTGAAATCGAAACCCTGGTGGCGTATCAGATCGGCGCGCTGCAAGCCGTTGCCGCGCTGGCGGGCCACGCCGTCACCCACGTCAAGGCGCATGGCGCGCTGTCGAATGTCGGCTGCGCAGACGACATGACCGCGCGGGCGATCGCGGCCGCGATCAGGGCGGTCGACCGCAACCTGATCTTCGTGGTGTTGCCGAATTCGGCGCTGGTGCGCGCCGGCGACGCCGCCGGCCTGCGCATGGTCAGCGAGGTGTTCGCCGATCGCGCCTATGAGGACGACGCCTCGCTGGTATCGCGCAGCAAGCCGGGCGCGGTGCTGCACGATGCCAAGGCGATCGCCGCGCGGGTGGTCCGCATGGTGCAGGATCGCGCCATCGTCGCCGCGTCAGGCAAGATCATCAAGGTCGCCGTCGACACCGTCTGCATTCATGGCGATACGCCCGGCGCCGTCGATATCGCGCGGGCCATCCGCCAGGCCTTGCAGGACCAGAACATCGACGTCGCGCCGTTCAGCACGCGATTCTGATCGCCACGCCGGCCGTCAAGCGCCGACCAGATCCGTCCGCTCGGCGGGCGCAGGCGCTTCAACCGAGACCGGCGTTTGCGCGATCAGGCGCTTCAGCTCCGGAATGCACGACCCGCAATTGGTTCCGGCCTTCAGACTCGCTCCGATCTCGGCGACGCTTCGGGCGCCGCCGGACGCGATGGCGTCGCAAATCGTGCCGCGCCCAACCCCGAAGCAGGCGCATACGATCGGCCCGGCGTTGCTCAGTCCGTCGCGCGAACGCCCGGACAACAAGGCACGGCGATCGTCTTCATCCAGAGCAGTTGCCGCGAACGTCGTCTTGACGGCGTCCCAGGCGATGGCCTCGCCCGCCGGACCGACGAACAGACACACCTGCGGGATGTCGCCGCGATACGCCGCCGCGCGATAGACATGGCGGCTGCGATCTTCGTAGTCGGCGATATCGTTCGAACCCGATGCGTTCCGCAGCCAGGACTGCCAGTCTTCGATCGGTTCGTCCGCGGCCAGCAGATAGCCATAGCCGCCGGTCACGGCGACACGCGCCCACCACGCGCCCGCCGGCAATGACAATGGCGTGCGCGACAGCACGAAACCGCGCTGTGCGAAACCATGCGGTGCAATGGCAGCGGGCGTCGCCTTGCTTTCCGGCTGTCCGGACAGCGGATCGGTGAACGGCGCGACCAGCGCTCCAACGCGCGCCGACGAGGAGGTTTCATCACTCCAGTGGATCGGTGCGAATATCGATCCCCGCTGCTGGCGGTCGGTCACCACCGCTTTCAGGCTGTCTCTTATACACATCTAGATGTGTATAAGAGACAGGCTTTCCGGCTGTCCGGACAGCGGATCGGTGAACGGCGCGACCAGCGCTCCAACGCGCGCCGACGAGGAGGTTTCATCACTCCAGTGGATCGGTGCGAATATCGATCCCCGCTGCTGGCGGTCGGTCACCACCGCTTTCAGGATGCAATGGCCGTGCGCGGTCTCGACGCGGGCGAACCCGTCATCCGCAATGCCGAACATGGCCGCATCGTCGGGATGGATTTCAACGTAGGGTTCCGGCAAATGCTGGCCGAGACGCGGGCTGAGACCGGTGCGGGTCATGGTGTGCCACTGGTCACGGATGCGGCCGGTATTGAGGCACAGCGGGCGTTCGCGCGATGTGGCCTGGCGCAACTTCGGCGCGTCAGGCGCGACGAACCGCGCCTTGCGATCGGGCGAATAGAACCCGCCCTCGGAGAAAAACCGCGCCTGCGGCCGCGCTTCGCCCGCCCGAAGCGGCCACATCACCGGCGGCATGATCTCGAAGGCAGCGTCAGGGATGTGGCCGAGCGCCCCGATATCGAAGTCGCGGCTGCCGTAATTCTCGAAGGCCGACAGACGGGCGTGCTCGCGAAACACGTCGCCGGCGGTCTTGAAGCTGAACGCGTCACGAAATCCCAGCCGCTTCGCCACCTCGCTGACGATCCACCAGTCGGGTTTCGCCTCGCCGGCCACCGGCATGAAACCACGCTGCCGCGAGATCCGGCGCTCGGAATTGGTCACTGTGCCGGACTTCTCGCCCCAGGCGTGCGCCGGCAGCAGCACATGAACGCCTGAGTTCACGGTATCGTTCGAGAGCACGTTTTCCGACACCACGAACAGATCGAGCCTGGCCAGCGCGGCGCGCACCGCATTGGCATCCGGCAGCGAGACCACGGGATTGGTGCCCATCACCCACAGTGCCTTGATCTCCCCGCGCCCGATGGCCTCGAACATCTGCACGGCCTTCAGCCCTTCGTGCTTCGCCATGTGCGGAGCGCGCCAAAATCGCCTGGTGCGATCGATGTCGGCCGGGCTGAACGACATGTGGGCCGCGAGCTGGTTGGCAAGGCCGCCGACCTCGCGGCCGCCCATCGCGTTGGGCTGCCCGGTGAGCGAAAACGGCGATGCGCCGGGCTTTCCGATCCGGCCCGTGGCCAGGTGGCAATTGATGATGGCGTTGACCTTGTCCGTGCCCTGGGCCGACTGGTTCACGCCTTGGGAATAGGCCGTCACCACCCGCCGCGTGGTGCGGAACAGCTCGAAGAAGCTGATGACGTCGCCCTCATTGAGTCCCGTCGCCAGCGCCGTCGCCGCAACACTGCCGGCGATGACGCGCGCCTGTGCCAGCGCCTCTGCAAAGCCCGACGTGTGGCTCGCGACATAATCGCGATCAATCACGTCACTGTCGGCAAGATGCACCAGCAGCCCGCAAAACAGCGCGGTGTCGCTGCCGGGTTTGATGCCGAGAAACAGTTCGGCGCCTTCGGCGGTATCGGTGCGCCTGGGATCGATCACCACCATCCGTGCGCCGCGCTGCTGCTTGTTCTGCATCATGCGCTGGAACAGGATCGGATGGCACCAGGCGGCGTTGGAGCCGACCAGCACCAGGAGATCGGCCTCATCCAGATCCTCGTAACATCCGGGAACCGTATCCGCGCCAAACGCGCGGCGATGCCCGGCGACCGACGACGACATGCAGAGCCGCGAGTTGGTGTCGACATTGGCGGTGCCGACAAACCCCTTCATGAACTTGTTGGCGACGTAATAGTCTTCCGTCAGCAACTGGCCGGACAGATAAAAGGCGACCGAGTCCGGCCCGTGCTTGGCCACGATATGCTTGAAACGCTCCGCGACATGGTCGAGCGCGTCGACCCAGGCCACCCGCTCGAGCTTGCCGTTCGCGCAGCGCACCATCGGGTGCAGCAGCCGCTCCTTGAGGCCGAGGGTTTCGCCGAGCGCCGATCCTTTCGAGCAGAGCCGGCCGAAGTTGGCGGGATGATCGGGGTCGCCGGCGATGATCGCGCTGTTCTTGCCGTCAGGCGTGGCGAGCACGCCGCAGCCGACGCCGCAATACGGACAGGTGGTTCGGGTGGTCTTGAGGTTGGGATCGACAGCGGTCATGCGGCAGCCCGCATGACCGGCAGCTCATCGCCGCCCGGGGGAAAAGCGCCGTCTAGAACGGATGGTAGGACAGCGTCCCGAAGATCACGATCGCGATCATGGCGAATGCGCCGTACAGCGCCACCGTATGCAGACGGTCGTCCGACTTCGGCGCGACCGAACGGGCATAGGAATGCAGCCGGACCTGTGACAACAGCTCGCGCATGGGTCGCGATCTCCACCGGGTGATCATGCGACATATTCGGGGGCTGGGGCCGCCTTTCGCAAGGCGGCACGAAAAATAACGAAAATCTTGCCGGCCGGCCCGGCCCGCTAGGCAAAGATTCTTCCAGTCCGCCGTCCCGCGCCTGCTTCATTTCGTCATTCCGGTTCCAAAATCCGCAATTTTCCGCAAATTATCGCCGCCACAGCCGCCGGGCCCTGCCCGTCGGATTCGCTGCGGAAGCCGTCATCCGTTCCATCCAGAGCCAGTGTCAGTAGACATCCTGCTGATACCGTCCTTTCTTCTTGAGCTCCGTGACGAACGCCACCGCTTCATCGATCGACCGCGCGCCGAACTGCGCGGTGATATCGATCAGCGCCCGCTCGACATCCTTGGCCATGCGCTTCGCATCACCGCAGACATAGACGTGAGCGCCGTCGGCGAGCCACGACCACAACTCGCGCCCGACTTCGCGCATCCGATCCTGCACGTAGAATTTCTCGGCGCCGTCCCGCGACCATGCGAGCGACAGCCGCGTCAGCAGACCCGACGCCTTCATCGCATTGAGCTCGTCGGCATAGAAGAAATCGCAATCGCTGCGCTGGTGCCCGAAGAACAGCCAGTTGCGCCCCGGAGCCCTGGTGGCCTTGCGGTCATGCAGGAAGGCGCGGAATGGCGCGACACCGGTGCCGGGGCCGATCATGATGACCGGTGTAGTCGGGTCCTGCGGCAGGCCGAAGCCGTGCGCTTTCTGCACATAGACCGGCAGCGCATCGCCGGGATTGATCCGCTCCGCGAGGAATGTCGAGGCGAGCCCCAGCCGCCTGCGCTTGCCGATCACGTAGCGAACGGCATCGACGGTCAGCGACAGCCGGCCGGGCGTCGCATTGTGCGACGACGAGATCGAGTAAAGCCGCGGCTGCAACGGCTCCAGGGCTTCGACGAAAGCTTCCGGGTGCGGGCGGATGCCGGGAAATTTCTGCAGCGTCGCCAGCACGTCGAGGTTGGCCGCATCGCCGTCAGGATCCCCGCCCTGCGCCAGCGCGCGCGCTTTCTCGCGCAGCGCGCCGCCGGAAATGAACGACAACAGCTCGAACAGGCTGTCCGGCGCCGGCGACAATGAGACATCGTTCTGCAACACGTCGCGCAACGCCTTGCCCTTGACCTCGATCATGTGCGATGCGCCGAGCATGGCGATGATCTGGTCGACCAGACCGAGGTCGTTCCTGGCGAACACGCCGAAGGAATCGCCGACGACATAGTCGAGCCCGGCGGCCGCCAGATCGAACTCGATGTGCCAGGTCTCCTTTTCCGAACCCGGCTTGTTCAGCAGCCGCCGCGACAGGAACGACGCCATCGCCGGATTGTCGCGGGACCGGCCGCGGGTCGCGGCATCCGGCTCGGCGGTCGCCGCGACCACAGGCGCATCCGCCGTGTCGGGCTTTGCGACGGGCGCCTTGTCAAGCTCCTCATAGAGGCCCTTGAGCATGCGCATGGTATCCTTGCCGCCGGGCACGCAGAGATTGAGGCGGGTCTCCTTGCGCGAGGCGATCACCTCGGAATAGTCGTGGCAGTTGTAGCCGCACTGGCCGCAGTCCTGCTGCGCCATCGCCGCCATCATCCGGCGGCGCAACGGCCGGCCCTCGGCAAGCTTCATGCGCTCGGCCATCGGCATGGTCTGGTCATGCCATGGCGCTTCGCCGTCATCGCTTTCGCCGGCGGCCTGTTGCATCACGGCCGCGCCCTGCTCCGGCGACAGCGGCGTGACGCCCGCGCCATCGAGCGACACCAGCCCGGCCAGGAAGCCGTTCAACCATGAGCGCTGCTCCGCCGAAAACGGCGCGTTCTCCGGGATCAGCTCGATCGACGGCGAGGCCGACATCTGGTTCATTCGACGGTCTCCACCATGCGCCTGAACGCCTCGGTATCGTTGCGGGCGGCGAAGCTGACGAAGGTCTCGGCGGCGTTGGTGCGGTTCGCGAGATAAGCCCTGAGCACGCGCTCGACCGTGCGCGGTGCATCCTCGGCTTTGACATCACGATAGAGTTCACGGGCCATGGCGCCATCAGGCCCGAATCCGCCGCCGACATGCAGATGATAGCCGTCGACCGTATCGCCATCGTCATTCACCGGCACACGGGCGCCGATCAATCCGATGTCGCCGATATAATGCTGGGCGCAGGAATGGTGGCAGCCGGTCAGATGAATGTTCACCGGGGTATCGAGCGCAACGCGCGCCTCGCACCAGGTCGCGATCTCGTCAGCGTTTTCCTTGGTGTGCGCAGCAGCGAAACGGCATCCGGTTGCGCCGGTGCAGGCCACCAGCCCGGCGCGAACGGTTGATGTCTCGATCGCCAGATCGAGCAGTTTGATCGCCTCGATGACGGTGGGGACATCGGCGTCGGCGATGCCGGACAGCAACAGGTTCTGCCAGACGGTCAATCGAATGTCACCGTCGCCGTAGTCTTGCGCCAGCTTCGCCAGGCCGCGAATCTGTGCCGGCGAGAGGCGGCCGAGCTTCAGGGCAATGCCGATCCAGTTGCGGCCGGCCTGTTTTTGCGAATGAACGCCAAGGTGTGCGGTCCGATCGTACGACGGCCGTGGCGCAACAGCATCCGCCGGCACCCGCGTCAACGTGTATCCAAGCTTGTCTTCGACCGCCTTGAGGAACTTTTCAAATCCCCACGCGTCGAGCACGTACTTCAGCCGCGCCTTGTTGCGATTGGTGCGATCGCCGTGTTCGATGAAGACCCGCACGATCGCGTCCGCGATCCGCGTCGCCTCCGCGGGGCGCAGCACCACCCCGGTGTCGCGGGCGAGATCCTTGTGACCGGTAATGCCGCCGAGCGCCAGCCGGTAATAGACTCCGGCGTCGACGCCATGCCCCTCCTTCAGCTCAACGGCCTGGAACGCGATATCGTTGGTGTCTTCCAGCACGGGAATGCGCCCGGCGCCATCGAAGGCCACGTTGAACTTTCGCGGCAGACCGAACAGCGAGCGATCGTTCAGGATATGATAATGCCATTCGCGCGCATGCGGCCGGGTGTCGAGCAGTTCCTGCGGATCGATGCCGGCGGTCGGCGTACCGGTGACATTGCGGATATTGTCCGCCCCCGATCCCCGCGAGCATAGCCCGAGATCCTGAATGCCCTCGATGACGTTGATGGCGTTCTTCGGCGCGATCTCGCGGATCTGCAGGTTGGCGCGGGTGGTGACGTGGGCGTAGCCGCCGGCAAACCGCTCGGCCAGATCGGCCACGCCTGCGAACTGCCAGTGCTTGAGAATGCCGTTCGGAATTCGCATCCGGCACATGTAGGAATTCTGCGCTGGCGCGACGTAGAAGATGCCGTAGTAGCGCCAGCGGAAATTGTCCTCCGGCTTGGGGTAGGTGCCCGACGCGGCCTGATCCTTGAAACGGGCATAGGCGTCGAACGGATGCTCGGCCGCCTTCCACTTCTCCTGATCGACGAGCTTGCCCCCGGCCGCGACCGTGCGGGCCTGGGCCTTGACGTGAATGGCGTCCGGACCGACCGGTTCGGAACGTGCCGGGGCAGTCGCCCGCGCCGCGCGCGAGGCGCTGAGGCCGGACACGAAACCTTCCAGATAGCGCTTCTGGTCAGGGGAGAAATCGCCGGACATCAGGCCGCCTTTCGCTCAGCCAGCGCGCGGCCGAACATCAGGTCATCGCGCATCGCGGCGATCGGCGCCGCGGTCCGGATCAGATCCAGGTACCAGAGCGCATCCTGGGTATCGCCAACCAGCACGGCGCCGGTCAGCCGGTCGTTCTCGACGACGAGCTTCTTGTAGGTCGCGAGCCGCGCATCATTGAGAACGATCGTTTCACTGACGGCGCTGCCGAGAAAATCGCCGGCCGAGAAAACGCTGACGCCCGACACCTTCAGATTGGTGGCGACGACGCTTCCTGCGTACAGCGCACGCCCCTCGCCCAGCACGTCCGCCAGCACCCGCGCCTGCTCATAAGCCGGCTCGACCAGCCCGTAGCAGGTGCCGCGATGTTCGGCGCACTCGCCCAGCGCATAGATGCCCGGTACCGATGTCTGCATCCGATCGTCCACGACGATTCCGCGATTGACCGTCAGGCCAGCGTCCCGGGCCAGGCCCGCGTTGGGACGAATGCCGGCTGCGAAAATCACCGCATCCGTTGCAATGCTGGTGCCATCGGCGAACGTAATGCCTTCGACGACCGTCTCTCCGACAATGTGCGACGTGCTCGCTTCCAGCACGACCTTGACGCCCTTGGCCTCGACCAGGCGCTTGAGCAGCGCACCGGCCGGCGTGTCGAGCTGGCGCTCCATCAGGCGATCCATCAGGTGCACCAGAGTGACGTTCGATCCGGCCTTGGCCAGCCCATAAGCGGCCTCCAGCCCCAGCAGGCCGCCGCCGATCACGACCACACGCTTCTTCTGCGCGGCCAGTTTCAGCAGCAGATCGACATCGCGACTGTCGCGGAAGGTATGGACGCCGTCGAGCTGCGCCCCCGGCACGTTCAATCGCAGCGCCTGCGAGCCGGTGGCGAACACCAGCTTCGCGAACGGCACCGAGCGGCCATCGGCCAGTTGCACGGTCCTGCCTTCGACATCGATCGACGTCGCCGCCCGGCCATAGCTCAGGGTGACGCCCCGGTCGCGCCACCATTGCGCCGGCTTGAGCTCGATGTCCGCGGATGCGACCTCGCCGGCCAGCACGGACGACAGCAGCACGCGGTTATAGGCCAGCCGCGGCTCGTCGCCGATGATCGCGACGGCATATTTCCCGAGCGTGCGCTTGGCGAGCTCTTCCGCCAGGCGCGCGGCGGCCATGCCGTTACCGATGATGACAAGTGGTTCACTCACGGGCGCCTCTCATTTCACTCTGCAGCCAGGGGACGATCGTAGGCTTCGCTGATCATGTAACCCGACAAGGTGGTGTAGGCCGCGGTCCAGGCCTCGGACACGTCAGGGGTCCAGTCGGCGCCGAGCCCCTGCTCCAGGGTCCACAGCAGCGCCGAACCAACGACGCCATAGTGCGAGGCTTCGACGCCGTAGCCGACATGCTTCTTCGCCAGCGCACTCGCGGCCGGAAGCACGGTCTCCAGATTAGAGAGACCATTCACCACCACAGCGAGGGTGCCCATCAGCTTTTTACGCTGTTCGGTCATGTCGCTCGGAAACATCGGCTGGACCTGCGGCGCCACCTCGAACAAGCGGCCATAGAACATCATGGCCGCCTGCTCGGAGATCGGTGCGACTTTTGCAAACGTGGTCTGGACCAGGGAAACCTGCTGCGGTGTCATGGCGATCTGTCTCCGTCGGTTGTATTGACGCTCTCTGCTCTAGGCTGCCTCCACATACCGATGCCGCTCGTAGAGGAATTCGAGCACGCGCTGACGGCATTTGAGGTAGGTCGGATTGGCCGCGAGTTCGAGACGCTTGCGCGGGTGCGGCAGCGGCACATCGAGAATCTCGCCGATCCTGGCGCTCGGGCCGTTGGTCATCATCACGATGCGGTCGGACAGCAGCACCGCTTCGTCGACGTCGTGGGTGATCATCATCACCGTGTTGTTGAGCTTCTGGTGCAGCGCCATCACCGAATCCTGCAGATGGGCGCGGGTCAGCGCATCGAGCGCCCCGAACGGCTCGTCGAGCAGCAGCACCTTCGGCTCCATGGCGAGTGCGCGCGCAATGCCCACGCGCTGCTTCATGCCGCCGGAGATTTCTCCCGGGCGCTTGTCCTTGGCGTGGGCCATCTGCACCAGATTGAGATTGTGCATCACCCAGGCGTCGCGCTCGGCACGGCTCTTGGTCGCGGCAAAGACCTTGTCGACACCAAGCCGGACGTTGTCATAGACCGTCAGCCACGGCAGCAGGCTGTGGTTCTGGAACACGACGGCGCGATCGGGCCCCGGCGAATTCACTTCCTTGTCCTCCAGCAGGACGCCGCCACGGGTGGCCGGCGTGAGCCCCGCGACGATGTTGAGCATCGTCGACTTGCCGCAGCC
>BFBZ01002402.1_pt1 | contig 10270 bp, 10 predicted proteins | sample 1888401 | NCBI WGS metagenome assembly BFBZ01 (sample SAMD00112614, study PRJDB3348) | symbiont metagenome | host: Chara braunii | reverse complement strand
TCGGCCTCAGCCAGGATACGCTGGACCGAATGCCCAGGCGTGCCCGAAAAAACCAACCCGGCATTGCTGCCGAACGAGGGCGAGATATCGACATTGTGCTTGCGCAGGAACTCGTGCAGCGGCGCGCCATCTTGCAGGTCGCAGGCGTCCTTGAAAATCGGCCGCAGCCGATGTCCGATGGCCTGCGTCACGGCATTGATGACGTCATCGACGCTGCCGTCGCCGGAGATCTCGAGAACAAGAGCCCCTGCCTGACGGCCCGACCCATCGTCCGCCTCGCCCGCAGGGACCAAAGCCAGGCTGGTGAAATGAATGATGCCGGCCGCGTTCAGCTCGGCGCGGATCTCTTCATCGGCCGGGTTGCCGAGCCGGCCGACCCGGTGGTTGACGTCATCCAACGAGGCACTTCGAGCAATCGGGCAGACCACCGTCACCATCGACTGGTCGACCGTCCGGCAAAGTGCGGGTCGATCGAAATCGACCTCGAGGCTGTCCGGATAGGCGCCAATATTCGTCAGTCGTCCGGCCTTGCCTGGGGAGCGGCGCAGGTTCGGCTTCTGGAACAGGGCGCGCAGGCTTTCGCCGATCTGGATCCTGGCGATCTCGGCGCCGATGCACAGATGAATGCCATGTCCAAAGACCATGTAATCGCGATCCGGACGCGTGATATCGAAGGTATTCGGGTTCTGCACTGCATCGGGATCGAACATCGCCGACAGCGTTGCCGGCATGACCACTGTTCCCGCCTTCACCACGCGCTCGCGACGCGTTCCCCTGGCGATGGTCGTGTCGCGGCTGGTGTAGCGCCACGGGCCGACCCAGATCGGCTTGAACCGCATGGCTTCCCGAATGGCCTTGTCCAGCCTGTCGGTGTCATCGTCGGCGAGCGCCGCATCGATGGCCTGTCGCGCGTCCGGCCGGGACAGGATGACGTCGAGGCAATTGCTGCCGGCAAGCAGATTGGTCGGAACAAAGCCGGTGATCATGCCCAGCATGATCGAATGAAGATCGGGCAATGACAGGCGCCCCTGGTCGAGCAGGGCGACCAGCCGGGGCAGAGGCTTCTCATCCTTCGCCCCCCTGTCCCTGATCGCCGCGATGGAGCGGTCGATGACCTTGATCAGCCGATCCCCGGCCACCACGGCCAGCTGGCGCGTGGTCGGGTTCGCCGTCGGATCGGAGAAGAACAGCGCACTCAAGCCCAAGGACCAGTTGGCGAATTCGGTCTCGTCGTCGATCTCGAGGCCGAAGTAATCGCGGCAGATGCGCACCGGGACGATTTTCATCAGATCGGCGACCGCATCGAAACCGGGCGTGGCGCCTGTCATGATTTCGCGCGAATGGTGCGCGGCGATCGGCCTGACGATGGCTTCGACCTCCGCCGGCGGGAAAGCGCTCAGCACCGACGATTTCATTCGGCGGTAGGCGGCGCCATCCTGCATGCCGAGAATGAAGTTCGACCCCCGCGCGAGCTCGGTCATCTCCGGCCCATAGGGCGTCTCGAATTCATCGCCGCGCTCCAATATGTCGCGGACATCGGCATTTCTGGTGACGAGCAGGAAATTGCCTATGGCAAGGTTGGGCCAGAATTTGCGCAAAAGCGCCAGGAGCCAACGAGGATCGTTGAATAAGAAGCCGGCGAGGCGCGCCGCAAACCCCTTTGAACGGAGCCGTTCGATGTCGAATGGCGGCATTTTCGACAGCGGAAGCTGGCTTTTCTGGGCCGCGCGAATGGCGTCGAAATACTTGATCCTGATCATGCGCGTTCAAGCCCCCCGGCTATCCACGTCATTGCGATGCCGGCTCTCCAAGGCCTAGGTTTGCAACGGTTCCGCGTATGTGAAATTTCTCACAGTTCCCCGGACTCCGCCATCTCGATCATGCGGTTGATTTGGCCAGTTCGACATTGGCGATGAGAACCTCGTTTGCGGCCTTGTTCGCGAAAGGTATCCAACGAACCCGCTGCTCGGAGAAATCGGGATGCCGCGCCGTGAAAATGGCCAGTTCCCGCTTGGCATCATCATGCCGGCCGCTTCTCGCCAAGGCCCCGACCTTGACGAACCTGGCATAGAAATAGCCGGGCGACAGATTGAGCGAGCGGTCGGCGGTGGCGATCGCGGATGGCCAGTCCTCGACGAAATTGTAGGCGCAGGCCAGTTCGCCGAGATTGTGGAACCGGTAGAGGTCGAAGGGGCTCAGCCGCTCGGCATCGAGAAAGAACGGTATTGCGCCGGCTGCGTCGCCTTCCAGCAGACGCGCGCTGCCCATTGCCGAACGCGCGAAGGCAAAGCTCGGATTGATGTGGATCGCCTCCTCCAGGTGGTCGATCGCGGCCCCGGGCTTCCCCCTCATGATCTCGATGACGCCAAGGTGGGCGTGCGGGCGCGGATCCTGACTATCCATCAGCAAGGCCTTGCGGGCGTATCGCTCGACCTTGTCCAGATCGTCGCTATCGCCGAAATGCAGCCACGCCCGCCAGAAATACCACCATGCCAGTTCATTCAGGACGGCGCTCGAATTCGGATCTTCCTGATAGGCTTTCTCGAAGAATTCCAGCGCCATTTCCGTATCGCCGCGCGTGCGCCGATTCATGTGCCAGCGGCCGCGCCGCACCAGTTGCCAGCTCTCCAGGCTTTCCCACGGCACCTGGAACGTGCGCACCTGCTCTGCCCGGTCGACTTCCTTGTCCAGCATCGAGACGATCTCGCTGCCAATCTGGTCGCGCAACTTGAATATATCGACCAGATCGCGGTCGAACCGTTGCGACCAGACCAACCGGCCGTTCGATGCATCGGCAAGCGACGTGTCCAGACGGATCTTCCCGTTGTTGCGTATCAACGTGCCGCTGACGACGTAACGCGCGCCAAGCGCATTGCCGATCACCCTTGTGCCCAGAGTATCGTCGCGAAACTGGAAACTCGAGCTCTTGGCGATGACCGAGAGCCAACGGGTGTTGGAAAGGCCGTAGATGATGTCCTCGGCAATACCGTCGGCCATGTAGCCGATGTCGCGCTCGCCGCCCTCGCCCCTGAAGGGCAGGACGGCTATGGCCGGCGGGCCTTTGGAGAACCTCTGCTGGTTGTTCTGGGGAACGGCCGGGGCGATGGGAGACGCGCCGTTTCCGTTGCGGCCGGCGATCAGGACGCGCACCGGCAGCACGATGTTCTTCAGCGTGAATTCGCCGAGATCGGTGAACTCAGCCGCGGTCTTGTCCTTCACATGGTGCCAGGTCGTCTCCGAAACGGCGAGGCCGTCATGCGGTGCGAATTCCTGGATTCTGGCGGCGATATTGACGTCGTCGCCGTAGAGCCGCCCTTCGCGCACGATGACGTCGCCGGTGTTGATACCGGCGCGAAAGGGCATGCGCATGTGTCTGTCGACGGATGCATTGAGCGCACGGATCCGCTCCTGGAAATCGAAAGCCGCGCGCAGGGCCTCGATCGGATTGCCGAACTCGGCCATGATGCTGTCGCCGGCTTCGCCGAAGGTGCGCCCGCCGAAGGCGCCGCAGCGATCGACGATGATGTCACGCCTGGCCTCGAATGCGGCAACGGCGGATTCATCGTCGATGCCCATAAGGCGCGAGAACTCCACCGCGTCGATCGAAATGATCGTCGCCAACTGACGCGTGTAGTGCCGCTCAGCCATGCCTGAGCCTGGTCGCCCCTTCTGGCTCTCGTCCATCGCTAGCAAGCCCCGCAGCGGAATGCAGTCCGCCGCTTCCMCCGGAAGATCMCCMCCTCTGCAGGAATTGGCCCGCCGTTGCCCTCCTGTCAGCCTTCGAGGTGTAGCAGGGTCCTCGCAAAAGCTCCACCATGATCCGCATCCTGGAGGCGAAGGGTGGAGGTCAAGGCAGAAACTGAGATCGGCTCATGGTTATTGAAAGGTATCCAAGACACCTTCTGCTCCGCCTTCAGCGGATTCTCCCGCTCCGTATCACGGGCGATGTGGGTCGATCACGGCTTCGGCATCGGAGAACAATCTCTGGCGAGCCTGTTTGATCGGGCGACGACGCTCCGTTCGCTCAATGAGCCCGCCCACGGCCGGCGCCGAAGGGGGCGGGGGGCTTGGGGTTACCTTTGGCACCGGCCAGGCGGGATGAAAGCGCCGCGGGCAGAAAGTAGCACGCCTTCCAGGACCGGTAATTCCGTGATCGCGGAAGGCCCGGCACAAATGCCTGGCTTGATATCGTTCGCTTTAAGTGCCCATGCGGATTCGAGGGCACCCGCGACTCTGCCCGACACGCCGGTGCGACGTGCCCCATCGATGGAAAGATGGCAATCAATCAGCCCGGCGGAAGCCTCGACGCAGGAGCAGAAGCGATGCCAGGCCAAACCCAGCCACCACGAGCCCGGCTATCATCAGCCACCGCATGAATATGACCTGCTCATCATGACCCATAACGCGATAAAGATCGTTGATCTCGATCATTTCGGCGTTCGACAACCGTTTTTTGGGCAACGTCCGGTCGGTATAGAAATATTTGGTCATCGCGTTGAATTCGAGTTCCCGCCCGATGAACATTTCAGTGGGATTCAGATCCGACGTGACATAGTCGCTCTTTGCGTACGGCAACTCCTGCGTGGCGCGGACATCGACATTGTTGAAGTCGGGCCTGATCGCGCCAGGGTGAAACCAGCCCGGAAAAAACACCTCAAACTGCCCGGAGCGGGACAGATGCGCGATCGGCTGGTTGACGATCTGAACCACTTTCTGCTCCGCCCGCGCGGTTTCTGCATTCAGTTTTTGTATCCCCGGCAAGACCCAGAAGACAGCACCGGCGACCGCCAGCAGAAGGCTCGTCGAACCAAACAGGCGCAGGATACCGCCGACAGGGCGCGCCGGTTTGGCCGGAGGGCGGGCGAGCACAGGCTGGGCGCGATTCTCGCGGCCCCTTCGGCCGAAAGCGACGCCGTGCTGATTATCGACGCTCATCCGGCCACCCTGAAGAAGCCGGACTAACGCCACGTTAACAGGCGCCCGGTGCTGGCTCAGAAGTCCGGCGCGGGTCGCATCTCGTCAAAGGGGGGTCGGCAAGCACCACCAAACACCCACTGTCTCGCCAGCCAGGCCGCATGATCAACGTGCGATCCAACAAACAAAGGCGCGAGCCAATGCCGCCGGACGCCAGATGCCGCGTTGAACTTCCGCGATCACGCCATGCCGGATCTCAGCGACTCAACTAGTCTTGTTGCGCGGCGGACCTGATACCCGCCTGGCCGGCGCCATCGCGAACTCCCAAGCGGCGCCGGCCATCTTAACCATGGATCAACGGATACGATCGAAGGGCCGAACATGTCCAATGATGGCGTTGCATGCCTGCCCATGCCTCAATAGAAATCTTGAAATTGATATTACGAGGACCGCGATATGACAGAAGAGACCGACCATCGCTCGGCAGAACGGATTGGGTTGACCGCAGAAATTGTCGCTGCATATGTGCAAAATAATTCCATACCTTCGGCTAGCCTGCCGGATTTGATTGCTTCGGTTTATGTCTCGATTTCAAATCTTGGTTCGCCTGCAATCGTCGAACGGCCCGCACAGGCGCCGGCCGTCAACCCGAGGCGGTCGGTGTTTCCGGACTACATCGTGTCGCTGGAGGATGGCCGCAAGTTCAAGTCAATGAAGCGGCATCTCAGCCTGCTTGGGATGACGCCCGACGAATACCGCCAGAAATGGAACCTGCCGCCTGATTATCCCATCGTCGCGGCCAACTATGCAGCCCAGCGGTCCGCTCTCGCAAAAGCGGCAGGCCTCGGTAGAAGAGCGGCACCCGTGCAAGCACCTTCCAAGCGAAGACGGAAGGCCTAGAGCACGGCGACCGAAAAGTGGGACCAGGTTTTCGGAAAAGATCATGCCCCAACAAGAGAGGGATCGGGATGACGATCCAAGACTGCATCCCCGAGACGGGTTCGCGTCCAATCCGTTGATTGTCAGAAGAAACTTGGCCGTCGTGGCAGTCAGGAGCAAACCCGAAGCGACCCGTCCAGGCCCTGCCATTGACACTCATCGCCACGCTTGTCCAACATTTCGGATCGGGGGATTGGCCAAGACTTCGAGGGGTTGGCCAAGGCTTGGGCGCGGTATCAATTGTTGGACTGCCCGCGCGCTGGTGCGGCGAGCAAAAAGAGCGTCGACGCACTTCGCACCGGACCCGATTTCGGCAGGAGAGGCGCGCGCCGGAGGGCTCGCCAACCATCGTCAGCCCTTCAATCGCGTCCAGATCTTGTCTTGCAGTGCGCGCGCGGCCGGGCTGCAGTCCTGGGTGGGCACCAGGCGGCTGGCATATTCGGCTGGAGGCGGCAAGGATTTCGTCACTCGCCGTATCCAGCGCGGCGATCTTGCCCTCGAGTTCCTTGGGTGGATTGAAATAGACCTTCCAGCTGTCTTCCAGCTTGCCGCCAGGCACTCGGACGCTGTCATAGGCAGTGTACGATGTTCCTTGCCGTCGAGGCCGATGACGTATCGCGCCTTTGCTCTCGTGGGCCATGCTTTGAATTCCAATGCGCGCGGTTCCGGACGTTGATGGTGGGTCGAGCTATGTGGGCCTGACCCGGCGATGCATGTTCAGGGTGCCGCGCAACGAGGATTGGAGCCCGCTTTGATGGCTGTCAGCGCGATTGTCGCTACGCGCCAGCTTGCTCATCGGCAGGATCGCTGCGGTGCTTCACCAGTTGCAGGCGGGKCTTGGGGKCGAGAGAGKCGCGCAAGGAATCGCCCAGCATGTTGAACGCTTTGCCGGAACCGGACTCGCCGATGATCGCCAGCGCCTCGTTGCGCTTGATATCGAAACTCACATTGTCGACGGCAACGACAGTGCCCGCAGGCGTAGCGAAACCGGCTGTCAGGTTTCGCACGATGAGTATCGACTGACCGGCTTCGTCCATCGCTCTCGCTCCCTGGCGGGTCGCCCGGTACGGCATGTGCTACTTTCACATGTATACAATCATGTGTCAATAATCGAAAATTTGATGGACAATCAGTGCCGATATTGTGCATAGTCGGGCATGCGGAGCATGGGAAAATGCCCCGGAGAAAGCCCCCGCCCTTCGCCTTTTCAGATGCTTGGAAAATTTCTAGGCTGATCACTTGGCATTGATTCAAACCGTAATCATGATACAATATCGTATACAATAGTGCGAAAAATCACTATTCGATCTTTGCGGCGCCGGGGGTTACATGCTGATCAAACTGATCAATCCGAACACCACGACATCCATGACGGAAGCGATGCGCGTGGCCGCCTGCTCGGTCGCGGCGCAAGGAACGGAAATCGTCGCGACAACGTCACGCTCCGGTGCCGCCTCGATCGAAGGGCACTATGACGAAGCGCTCAGCATCATCGGCCTGGTTGACGAAATCCAGGACGGCGCGGCAGCCGACGCGTATATCATCGCGTGTTTCGGGGATCCGGGATTGCTTGCCGCACGTGAGATAACGGCCGCCCCCGTCCTCGGCATTGCCGAAGCCGCCATGCACGCCGCATCCTTTGTCGCGACCGGCTTTTCCGTCGTGACGACGCTGGAGCGGACCCGCGTCATCGCGGAACATCTGGTTCGCAACTACGGCATGGAGCATCATTGCCGCCGCGTCCGTGCGACGGAACTCCCCGTGCTGGAGCTCGATCGTCCGGAATCGAGCGCGCGCGAGATCATTCTGGCCGAGTGTCGGGCAGCGCTGGACGAAGACAATGTCGGCGCGATCGTGCTGGGCTGTGCGGGTATGACCGGTTTGGTGGCGTTTCTTGAGGACCGGCTGCAGATCCCGATCATCGATGGCGTGACCGCGGCAGTCAAATTCGCCGAGGCGCTGGTCGGAATGGGGCTTCGGACATCGAAGCATGGCGACCTCGCCTATCCGCTTCCCAAGACCTATGCCGGCAAGCTGGCGTCTTACGCGCCACGCGGCCAGCCTCAATCAGCCAAGCGATTTGAAAAGAGTCTTGAAGTCAACGCGCGCTGGAACGTCTGAGAGGTCGACCTGTGCCTCGATGTGGCGAAGGTGGCTTTCCATGCGCTCGGAGACGGCTTCGGGATCGCGCAGCACGAGGGCATCGATGATCTGCTTATGCTCATCATACGAGCACGGGACGGCCCCGGGCGATTCATAGAGCGCAATGATAAGGGAGGACCGCGAAATGAGCTCATGAACGAAGTCGCGCAGGACATCGTTCCCCGCTATCGAGGCCAGTTCCCGATGAAAATCGCCGGAAAGCTGAAGCCGGCGGCGCTTGTCGCCCTGCTGCTGCGATTTTGCTTCCGCGTTCACGACCGTGCGCAGTCTTTCGATGTCATCGTCCGTGATGGTTGGAGCAAGGCGCGTGACAAGCATGCACTCCACCGCGCGGCGCGCCTCGAAAACCTGGCGTGCCTCCTCCACCGTAGGGCGAGCGACAATGGCGCCCTTGTTGGGAATGAGTTCGACCAGCTTTTCGTGCGAAAGCCGCTGCAGCACCTTTCTGATGATCGTTCGGCTGACGCCGAAGGCGCTTGCCAGCGCGTCCTCCTGCAAGGGGGTCGCGGGCCGAAGCTGATGGTTGATGATGGCCGCGTAGATCTCGCTGTGGATGCGTTCATCGGTATGGCCGCCTCGTTTTTTCGCGACGGTCAGCTTGGCTTCGGCATTCGGAGATGGAGGCATCGCGCGACCTTGAGATTCGATACACGAATGAGTTCAAGTGTACCCTATATTGTATTTTTTCGAGTGAGCATATCCCGTCTGAATACGGCTGAGCCACGCCGTGCAACCGTGACCATGAGGCTCCTATGGCCGGCACAACCGCAATTGCAACGGATCGGGAAGAGGCGGCTTCGGCGGTGCTCGATGTCCGCGATCTGCGCATCGAGTTCCCTGTCCGCAAAGGCGCCCTGGTCGCGATCTATGGTGTATCCTTCACCATACCTCGGTGTCGTGGATCATGCGCCTGATCCGCGGCGAGGTGCTGGAAGTGCCGGGGGCCGATTTCATCAAATTCGCTCGCGCTCGCGGCCTCTCGGACCGAGCCGTCTATCTGACTCACGCCTTGCGCAACAGCCCGCTGCCGGTCATCCCGGCACCGCGGACCTGATGGAAGCGGCATTGGACGAAGGCGCCTCGGTTATCGGCCGCATCGATCCAGCCAATATCGATGGCGATCCCAAGGGCCATCTGGACACCGTCTTCGACATCGCGAACCGCAAGAGCGCGAAGATCGACATACACCTGCATAAAGCCGGCGAACTCGGCCTGTTTGAGCTATACCCGCATGAACCTGGCAATGGAGACATTGCGCGCAGGTGCGGCCCGAGATGCAAATCGCCGACAACGGTTCCAGCGTCGCCTGCCAGGCCGTTGCACAGGGCACAATCAGACAAAAGTCGGCATCGGCCACAGCGAGATTCGCCTGACTTTTCGCGCGGGCAAACGCTAGCAGAGATTGAAGCGCCTGACGTCGCGGGCATCCGTACGGATGTAGTGCATATCACTGATATCCAAGAAGCCGTTGTTCAGCAGCCGACATCCGCATGAGCACAAAGAAGGGAGGCCGAAGCCCCCCTTCCAACGGGTTCTAGACCGCACCTATTTGCGCAGGTTGGTCCAGATCTTGTTGTAAATCTCGACCACATCAGGCGGGCAAGGCGGAACGAATTCCGCCGCCGGCGCMCCCGCCGGCGGGKTGATTTCCGGCGAGCTGGCGAAATCCGGTGGCAGGAACTTGTGGCTGCCGGCAATACCGTTGTCGTAGCCCGCGAATTCCGAAATCAGCGCCGCGTTTTCCGGAGCCATGACGAAATCCTGAAAAAGCTTGGCGTTCTCAAGGTTCTTGGCGCCTTTCAGCACCGCGACATTGTCCATCCAGCCTTCGATGCCTTCCTTTGTGTAGGCATATTTGATGGCCGGGATTTTCTGGCGCGCACGGTAGGTCGCGCCATTCCAGGCTTGCGAGACGATGACATCGCCTGACGTCATCTTGGTGATGGTGTCGTAGCTGAAGGTTTTCCAGGACGGCTTGGCCGCCATCAGAATGTCGTTGACCTTTTTCAGAGCAGCCTTGTCAGCGCCGCAGCGCGGGACGCCGGCGTAGCGCTCGGCCGCATGCATGACGGAGTTCACATCGTCGAGCATGTTGATCTGGCCCTTCAACTCGTCCGGCGGATTGAACAGGATCGCCAGCGTATTGATGTCGCCCTTGTATTTGTCCGTATTGACTTCGAACGTCGTGGTGCCGAACTGCCACGGTACGGTGTAGTGGCGGCCGCTGTCCCAGTAGACGTTGATGAAGCGAGGG
>BFBZ01002401.1_pt1 | contig 10272 bp, 6 predicted proteins | sample 1888401 | NCBI WGS metagenome assembly BFBZ01 (sample SAMD00112614, study PRJDB3348) | symbiont metagenome | host: Chara braunii | reverse complement strand
GCTGGCGGCGTTGGTCAGAGCGCTGCGGGTGACGCGGAGCGGGTCGAGGACGCCGGCCTTGAACATGTCCTCGTACTTGCCGGTGTTCGCGTTGAACCCGATGTTCGGGTCCTTCTCGCCGCGGGTGGTCACCTCGTCGGCCACCACCGCGCCGTCCACCCCGCCGTTCTCGGCGATGGTGCGGACCGGCTTGAGCAGCGCGCGGGCCACGATCTCGGCCCCGATCCGCTCGTCGCCCTTCAGCTTCTCGCCGATCGCCTCGACCGTCGGAACGCACCGCAGGAGCGCCACGCCGCCGCCGGGAACGATGCCCTCGGCCACCGCCGCCCGGGTGGCGTGCAGCGCGTCCTCGACGCGGCCCTTGGTCTGCTTCATCTCGGCCTCGGTCGAGGCCCCGACCTTGATGACCGCGMCCCCGCCGACGAGCTTCGCGAGCCGCTCGGAGAACTTCTCCTTGTCGTACTCGCTCTCGGTCTGCTCCATCTGCGTGCGGATGGTCTTCACGCGGGCGTCCAGGGCCGTCTTCCGGTCCTTGTTCGGCTCGACGATGATGGTGCAGTTCTCCTTATCGACCACCACCTGATCGGCGTGGCCGAGGAGCTTGAACACCTTCGGCTCGGGCCGGGCGCCGCGCTGCTGCTCCGCCGGGCTCACCTCGTCCATGCTGTCCAGGTTGATGCCCCGGTCCTCGCTGACGAACGTGCCGCCGGTCAGCACCGCGATGTCTTCCATCATGGCCTTGCGGCGGTCGCCGAAGCCGGGGGCCTTCACCGCGCACACCTCGAGCAACCCGCGGAGCCGGTTCACGACCAGCACCGCCAGCGCCTCGCTCTCCACGTCCTCGGCGATGATGAGCAGCGGCTTGCGGGTCTGGGCCACGCGGTCCAGGAGCGGCAGCATCTCGCGGACGTTCGACAGCTTCTTCTCGAACAGCAGGATCGAAACGTCGTTCTGTTCCCACTTCAGCTCGGGCGTGTTGACGACGAAGTACGGCGAGATGTACCCCTTGTCGAACTGCATGCCCTCGACGAACTCCAGCGCGGTTTCGGAGGTCTTGCCCTCCTCGACCGTGATGACGCCGTCGCGGCCGATCTTGGCGAACGCGTCGGCCATCAGCTTGCCGATCTTCGGGTCGTTGTTGGCCGAGATGCTGGCGATGTTCTCGAGGTCCTCGCGGCCGCCCTTGTCGATGGCGCGGATGGTCCGGGCGAGGTTCTCTTCGAGGTGCTTGACCGCGGCGCCCACGGCCTTATCGATGCCGCGCTTGACGGCCATCGGGTTGGCCCCAGCGGTGATGTTCCGCAGCCCCTCCTGGTAGATCGCCAGGGCGAGGACGGTGGCGGTGGTGGTGCCGTCGCCGGCCGTGTCGCTGGTCTTCTGGGCGACCGCGTTCACGAGCTTCGCGCCCATGTTCTCGAACGGGTCGGGCAGGTCGATCTCCTTGGAGACCGTGACGCCGTCCTTGGTGACGGTCGGCCCGCCGAACGACTTGTCGATGATGACGTTGCGGCCGGTCGGCCCGAGCGTGGAGCCGACCGCGCGGGCCAGCTTCTCCGCCCCGCTCAGCAGCTTCTTCCGGGCGTCGTCGGTGTAGAGCAGTTGCTTCGCCATGTGTTCTCCAGAAGATGATTCACCGCGGAGACCGCAGAGAACGCGGAGAGAAGGCAAGAACATTGAACGAGTCTTGCTCTCAATCTCTGCGTTCTCTGCGTCCTCCGCGGTGAAATCGGTTTTGGGTTACTTGGTCACTTTGCCGAGGATTTCGCTCTCGCGAACGATCTTGTACTCTTTGCCGTTCACTTCGACGTCCGAGCCGCTGTACTTGCCGAACAGGACGGTGTCGCCGACCTTCACGGCCAGCGCCAGGCGGGTGCCCTTGTCGTTCAGTTTGCCGGGGCCGATGGCGACCACCTTCGCCTGCTGCGGCTTCTGCTTGGCGGTGTCCGGCAGCAGGATGCCGCCCGACGTCTTTTCTTCCGCCTCGAGCGGCTCCAGAACGACCCGGTCGTCCAGCGGCTTCAGGGTCAGTTGCTTGTCTGCTTTCGCCATATGTCACCAGTGTCCAAGAGTATAAGTGATTAGTGTGAGTGCGAGTGAAAACACGGGGGAGTGGTTAGTGTGGAGCGCGATCGATCAGCGACCGTTGATCTTCACTCGCACGCACACTAACCACTCACACTCGACGCGTTACATCATGCCGCCCATGCCACCCATCCCGCCCATGCCACCCATCCCGCCCATGCCACCCATCCCACCGCCGTGGTGATCATCGTGGTGGTCGCCGCCCGCCTTCTTCGGCTCGGGGATGTCGGCGATCATGCACTCGGTGGTGAGGAGCAGACACGCGACGCTCGCCCCGTGCTGGAGCGCGCTGCGGGTGACCTTCACCGGGTCGATGACGCCCGCGGTGCGGAGGTCTTCGTACTTGTCGGTGTCGGCGTTGTAGCCCCAGTTCTTGTCCTTGCCCTTGAGGATGTGCGACACGACCACGGTGCCGTCCATCCCGGCGTTCTCGGCGATCATCCGGCACGGCATCTCGAGTGCCCGGAACAGCACCCGGGTGCCCTCGGCCTCGTCGCCCTCGAGCTTCAGCTTGTCCAGGCCCTTACGGGCGTTCAGGAGCGCCACGCCGCCGCCGGGGACGATGCCCTCGGCCACCGCCGCGCGGGTCGCGTGCAGGCTGTCCTCGTACAGCGCCTTCCGCTCCTTCATGGCGGTTTCCGTCGCCCCGCCGACCTTCAGTTGGGCCACGCCGCCGGCCAGCTTCGCGAGCCGCTCTTGCAGCTTCTCGCGGTCGTATTCGCTCTCGGTCTTTTCGATCTCCTTGCGGATCGCCTCGGCCCGGCCCTCGACGGCCTCTTTCTTGCCTTTGCCTTCGGTGATGGTCGTGTTCTCGGAATCGACCTTCACCTTCTTGGCGCGGCCAAGGTCAGCAACCACCGCGGGAATCGAGCCCCCTCCCTTCGGAGCCGTTACCATCGCGTCGAGTTGGATGCCGAGGTCTTTGAAGATGGCCTTACCGCCGGTGAGGTAGGCGATGTCTTCGAGCATGGCCTTGCGGCGGTCGCCGTAGCCCGGCGCCTTGACCGCGCACACCTGGAGGACCCCCYTGAGCTTGTTCAGCACGAGCCCGGCGAGCGCCTCGCCCTCGAAGTCCTCGGCGATGAGGAGCAACTGGGCCTTCTCCTTCGCGGCCCATTCGAGCAGCGGGATGATGGTCTTGAGGGTGCTGATCTTCTCTTCGTAGATCAGGATGTACGGGTTCTCGAACTCGCACGTGACCGATTCGGGGTTCGTCACGAAGTGCGGCGACAGGTAGCCGCGGTCGAACTGCATGCCCTGGACGACCTTCACCTCGGTGTCGGCGGTCTTGCCCTCTTCGATGGTGATGACGCCGTCGGCCCCGACGAGCTTCATCGCCTCGGCGAGCTTCTTGCCGATCTCCTTGTCGTTGTTGGCCGCGATGCTGGCGACCTCGGTGATCGACTTGTTGTCCTTCGGGTTGATCGGCTCGGCGATCTCGTGCAGCTGCTTGACGACCTCGGTCACGCCCTTCTGGATGCCGCGGACGACCGCCATCGGGTCGTGGCCGCCGGACACGCTCTTGAGCCCCTCACGGAAGATGAACTCCGCGAGGACGGTGGCCGTCGTCGTGCCGTCGCCGGCGACGTCGGAGGTCTTGCTGGCGGCCTCCTTGACGAGCTGGGCGCCCATGTTCTCGAACGGGTCTTTCAGCTCGATGTCTTCGGCGACGGTGACGCCGTCCTTGGTGACGGTCGGCGAGCCCCAGCCCTTGTCGAGAACGGCGTTGCGGCCGCGGGGGCCGAGGGTGGAACGAACGGCGCGGGCGAGTTTGCTGGCCCCGGCGAGGAGCTTCTGGCGCGCGTCGTCGGCGTAGGAAAGTTGCTTGGATGCCATCGGATCTATCCGCCTGGAGGTAACGTTAGGGATAGCTGAGCGTCGCTCCTATGCAAGGAACGTGCCGCGAAACGAGAGTGTTGCAACTTGTGATGATTGAAGGACTTGGTGAAACGATAGCGAGGCGGATGGGGGTAAACGGTGCCAGAGTGGCAGGGAACGCGAACGAGAGATGCGGCGAAATGGCAGGCGGTCAACCGATGGCAAAAACGCCGCGGACGATGACACGCTTGTCGTCTTCGATCACTTCGAACTCGACGGCGAGGACATCGAACGACCCAACGCGGTGAATGGACGAATCTATCGGGCTGCCGAACCGCAGTAGATTGACAGCGAGTTCGTCATCCAACCGGGCCGGTGCGGCTGTGACCGCACCACGGTCAGCCGTGGCGAGCCACACAGCGGGAGTTGTTGTTCCGCGGCGGGTCCCAATCCACGCGGTAATTCATTCCTGGGCTCCTCAGATGGGTCTTTCGGGCGCCCAGAAAAGCCGTGACAACTTTTGTCCGCTATCATTTTGTTGGCGCGCTGCCGGCCGCAAGCTTCCGCGCGTGATCTAACGGCCCGTCCACGCCGCGCAACAGATCCGCCGTCTTGAGGTCCACGACATGATCAGGGCGCGTTCCGCGACGTTTGCCGTCGTACCCCTCAACCGCGTTCCAGTATGCGCACAGGGGTAGCCTGATCTTCATCTTCGAGTTCGGTAACGTCAATATCGGCATCATTCCCGAGTTGTTTCCGTAGTAACCGCCCTCGGTCTCCTCGCCGACGAAGGTCGCGCGTTTGAGGTGATGAACGACGGCACAAAAATCCGCCGCGGTCGAGAAGGTACCGCCGTCGGTCAGTATGAACACCTTCCCCAGGAACGGGTGCTTTCCCGGCGGCTGCTCCGCAAGGCCCGGGTGCACCGTCGCGGTCAGGAAGTGGCCACCCGCCGGGTTCGGCGTAGAGCCTTCGCGGAACCGCTCGAGCTCCTTCGCGTCCACCTTCAGGTCCGTGTGTTCTTTGAACGAGGGCGCGATCGTCTTGACGCTGATGCGATCGAAGTAGCGGAACGGCTTGTCCGTCAGGCAGGACACGAGCAGCGCGCCGTACATGTCCTCGCCGCCGCCGTTGCCCCGCAGGTCAATAATGAGCGCCTCGGTTCCTTTCTCGCGCAGCGTCTTGAACGTGTCCTCCACCCACGGACGGAAGTTGTCGCCCACGAAATACCGCACGCGGATTTCCGCGATCTTGGGGTCTTTCGGGAAGCTGAGTGACAGGTTCTCGCGCGGCCCGCCCGTCACTTTTCCCATACCCGCCTTCATGGCGTCGTTCACGGGATTCTGATTCTTCGCCCGCTCCTCATCCGTTACGCCCGTCAGTTTGGCGGTAACAGTCTTTCCGTCGGCGTCCGTGGCCTTCACCGTGAAGTCGTCCGGCTGCCCCACCAGCCACCAGTAGTATTGTGCGAACCGCCTGGCGATGCCACGGCGCTTTCCCGCTTCGATGTCGCCATCGGCAGGCACCACCGGCAAGCAGCGGTCGAGGAGGTCGGCCGGCTTGTGTCCGTTGATTTCGATGATTTCCATGCCGGGACGGATCGTGCGGTCGTCCGGCGTGTCGTTGAGTAGCACCACGAGCCGCCGGCCCTCGATCAACACGCGGAGCGGGAGCGTGCGTGCGGTCTTCATCGCCGTCTCTGTCTCGGCGTCGAACTTCATGTTCGTGTGCCCGCACCGGATCGCGGCGAGCGTCTCGGCCAACACCGCCTCGAACTTCCCTTTCGTCATCGCGCGGCTCAGCTTGGCCCGCTGCGCGTCGAACCGGCGGTCCATTTCAGCCTTTGTGGAGTACCGATACAGCCCGGGATGGGCTTCTTCGAGCGCGCGGCGCATCAGGTCGAAGTCCGCCTGCATCTCTGCCGGCGACATCTCCTTGGTCGCGCCGGACGCGTGGCCCGGTTCTGCTTTAGCGCTCGCAACTCTCGATTGGAGGTTAATTAACAATGAACATAAAATAGACGTTAATAACAATAATTTACTCATTATTCGTCTCGCAGTGTTCTCGATTTACATTGTCCGTTCAGTCCGCCGAGCCGCCGTGCGTGGCCTTCAGCCGTTTATTCAACCGGGTATTCCACTTTGCTCGCTCCTTATTCGTGCGCGGTCGCAGCACCTTTTGGTCCTGAGCCAAAATCTTCCGGAAGCGGTCGAGCGCGGCACGGTGGGTCGGCTCTTTGGGGGAGCCTGCGGCCCTTGGCGAGCCGCTCGCGGCGGCCGTCGATCCCGCAGTAGTCGCCCCGGCTCTGTCAGCGCCTTTACCCTTTGATCGCGGAGAACATCCCGGAGTGGGTGCCCGGATCGCCCTTTTCGCACCTCGGCGCGCTGTTCATCAGTGAACGACGACGTGACCCCAGGCGGCAGCTTTCCCGGCTTTCAACGACGAACGCGCCGAGAAGGTTGCCTTCCAGGTCTTTGAGCTCGACGATCGCGCCGGCCAGCCTTCGACCTCTATTTCACGTCGGTCGCGCCCAGTTCCTTCCGCAGCGCGTCCATCGTCGCTTGCAGTTCCTTGACGGTTCCCTTCATCGCGGGGCGATTGGCGAGGTTCACCCGCTCCTCTGGGTCGTTCGCCAGGTCGTACAGCTCCCACTCGTCCTTGAATTGGAACGGCGGCTCGTAATAGTGGATCAGCTTCCACTTCGTCGTGCGAACGCCGCGGTGCTTGTTCACGTTGTGCGACACGTCCGGGAACTCGAAGTACTCGTAGTACCACGCCTCACGCGGGCGCTCGGCCGGTAGCAACGGGCCGGGTCGCGGAAAGCGGGCGAACGGCAACACGCTCCGGCCCTGCATCGCCGGCGGCACCGCGCCGCCGGCCAGTTCCAGAACCGTCGGCGCGATATCGACGTTCAGGACCATCGGGTCGAGCTTCGATCCGGCGTCGCGGTAGCCGCCGAGTGCTTTCGGTAGCTTCACGAGGAGCGGGACGCGGATCGACGGCTCGTGCATGAACCGCTTGTCGAACCGCTGCCATTCGCCCATGAAGAAACCGTTGTCCGACGTGTACAGTATCGCTGTGTCGTCGGCGCGGTGCGTGTCGTCGAGGGCCTTCAGCACCCGCCCGACGTTGTCGTCCACGCCCGTGATGCACCGGCAGTAGTCGCGGACCATGCCGTCGTAATCTTTGGTGTCCGGGTACTGACCGAACATGTTGGCCGCTTGCAGGAACGCCCGCGGCTTGCCAACACCCGCGTCGTCCCAGAGCGCAGGTTTCTTTACAACCGCGTTCGCGTACAAGTCCTTGTTTCGCTGCGCCGGCTGCCACGCGCGGTGCGGGGCTTTGAAGAACAGGAACAGCACAAACGGTTTCTTCCGGTCATTCATCCACCCGATGGCCTTGTCGGTGACGACGTCGTCCATCCAGCCTTCGTAAGGCTTGTCGGGGCCGATTTTGCCGTCCGGGCCGCTCTCCGCGATGACCGGTTTGAGGTAGTCGCCCTGGCCCCGGAAGCCGAAGTAGTAGTCCCAGGTCTTTTCGCGGAAGTGACCGGGCACGTGCGACTTGCCGCAGAACGCGACCTCGTAACCGAGCTTGCGCAACTCGTCGGGGAGCCAGGGCGCGTCCGGGTCGAGCTTCGTGCCCATGTTGTCCCGAACGCCGTTCGTGTGCGAGTATTGTCCCGTCATGAGTGTCGCCCGACTCGGCGCGCACAGCGCGTTGGTCACGAACATGTTCGTGTACCGGACCCCCTCCTTCGCGATGCGGTCCATGTTCGGCGTCTTGATAAACGGGTGCCCGGCACAGGACAGGAAGTCGTGCCGCTGGTCGTCGGTCATCATTACGATGATGTTCGGCTTGTCGGCCGCGGTGAGAGGTGAGCTGCCGACCAGCGCGACGAGCACGACCGAAGAGGGGAGAAGCCGCATGAGAACTCCCGGTGCAAAGTTGCCCGGAGTATATCGCAGGGCGGGCGCCCGATCACCTCATTCTCCGTTGCGGTGTTCGACAAGCGGGTGCCGGCCGAGACGTTCGGGTGGCCGACCCTCGGAGAGAGTCGGGGGCGCACCCCGTGTGCATAGAGTGAGTGCTGGCTTGGGAACGGGGTATCACCGTACACGCACAAGACGGTGCCCACGTTCGCGGACGGGCTCGGCGTGTTACGTCTTCAACAAGGGGACGCGCACTTTTCCCGCGAAGTGGGCGACGTAAAGGGGGCTCGAAAAATTCCACAGCACCCTGAAATCTCGGCTCGCCATCGTCCGCTGATGTTCGAAACACGAGCCAGAGCGCGCAGAGAAAAACCGAACGCAGGGAATCCGCAGATGAAACTGAACTCCTTTCTCTGTCTTTTGTCCCTCTACTGTGGTTGATTGGATTTTTGTCCTTGTTTACCGCTGTAACAAACCATGTCCGAAGTGCGCGACGACAACCTGCCGCCGAACTTCCTCATCCCGGTCGGGACGCAGGTGGTGCTGCGCTACGACCGCCGCGTGCCCGGCACCGACACCCAGGTCCCGGCCGGGACGGTCGCGGAGGTGATCGAAGCGCCCGAAACGAACGACCGCCCGTACCTCGTGCGGCTCCTGGACGGGGGCTCGTTCCGCCTGAAGTTCGGCGAGCTACTCGTGCGCCGCGGCGATCATTCCGTGGAAGCGACCGGGACGGCCGGCCCCGACGTGTCGGCGTTCGTCGTGTACCGGGTGATGGTCGGCTCGCGGGCGTTCGGCCTCGCCACCGAATCGTCGGACGAGGACCGGCGCGGCGTGTTTCTCCCGCCGGCCGACTGGCACTGGGCGCTCACCAAGCCGCCCGAGCAGGTCGAGGTCTTCAGCACGGGCGTGGAAGAGATCGATTGGGAAATCGAGAAGTTCGTGCGGCTCGCGCTGCAGGCGAACCCGAACATCCTCGAAACGCTCTGGTCTCCAGCGGTCCTGCACGCCGACGAGACCGGCACGGAGTTGCGCGCGATCCGCGGCGCGTTCCTGTCGCGGCACCTGTACCGCACTTACAGCGGCTATGTCTTGTCACAGTTCCGACTGATGAAGRGGGGCTTCGCGACGAACCGCCGGTACAAGCCGAAGCACGCGATGCACCTGATTCGTCTGCTGCACAGCGGTATCCACGCGCTCCGCGAGGGCGACATCCGCGTGGACGTGGGCGAACACCGAGACGAACTGCTCGCGATCCGCCGCGGAGAAGTTCCGTTCGAGGCGGTGGAGGCGCGGGCGCTGGAGCTGGACCGCGTGTTCCGCGAAGCCTTCGCGACGACGACGCTCCCTGAGAAGCCCGACACGGAGCGGGCGAACCGGTTCCTCATCGCGGCGCGAAGGCGGAGCGCGGGTGCGTGATACGGGTCCGATTACCAATCGACGCGACTCGGTATGACACCAGCCACTGACGCACCAATAGCTGAGGGCGACTCGCCTACTTCGAAGGCGCGTTTTGACCATGACCACCACCCACGACCTCGATCTGCCCGCGCTCGCCGCGTGGGCCAACGCCCGCGTACCGGACGCGCTGTTCTGGACCGTTAGCGGGTCGCACGTGTACGGCTTCCCGTCGACCGATAGCGACATCGACCTGCGCGGCTGCTTCCGCGCACCGCTCCGCGCACTCGTGGGGCTGCGGCCCCCCGTGGAAACCGTCGAACCGAAAGGCGAACTGGCCGGGGTTGAGGTCGAAGCCGTCAGTCACGAGGTCGGGAAGTACCTGCGGCTGATGTGTAAACACAACGGCTACGTTCTCGAACAGGTGTTTTCGCCGCTCGTCGTCCACGGGGCGGATTTTCTCGCGCGCCTGCGGCCGCTGGCTCGGCGGTGCGTGACCCGGCACTGCTACAACCACTACCGCGGGTTCCTCCACACGCAGCGGAAGCTCTTCGAGAAAGAAGACACGAAGCGCGCGAAGACGCTGCTCTACGCGTACCGCGTGGCGCTGACCGGCGTTCACTTGCTCGAAACGGGCGAGGTGCAGACGCACCTGCCGACACTGAACGAGCGGTTCGGGCTGCCCTTCGTTCCCGAACTGATTGCCCACAAGGCGAGCGCCGAGTTCGGCACGCTCACCGCGGTGGACGTGGCCTTTCACGCGGAACAACTCGACGTGTGGGAAGCGCGCCTGAACGCGGCATACGAAGCGAGTCCGCTGCCGACAGAACCACCGACCGAAGAGCTGGACCGGTTCCTGATCGAAGTTCGAAACGTGGACTGACCGCACGGAATTGCGGAGCCGCGTCGCGGGACGTGTCTGTGTTATCGGGACGACCGAGTGGGCTCTGTCCCGGCGGTTTTCGGCCCGAAGGACCGGGCTTCCTCAGCTCCGGTCAACGGCCGGGGAACCGGTTCCGTCCGTCGGGCCGCGCTCTCGGGG
>BFBZ01000297.1_pt5 | contig 10273 bp, 10 predicted proteins | sample 1888401 | NCBI WGS metagenome assembly BFBZ01 (sample SAMD00112614, study PRJDB3348) | symbiont metagenome | host: Chara braunii | reverse complement strand
GAAAGCAAGATTCCCGTCAACCTTCACAGATCAGTATCACCCGGTTTCTAAACAGGTTATCACCCCGGAAAATGTAAAGGATTTTTTGATGTGAAAAGGTCAAATTGAATTTACAGTAGTGCAGATTCCGTCCACTATACTACTCGACCATTCCCAGAGTGCTCCGGAAACGGTTATTTGTGCATAGGAACCAGTAGTTCCCGTGCATCTACTTTCAGGTATTTTGCAATGGCGAACAATGTTTCAATAGAGGGTTGCTGGTTGTTCGTACACCATCTCGAAACTGTTTGTGCAGATACGCCCAGCGCATCGGCGAGCGTGTTGTTGCTCACTTTTTTGTCGGCGAGTACAGCTTTGATCCGATTGTAGTCTTTCATTATCGGTTTGTAAGAAAACAAATATAAATGAGCCGTAAGCACTATAAACACTTGCAGGAACAATGATAGTATTATATGTAAAACTTCCAATTGCCTGAGATTGCAGATAATGAGACAAGCGGCCAACTATTGCGGCATCTATATTAATAGATTTACTGAAATCAACTATTTCAATTTCATCTTATCTACTTATTCGAAGCATACAGATTGAAAAGTAAAATGCCCGCTGGTGAGCAGGCATTTTAGACGATATTTGGTCACTGATTGTCTACTCGACAAATCAGGCGGGATAAAATCCTCTTTGATAGGTGTAAAATTAAAGAAAATGATTGGAAAACCTGGATCGAAATTGGCTAAACAGTTGCATATCTAACTAAAAGCACATAATAAATTGATTTTGAATTGATTGTAAGATACGATAGTTACAAAAACAGAATAATTTTTCCTGAGCGGATAGCGACTGGGATATTGCCGTCGTTTGCCGGAGCTCTCTACCAATGGAAATCAAGAAACCTCACTAATAGAATAACCCTTGATTTTTCAGGAGTAACGAAAGCATTCGCCAACGGGATGTTGGGAATTATTGCAACGGTCGCTGATTTACGCCTGCAAGGGTATGAGATCACAATACAACCACCCGGACTCCCGGTGACAAAGGCATTTTTCCTTTCAACGAATTGGGGATACCTGCTCGATCCTTTTCTCCTACCCAAATCCAGCCGCCGAAACCAAAAGCATTTTGTTCAACAGTTTACCTCCTTTCAGGAACTCCCCAATCTGGTAAATAATTTCATGGATATCATAATGAGGCACATTGAAATGCCTAAAGATATCCTGTCAGCATTAGAATGGTCTGTAAATGAAATTTGTGACAACGTAATCAACCATTCGATTTCCAAACCGGGAGGCTTTTTACAGGTAATTGCCTACCCGCAAAACAATATCATTGCTTTTACTGTAGCCGATGCAGGTAGAGGTATTCTAAGTTCACTCAAAGAAGGCTTCCCCGATCTGAATAATGACATGCAGGCAATAGAAGAAGCCATTAAAGTGGGGGTGACTCGTAATAAAGAATATGGGCAAGGTAATGGCTTGGCGGGAACACTAAGAATAACTACCATGACCGGAGGGTCATTGGATATTATAAGTGGTGGAGGCAGATTGTTATTAACTTCTGACAGCATTACACCCTCTTCAAGTGCGGAAGAAAACAGAGTTGGCGGTACCTACGTGAGCGGGCAAATTCACATCAGCCCGAACTTCTCAATTGCAAATGCCTTGACATTTGGCGCTATACCGTACACATCCTATAATATTGTCGATGCCAAATACGAACTAGAAAATGAGGATGCCTTATTGGTTTTACTGGTTGAGGAAGCACCTGGAACGGGCACTCGTGCGGCAGGAAAAGAAATGCGTATCAAGGTATTAAACCTTATTTCCGCGAAGCCAGGATATCATATAATCCTTGACTGGCAAAACGTATCTGTAATTTCCAGCAGTTTTGCCGATGAATTCTTGGGTAAATTATTTCTGAAGCTTGGGAAAAGTACTTTTGAGCAGGTAATCAAAAATGCGAATATGGAACCATTGGTAAGCCAACTAATTGAAAAAGCTATAACAGAACGTGCAATCACTCCTGATTCTTCTACATAAATATTAAGGGCCGAAAAACTGATTTCCATACAGTAAGTGGAGCGCTGCATCGAAAGCAAGATTCCCGTCAACYTTCACAGATCAGTATCACCCGGTTTCTAAACAGGTTATCACCCCGGAAAATGTAAAGGATTTTTTGATGTGAAAAGGTCAGTGTCTGGAATTTTGATTTTATTATTTTTTCTTTTTTGGCTTGTTGGTAATCTTTTTCACTTCCTTGTCAAAGTCACTTTCAAAATTGCGGTCTTGAATTACCCTGAATTTGCTGTACTCTTTCTCTGCCAGTTTCATTGCTACATCGTGGCTTACTTTTCCGGCATCTTTGAGTATGTTGTATTCGTTGAATTGAAGAAAAGCATCTAACCGTGTAACCCAATCAGCCATTTTCATAGGGATTTGCCTTTCGGCTTGCAGTTCGGCAAAATCAAGGTACATGGTAACGATGCGTTCCAGTTCTTTGATTTCCTTTTCCTGCAAGTAGTTCTTAGCTGTACCAATGTCCGTTTTCAAAACTTTGCCTTTGGGTGCATTCTTCCAGGTGGTTAAGCCCATATTGGGCTGTGAGGCATTGGCACGGTCTGCAATCAGTTCGGCTGCTGTTTTTCCTGTAATAGCCCAATGCAGTTTGTTCTGAACCGTTTTAAAGAACTTCTGCGTTATTTCTGCTTCCTTATTATAATCAATGCTGCACTGCTCGTATATGTCGGTTATTTTGAGGTAAAAACGCCTTTCGCTTGCCCGTATCTCTCTGATACGTTCCAAGAGTTCATCAAAGTAATCTTTGCCAAAGCGTTTGCCCTGTTTGAGCCTTTCATCGTCCAATACAAAGCCTTTGATAATGAACTCTCTCAGGGTTTTGGTAGCCCAAATACGGAACTGGGTAGCCTGATAGCTGTTTACCCTGTAGCCAACGGCTATAATGGCATCGAGATTATAAAAGTCTAAATCCCGGCTTACCTCCCGGTTTCCCTCTTTTTGAACTACTCGAATTTTTCGAGCAGTTGCCGTTTCCTCCAGTTCTCCTGTTTTGTATATCTCTTTCAGGTGGTAGGTAATGGTATGGCTTTCCACGCCAAATAACTCAGCCATCCTTTTCTGGGTAAGCCAAAAGGTTTCGTCATTAAAAATCACTTCTATTTTCACATCACCGGTGGGGGTGTTGTAAAAAATGATGTCGCTATGTTGGGGAGCATCTTTATCTTTCATCTTACCATTCTATGTTTATCAAATTCAATTTTGATATTGTCTGATTTTTTTATCTAAATAATAAACTGCAACCATACAAAAAGGACGGTGTTTATTTTCTATCCTATTTAGCCAGTTCTGTTTTTCCCGAATAAAGTAATTAAGCTTTACCTGCTTGTTACCGTATTTATTACTCTCTGCTTCAACTTCCTTTTGAATCTGCAAATACACTTCACTTCTTGCATCTTTTAAAGACTGCATGTTAAGGTTAAGCACCATATTTATCTGCCTATTCACATTTTCATCATCATTTATTGAACTCATCTCACCGTCTGCATTATATTTGAAAAGCGACTCACAAACAGGTGCATTGGTTAACAGATTAATAGTAAGTTCATCGCTGCCTTTTTTTGTATCACAGGTTTGAAGTCTTTTAGACATTCCTTCATTTCCTGTACAGGCTCCAAATAAATTCGAGTATGTAAGAGCTAATTCAGCATGAGCATATTGACAACGATAGTGTTCTATTTTCATATCATAAGAAGTATTGCCGTCTTTCTCTACTTTTTGTGGGATGCGTTTCATGCAATAGCAGCAAATATGCCCTTGCTCCGATAAAAGATTTTGCCTTAAATCTTCCTTTGTTTGAAATGGCAATCCATCATAAGTAGCCGGTGGATTAGCTCTATGCTGAACTAATGATTGGGGCTCTTCTATTTTATTTATTTGCTTCATTCTTTGCTTCTTCCAAATAATTTATTTGTGTTTTGGCTCTTACAATTGCAGGGTCATCTTCACCTAATAATTCTGACAGCTTTGTATACTCTTGTTTTGCCTGTTCTAAATCCTCATCCTCAATTAAGTTGAACAAGGCACTTAAAAGTTTTGCCACTTTTTTATTTCTTCTTTCAACTCCCATCATTTCATAAAGAATGGTGCTTATATCTTTACCATAATACTTGGGAGTAACTTTCACTATTTCCCCATCTTCCATAATTTGCACATCACATGTTGAAGGGTCGGCATTGCTTAAAAGCTGGGGCGAATGAGTAGTGATTATAAATTGACTGGTTTTAAATTCGCTGCTGTCGGCAATTTGGTTTATCTCTTCAATAAACCCACGTTGCCATGAAGGATGCAGATAGGTGTCTGGCTCGTCAAATAGAAACAAAGTGTTTTCATTATTTACCAATTCAATCAATCCACGAACAATAATTGCCTGTTGCTCACCTTCGCTTAATACATTAAAATATTTTCTTTCATTGCCATCTTCTTGTATCAATGAAAATTCTACTTCAGGAGCAAAGCCATCAATAATTAAGGTATTTAAAATTTTAAACAATGTTCTTTCTTCTACAAAATGCTCTCTTATTTCAAACAGTTTTTCCTGACCAAGGATAGTAATGTTCAAAACCTCGTTTTGCCATCCTTCCATTACAGCATTACCGGGTCTTTCAGGCTTAGGTGCATTTTCATCAATTACCAAAGGGCTGCCAATGCTATCCAGAAAATCCAACAATCCTTTTACTTCTCCCTTTGCTCCCCACCACTTTTCTATTTTACCTCTCCCCCAACTCGGCTTCCTTAATCTTATTCTTATACTTTGAACTCCTTTAATTTTAGCTTTTTCAAAAAGGAATTTCGGAATATCGCCAAACTCATAAGATAACAGTGTAATGAGAATTAAATTAAACAGTGGTGGCTCGAAATAGAAAAACGGGCGATGGATATTAGCATTTCCTTTTCGGTAATTAACAGACAATTTTTCATCGTGTGGCTGGCAAATCTGCTTCATAATATCCGCAAGCCCTGAATAGTAAATAACAATATTGCTGGGCAGAATTTTGTCGAAGAAACCAAAATGCTTTTCAATTTCTGTTTCGGTTTCAAGCACTTTGTCGGCTACATACACTTTAAAGTTCAATGCTTCTTCTTTAGCAGTTGCAGCAATCTCAACTTTAATATATTCAGTTTTAAATTCACTGGTGGTAGCAGTTTGTTCTAATATTTCCTCTAACCGCAGTTCGTAAGACAACTTAAAACCAAACTTTGATTTTTCTCTTAAAAAAGCATCGCTGAATATTTGGGCTATGGTTTCTAATATGCTCGACTTACCCGAACCATTTATACCAATGAGAATAGAAACATCTTTCCGAAAGTTGATGCTAAACTTTTTAAGCAGTTTATAATCTTCTATGTAGAGTGATGTTATTTGCATTGGTTAATTTTTAAAAACTGCTTGTTCAAATTCTTTAATGGCTTCTTGTCTGTTCAATGATGCCTGAATATCTAATTCCTGTATTTTATCTTTCATAGCTTGCACCTTTTTTATAAAATCTTCTTGCACTTTTTTAGGAGGAACTGGTACTGTTAAATCCTCAAGAAATGATTTTGGAACTCTTTGTTGTCCTGCTGAACCTGTAAAATGTGTTGTCGCTTCTTTTCTAACAAGTTCAAGTCTAAGTAAATGGTATATAAACTCAATAAGGAATTCATCATTTTTTTGTCTAACTATATGGTACTCTGTTGAACCATACCCAAAACCGTTCTGTAAATCCTTTACAACAGCGGATTTCCCATTTTCCATACAGGGAGTTATTCTTGCCCATAAAAGGTCGTCGTTTTGAAATTTTGTATATCCCTGACTATTTCTTATCAGCCCTTTCTTTTTTTCGATTACTTTGCCATAATCATCAGATATACATTCCATTGGCAGAAAAGCGACTTCATCGTTTTCAGTTAAACTTTTGAAAGAAGTTGATGGATTTATAAAGACTACCTGCGAAAGAGGTTTGTTTTCATATTTATCCGAATTAAGTAACCCTGTTTTGGAATTAATTAGATTATCTACTCCCCATTTTCCTATTATTGATGCTTTAATAAAATTTAACCCTTTGTTAGTTTTTGACCTTTCTGTTTTCTTTATACCAAGAAATGAGAAAATAAAATCATCAGCATCATACTTAATTTGACTCCTTTGATTTTCCAATAGTTCTGAAGCTGCTATTCTCTGAGAATATTTTTTTAATATTTCCCTTTGCTTAACAATACTTGGTAATGGAATATCCAGTGATTTCAAAATATCAAAAGTGAGGTTTTGTCTAACAGATCCCGTAGTGTTTTCATTAATTATTTTATTAAATCGTTCGGTTTTAAGCAACTTGAAAAGAAAATCGGGCAACAGGGTTTCTTTGCAGCTAAACACTACATAAGCAGGACTGATATATTCATGTTGGTGTTCTACTGTACGCATTCCTATACTACCGACATTTATACGGTAGGGGTTATAAGCCAGCCAATCCACTTCCATTTTTTTGAATGCCTGGTTTATGTTTGCCCCTTTTTCTTTATATGCATCAAAAATTCCGATTTTGTTGTTTACTCCCAATATCCCAAATTCTTCATTGGGGTAATCATATAGTTTTACTTTCTGACTTTGTTCCTGAATATGCAAGCCCAATTTTACTATCGGGTAATTAGATTGTATTCTTTCAGAAGCATAGCGTTTTACATCCCATAACACTATATCACGGAAAGGCAAAAATTTTAATTTATCATATGTGGCTGCTGGCATTCTTTTATTTTTTTCCGTAAAACACTTCCGGTTCGTTTGCTTCAATCACTCTTTGAAATCTGTTTTCAAACACATCATATTGCACTTTTACAAAATAGTCTTTCCATAACTTGTTTTTAATACGGTATTTTTTGAATTCTTTGGCAACAGGTATCAGTTCGTTTTCAATAGGAGCACCTGTGGTGCTAATGCCTGCTTTTTCTATTTCCACAATCGGAATTTCGTAATCGAATTTTGTTTTCACTTCTAGCTTTATTTCATCTTCTATCTGTTGCAGCAATTGGTTTAATTTTTCTTTTAATTCTTTCTTCATTTCTTTGCTAATACCCTTTGTTGCAAGTTGGGTTTCCAACGCTTCAATTTCTTCTTTGTATTTTTCGTTGGCAGTTTCGGTAGCTTGTACTTTTATCTTGTTGTATTGTTTAGCTTCTTCATCGGTAAATTTTTTAAAGAAGAGCAAACTTGGTTTTACGGTAGCACCAGAGGCAATAAACACATCTTGCGGAATGGAAGTGATGTTAATGATTTTTGCTTTGCCTTCTACATAATCTCTTACCTTTTGCAGCTTGGTATTGTTTAAAACTCCTTCGGGCAATACAATTGCCATTCTGCCGCCTGCACATAAAAGATTTAAGCACCGCTCAATAAACAGTACTTCTGTTAAGCTGCTCATTTCCCCAGTATCAAAAAGGCTTAATACTGATTTGCCGATATTATCATTGATTTGCTTTAATGCCTCTACATAATCGTTGCCGTAGCGTTCTGTGTATTTTGCAATGCGTACAAAATCGGTGTATTTATCCTGCTCGGTTATTTTCAATGATTTTTCCACCCTTGAACCGAAGGGCGGATTTGTAAGAATAATATCAAACCGGCCGTCAAATATGCCATTCACATTTAATAACCCATCGTGATGATGTACACCACCATGTCCATCACCGTGCATTATCATATTCATCTTAGCAGTCCGTGCCATTCTTGGGTTGGCATCTGTGCCAAAAATGCAATCGAAAGAAAGCCTACGAATGCGGCTGTCGGGGTTATTAATGTCTAATTCCGCATTGAGCAAACTGAATTGCTCATTTACAATATGGTCAATTTGCTCCTGTTCTTTCTCACTTAATTTAGCAAACGCATCGGTGTAATATTTTTTCTTTATTTTTTCTTTTGCCTGTTGAATATCTTCTTCAATTTTTGCTCTTACATATTCAAATACTTTGATAAGAAAACCGCCACTACCACAACAAGGGTCGCAAATGGTTTCACCTTCCTGTGGATCAAGAATTTCAACCATATAATCTACAATGGTTCTTGGTGTAAAGAACTGACCCAACTCACCTCTGAATGTTCTGCCCAAAAACTGCTCAAATGCAATGCCTTTTACATCATCGGAAGTTGTAGAGAGGTTATATATTTCCAATTCCTTTACAATAGCCTCAAAGCTTGCCTGTTTGATTTTTATTTTCTCATTAGGATCGAATAAATCATCGTCTTTAAACTCATTTTTAGTAAGCTCAAACCAATAGTCCATATACGGAATATCCATATTGGGACCCTGCAACCTAACATTTACAGGACGTATATTCTTATCGTAATGAGCTTCTTGTTTTTTGAATTGCTTTAAAGAAAAAACATTGTCTTCATCTGGGTTTCTCTCATAGCGGATTTTCATGAATAAGATTTTGCTTATTTCATCAAAGGCTGCTTCCGGTGAAAGCTTATCATTATTACGAATGATATTGTGACATTTAAAAAGTAGTCTGCTAAACTCATCTCTTGTAAAGGCTTTTGTTTGAGCTAACAAGTCCTTTACTTTTTTATCGTTTAATGCAGTAGTAGCATCAGGTATATCAACAATCTCTTCCAGCTTTTTTGGAAGTTCTCCTTTTACGACTTTGAAAATCCTTGTTTCCTTTAAGTTGGTAGTAACAAAAAAATCTGCACCAGCCCAAGAAGCATAATTGAAACCTTGGTAATAGTCCTCCTCGTGCACTGTAATATGCTCAGCTTTGCACTCAACAACTATAATAGGGCTTTTGGAATTACTTTTATCTTCTTTGGTTTTCCAAATAACAATATCAGCCCGGGCTTTCCCCTGTCCACGTTTCGAATTGTTCACTTTTACCTCCTGAGCCATTTGGTCAAGATTAAATTTATAGTGATTAGCCAAGCGACAAATATATTCCTGACGCACTTTCTCTTCTGGAGTTAATACCAGCCAAGTATCTTTTCCTTTTAGAGGTACTTTTATTTTATTGCCGTTTATTTCTACTTGTATTGGTGTCATAATTATTTCGATTTCTTAATTTTTTTAGATACTTTTTTCAATGCTTCGTCTGCCATCGGTTCGCCTTCAATAACATTATATAATTGGTCGGCCAGCCAAAGAGTTAGCAATTCCTCCTTGTCAGCTTTCAGTATTTCAGCCAAAACAGCAATCTGCTCTTTCTTAATTGGTCTTTCACCTCTTTCTATTTTACTGATGATAGAGGTATCAACATCTAACTGCGAAGCAACATGACGCAAAAGCATTTTCTGTTTTGTACGAAGCTCTCGTATCCTGTCACCAAATTGTGTTGCCATTATAAATATATTGTCTTGACAAATATTGGCAAATATAGGAAAAGAAAAGCAAGAGAATGATAAGAATTTTAGCAATTCCACTTGTTCTGACAGGCAGGGTTGCAAACCTTGCAAAGTGTGCAATGCACACCTGCACCCAACACCTGAAAGGTGAAGGGGTTAGGATTTGCGGTACTGACCCGTCTTTAATTTGGTGAGGGAAACTCCTCCAGTAGCCGTTTTCAGGATTTCATTGGAGACCTCAATAAGGTATACCTGCTTTATATTGCTGGTCAAATTCTAAACCAACCATGATATACATCGATTGCAGACGTTGTTGTTTATTAATGGAATGATATCCTACAAAATGCTGTTTTCTCAATGAACATATTGTTTCATTGCATAAGCCGCTTCCAACAATTCTTCTACAAAGTGATAAAACCGTAATAGATCGGCCCGGTCTTCGGCATCGGTATAAAAAGGGTTGTCTGTCGAAAGCACTACTTCTACACAATTACACAATTGTTGCTTGGCAATCGAAAGAGGGTAAGCGTTAAAAAAACAGGCAATAACCCTATCGGGGTTTTGTAATTCTTCTTCGCCCAGCCGAAATGGTTGAGAGTAGCATGCTTGAGTTGGAAAATCCGATTTCATAGTTCAGTGTTTTACAACTCGAAAATAATATTATTATGCTTATAAAGCATAATTAACTGTTTTTTATTTATAAAATAATCCCAAAAAAGTATTTTTTAGGTATAAATACCTAATCCACATTATCCCTATTTTACACATAAATCTACTTTAAAGGTTGTTTTATGGGACAAGGATACAATAGGATCAAAGCTGTTTTAGCCGAAAAAGGGCGGAATAATAACTGGTTGGCTGAGCAGTTAAATGTAAATATCAATACGGTTTCAAA
>BFBZ01000012.1_pt76 | contig 10275 bp, 13 predicted proteins | sample 1888401 | NCBI WGS metagenome assembly BFBZ01 (sample SAMD00112614, study PRJDB3348) | symbiont metagenome | host: Chara braunii | reverse complement strand
GTCGCCAGCGTGCCGCCGCCGCAGCCGATCATCAGCACGCGCCTGCATTTCGCCTGCCGCAGGAAGCCGAAGATCGCATGGATATATTCGGCAAGGCTCGTGCCATTGCGATCCGCCTGGCTCTGGTGATCGCCGCGCTGCCAATAGGAAACGCTGCCGGTCGCGTTGTGTTGCTCGATGGCGAACGGAACAGGGCGCGGCGCCCGCTTTTTCATGACGTTATTTCGGGTGGATCATGTCTTCGGGCCGCACCACGACGTCGAATTCCTCCGCCGTCACATAGCCGCCCTTGATTGCTTCTTCCTTCAAGGTGGTGCCGTTCTTGTGCGCGGTCTTGGCGATCTTGGCGGCGTTGTCATAGCCGATCTTGGGCGCGAGCGCGGTCACCAGCATCAGCGAGCGTTCCAGCCCTGCCTTGATATTGTCCAGCCGCGGCTGAATGCCGACGACGCAATTGTCGGTGAAACTCACCGCCGCATCGGCCATCAGCCGCACGCTTTGCAGGAAGTTGTAGGCCATCACCGGGTTGAACACGTTCAGTTCGAAATGGCCCTGGCTGTCGGCAAAGGTCAGCGCCGCATTGTTGCCGAAGATCTGCACGCACACTTGCGTCATCGCTTCACACTGGGTCGGGTTCGTCTCTTATACACATCTAGATGTGTATAAGAGACAGATCCACGCCGCTCGCCGTATGCACCCACGGATCGTAGCCGAGCTTCGCACCTTTGGGCGCGTTGGCTTCAATCCACGCCGCCGGGCCTTCCGCCACAAGATCGCGCGGCTCGAACAATTTGGTATCGGTCTGCTGCTGCACCTGAAGCGTATACCGCCCATCGACAAACACCGCCGCGCGATCGCGCAGCACAACGGCGGCACCCGCCGATCCGGTAAACGCGGTCAGCCATGCCAATCGTTCGCCGCGCGCGGGCAGATATTCGCTCTGATATTCATCGGAATGCGGCACCACAAACCCGTCGAGCCCGCGCTTTGCGAGTTCGGCGCGCAGTGCTGCCAGCCGTGGCGCACAGGTGGCCGCATCGGAACGATCGTCGTAAGTCTGGAAGGGGGCGTTTTTGTCCATGCCCGAGCCTAGCGCGGGCGTGTGGGCCTCTCAAGGATCAAGGCCGACCATGGCCCAKCCCGCCGCGCAGCCCTGAACACAAGCCCGTGCGGGCGATAGAACGCCAGCACCAAATTTTCCTGCCAGCGCAGCAGCCCGGATAGAACAATCGTTCCGCCAACCGCCACGGCGCGCGCGATCTGTGGCGCCAGCCGCGTCAGCGGCCCGGCCAGGATATTGGCGATCACAAGGTCATAGGGCGCGCGGGCCGCAAGCTCAGGATGCGTCAACCCATCCGCCGTCACCGCCCGCACCAGCGCGCCCTCGCCATTGGAAACCGCGTTCTCGCGGGTCACCTCAATGGCCACGGCATCGATATCCGATGCCATCACCCGGCGCCGCCAAAGCTTGGCCGCCCCGATGGCAAGCAGCCCCGTTCCGCACCCCAGATCGAGCACATTTGCATAGCGCCGCTTCTNTCGGCAAAGGTCAGCGCCGCATTGTTGCCGAAGATCTGCACGCACACTTGCGTCATCGCTTCACACTGGGTCGGGTTCACCTTGCCCGGCATGATGGAGGAGCCGGGCTCGTTTTCCGGCAGGCTCAATTCGCCCAATCCCGAACGCGGCCCCGAGCCCAGGAAGCGGATATCCTGCGCGATCTTGAACAGCGAGGCCGCCACCGTGTTGATCGCGCCATGGCTGAACACCATGGCGTCATGGGCGGCCAGCGCCTCGAACTTGTTGGGCGCGGTCTTGAAGGGCAGGCCGGTGATCGCGGCAATGCGATCGGCCACCATCACATCGAACCCGATGGGCGCATTCAGCCCGGTGCCGACCGCCGTGCCGCCCTGCGCCAGTTCCATCAGCTTGGGCAGCGATTGCTCGATGCGCTCGATGCCGTTCTGGATCTGCTGCGTGTAGCCGGAAAATTCCTGCCCCAAGGTCAGCGGCGTCGCATCCTGTGTGTGCGTGCGGCCGATCTTGATGATGGCTTTCCAGGCCTGCGCCTTGTCGTTGAGTGCATTGCGCAGCTTCTGCAGCGCGGGGATCAGCCGGTGCGTCACCTCTTCCGCACACGCGATATGCATCGCGGTGGGATAGGTGTCGTTCGACGATTGGCTCATATTCACATGGTCGTTCGGATGCACGGGTTTCTTGGAACCCATTTCGCCGCCCAGCATCTCGATCGCGCGGTTCGAGATCACCTCGTTCGCATTCATGTTCGATTGCGTGCCCGAGCCCGTCTGCCAGACGACCAGCGGGAAGTGCGCGTCGAGCTTGCCGTCGATGACTTCCTGCGCCGCCATGATGATCGTCTCGCCGATTTTCCGGTCGAGCCTGCCGAGCCCCATGTTCGTCTCGGCCGCGGCGCGCTTGACGACGCCGAGCGCGCGGACGATCGGAGCGGGCTGCTTCTCCCAGCCGATCTTGAAATTGCCCAGGGATCGCTGCGCCTGCGCCCCCCAATAACGGTCGGAGGCAACTTCAACAGGACCGAACGTATCGGTCTCGATGCGTGTTTTCGTCATGTCATTCGTTCCAGGGGTTGATGATCTCGGCGCCGCTATGCACGAAATGCCGAGAATTTCGGGTGGCGACGGGAATGCCGTGGCGTTTGGCGATCGCGGCGATCTGTCCATCGGCCTCATCGGTGTTCAGTTGAAATTTGCGGCGGCCCATGACCACCGCAGGGAAATGAAGTGCGGCTTCGTTATCGAACGCGAGAATACGCCCGGCGAACATCGTCGATAGAATCGCCTCGATAGCTTCGGCGAGCTCCGCCTTTTTTCTGCCGTTCGGTTTCAGGGCCACGCCGAGCAGCAGTTCGGCCTTGGTGATCGCGGTTGTCCAGAGATCGTCTGCCCGCTGGTTCTGAAGCCATGTCATGACAGGTGCCGCCGGTGCGGGCCGTATGAGTTCCGAAATGACATTGGTATCGACAACGATCATCTGTGCGTGCGGCGTGACTTGGTGGAGAAATCCGGCAGTTTGCGCATCGGCCCTCGGCGCGGAATATCCAGTTCGATGCCACCGAACGGTTCGACGATTCTGCGGATGTCATTCCAAAGATCGAGGCCCGTTCTTTCATGGTTTTGGGGAGTGCTTTGCAACCCGCTGTTCAGCAATTCTCTGGCTTCTTCTTCCATGGATCTGCCGTGCTCGGCCGCTCGCAGGCGAAGGCGCTTTTTCACGTTATCGTCCAGATTCCGGATGGTGATGCTGGCCATGGCGGCAATCCTCCATATGCAATCAATGTAATCATTGATTGCATTGATTGCAACTCGCCCTACTTCTTGCGGAACGCGTCCAGGTTCACCACTTCGCCCGGCGCCGTGGGCAAAACCTCGTCGGCGTTTTCGGCCGTGGGTGCTGGCGGGGTGGGCGGCTTTTCCTTGGGCATCGGCAGGGCTGTGGGAAGCGCGCTTATGGGCGTGGTGGTAAGCCCCGCCTTGTTCTCGCCATCCTCGCCCTTGAACTGAAGTCCAAACTGCACGCCCGGATCGAAGAACGCGGTCAGTGCCGGAAACGGAATGGTCAAGGTCGCCGGCAGCTTGCGGAAGGATAGCGCGACTTCGAAATATTCCTCCTTCACCTTCAGCCCCCAGAACTGGTGCTGCAGGATGATGGTCATCTCGTCGGGATATTGCTCTTTCAGGAAATCGGGAATGTCCACGCCCGGAAAGTGCGTTTTGAACGTGATGTAGAAATGATGAGAGCCGATGAGCCCCTGCTTCTCGATTCGGCGCAAGGCGTCGCGCACGACGGAGCGCAGTGCCGCGTCGGTCAACGCCTGATAGCCGATGTAATCTTTCGCCATGAGTCTCAAACCCAATTCACGCGCAGACTAGGCGGCAAGCCATCCCTGTCAATCGCCCAGCAGGCTTGCCCCGCCCGAACATTTGTGTCAGTTGCATAAATTCAATAGGTGAACGGAGATAGGCCGTGTCGCACGCGTCCATCATCGCACCGGCAACGCCGCGCCTGCGCCCTGCCGCACCGGTTCCCCATACCCACACGCCGACCACGATTCGCTTCCTCGTCGATCTCGCCAGAAACCCTATCGAGGCGTTCGGCGAATACGCCTATCACGAGGCCTATGTCTACAAACGCTCGGTGATCCGCCACCTTCTCATGGTGAACGATCCCGAAGGCGTGCGGCATATCCTGCTCGACAATGCGAGCAACTATGTGAAAAGCGATCAGGCCGTGAAGCGCGTACGCCCGGTCGCGGGCAACGGCCTGCTCACCGCCGAAGGCGCAAGCTGGAAGTTCCAGCGCCGCACTGCCGCCCCCATCTTCCAGATGCGAAGGGTCGCAGGCTTCGCGCCGGACATGACGGTGGCCACGCAAGCCCTTCTTTCCCGCTGGGGCGCATTGGCCGAAGGATCGGTGATCGACATCGGCGAAGAAATGATGCGCCTGACGTTCGACATCATTTCCCGCACCGTCTTTTCCAACGAGCTGACGACCGAATACGGCAAGATCGCCCATTCCATGGCGAGCTATCTCGACAATCTGGGCCGCATCACCATCCTCGATGTGCTGGGCCTGCCCGGCTGGGTTCCCACGCCCGCGCGGATGCGCGCGCGGCCCGCCATCAGCTTTTTCCGGCATGAACTTGGCGCCCTGATTGATCGCCGCCGCGAAAAGCTCCTCCGCGATCCGGCCAATGTGCCCGACGATCTGCTGACCCTGCTGCTCACCGCCAAAGACCCGGAAGAGGGCGCGCTGTTCAGCGCGGACGAGATCTACGACAACGTCTCCACCTTCGTTCTGGCAGGCCATGAAACCACCGCCAACGCGCTGACCTGGACGTTCTATCTGCTCTCCCAATTCGCCAATCACGACGCGACGCTCGCAAGCGAAGTTCGCGGCACGCTGAAAACCGATGGCGCCACGGCGGAAGATGTGGCCTCGCTCGTCTTCACCCGCGCGGTGATCGAGGAAGCGATGCGGCTTTATCCGCCCGCGCCGGTGTTTGCGCGGGATTCGATCGGTGTCGATAAGGTGGGCCCCCACGAGATCGAACCCAACACCGCCATCATGATCGCGCCCTGGGTCATCCATCGCCACAGAAAGCTCTGGGATGCGCCGGAATATTTCCTGCCCGAACGCTTCGCGCCGGGCGCGCGCGAGAAGATCAATCGCTTCGCCTATCTCCCCTTCGGCGGCGGCCCGCGCATCTGCATCGGCATGGCGTTCGCGATGCAGGAAGCCATTGTGATCCTCTCGACGATCGCACAGCGCTACCGCCTGGAACTGGTAGCGGATCAGAAAGTTGAGCCGCTGGCCCGCATCACGCTGAGGCCGAGATACGGCCTGAAGATGAAACTGGTGAAACGCTAGCCACTTCTTTTCCTCCCCCGCGTGCGGGGGAGGAAAAGAAAATCAGAAATAAATCCCCAGAGACTCCGGCGCATAGGGCTTCAATTCGTCCGCGCGGCCCGCGCGCACCTTGTTCGCCCAATCGGGATTGACGATCAGCGCACGGCCCACCGCGACCAGATCGAAATCCCCGCGCGCCATCATCTCCATCAGCCGGTCGATATTGCCCGCCTGGGTCTGCGTCGTCTGCTGCGCAAACGACGTGATGAAATCGAGATCGAGGCTTACCGATCCCACAGTCATCGTGGGCCGCCCTGAAATCTTCTTCGTCCAGCCCGCGAGGTTCATGTCCGATTCGCTGTCGGGAAATTCCGCTTCCCAGAACCGCCGCGTCGAACAATGGAAAATGTCGACACCGGCTTCGACCAGCGGCTTCAAAAACCGTTCCAGCTCCGCGGGCGATTGCGCCAGCCGCGCGGTGTAATCCTGCTGCTTCCATTGCGAGAAGCGCAGCAGGATAGGAAAATCCGCGCCCACCCGTGCGCGCACCGCACGCACGATCTCGGCCGCGAAATTGGTGCGCTTCTCGATGGATCCGCCGAAGCCATCGCTGCGCTCGTTGGTGCCTTCCCAGAAGAACTGGTCGAGGATGTAGCCATGCGCGCCGTGGATCTCCACGCCATCGAAGCCGAGGTCTTTGGCGTAACCCGCACTGTTGGCGAAGCCCGCGATCACATCGTCGATGTCCTTCGTGGTCATCGGCTCGGTCACCTTCTTGCCCGGCTTGGAAATGCCGGAAGGCGACATGCTCGGCTGTTCCGGATAAGGCCCCGATCCCTTGTGCCGCACGATCCCCTGATGCCAGAGCTGCGGCATGATGTGACCGCCAGCCGCCTTCACCTCTTTCAGAACATTGGCCCAGCCCTTCAGCGATGCCTCGCCGAAGAACGCGGGCACGTTGGCATCGTTCGAGGCCGAAAGATGTTCGGGCGAGGTGCCTTCCGTCAGAATCAGCCCCACGCCGCCTTCGGCGCGGCGGCGGTAATAGGCGGCAACATCGCCATCGGGCACCTGCCCGGGGGAACGCGACCGCGTCATGGGTGCCATGACAACCCTGTTTGGCAGCGAAAGCCCCTTGAGCCGGAACGGTTCGAAGAGTAGGTCCGTTGAAACCATGACAATGTCCTCGTTTGGAAATAGCGGTATCGCCAGAGCGAACAGCCTCCGCCCGACTCTGGCAAGTGCAGCGGTCGTCGCGGCATGACGGCTGAGAGCGGAGCCATCGTCCCCACGCCGGAGGAAACCCCGCCTCCCGAAGCGGGCACCGCGCGACCCAGCGCGCTCGCGCTGCTGCAGGTCTTCCGCCACCGCAACTACCGCCTGTTCTTCACCGGCCAGCTCGTCTCGCTGATGGGAACCTGGGTCACCTCGGTGGCCCAGGGCTGGCTCGTCTATTCGATGACGCATTCGCCCTTCCTGCTGGGCCTGGTGTCTTTCTGCGGTCAGGTTCCGGTGTTTTTCATCTCGTCCTTCGGCGGCATGATTTCCGACCGGGTGGATCGGCGGAAGCTTCTGGTGGTCACCCAGGCGCTCTCGATGTTGCAGGCAGCCGCGCTGGCCACGCTGACCCTCATGGGCATCATTCAGGTCTGGCACATCGTTGCGCTGGCGCTGTTCAAGGGCTTCGTCAACGCCTTCGATGTTCCCACGCGCCAGGCCTTCACGATCGAAATGGTGGGCAAGAGCGATTTGCGCAACGCGATCTCGCTCAATTCGGTGATGTTCAATCTCGCGCGCATCGTGGGCCCCACCATCGCGGGCATATTGGTGGCAACGGTGGGGGAGGGCCTCTGCTTCACCATCGACGCGATTTCGTATGGCGCGGTTCTCATCAGCCTCATCATGATGCATGTGGTGCCCAAGCCGTTTCGCGTGCACGGCCATCCGTGGCAGGAATTGAAGGCAGGCTTCGCCTATGCCTGGGGCAATCGCCAGATCCGCATTTCGCTGATGCTGATCGCGGTGTGCTCGGCGTTCGGCGCCTCCTACATCCCGATGATGCCGGCCTTCGTGCGCGACGTGCTGAACGAAGGCTCAAGGGGGCTGGGCTTTGTCCTGGGTGCGGTCGGCGCGGGCGCGCTTTGCGGCGCCTATGCGCTCGCCAGAATCCACGATCGCCACCTCACGCTCACGCCACTGGTCTCAGCCGCTTCATTCGGCATCGGCCTCATCCTCTTTGCCAACGCCCATTCGTTGATCGCCGCGATGATATTGGTGCTGCCCACCGCCTTCAGCCTGATGCTGCTCGGCGGCTCCACCAACACGATCATCCAGACGGTTTCGGAAGACCACATGCGCGGCCGCGTGGTGTCGTTCTATGCGATGGGTTTCATGGGAATGATGCCGTGGGGTTCGCTGCTGCTCGGCTGGCTCGGCAGCCGCATCGGCGTCGGCCAATCCGTCGCGTTTGGCGGATTCATCTGTATTCTTGGAGCCGCGGTTGCATATTTCGACCGCTCTCAACACAAGACACCCAGCTTGGTAGGAAGTTGATAAGGCAGCGTCTCACAATAGCGAAGGCGCAACCTACTTCCTCAATCAGAATTGCCTTTCTCCCTATGGCGCCGCCAAGCCCTCAACAGTGCGTAAGCCACCGTTGAAATAAGCACCAAATCAAGGGCTATCATAATCGCTTTGCCGATACTCGGCATGATTCCATCTGTGGAGATGCCAAGCCCCTGATCTCTTGCAAGTATGGCGACTGGTGGGAGTAAAACGACAAGACTTATCTGAGTGAGCAATCGCCATCTTTTAGGTGTCATAGGATTTCTCAATCAAAGCCTAGCAGCAGCCCAACTGATTAAATCCGCTGGAAGTAACCGATACGTTAATTTGAGATAGTGGGAAGTTTCTGTTGCCCGGTGCTCCCACAAAGCCGCGTCGGCGGTTTGCAAAAAAGAATCGGGGAGCAAACGCCAAGAAATTGGTGGGGAGCTTCTGTTGCCCGGTGCTCTCGCAAAGCCGCGTCAGCGGTTTGCAAAAGAGAATCGGGGAGTAAAGCCAAGAAATTAAGTGGGGAGCTTCTGTTGCCCGGTGCTCCCCGAACCGCGCTTGGCTAACCGAAGTTAGGCAGCGAGGGCCATTTCATTGTCGTTGGCACCTATACAGACAGCCCGATAACGGCGGATACCATACCGAGCAAAAGGACAGCCTTTACACGTCTGTCGATCCTGTTTCGCCCCCACAAATACCCTCCCGAAAATCCCCGCTAGGGAGGAGGGCACATGGTGGAGGCGCCGGGTACCGCCCCCGGGTCCAGTCCGCTTATTACGCAGCCGTTTATCGCCATAGTCCGGGCAAGCCCGGACAGGCCTTATATAGGGGCTGGAAGTTAAGAATAGAAGCCGAAACCGCTAACCCCTTAACGCGCCACCCAAAAAGATATCTGCGTTGCGCGCGTCCATTTTCGCGCTGACGCGCGGCGGCTGGCTGATAATATGCGCGGGAATCGGAAAACCCCTCGCCCATGCGCCAATATCACGACCTGATGGAACACGTGCTCAGCCGCGGCGTGGAGAAGCACGACCGCACCGGCACCGGCACGATCTCCGTCTTCGGCCACCAGATGCGCTTCGATCTCGCGCAGGGCTTTCCGCTGCTCACCACCAAGAAGCTGCACCTGCGCTCGATCCTCATCGAGCTGCTCTGGTTCCTGCGCGGCGACACCAATGTGAAGTGGCTGCAGGAACGCAAGGTCAGCATCTGGGACGAATGGGCCGACGAAGCTGGCGAACTCGGCCCCGTCTATGGCCATCAATGGCGGTCGTGGCCCGATGGCCAGGGCGGCACGATCGACCAGATCGCCAACCTGATCGCCGACATCAAGCGCAATCCGGATTCCCGCCGCCTCATCGTCACCGCCTGGAATCCGTCCGATGTGCCGAAGATGGCGCTGCCGCCGTGCCATTGCCTGTTTCAGTTCTATGTCGCAAACGGCAAACTGAGCTGCCAGCTTTACCAGCGCTCTGCCGACATTTTCCTCGGCGTTCCCTTCAACATCGCGAGCTATGCATTGCTGACGATGATGGTGGCGCAGGTCACCGGCCTTGAAGCGGGTGAGTTCATCCACACACTCGGCGATGCGCATCTCTATCTGAATCACCTCGATCAGGCCCGCGAACAACTCACGCGCCGCCCCTATGCGCTGCCTGCGATGCGCCTCAACCCCGAGGTGAAAGACATTTTCGGTTTCGCCTACGAAGATTTCAAACTCGAAAACTATCAGGCGCACCCGCATATCAAGGCGGAAGTGGCGGTTTAGAGAACGCACAAACAAAAACCCCGGCGTTTCCGCCGGGGTTTTCGTTTGCTGCAAGTGATGCTTAGTAGAACACGTTATATTCAACGCTGATGATCTCGCCCGTGTAACGGTCGACCAGCAGCGCATCGGGCCCATAGCGCACCCACACCGCATCCGGCGGAGGTGCAAACAATCCATAGATCAGGAAGTTTGAGAGCCAGAAATTGTTCGCGTAATACATGGAGGGCAGGCGCTGACCGTAACTCCAGCGCTGATAGCTATACCCGCGCGGTGCGCGATAGTGCCCCGCATGGAAGCGCCGGGGTGCGGTTACCGCACGGCGATATTTCGAATAGTCCGGCCGCGCGCCGGGGCGATTGTTGCCCGGACGGTTGACGCCCGGCCGATTGTTGTCACCCGGGCGGTTGAAACCCGGCCGGTTGATGTTGTTGCTGTCTCTTATACACATCTAGATGTGTATAAGAGACAGGCGCTGACCTGGACGTTCTATCTGCTCTCCCAATTCGCCAATCACGACGCGACGCTCGCAAGCGAAGTTCGCGGCACGCTGAAAACCGATGGCGCCA
>BFBZ01002400.1_pt1 | contig 10276 bp, 11 predicted proteins | sample 1888401 | NCBI WGS metagenome assembly BFBZ01 (sample SAMD00112614, study PRJDB3348) | symbiont metagenome | host: Chara braunii | reverse complement strand
ACCCCGCCGGCAATATGTGCCATGGCCACGTAATGTACCAGGAACAACGAGAGAGGTTCGGGGTGGATCGGTCGCAGGATGTCGAGCAGGTAGTCAGTCTGGTTGGTGAACTGGATCCCTTTCAATAACAGGAAGAGTCCGGTTGCAATACGCACCATATCGAGATAAATGTAGGTATGCGCGTTTGCCCATTTGTTGAGTTGAACGATGGTTTTCATGGGATTAGCGAATTGGTTAACCTAAAGTTACGAAAAACCAGGCCCGCTTCCCGGCCATTCTGGGGCGCATTATCACAATCGTAAGTGCATCAAAAATCAATATGGAACAGGATATTTTTGGGCATTATCCTGGAACGAATCCCCGAAATTTTGTAAGCGTGCAACGGGAGGCAATCAACTCATTAACCCGAAAACCCTGTATCTAAAATAATATAGAAGCCAGCACTGCCTTTACTTCTTCCGGTTCACCAGGTCTATCACCAGTTCCGGCGGCCGGCCGATCACCGCTTTGTAGCCGTCGATCACGATGGGGCGCTCGATCAGCACCGGGTTTTCGATCATGATCTGGATCCACTCCTCGTTCGTGAATTTTTTATTCTGGAACTTTTTGAGGTAGAGCCCTTCTTTCTTGCGTACCAGGTCCTGCGCTTTGATCCCCAGCCTGGCGAGCACATCTTTCAATTGTTTTTTTGTGATGCTCTCTTTCAGGTAATGCACATATTCAATGGTGCAGCCTTCGCCTTCGAGCATGGCCTGTGCTTCGCGGCATTTTGAGCAGCGCGCATTATACCAGATCACCACAGGGTCTTTGCTCTTTGCCATTATTTCTTGCCCTGGCTCATCAGGTAGGTTTTGATCAGCTCATCGATGTCGCCGTTCAGCACACCATCAGCATCTGTGATCTTGAGCTCTGTACGGTGATCGTTTACCATCTTGTATGGATGCAGCACATAGCTACGGATCTGAGAGCCCCATTCTATTTTCATTTTCCCTTCCTCCACGGCATCTTTGGCGGCATTACGCTTGCGCATCTCCAATTCATAGAGCTGTGATTTGAGCATCTGCATGGCCCGTTCGCGGTTAGCTAATTGTGAACGCTCCACCTGGCACACTACGGTGATGCCCGTAGGCTTGTGTACCAGCATCACCTTCGATTCCACTTTGTTCACGTTCTGCCCGCCGGCTCCGCCGCTTCGCGCCGTGGTCATTTCTATATCGCTCGGGTGGATATTGATCTCGATGGTATCGTCTACTACCGGGTATACATACACCGAGGCAAAAGAGGTATGCCGCTTGGCATTGGAATCAAAAGGACTGATGCGCACCAGGCGGTGTACGCCGTTCTCGCTCTTCAGGTAACCGTAGGCATATTCGCCGTCTATTTGCAGCGATACCGATTTGATGCCGGCCATATCACCATCGTTATAGTCGAGCTCGGATACTTTAAAGCCTTTTTTCTGCGCCCACATCATGTACATGCGCATGAGCATGCTGGCCCAGTCGCAGCTTTCGGTACCGCCGGCCCCGGCGTTGATCTCCAGCACACAACTCAGGGCGTCTTCCTTGCCGCTGAGCATGTTCCTGAATTCAACATCCTCCAGCAATTTATAGGCGATATCGTATTGTTCTTCGGCGTCCTGCTGTGTGGCATCGCCGCTTTTATAGAACTCATACATGGTTTGGAGATCGTCTACAGCTTTGGTGAGCTCATCGTAGGCGTTTACCCATTGCTTGCGCAGCTTCACTTCTTTCAGTGTGAGCTCGGCTTTTTTAGGGTCATTCCAGAAATTGGGATCGAGGGTTTTTTCGTCGAGTTCTTTTAACTCTTTGAGCTTCCTGTCGTAGTCAAAGAAACCCCCTCAACGCGGCATGGCGTTCTGTAACGTCTTTTAGTTGGTCGGTTGTAAACATAGTGGCGCAAATTTACAACTTCCTGTCAAAGTCGGAAAATATAATATAACTAATTATCATGATGATGCCGAAGCTGAACAGGCCGACGCCAAAGGCAATAAAAAGGTGCTGCGCCACGCCCACTGCCAGCACCCATTTTTTGATGGGCCTGATCCATACCAGTGCGGCAAACAACAGCTGGTACGCCAGGGTCGCATAATCCATGCATACAAACAGCCAGTAGGGCATCGATTTTAAACCGGGTAATGTATAAGCATCGAGCTGCATGGCCTGGTATACGGCGCTGCCCTGCAGCCAGTGGGCATCGCAGAGCTTGTAGCAGGTTGCCAGCACGTACACCAGGCATACCTGTATTTTGATGCCCGCAAGGGCGCTGTTGTGCAGGGCGTATTGCGCATCGCGCAGCCAGGGCCTTGTAGCGGGTTTTGTAAATAAAAAGATATTGAAGAACAGGAGCTGGTTGGCCAGGAACTCGCCGGCCGTAAGGGTAGGGTAGATATACAGGCTCAGGTTGTAATACAGGATGTATAAAAGTGCGTTGCCGGTGATGTGCTGGTAACTGAACAGGCCCGCCGCGGCGATCAGGCCCATGGCAGTGATGCAGGCCATATTGAGTGCCGGGGCATCGCCATGCAGGAGAATGAACACGAGGTCCCTGATGCCGCTGGCCCGGGTACTTTGATGATATACGAGATTATGAGGGCCGAACAATTGCTGGTACCATGCAATGTAGAGCACCACCTTATAGAGGAGAAACAGGCAAAGGGCTTTTTTGAAAAGTATGACTGCGCGAGGCTGCCTCAGTCCTGAAAAGAAATATGTGCCCAGCCGGTTCAGTGGAGATTCTTATAATAATTGGTGTATGCTACATTGTTCTCTTCCATCACCAGCAATATTTCGTAGTGGCTGAATGACCTGTGCTGCTGGTAGCGCAACTCGTTTGCCACGGCGTGGTTCAGAACCCTGAAGCCGGGGCTGAGTGTTCCGCCATCAAATACCGCATAGATAGTATGCTGGTGGGCCTGTGCGGCTTCGCTTTCGTAGAGCAGGGCCACCAGCTCACTGCCCGAAACCCTGTTGGCCTGGTGCTGCCTGATCTTTTCAGCCAGCAGGTTGTTCCAGTTGCTCCACCGGCCGTTGCTGTTTGTGCGCACATACAACGCGTAGCTACAGCCAGGTGCCGGCACAAACATCTGCCAGCTCTGGTGAAAGAAAGGATAGACATAGGTGGAAGAGATACGGTCGGGGAGAGAGCCCCTGTTCGGCGACAAGAAATGGGTATAGTGGATCACGAGGATGAAATGCAGGCACAGCAGCGCCACACAACATACAGCCACGATCTGTTTCAGGCGGGAACTCATGTCATAAATATAAAACAAAATCCCGCATGGGTGCATGCGGGAGCTGTTTTGTAAAAAGTGTATGGGATTGAATTATTGCCCTGGTTTATTGCTTTGCTTTGGGGCAAAAAAGGCTTTGGCCTGCTTGTCAGACGGGTCGAGCTCGCTCACCAGCTTCCACATGTCTTTGGCCTTATCCATGTTCTTGTCTTTTGAGTTCACATAATAATCACCGAGGTATTTGGTAGCTTCTATCACCAGCAGCTTGTAGGCACTGGTGGTCCTTTCTTCCGGTTTCACCAGGTCCAGGAATTTTTCGTAATGCGGCCTGGCCGACCATTTCTTATCCTTTGGATTTTTGTCTTTGTTCTCGGTTTCGTTCTTCAGGTCTACCTGGTAATTGGCCCTGCCTCTCCAAAGGTATGCCAGTGCATATGTAGGGGCTTTTTGCGTGATCTTCGAGAAAGCGCTGTCGGCCTGTACATAATCTTTTGGTCCGAAATAATACGCGCGGCCCAGTTCCAGGAACTCGTTACCGGTAAGGTTGTCTGCGTCGCCATTCATTTTACGCTGGTAGGTGCTGATGGCTTTGTCGTATTTTTTCATTTTAAAATACAATTTGGCCACATCGCCGGCCAGCTCACGCGTTTTGGAGGTATCGATGCTGGAAGCCTTTTCAAGCTCTATGACGGCTAGTGAGTCTTTTCCTAATTTGGAAAGCAGCAGGCCCTTGTATTTGTAGTCGGATGAAATGATCTTGTCCTGTGGTACCATTTTAAAGAACTGCTCATTGGCACCCAGGCCTTTGTTATACGCTTCCTTATCTGTTTTATCGCCACACTCGTAGTATGAGTATGACATCATCCTTTCCACATAAAAATTGTTGAACTTGTTTTTTTGCAGGTTTTCCAGTTCCGGCAGGGCGTCGCAATACTGCTTGTTGCTGAATAAAGCTGTAGCGAAGCGGTAGCGCGCGTCGTTGCTGTTGTTGAGGGCCAGGTATTTTTTCCAGAGCTCGATGGCTTTGGCAGGCTGCTGGAACAACATATACAGCTCCGCGTTTGTGCGGTATGCTGGTGCAAAATTAGGATCTATAGCCTGTGCTTGTTTGTAGTAATCGTCGGCCAGTTTAAAGTTGCGGGCACGCTGGTAAAGCTTCCCGGAGCGCAGGATCCCGGCCGGTGATTTTGGATCCAGCTCTGTAGCCTTGTTGTATTCCTTGATGGCCGGTCCGCCATCAACCGGGTTTTTTTCCAGCAGCGCGTCGCCCATCAGGATGTGGTTTTCGGCATTTTTTGGCTCGAGCTTTATCGCGTTGTTGAGCAGGGCGATGGCCTCATCGAGGTTTTTGGTACTGGCATCAATGTAAGCCTCAGCTGTTCTGCGCATCACCTCTGCACTCTTGTTCTGGCTGAGGGTAGCGGCCCTGAAGAACTGGGTTTTGGCATCGGCCGTTTTGCCATTAAACCACAACACCTTACCCAGCCCCACATAGTTAAGCGGATTGGTGGCGTTCATGTCCACACCTTTCTGGTAAATGATATTGGCGGAGTCGAGATCGCCTTTTTCAAAATAATTTTCACCGTAGTAGAAATAGTTTTCGCCTTTGGTAGACTCTTTGGCAATGAGCGCCCTGAAATCGGCTGCGGCCGCGTCGTAGCGTTCGTTCTCTGTTTTGAGGATAGCATCCTGCAGGGTCTGTGCCTGTGCGGATACTGCCAGGAACGTTGTTGTAACAATGGTGATGTATGTTCTCATGTTGTTGGGTTGCTGGTGCTGTATTAAATCAAGCTGTTTGCCAAATTACAGGTTTACAAAAGTATAAATATATTTTTAACGTTTATTAAGGCTTTGTTTAATTACACTTCTATTTTAAATAGAATGAAATAGGCAGATTATAATAAGTGGATACAGGCTTCCCGTTTTGTTTCCCTGCTTTCCATTTGGGCATGGCTTTTATCGCTCTTAAAGCTTCCGCGTCGCATGCCGAGCAGCCTTTGCAGCCTCTCAGGATCACCGGGTCGACAACCTGCCCGGTTTCATTTATGATAAATTTCACAAAGCTGCGGCAATTGCTGAATGAGGTATCTCGTTTTGCCGATTCAGGGAATTTGATGTTGTTCCGGATATATTGCATCATAGCTGCCTGCCCACCCGGGAACTCGGGCATTTGTTCTACAACAGTATAAATCTCTCCTTTATTTTTTACAGTATCGGGCGGTGTGGAGCCCTGTGCCAGGCCGGCTGTATACGAAGCAATTATTAATAAAGCGGAGCAGCTGAATATTTTTAATAACCCTTTCATGTATTCATGGTTTTTAGTTTGTTTCCGTATTTAGCTGGATCAAACGTACCGGCGACACAGCCGGCACCAGCGCCGATTTCTGGATGATGATCTGTCCCTTTTCGCCGGCCATGAACAGCACAAAGCCCGTGTTGAGCCCGGCATTGCGCCCTTTATTGATCATCCATACATCGCGCGTAAGCGGGTATTCCTTTGTTTTGATAAAGCCCTGGTAGGGCTTGTAATAGTAGCTGGTGTCCTTATCGGCCAGGCCCACCACGTTCACGCCTTTCAGGAAATCGAGCACTGTAAAATCGTCCTCGTCGCTGATCCAGTTCACGCCTATCACGCCCAGGGCGCTGCGGTTGTTTTTCACATAGCTGATCACCTCTTCGTTGGTATTCACAGCAAACACGTTCTTAGACAGGGGCGCATCGCCGCAAAACTGCCTGAGGTACCTGAAATTGCCGGAAAATTTGTTGTCGAACACCACGTTCACAGGTGTTTTGAGTGATCGCCAGGTTGTTTCCCTGCCGGTGAGAATATCCTTGAGCCTTTGGAGCGTGAGCGAGGTATCGGGGTTTTGCGGGTTCACGATCAGGGCCACGGCGTCTTCAGCTATTTTGGTGCTCCTCACCTGCACCAGTGTTTTTTTTAGCAGCGCTTTTTCGTGGTCGCTAAGGTCGCGGCTCAGGCAGATGGTTTTGGTGGAATCGTTGAAGAGAGCCTGCACGGCCTCCGTTTCGGAGCAGTATACCGGATTTATATGCGCCTTGGTAAACTGGCTCTCGAAGGTATAGATGCTCGTTTTGAAAAGAGGCTTGTAAGACTCCTCGATATATACCTTTGCCGTTCCACGGCTGTGGGTGTCTTCATCATAAAACAAAGGCTTATCGCCCGGGCTGTTGCACGATACCAGCAGGGATAGAAAAACGCCATATAAGGCGGCGGGTGTTTTTTTCATGAGATGGTTTTATATGATTCTATGCCGGGGATCCTTTGTTATGTATTTTCCTGTTTCGACCTCAAAAGCCTGTAGCTGCGGTATACGGCGTATCCTATTAAAACGAGCACAAACACCGTCCGTTTGGTACCGCTGATAGATTCTGCCATAAAATCTGTGAATAGCAGAAAGCATGAGAGCACTAAACACATCGTAATGATAAAGCCTGCCAGTATTTTATTGATGAGACCGAGGTTCATGTTTTTAAAAAAAATCCCCGAAAGATGCGTCTATCGGGGATCATGTATCGGAGAATTGTTTTTTATCTTAACTGGAAGTTGATCGGTAAGTTGAAATACACCGGCACTGCGTTACCGCCCTGTTTACCCGGTTTCCACTTTGGCATCGATTTCACTACCCTGATGGCTTCTTTATCGCATTCAGGGCAGCCTGTCACGCCTTTCAGCACTGTAATGCCTGTGATCTCACCCGATGGGCCCACCACAAATTTGAGCGTACAGCGACCGGTAATGCCGGCTTCCTTAGCCATTTGAGGGTACTGGATGTTTTTCTGGATGTATTTCATCATCTCAGCTACACCGCCCGGGAATTCTGGCATTTCGTCCACGATCAGGAATGGCTCTTCCTTTTTGGTTTCTACAGCCACTTCTTTCGGTTTCTCTTCAGGCACCACAAACTCGTCTGTAGGTGTATCGTTGGTAACGGTACTGGCCTTGGTGTCTTCCATATCTTCCTGGATCGGTGGTGTTTCTTCCACTTTCTCATCGGTTACCACCGGCGGCGTAAACTCTACCGATTTTTCCATTGGGGGTGGTGGTTCCTCTGGTGGAGGGGGAGGTGTTTCTTCTGGTGGTGGCGCGGCAATGGTAAACAGAGTGGTGTCTACCGGAGGCGCTTCGTCTGCAGCAGCAGGGATGGCTTTGATACCCACGTACGCTCCGTATATGATGCTCATGCCCAGAATCAGTCCCAGCAGCACTATCAGGATCCGTTTATCGTAGTCCCTGCGGATCACATAAGCGCCGTAAGCTTTATTGCGGTGCTCAAACACCAGGTCGTTGCGTGTGGCTGATGTTACCTGCATCCAGCGGCGCGCTGCCAGGTAATCGTATACCGACACGAAGCCAACCAATACGATGATTGCTATAATAACTGCCATTTATTTTCCGGTTTTAGTTTTTAATAAATCCAGCTCGCTGCCTAAAATGTCAACCGGTGCGATCACGCCGATGTCGCTCACTTTGAGCTCATCTACAAGGTCCACGAAGTTGCGGCAGGTAGCCTGGTCGTCTGTTTTGATCAGCACTTTCAGCGCATCAGGGCTTTTTTTCAGATCCCTCACCATTCTCAGGTAAGTGGAGTCCGCGATCTGCTTGCTTTTCAGCTTCGCTTCCAGCGGCTCTTTGCCCTTGATCACATACGTGTTGAGGTCAGCCAGCAATTTCCTGACGCCTTCCGGCCCAAAGTTGGTCTCCTTCAGCTCGGTTGGCATTTTTCCCGGTACCGGGTTGGCAGCCGATACAAACGCACCGGTGTAGTAAAATATTTTATCTTTCGATAAAAGGAACGTCACCGCGTTGCTCACCAATTGTGGCTTCTCTTTTTTAAGAGGATCGGGCTTAGCCGGGTACACCAGGCTCATTACCTTAGGCTTGCTGAAGGTTGAAGTTAATACGAAGAATGTCAAAAGTAAGAAGGCCAAATCCACCATGGGTGTCATATCCACGCGGGTGGAGCTTTTCTTGGCCCGCTTCTTACCGCCTTTGCCGTGGCCTCCGCCGCCACTTTCTGCAATTTCTGCCATAGTTCTATAATTTTATTTTTTGCCTTCCTGTTCGAGGGAGGTCACAAAACTCAGGTTATTTAAATCCAGGTCTCTGAATACGTCGATCACGTTCTTGGCGGAAATGTAGGCTGCTTTGCCATCTACTTTCAACACAAATTTTGGCTTAAAGTCGTTGATGTTAGGAGTATTGCCTTTGCTTTTTTCAATTTCATAGGCATTTTTTCCCGCGGTCAACGATTGCCTGTTCCCGAAGAAGATCCAGTCTTTCAGCTGGTTATTAAGAGAGTCGAGTGGTATGCCGGTCGATCTTTTACCGCGTTCCTCGTCTGGCAGCTCTATATACTTGGGCAGTTCCTGTATGGTGCAGCCAAAGCTGGTCATAAAGCCAAACTTTTCGATCTGCTTTTTGCTGAACTGGACCTTGTATTTATTTGCCATTTCCTGCAGCAGTGCTACACGGGCTTCCGTGCCGGTCATGTTGAAGAACGCCCTGCCTTTGGTGTCAACCGTCACCTGGATGATGTTCTCAGGGATGATCTTGTCACTGTGGCTGGCAGGCGTATCTACCTGTACAGGCTCGGATGAGCGGAAAGAAGCCGAAAGCATAAAGAAAGTCACCAAAAGGAAAGCCAAGTCCACCATAGGTGTCATGTCTATGGACGGAGAGCTTTTTGGTATTTTTATTTTAGGCATTTCGTTTTTGTATTAAGATGTAACTAAATAGTTTTTTCCACAAATTATTTTGCAGAAGCCGAAAAATCCTGTACGATGGTGAAGCTGGCTTCATCCATGCTGTATGTCATCTGGTCGATCTTGTTAGAGAAGAAGTTGTACATGATGATGGCAATACAGGACGCGGTGATACCGAAAGCCGTGTTGATAAGGGCCTCGGAGATACCTGTTGCCAGCTGGCTTGTGTCAGGAGCACCGTGGCTCATGGCGGCAAACGAGCGGATCATACCTAATACAGTACCGATCAGACCAACGAGTGTGGCAATGGTAGCGCAGGTAGAGATGATCACCAGGTTTTTAGACAGCATTGGCAGCTCCAGTGCGGTAGCTTCTTCCAGTTCTTTTTTAATCGCTTCCAGTTTTTGTTCTTTGGCCATAGAGGCATCGTTCTGAACATGCTCGTATTTTTCGAGACCGGCGCGAACCACATTGGCCAGGGAGCCTTTTTGTTTGTCGCACTCAGCTACTGCAGTGCTCAGGTCTTTGCTTTCGAGCAAAGATTTGATCTTCCTTACAAATACGTCTACATTGCCTTTGCCTTTGGCTTTAGATAAGGTAATGAAGCGCTCAATAGAGAAAATGATAATGATCAGGTTAATAGCAACCAGCAGGGGCACGATAAAACCACCTTTATAGATGATCCCCATCACGTTTCCTTCAAGCGGTTCGCCTGTGTTATCGCCATTGATGAAGTTTGCAGGCTGGCCGAATACAAATTTGTAAATGCAGATACCGAGCACTAACGCGATGACGATTGCTGTTGAGGCGAATAAAGATTTGATGCCTCCTCCTTGTTGTTTTTTGCTGTCCATAGTTATGATTTTTTGTGTTGTGTTAAAAATTATAGCGGCCAAACATACTAAAAAGGTTTGGAAAGAAAAAATACTTGCACTTACCTTTTTGTTAACGTTTAAGGGCTGCTATTTTGCTATTTCAACGCAATTATAACGCAAATATTGCAGGCTTTCCGCGTAAAAAAAGCCCGGTTTGACAAGTGGTTGTTTTTGCCCGATAAGTGGGTGCTTTTTTCGGGGATCGTGTAGCTGAGTTTTAAGTAAGGTGCATGATAGCATGAAATGAAAGATGCCGTTACTGTGTGTGGCGTATAGATAAGTTAAGGGCCCCGGAGAGGAGGCTGGTGTTTGCTTTTTTGAAATTGAAAAATGATAAGGGGGCCTTTTGGGATGCTGCCACTTGTATTGAGTTATGAGGTAGGAGCGGCTTGGGTGGCAGGTAAAGGCCTCGTCATGCAAAGACAGG
>BFBZ01000018.1_pt78 | contig 10276 bp, 8 predicted proteins | sample 1888401 | NCBI WGS metagenome assembly BFBZ01 (sample SAMD00112614, study PRJDB3348) | symbiont metagenome | host: Chara braunii | reverse complement strand
ACGATGCTCAACCGGTCAATTCCCAGGGATTGGAAACGACGCATCGACTCGACGCGTGCCGTGTGCCCAATGTGAAGCATCGCAATCACCGCGGCGGTCCCGATTGCGATTCCAATCAGTGCCAGCAGCGCTCGGCCTCTGAGGAGATGCACGTCGGCGATCGCCTCTCTGATGAGCTCCAGCAGCAGCGGAGACGTCGATACCTCGGTCCCCTCAACAGGGTCCTGCATCGCGCAGCTCATCGCGATTGTCGTCGACGACGCGACCGTCACTCACGACGATTCGACGCGGACAGCGCGCGGCCACCGTCGGATCGTGCGTCACCAGAATGATCGTGGTCCCGTGATTCCTGTTGAGATCGAGAAACAGATTCATGATGCTCTCGGATGTCGCTGTATCGAGGCTCCCGGTCGGCTCATCGGCCAAAATGACGGCCGGTTGCCCTGCCAACGCGCGCGCGATGGCGACGCGCTGGCACTGCCCTCCAGACATCTGGTTCGGGCGGTGGTCGATCCGGTCTTGGAGACCCACCCGCGCCAGAGCGGATCTCGCAATGTCCCGGCGCGCAGGYCGTGACACGCCGCGGTACAGCAGGGGGAGCGCGACATTTTCAAGCGCCGAAAGCCCCGGGAGCAAATTGAACGATTGGAAGACGAAGCCAATCAGCCGATTGCGCAGCCTGGCCTGCTCGTCCGCACCGAGGCGGTCCACCCTGAGGCCGGTAATTTCGATCCGACCCGCGTCCGGTCGATCCAGCARCCCGATCAGGCTCATCAAGGTGCTCTTGCCGGAGCCGGACGCCCCCTTGATCGCGCACAATTCAGATCGGCAGACCACCAGAGAGACGTCCTGAAGAACCGGCAGCGCACCATGCCTGCTCGGATAGGTCTTCGAGACGCCGAAGACGGCAAGTATAGGCCGCTCTATCACGGGGCAGCCTCCGAACCCTCGTCGTTACGGGAGGCCATATCACCGGCGGGCGCGCGTCCGCACAATCTTGCGTTTTCTTAGCTTGACAAGTAGTTCGGCTCGCCCCGCGCGCCTCACAATGCGGCCAACCTTTTGCCGGGGAGGCCTCGCCCTCCCCGGACCTGGCATTACGTCTTGGGCAGCTTCGGCATGTTCTCGACGAAACCATTGAAGCAGGCCAGCCGCTCGTCCTCCTCCTTGGTGAACTTGCAGTCGGCCACCGTCTTCGCCTTCATCGCCTTCGGCTTGGCGGCCGGCGGGATCACGGCGTCATAGCAGTTCAACCGCTCTTTGGTTCCGTCGTCGATCTCCAGGCACGCCTGGAGCTTCACTGCAGCCGATTGCGGCTTGGCCGGCGCGGCGGCCGCGGTCTTCGCACCTTTCGGCTTGACCTGCACCAGCGGGCGATCACCGACCATCGGCGCGTTCTGGGCCAGCGCAGAGGTGCAAAACAGCGCTGCGGCAAGGCTCAATATCGTCTTTTTCATGCCATGTCTCTTTCATCCAAACCGTGGGCGCGCGAGATCGACCCGGTCGAGATGATCCGCCTCCTCTGGCGCCATCTCCGCCCCACAGCCTCCCACCACAGCGGCTTTAATCCGGTCCGACCGGTTTTGCCAAGCGCCAAGCCGCTGATCGCGGGGGACTTCAGGCCAGGACGGCAACGGGCAGCCGCGGCCGGCTGGCCAGGATGGCGAGCAGCGCCAGCATTGCGAAGCCCATCGCGGCATAGCCGGTGGCATCGAGCCAACCGCGCSCGAACAGGCTGCCGCCGAGCGCGGAACCGATCGCCTGGCCGATATAGAGCACGGAGGTGTTGAGCGAGACAGAGGCTGACGCCAGCGGCGGGGCCGCCGCCACGAGGCGGACCTGCTGCATGGAATTGGTGGACGCAAAGCCCAGGCCCCAGATCGCCACGGCAACCGCCATGAGGGAATAGGATCCCGCGCCGAGGGTCCAGACCGCGATTCCAGCAAACAGGAGACAACTGAACAGGAGCGACGTCCGATAGGCTCCCCAGCCGTCGACGATCCGGGTGGCAATGACGACACCGAGGAAGCCGCAGGCCCCGTAGATCGCGAACACCAGCCCGACCTGGTTGGCATCGGCACCGGTCAGCCTGTTCAACAGCGGTCCCATGAAGGTGAAGATGACGAACTGTCCTGACATCTGCAGCGTCGTAATCAGAAGCAGCAGCACGACCATGCGGTTGCGGGCGAGCTCGGTCCAGGTCTTGAGCGCGACGGGCGCGCCCTTCAAGCCCGATGGCAGCCGCCATGTCAGCAGCAGCAGGCTGATCGCGCCGGCCGCCCCCACCGCGAGATAGGCCGCCCGCCAGCCGGAATGGCTGCCGATGAAGGTGATCAGCGGCAGTCCGACGGCGGCCGCCAGCGACCAGCCGAGAAACACATAAGCGATGGTGCTGCCGCGTGTCTCCACCGGGCTGATCAAGGCTGCGGTGCCCGCGGCCTGCGGCGTATACAGCGCRCCGACCGCCARCATCAGCAACCGCAGTGCGAGCAGRCCTGCATAGTCCGGCACRAATGCAGACCCGAGATTGCCCAGGGTCAGCACGAGCAGGGTCGCCGCCAGCAGCTGGCGGCGATCGAAGCGGCTGGTGAGCCACGCCGTCAAAGGCGAACAGATGCAGAGCACCACCGCCCCGAAGGTGATCAGCAGGCCCGCGGTGTGAATGCCGATCCCGAGACCGGCGGCGAGTTCGGGCAACATGCCGGCGGGCGCGAGSACCGAACAGCCGGTGACGATGTTRCCGAGCATCAGTGCCGTCGGGGCGAAGCGGGGGGAAGTYTGATGGGACGTCATCGCACTTCAATAGCAGAAAATTTCATGCACCTGCATGAAATTGTTTCATGGCGGCCATGACATTCTCTTCGATCGCACTCATGGCGCCGGCTGAGCCGCCGCCTGTGGGGACGAGCCTTGCGTCCGGGGAACCGCCGCCCCGGGCGGTTGAGCGACCGCTTTTGACGGCGGACAGGTGTCCGCCAGCCGCTTCAGCGCGCTCTGCAGCCCGTCGCTGGCAACAGGGAACGGCCCGAGCTTGGGACGCGCAGCATTCGCTCCGGCATCGCCGAACTCGACCAGCGGCGCCGCGGCCAACGCCCTGATCTGACCAGCGTTCAGGAAGACGCCCCAGGTTTCGCGGTCGCCGGACCGTCGCGGCGGCCACAGGAAGTTGAGCTTGGCATTGCCGCTCGCCAAGACCAGGCCGGCACCGCCAAGTCCGGTGGGCGCGTTGCGCTCGACATCCAGCTCGAAGCGATCCTGGTCGAAGCAGACCAGCTGCAGCCGCATGGTACGGAACGAGGTCTCGCCGTCCTGGCGCGAAAGAATGGTCTTGTAGACAATGCCCCGGGCAGCGGCCTCGAACATCCAGGAGCTTTCCACACGGTCGCGGCGATCGAGCGCAAACCGCGCGATCTCCTCCCGGGTCAGGATGCGCATGCCCTCGAACGGCACCGATCGCGCCACCGTCAGCAGACCCGGGTCCGCGCCGAGCCGAGCCATGTACCCGAGCACCATCTTGTCGGAGCGCTCCATCGCCCGCTGCATGGCCTGCGCCCTGAGCTCGCGGCTCGGCACCCCGCCGGTGAAGTTCAGGATGACCCGCGGCGAATGCACCGCGAGCGTGACGTCCGGAGCAATCTCGCGCGAGGACGCGCCGAGGATGAGGTAGGGACAGGCCGAGTTGCAGATCGCGCCGCGGGTCCAGACATCGCCGTGCAGCTCGCGCCCGGATTGCTTCAGCCTGGTGCAGGCCTCACCCTCCTGGGGCTCAAAGCCACACTCTTGCAGGGTGGTGCGGCCCACCCGGACGGTGGCCTTCTTCTCACGCAGAATGTTGCCGATTGCGAGCGCCTGCTCGAGATTGCCGCCTGGGGAGTTGAAGTAGATCGGCAGCTTACGGTCGCCGATCTGCTTCATGAACTTACGGAAACGCGCCGCGGCGCTGTTGTCGATCTTGCCTTCGGCTGCGATCCAGCTGTCGCAGCCCGGTCCGCAGGCGTCAGGCGCGCCTTTGACGAGAGCAAAGGAAATCGCCGCGGCCCCATCCCCGCTCGGACGCGCGGGCGCCGCCGGTCGAGACGCCGGCTTGGCCTGCATTGCTGGCTTGGCCTGATCGGCCGGCTTCGCCTGGGACGCAGGTCTGACCTGGACCGCTGACCTGGCCGGCGCTGCGGATCTGCCCGTCGGCGCGACCGCCGCCTGCAGCGATGCGCCCGGCAACATCAGCGCGATCAGCACGGCTGCAACCCGAATGCGGCCCCGCCGGAAGAAAACAGACAGCGGCGCCTCCCCTGCAGACACCATCGCCAACGCGTCCCCATATCCCAAACACTTGAAGTTGTATCATACCAGCCCGCCGCGACAATCTCCGCAGCGGCCCRCCGGGTCGGATCGACCGGTTTTCCCGCCCTGCCCCGGGTTGCAGCCTCCGAATCCCCTGCTATACCGCTTGCTCCCGCTTACCTGCGCTCGTTCGCAGGAGTGAGCTCAAGGAGAGAGACATGCCTGACTCGAAATCCCCCGATTCGAAATCCGACCATTCCAAATCCGGCTTCCAGTACAGCCTCAGCAATCTGAAGCCCGCCGCCCCGGTCGAGAAGATCACGATCGCCTTCCCCGACGGGGCCAAGCGCGAATATCCGCGGGGCACCACCGGCCTCGATATTGCCAAGGGCATCTCGCCCTCGCTCGCCAAGCGCACCGTCGCGATGGCGCTGAACGGCGACCTCGCCGACCTCAACGACCCCATCACCGAGGATGCCAAGCTCGAGCTCGTCGACCGCGACGATCCGCGCGCGTTGGAATTGATCCGGCACGATTGCGCGCATGTGCTCGCCGAGGCCGTGCAGTCGCTGTGGCCGGGAACCCAGGTGACGATCGGCCCTGTCATCGAGAACGGGTTCTATTACGACTTCTTCCGCAACGAGCCGTTCACCCCCGAGGATTTCGCCGCGATCGAGAAAAAGATGCGCGAGATCATCGGCCGCGACAAGCCCTTCACCARGGAGGTGTGGGATCGCGAGAAGASCAAGCAGGTGTTCCGCGACAAGGGCGAGGCGTTCAAGGTCGAGCTGGTCGACGCCATTCCGGGCGACGAGCCGATCAAGATCTACTCCCAGGGCGACTGGTTCGATCTGTGCCGCGGCCCGCACATGACCTCGACGGGGAAGATCGGCAACGCCTTCAAGCTGATGAAGGTGGCGGGCGCGTATTGGCGCGGCGATTCCAACAATCCGATGCTGACCCGCATCTACGGCACCGCCTTCGCCAGGCAGGAGCAGCTCGACGCCTACCTCAAGCAGATCGAGGAGGCGGAGAAGCGCGACCACCGCAAGCTCGGCCGCGAGCTCGATCTGTTCCATTTCCAGGAGGAAGGTCCGGGCGTCGTGTTCTGGCACCCCAAGGGCTGGAGCATCTTCCAGGCGCTGATCGCCTATATGCGGCGGCGCCTCGCCGGCGAGTATGACGAGGTGAATGCGCCGCAGATCCTCGACAAGTCGCTGTGGGAGACCTCCGGTCACTGGAACTGGTACCGCGAGAACATGTTCGCGGCGCAGTCCGCCGGCGACGAGGCCGAGGACAAGCGCTGGTTTGCGCTGAAGCCGATGAACTGCCCGGGTCACGTGCAGATCTTCAAGCATGGGCTGAAGAGCTATCGCGATCTGCCGCTGCGGCTCGCCGAATTCGGCGTCGTGCACCGCTACGAGGCCTCCGGCGCGATGCACGGCTTGATGCGCGTGCGCGGCTTCACCCAGGACGACGCGCACATCTTCTGCACCGAGGATCAACTCGCCGAGGAATGCCTGAAGATCAACGATCTCATTCTCTCGACCTATTCCGATTTCGGCTTCGAGGGCGAGTTGACGGTGAAGCTGTCGACCCGGCCGGAGAAGCGCGTCGGCACCGACGAGATGTGGGATCATGCCGAGCGCGTGATGGCCACCGTGCTGAACGAGATCAAGGCGCAGCGCAACAACATCCGCACCGAGATCAACCCGGGCGAAGGCGCGTTCTACGGGCCGAAGTTCGAATATGTGCTGCGCGACGCCATCGGCCGCGACTGGCAGTGCGGCACCACGCAGGTCGACTTCAACCTGCCCGAACGGTTCGGCGCCTTCTACATCGACGCCGACGGCGCCAAGAAGGCGCCGGTCATGGTGCATCGCGCGATCTGCGGTTCGATGGAGCGCTTCATCGGCATCCTGATCGAGCACTATGCCGGCAGCTTCCCGCTGTGGCTGGCGCCGACCCAGGTCGTTGTCACCACCATCACCTCGGAAGGCGACGAATACGCCAAGCAGGTGCTGGCGGCGTTGCGCCGGGCGGGGCTGCGGGCGGARATCGATCTGCGCAACGAGAAGATCAACTACAAGGTCCGCGAGCACTCGCTGCAGAAGATCCCGGCTCTGCTCGTCGTCGGCAAGAAGGAGGCCGAGACRCATTCGGTCTCCGTCCGCCGGCTCGGCCGCGACGGCCAGACCGTGATGCCGACGGCGGACGCGATCGCCGCCTTGGTCGACGAGGCGACGCCGCCGGACGTCCAGCGCCGCCAGCGCGAGGCGGCGTGAGGCCTGAATGGCCGCACGAGGCGTAGCCCGCATGAGCGCCCGCCGAAGCCCAACGGGCTTCGGCGCAAGCGACATGCGGGTTCTCTGCCAGGGCCCGTGAGACCCGGGCGGCCGGGCGACGCCTGCTACGCCGAAAGGCTGGCCGCAGCATCCGCCCCACGCCCTTCCCTGCCCGCCGCCTGCAGCGCGATCTCGGCGCATTCTGCCATGTAGATAAACATCGTTGCCATCATGTGCGCGAGCGCCTCGCGTCCGCGCGGCAGGATGGTGATGGCGTCCATCGCGGCGCCGCCACGTCTGAGAAGTCCATTGGCCTCGGCTTCGCGCAGCAGCGTCAGCACGTGCTTGCGCGACACCGAAAACTGCTTCGCGAGAGCGTTGATGGACAACGGCACGGCGTCCACAGGCGGAAACGGCCGGTCCGCGGCGCCGGCCAACGCCAGGCTGAACAGAATGACCATGCCGGCCGTGCGCTCGGCAAACGGCTCCAGCTCTGGCGCGCCGTCGAGCAAGCGAAGCCCGGCGATGAAGCGTTGGCCGAGCTCGCGCACGAAGGTCCTGACGAAGCTGGAATCGCGCAAGGCCGCCCGATAGGCGACAGCAGCCGGGATGACGGCGCTCATGGCGTCGAACTGCCCGCCCYAGCGCTCACGATGCAGCGCCATCAGCCKCTCGGTCGGCACCAGCGGCCGCCGCCGTCGATCCTGACGCGGGGCCGCCGCCACGAGACCGACGGCACGCATCAGCGCCAGCATCGCCTCGCAGCGGCCGGGGCTGCATAGATCGAGCCGCACGCACATGTCCTTCATGGCGCCGACGGTCAGTCCGCGCTCGCCCTCACGCGGCCCGGCATAGTGCAGGTACAGCACGATATGGGGAAACAGCGCCCGCGCCCGGTCGCTCAACAGCGCATTGAGGATACGATCGCCGCGGTACAGGTTGACAGCCGCGGCGGCCGAGGCCCGCATCGCATCGGGAAAGCCAGGCTGGCTGCAAAGACGGAGCACGGCGTCAGGTGACAGTGTCAGCGGGGTCATTCCTACGGCAAATCCGGGCGCTTGCCGGCCAGGGCCGGACGGTGTCGTCATCGTTTTACCGATCAGCCCGATGGTCCACAATCGCGGCGGGGTTGGCTSGCGCGGACGGCTGACCGCCSACCGGCAGTGCCGGCGCAAAGCCGAGAACCGATCAAAACGCCGTGCCGCGGTCTCGTTGCCGGCCCTGGCCCATGCTATCTCTGCCCCGAAACGCAACAGAGACCCACCGACGTGCCCGACGCGATTGAACTCCTCAAGACCCGCCGCTCCGTGAAGCCACGCGAGATGAGCGGTCCCGGCCCCTCGCCCGCCGAGCTCGACACCATCCTGACCATCGGCGCCCGCGTGCCGGACCATGGCAAGCTCGCGCCCTGGCGCTTCATCGTGTTCGAGGGCGACGGCCGCCGCCGCGCCGGCGAGGTGATCGCATCGGTGTTCGCCAAGACGCACCCGCAGGCGACCGCCGCCGAGCTCGAGGTCGAGAAGAACCGCTTCATGGAGGCGCCGCTGGTGATCGGCCTCGTCAGCTTCACCAAGCCGCATCCGAAGGTGCCGGCCTATGAGCAGGAGCTCTCGGCTGGCGCCAGCGCGATGAACATCCTGACCGCSGCGACCGCGCTCGGCTATGGCGGCTGCTGGCTGTCCGGCTGGTTCATGTTCGACCGCGACGTGCTCGACGGCTTCGGCTTGAAGCCGGAGGAGAAGCTCGCCGGCCTCATTCATATCGGCAAGCCGACCAAGCCGAGCGAGGACCGCCCGCGCCCGGCGCTCGCGGACATCGTGACGCGGTTCTGACGGCGACAAGCTCCGCTGTCGTCCTCCCCCGCGAACACAGGGACCCATGACCACCGGCGGCCTCGGCGACAGACGCTCGTTCGGCACCGCCGGTCGCCACTTGACCCTGTGGTTACGGATCCCGGATCGGCGCGCGCCTGCAGCGCATTTGTCGGAGACGACAGGGAACGTGTGGCCGACAGCGTTGATCTATCAKCCTCCCATCACGCCGCCTTCGATGATCGTGCGCCGAACCGCGCCAACAGGCCTGCAATCTCCGCGGCAGGCCTGGCAGCGCTGAACAGATAGCCCTGCACCTGATTGCAGCCTTCGGCGCGCAGCCAGTCGAGCTGCTCTGATGTCTCGACGCCTTCGGCCGTGGTGATGATGTTCAGGCTGCGGCCCAGGCCGGAAATGGCGCGGACGATCGCCAGGCAGTCGGAGCGTTGCGCTAGGTCCTTCACGAAGGAACGGTCGATCTTGATCTTGTCGAACGGGAAGCTTCTGAGATAGCTGAGGCTGGAATAGCCGGTGCCGAAATCGTCCATCGATATGCGGACGCCGAGCTGACGCAGCTGATGCAAGGTCGCCAGATTGGCATCGGTCTCGGCGAGCAGGATCGACTCCGTGATTTCCAGCTCGAGCCGCTCCGGGGCGAGGCTGGATTGCGCCAGCGCCTGCATCACGACCTGCACCAGGTTGCGGCTGCGGAACTGCACCGCCGACAGGTTCACCGCGACCTTGATGCCATCGGGCCATGTCGCCGCCTCGTGGCAGGCCTCGCGCAACACCCAYTCGCCGAGCGGSACGATCAGCCCGATGTCCTCGGCAACAGGAATGAACTCCGCCGGCGAGATCATGCCCTTGTCCGGATGGCGCCAGCGCAGCAGGCATTCGAATCCGCTGATGATRTTGCTGGCGACATCGATGAGCGGCTGGTAGTGCAGCTCGAACTCGGCTTGCGCAAAGGCGCGGCGCAGATCGTGCTCCATGTCGCGYCGCTTCTGCGCCTGCAGATCCATCTCCCGCTCGAAAAAGCGGTGCACGCGGCCGCCGTGCTGTTTGGCGCGGTACARCGCCATGTCGGCATTCTTCATCAGCTCTTCGCAGCTCGTGCCGTCGAGCGGAGACAATGCGATGCCGATCGAGGCCCCGATGACGAGCTCGTTGCCGTCGATGTCATAGGGCGCGCTGAGCACCGAGATCAGGCGGGCCGCGAACTCGCCGGACTCATCAGCGCCGTCCTGGCTGACGATCGCGGCGAACTCGTCGCCGCCGAGCCGCGCCGCCAGMTTGCCGCCGTGCATCTGCTGCTTGAGGCGGCCGGCGACCGCCTGCAGCAGACGATCGCCCATCGGATGGCCGAACGAGTCGTTGACGGTCTTGAACAGGTCGAGGTCGATGCACAWTACGGCGAGTGGCCTCGCCCCTGACGCGGCTTCATCGAGCTCCTGCGCCAGGCGCTGCTGGAAAAACTCCCGGTTCGGCAGGCCGGTGAGACCGTCATGATGCGCCATATAGGCAATCCGCGCCTCGGCGCGACGGCGCTCGGTAATGTCGACGATGGCCATCAGCACGCCGTCGCGGCCGTCGTAATTGATCTCGCGTCCGTAGGTCAGAACCTCGATCTCGCTTCCATCGGCTTTGCAGTGGCGGCAGTCGCGGTGAAACAGATCGCCATCGGCCAGCCGCGTCAATRCATCGTCGACCGYGCCCCACTCGCCCGGCGGCCACAGATCCCACACGTTCATGCACAGGAGATCCGCGCGGCTGTAACCATAATGCCGGAGCATCGCATCGTTGACGTTGAGGATCTGCGCAGTCTTCCCGTCGAGGATGCACATCGGCATCGGATTGGCGTCGAACAGCAGCCGGAACGAGGCCTCACGCCGTTTGAGC
>BFBZ01002365.1_pt1 | contig 10278 bp, 5 predicted proteins | sample 1888401 | NCBI WGS metagenome assembly BFBZ01 (sample SAMD00112614, study PRJDB3348) | symbiont metagenome | host: Chara braunii | reverse complement strand
CGCGCCTTCTCTTCCGGCGCCTTGTCGATCTGGTCATAGGCCGTGAACGTCGCGCCACCGGACTCGGCCAGAACCTTGGTGATCGCCGCGGTCAGCGAGGTCTTGCCATGGTCGACGTGACCAATCGTGCCGATGTTGCAGTGCGGCTTGTTGCGTGCGAACTTTTCCTTGGCCATGACGGCCTCCTTCAATCTTCGCTCCGACGTCAGGTCTTCAGACCCAAGTCGATAGGTGCGACCAACGCTTACGCGTATTTGGCCTGGACATCGGCGGCGACGTTGGACGGCGCCTGTTCATAGTGGCTGAACTGCATGGTGTAGCTGGCACGGCCCTGGCTGAACGAACGCAGCTGGTTGACGTAGCCGAACATGTTCATCAGCGGCACCTTGGCGTGAACGACATTGGCGTTGCCGCGCATGTCCTGGCCCTGGATCTGGCCACGCCGGGAGTTCAGATCGCCGATGACCGAGCCGGTATATTCTTCCGGCGTCACGACTTCGACGCTCATGATCGGCTCGAGCAGGACCGAGCCGCACTTCTGCAGGGCTTCACGCATGGCGGCGCGCGAGGCGATTTCGAAGGCCAGCGCCGACGAGTCGACTTCGTGGTAGGCGCCGTCGATCAGCGTCACCTTGATGTCGACCACCGGGAAGCCGGCGATGATGCCCGCGCCCATGACCGAGTTGAGGCCCTTTTCGACGCCCGGCAGATATTCCTTCGGAACCGAACCGCCGATGACCTTGGACTCGAACTCGAAACCCTTGCCCGGCTCGTTCGGCTCGACCACGAACTTCACCCGGGCGAACTGACCGGTACCACCGGTCTGCTTCTTGTGGGTGTAGTCGATCTCGGCCTTCTTGGTGATCTTCTCGCGGAAGGCCACCTGCGGCGCGCCGACGCTGACATCGACCTTGTGGGTGCGACGCAGGATGTCGACCTTGATGTCGAGATGCAGTTCGCCCATGCCCTTAATACGGGTCTGGCCGGACTCGGCATCGGTCGACACGCGGAAGGACGGGTCCTCGCTGGCAAGCTTGATCAGCGCCAGCGCCATCTTTTCCTGGTCGGCCTTGGTCTTCGGCTCGATCGCCATCTCGATGACCGGCTCAGGGAATTCCATGCGCTCCAGGATCACCGGCTTGTTGGGATCGCAGAGCGTGTCACCCGTGCGGGTATCCTTCAGGCCGACCAGCGCGACGATGTCGCCGGCATAGGCCTCGGCGATTTCCTCGCGGTTGTTGGCGTGCATGAGAACCATGCGGCCGACGCGCTCGGTCTTCTCGCGGCTGGAATTGAGCAGGCTGGTGCCCTTCTCCAGCTTGCCGGAATAGATGCGGCAGAAGGTCAGGACGCCGTACTGGTCGTCCATGATCTTGAAGCCGAGCAGCGACAGCGGCTCCGCATCCGACGACTTGCGCTCGATCTCGGCGTCATTGCGCGGATCGATGCCCTTGATCGCAGGCACGTCGACCGGCGACGGCAGATAATCGACAACCGCGTCGAGCAGCGTCTGGACGCCCTTGTTCTTGAACGCCGAGCCGGCGAGCACCGGGAAGAACGCGCCGTTCAGCACGGCCTTGCGGATCAGGCGCTTCAGGGTCGCCTCATCCGGCTCGGTGCCGTCGAGATAGGCCGACATCGCGTCGTCGTCGAGTTCGACCGCGGCTTCGACCAGCTCGTTGCGATACTTGGCGGCCTTCTCCTTGAGATCGTCGGGGATCTCGAGGTCCGAGTTGAACTCGGCGCCGAGCGCCTCGCCCGACCAGACCACGGCCTTCATGCGGACGAGATCGACGACGCCCTTGAAGTTGGACTCGGCGCCGATCGGCAGCTGAATCGGAACCGGCTTGGCGCCGAGACGCTTCTTGATGTCGTCCAGGCACATGTAGAAGTCTGCGCCGGTCTTATCCATCTTGTTGGCGAAGACGATGCGCGGAACCTTGTACTTGTCGCCCTGGCGCCAGACGGTCTCGGTCTGCGGCTCGACGCCCTGGTTGGAGTCGAGCACGCAAACGGCGCCGTCGAGCACGCGCAGCGAACGCTCGACTTCGATGGTGAAGTCGACGTGGCCGGGGGTGTCGATGATGTTCAGGCGCTTGCCCGCCCAATGGGCGGTCGTCGCGGCCGACGTGATCGTGATGCCGCGCTCCTGCTCCTGCTCCATGAAGTCCATGGTCGCGGCGCCGTCATGGACTTCGCCGATACGGTGGGACTTGCCGGTATAATAGAGGATCCGCTCGGTCGTCGTCGTCTTGCCCGCATCGATGTGGGCCATGATGCCGAAATTGCGGTAGTCCTCGATCGCGTGGGTGCGCGGCATGATCGTGATCCTTCAGGTCCGTCGGGGGCCTGGGTTTCGTTACCAGCGGTAGTGCGAGAACGCGCGGTTGGCTTCCGCCATCTTGTGCGTGTCTTCGCGCTTCTTCACGGCGTTACCGCGGTTGTTGGAAGCATCGAGAAGCTCGGCCGAGAGCTTGTCGACCATGGTCTTGTCGTTGCGCGACCGGGCGGCCTGGATCAGCCAGCGGATCGCGAGCGCCTGGCGGCGATCGGGGCGAACCTCGACCGGCACCTGGTAGGTGGCGCCACCGACGCGCCGCGACCGAACCTCGATCGCCGGCATGACGTTCTCGAGCGCCGACTGGAACACCGTCAGCGGCTCCTGCTTCGTCTTGGCTTCGATGATATCGAAAGCGCCATAGACGATCTGTTCAGCAGCGGATTTCTTGCCTTCGTACATGACCGAGTTCATGAACTTGGTCAGCACGACGTTCCCGTACTTGGCGTCCGGGATGATTTCCCGCTTCTCTGCCCGGTGACGACGCGACATCGTTCTCTCCGTAAACCTCTAGAGCCACCAGCCACCCCGGCCCGACGCAAAACGCGTCTCGGCCAGGGCTGCCAGTGGAAACCTCACTTCGGACGCTTGGCGCCGTACTTCGAACGGCGCTGCTTGCGGTTCTTCACGCCCTGCGTATCGAGCACACCGCGCAGGATGTGGTAGCGAACGCCGGGAAGATCCTTGACGCGACCGCCACGGATCATGACGACCGAGTGCTCCTGAAGGTTGTGGCCTTCACCCGGGATATAACCAATGACCTCGAAGCCGTTGGTAAGACGCACCTTGGCGACCTTGCGGAGCGCCGAGTTCGGCTTCTTCGGGGTCGTCGTATAGACGCGTGTGCAGACACCACGCTTCTGCGGGCAGCCCTCCATGTGGCGGGACTTTTCGCGGTAGGTGCGCGGCTGACGCGGCTTGCGGATCAGCTGGTTGACGGTCGGCATCGGCGGCCTTGTCCTTAAACCCTAAGAGGTCCGGCTGCCCGGTCCTCACCAAAGCGTGGAACGTCCGTCTCATTAGCGAAACGAACAACCGGACGCTCAGCCTGCCTGTGAAGGCAAACGGCGCCCGGCGAAAACAGAGGATCACCCCGCGATGAAGCGAAGCGATCATGCAATCGGATCTGACTGACGTCAGGCGGCGTAGTCTCGGTTTGCTTCGGTCAGGGGGCGGTGGACCGCCACGGGACCGGGTGTGCAACCGACGTACGCCGGAAGAGTGAAGCGGGCATTACACGCTGACTCGCGCCCCGTCAAGCGTTTGGGCCTGTTAACCCGGCCAACGACGCGATGTTTCGTTTACCGACCGCCTGGCGAAAGGAATGATGCGCCCTCGCCCGATCATGCGCATGCCGCATCCCCGCCGGCACCGGCCGACCTCGGGTTGTGGCCCGCGATCGAATCGCCGAGATACGTAGATCCACGGCCTATGCGCACTTGGCTTCTCGCGCATATTGCCCTATCGGAAGGTCGCGGCATGGCTTTTTCAAGGCCAAGCCGGGGGACTGATGGGGGGGATTCGGTCAACGCGTCGGCCGAAGTGGGCCACGAGGCGATCAGATCTGGGCTTTCGGCATTCATGAGTGCCGGGGCCCTTTTTGGAGAGGAATGACCTATCATGACTTTTAAAGGCATAGTCTTTGCTGCCATGGCGGCGATTGCGGTTGCGGGCTCCGTCGGTGCGTCGGCGCCGGCCATGGCGCAGACCGACCGGGACGGCCAGCAGCGCTGGATCAATATCGTCAACCGCTCCGGCGTCGAGATTCGCGAATTCTACATGACCGATGTCGACACCCGCGGCTGGGGCGACGACCGCCTCGGCCAGGAGACGATCGACGACGGCGATTCCATGCGGATCGTGCCGACGCGGCGCCAGCGCGACCGCGGCTACTGCCAGTACGACATGCTTGTCGTGTTCTCCAACAATGCGCGCGTCGAGCGGCGCGGCGTGAACCTGTGCGCGACGACCAATCTCGTCTGCAACTCGACCCGGCAGTGCCGGGCCCAGTAAGGCGCGCCGTCAACCGAACCTCATCAGAGCGATCGAAGGGCCACCAGCGTGTGGCCCTTTTTGTTGGCCCATGCCCCGCGTGCGCGCCCCGGAGCGATGAAGCGGTGGCCACAGCCGTCTCGAGCAGCGCCAGGCCAATCTCTGCCGCGCCACCACCGTGGTCTGCGTCAAGCCGCGCTCCCACCGGCCACCATAGGTCCCGCCCGGCAAGAACCGACAAAAAAAGGGCCGCCCCTCGGGGCGGCCCTTTTTCTGATGGGCAGGCAGGGGGTGGATGCCCCCTGCCCCGATATCAGACCTGCGGGGCTTCGATCGCGGCGAGCTCCACCGGAGCGGTCCCGGCCTGGACCCCGGCCGTCTTCTGCTTCTCGTCGAGGATCAGGTCGTCGCGCTTGGTGGCGATCTCGCGGATCCGGCTCATGGTCGCGCCGGTGCCCGCCGGGATCAGGCGGCCGACGATGACGTTCTCCTTGAGGCCTTCCAGCGTATCGGACTTGCCGTTGACGGCAGCTTCCGTGAGCACGCGGGTGGTCTCCTGGAACGAGGCGGCCGAGATGAACGACCGGGTCTGCAGCGAGGCCTTGGTGATGCCGAGCAGAACCGGCAAGCCGGAGGCCGGCTTCTTGTTCTTGTCGTCCTTGATGGCCTCGTTGGCTTCCTCGAGCTCGGTCTGGTCGACCTGGTCGCCCTGGATCAGATCGGTGTCGCCGGGATCGGTGACCTCGACCTTCTGCAGCATCTGGCGAACGATCACCTCGATATGCTTGTCGTTGATGACGACGCCCTGCAACCGGTAGACTTCCTGGATTTCGTTGACGAGGTAAGCCGCGAGCTCCTCCACGCCCTTGACCGCCAGGATGTCGTGCGGCGCCGGATTGCCGTCGACGATGAAGTCGCCCTTCTGCACCTCGTCGCCGTCCTGCAAGTGGATGTGCTTGCCCTTCGGGATGAGATACTCGGCCGCATCGAGCTCGGCCTCGAAAGGCTCGATCGTCAGGCGACGCTTCTGCTTGTAGTCCTTGCCGAAGCGCACGACGCCCGAGACTTCCGCGATGATCGCGGCGTCCTTCGGCCGGCGGGCCTCGAACAGTTCGGCGACACGCGGCAGACCACCGGTGATGTCGCGGGTCTTGGCGCTTTCCAAGGGGATACGGGCAATGACGTCGCCGCCATAGACCTGTGCCCCGGCATCGGCCGAGATGACCGCTTCCACCGCCAGCGCGTAGCGCGCGTCGGTGCCGCGCGGCAGCTTCTGGATCTTGCCGTTCGAGTCCTTGATCACCAGCGCCGGCTTCAGGTCGGCCGAACGCGTCGAGGTCCGCCAATCGATGACGATACGCTTGGTGAAGCCCGTCGATTCGTCGGTGGTCTCGGCGATCGACTGGCCGTCGACCAGATCCTCGAAGCCGAGGATGCCGTCGATCTCGGTGATGATCGGCCGGGTATAGGGGTCCCACTCGGCGATGCGCTGGCCGCGCTTCACCTTCGAGCCCTCGTCGACCCTGAGCTTGGCGCCGTACTGGATACGATGCGTCGCGCGCTCGGAGCCATCGGCATCGACGATGATCACCGCCATGTTGCGGCCCATCACGATGAGTTCGCCATCCGAGTTCTTCACCACGCTCCGGTTACGGATCCGGATGGTACCCTCGAAGGTCGCCTCGATGAACGAGGTGTCGACCACCTGCGCCGCACCGCCGATGTGGAACGTGCGCATGGTGAGCTGCGTGCCCGGCTCGCCGATCGACTGCGCGGCGATGACGCCGACAGCCTCGCCGATATTGACCGGGGTGCCACGGGCGAGATCGCGGCCGTAGCACTGGCCGCAGACGCCGACCTTGGTCTCGCAGGTGAGCACCGAACGGATCTTCACCTCCTGGATGCCGGCGGCGGTGATCGCCTCGACGTCTTTCTCCAGGATCATCCGGCCGGCTTCCACCAGCACCGCGCCCGAGGACGGGTCGGTGACGGTGACCGCGGCCGAACGGCCGAGGATGCGGTGGCCGAGGGTGGCGACCACCTGGCCGGCATCGACGATCGCCCGCATGCCGATGCCCTTGTCGGTATGGCAGTCGACCTCGGTGATGATGCAGTCCTGCGCCACATCGACCAGACGACGGGTCAGGTAACCCGAGTTGGCCGTCTTCAAGGCGGTGTCGGCCAGACCCTTGCGGGCGCCGTGGGTGGAGTTGAAGTACTCCATCACGGACAGGCCTTCCTTGAAGTTCGAGATGATCGGGGTCTCGATGATCTCGCCCGAAGGCTTGGCCATCAGACCGCGCATCGCCGCGAGCTGGCGCATCTGGGTCGGCGAGCCACGGGCACCCGAGTGGCTCATCATGTAGATCGAGTTGATCGGCTTGTCCTGGCCGTTGGCATCCTTCTGGACCGCCGAGATGCGGCCCATCATTTCCTGCGCCAGACGATCCGAGCACTTGGCCCAGGCGTCCACGACCTTGTTGTACTTCTCGCCGAAGGTGATCAGGCCGTCGAGATACTGCTGCTCGTAGTCCTTGGTGAGCGAGCGGGTCTCCTCGACGATCGGCCACTTGTTGTCGGGCACGACCATGTCGTCCTTGCCGAACGAAATGCCGGCCTTGTAGGCATGGTAGAAGCCCAGCGCCATGATCCGGTCGCAGAAGATGACCGATTCCTTCTGCCCGCAATGGCGGTAGACGGTGTCGATCATCGCCGAGATCTCCTTCTTCGTCATCAGCTTGTTGGCTGCGTCGAAGGGAACCTTGGTGGAGCGCGGCAGGAGCTGGCCGAGCAGAACGCGGCCGGGCGTCGTGTCATACATGCGCCGGACTTCGTTGCCGTCGGCGTCGAGGCCTTCCCAGCGATACCGGATCTTGGTGTGCAGGGTGACGACCTTCTGGGTCAGCGCATGCTCGAGCTCGCCGATATTGGCGAAGGCCTTGCCCTGGCCGGGCATGCCGTCCGACATCAGCGAGACGTAATAGAGGCCGAGCACGATATCCTGCGACGGCACGATGATCGGCGCGCCGTTGGCGGGGTGCAGGATGTTGTTGGTCGACATCATCAGGACGCGCGCTTCCAGCTGCGCTTCCAGCGACAGCGGAACGTGCACGGCCATCTGGTCGCCGTCGAAGTCGGCGTTGAAGGCCGAGCAGACCAGCGGATGCAGCTGGATCGCCTTGCCCTCGATCAGCACCGGCTCGAAGGCCTGGATGCCCAGGCGGTGCAGCGTCGGCGCGCGGTTCAAGAGAACCGGATGTTCGCGGATGACCTCGTCGAGGATATCCCAGACCTCCGGACGCTCCTTCTCGACCAGCTTCTTCGCCTGCTTGACGGTGGCCGACAGGCCCTTGGCGTCGAGCCGCGCATAGATGAACGGCTTGAACAGCTCGAGCGCCATCTTCTTCGGCAGGCCGCACTGGTGCAGCTTCATTTCCGGGCCGACGACGATGACCGAGCGGCCGGAATAGTCGACGCGCTTGCCGAGCAGGTTCTGGCGGAACCGGCCCTGCTTGCCCTTCAGCATGTCGGCGAGCGACTTCAGCGGACGCTTGTTGGCRCCGGTGATGACGCGGCCGCGGCGGCCGTTGTCGAACAGCGCATCGACCGCTTCCTGAAGCATGCGCTTCTCGTTGCGGATGATGATGTCGGGTGCGCGCAGCTCGATCAGCCGCTTCAGGCGGTTATTGCGGTTGATGACGCGGCGGTAGAGATCGTTCAGATCCGAGGTGGCGAAGCGGCCGCCGTCCAGCGGCACCAGCGGACGCAGGTCCGGCGGGATCACCGGCACGACCGTCAGGATCATCCATTCGGGCTTGTTGCCCGACTGGATGAAGGCCTCGATGATCTTCAGGCGCTTGGCGAGCTTCTTCGGCTTCAGCTCGGTGGTCGCCTCCGAGATCTCCTTGCGGGTATCGGCGGCGAGCTTCTCCAGGTCCAGGCCGCGCAGCAGCTCACGGATCGCCTCGGCGCCGATCATGGCGGTGAAGCTGTCGTCGCCGTACTCGTCCTGGGCGCGGATATACTCCTCCTCGGACAGGAGCTGACGCTCCTTGAGGGCGGTCAGGCCCGGCTCGAGGACGACGTAATATTCGAAATAGAGGATCCGCTCGAGATCCTTGAGCGGCATGTCGAGCAGCAGGCCGATGCGGCTCGGCAGCGACTTCAGGAACCAGATATGGGCGACCGGGGCGGCCAGCTCGATATGGCCCATGCGCTCGCGGCGCACGCGCGAGAGGGTGACCTCGACGCCGCACTTCTCGCAGATGATGCCCTTGTACTTCATCCGCTTGTACTTGCCGCACAAGCACTCGTAGTCCTTGATCGGCCCGAAGATACGGGCGCAGAACAGGCCATCGCGCTCGGGCTTGAACGTGCGGTAGTTGATCGTCTCCGGCTTCTTGATCTCACCGAACGACCACGACAGGATCTTTTCCGGGCTCGCGATCGAGATCTTGATCTGATCGAAAGTCGCCGGCTGCGTCGTCGGATTGAAGAGATTCGCGACCTCTTGGTTCATCGCCGTCTCCAAAGCCCCGGTTTACCGGGAGAAAATCCGGGCCGGGGCGAAACGCTCCCGGCCGATGTGAACATCTTGTCCGGGATCGGGCGAACCCGATCCCGTAATAAGCGTCGAACGATTACTCGGCTGCCTGCCGGCCGACGTCGTCGGGGCCGCGCACCTGCTTGGTGGACGCGAGCTCGACATTGAGGCCGAGCGACCGCATTTCCTTGACCAGCACGTTGAAGCTCTCGGGGATGCCGGCCTCGAACGTGTCGTCGCCACGGACGATCGCCTCGTAGACCTTGGTGCGGCCGGCGACATCGTCCGACTTCACCGTCAGCATCTCCTGCAGCGTATAGGCCGCGCCATAGGCCTCGAGCGCCCAGACTTCCATTTCGCCGAAGCGCTGGCCGCCGAACTGCGCCTTGCCGCCCAGCGGCTGCTGGGTGACGAGCGAATAGGGACCGATGGAACGGGCGTGGATCTTGTCGTCCACGAGGTGGTGCAGCTTCAACATGTAGATATAGCCGACCGTCACCTGACGATCGAAGCCCTCGCCGGTCTTGCCGTCGAACAGCTTCACCTGACCGGAATGGTTCAGGCCGGCGGTATCCAGCATATGCTCGATATCGGCTTCCTTGGCGCCGTCGAAGACCGGCGTGGCGAAATGAATGCCGCGACGCGTATTGCGCGCGAGTTCCACCAGGTTCGGTTCGTCCAGCGCGCCGATCTGGGCGTCGTCGCCATAGATCTTGTCGAAGGTTTCCTTCAACGGCTTGACGTCCTTCGACTTCATATAGGCGTCGTAGGCCTGTCCAACCATCTTGCCGAGACCGGCGGCGGCCCATCCGAGATGGGTCTCCAGGATCTGTCCGACGTTCATGCGGCTCGGCACGCCGAGCGGGTTCAGCACGATGTCGACGGCGGTGCCGTCCTCGAGGAACGGCATGTCCTCCAGCGGCACGATCCGCGACACGACACCCTTGTTGCCGTGCCGGCCGGCCATCTTGTCGCCCGGCTGGATCTTGCGCTTCACCGCCACGAAGACCTTGACCATCTTCATGACGCCCGGCGGCAATTCGTCGCCGCGCTGGAGCTTTTCCACCTTGTCGAGGAAGCGCTGCTCGAGGCGGCGCTTCGATTCGTCATACTGCTTCCGCATGGCCTCGATATCGGCCATCAGCGCGTCGTCGGCGACACCGAAGGCCCACCACTGACCACGGGGGAATTCCGTGATGAGGTCGCGGGTCAGCAGCGTGTCCTTCTTGAAGCCCTTCGGCCCGGCAATGCCGGTCTTGTTCTCCAGGACTTCGGCGAGACGGCCATAGACGTTGCGGTCGAGGATCGCCTGCTCGTCGTCGCGGTCCTTGGCGAGGCGTTCGATCTCCTCGCGCTCGATCGCCTGGGCGCGCTCGTCCTTGTCGACGCCATGGCGGTTGAACAC
>BFBZ01002397.1_pt1 | contig 10284 bp, 8 predicted proteins | sample 1888401 | NCBI WGS metagenome assembly BFBZ01 (sample SAMD00112614, study PRJDB3348) | symbiont metagenome | host: Chara braunii | reverse complement strand
CTTGCGATCTCCTCGGGCGGCATCGAGACGCGGATGGTGTAATAGCTCTGGCCGGTGCGCTGGTCGGTGGTGACGTCGGGCGAGACGCGGCTGACGACGCCGTTCAGCTCCGGCGTGGTGCGCTGGTTGAAGGCGGACAGCCGCAGCAACGTCTTCTGGCCGACCTGCAGCTTGTCGATGTCCTGCGGATTGACCTTGGCCTCGACCTGGAGATCGTCGCTCTGCGGCACGATCAGCATGATGGTGTCGCCGGCGGTGATGACGCCGCCGACGGTATGGACGCTCGACTGCAGCACCATGCCGTCCTGCGGCGCGCGGATGTCGACGCGGCGAAGCTGGTCCTCGGCGGTGACCTTGCGCTCGACGAACTCGCCGATCTTGTCGGTGGTCTCGCGCAGATCCTTGGACACCTCGCTGACCATGTCCTTGTCGACCTGGATGATCTGCAGCTCGGTCTCGCTGATCTTGCCCTTGGCCTGGGCACGCGCGGCGATGAATTGCGCGCGCTCGCCGTTGAGGCGGGCAGCGTCGCGCTCCAAGGTGGTCAGGCGCGACAGCTGCACCAGATGCTGCTCATAAAGCTGGCGCACGCCGTCGAGCTCCTTCTGGACCAGCGCGATCTCCTGGCCCTTGGCGCTGACCTGCGCCGAGAGTCCCTCGATCTCCTCGTTCAGCTGGGTGACGCGCTCGCGCAGCTGCGCCTTCTGACCAATACGGCCGTTGACGCGGACCTCGAACAGCTTGGTCTCGCTCGCCGTCAGGCTCTTAACCTCGGGATCGCTCATGCGCTGCAGCAGCTGCGGCGGAAACAGGATCTTGGCCCAGCCGCGCTGCTCGGCCTCCAGCCGGGCGGCGCGCGCCTGCAGCGCATCGAGGTTCTTGGTGACGATGGCGAGACTTGCCTTGGTCACGGTGTCGTCGAGCCGCACCACGATGTCGCCGGACTTGACGACGTCGCCGTCGCGCGCCCGAAGCTCGCCGACCACGCCGCCGGTCGGATGCTGCACCTTCTTGACGTTGGATTCGACCACGATCTGGCCGGGCGCGATCAACGCGCCGGAAATCTGCTGCGTCGCGGCCCAGCCGCCAAGCCCGCCGGCGACCGCAACGACGACGCCCATGCCGACCAGCAGGTGGCGGCGGATCGACTCGCGCACGCTCTCCGTCTTGCGGCCGCCAGGAAGTGGACCGGCAACGACCTGACTGCTCATGGCTTCGCCACTCCGGCTTCCGAGACGATCTTGATCGGCGACGGCGCACGCGGCTGCAGCACCTGCGCCAGCACCGTCTCCTTCGGACCGAACGCCTGGGCGCGGCCGTCCTTCATGACCAGCACCTGGTCGACCGCCTCGATGCCGATCGGCCGGTGCGCGACGACGACCACGATCGCGCCGCGCGCCCGCGCTGAGCGCACCGCGCGTGACAGCGCCTCGTCGCCTTCGGTATCGAGATTGGAGTTGGGCTCGTCGAGCACGATCAGGAACGGATTGCCATAGAGCGCGCGCGCCAGCGCCACGCGCTGCGCCTGGCCTGCCGACAGCGCGGCACCCTGCTCGCCGATCTCTGTGTCATAGCCGTCGCGCATCTTGATGATCATGTCGTGCACGCCGGCTTCCTTGGCGGCGGCGATGATGCCGTCGGCGGAGGCCTGCGGATCGAAACGGCAGATGTTCTGCGCGACGGAGCCTGCGAACAATTCGACATCCTGCGGCAGATAGCCGATGTGACGGCCGAGCTCGTCCGTCGACCATTGGTCGAGCGCCGCACCATCGAGCCGGACATGGCCGCGCACCGGACGCCAGACACCGACCAGCGCCCGCACCAGCGACGACTTGCCCGACGCGCTCGGACCGATGATGCCGAGGCCATTGCCGGCCGACAACGCGAAGCTCACGTCCTGCACGATCGCCTTCTGGTCCCCCGGCGCGACGATCGAGATGGCCTCGACCGAGAGCTTGCCGACCGGCGGCTGCAGCAGGGTCGGCGCCGGTCGCTGCGGCATCGTCTGCAACAGATGGCTGAGACGGCGCCAGCTCTGGCGCGCGGCAACGAAGCTCTTCCAATGTGCGATCGCGAGATCGACGGGCGCCAGCGCCCGCGCGCTCAGGATCGAGCCGGCGATGATGATGCCCGCGGTCGCCTCCTGATGGATCACGAGATAGGCGCCGACCGCGAGCACCGCGGACTGCAGCATCATGCGCAGCACCTTGGCGATGGCGCCGAGGCCGCCGGCGACGTCGCTGGCGCGCTGGTTGCCGGCGAGATATTTTTCGTTGGTCTCGCTCCAGCGCGACAGCATGCGCCCGGTCATGCCCATCGCGACCAGGACCTCGGCGTTGCGGCGACTTGAGGTGGCGAGATCGTTGCGGCGGGCGGCGAGCCCCATCGCCTCCTTGGCCGGCGTGCGGGTGAGGAATTCGGTGATCAGCGTCAGGGCGACGAGGATGATGGCGCCGGCCAGCGCGGTAACGCCGAGCATCACGTGAAAAGCGAAGCAGATCGCCAGATACAGCGGCAGCCACGGCAGATCGAAGAACGCGCCCGGCCCCTGGCTGCCGAGGAAGCTCCTGATGTTATCGAGGTCGCGCAGCGGCTGCAGGCCCTCGTTGCGGCCGCCGGCGGACAGCGGCAGCCGCACCACGGTGTCGAACACCCGCGCGTTCAGGCTCTCGTCCAGCGCGGTGCCGATCCGGCCGAGAATGCGGCTGCGGATCATGTCGAGCGCACCCTGGGCGGCGTAAAGCCCCGCGGCGATGATGATCAGGCCGATCAGCGTCGGCACGGACCGGCTCGGCAGCACCCGATCGTAGACCTCGAGCATGAAGATCGAGCCGGTGAGATACAGCAGGTTGATGATGCAGCTCATCACCCCGACGCCGATGAAGGCGCTACGGCAACCGCGCAAGGCATCGCTGAGCTCGGATTGCCTCACGTGAGGTGCAGCCGCCATCACCACCATCTCTTCAATTGATCAAATGAGCTACGTGGCCGCCGACCAAAAGCACAAACTGGCGGCAAACAAGGCGAAATATACTGATTCCCGCGGTGAGCGTCCAACGATGCTCACTTTAGCGTAAATTAGCTATGTGCTGGGGTATGTCGCGTGGCGCGGTGCAAACGTTCAGCCACGCCGGATCGCAAGTCCTAGAGCCGCCCGCCGGTCCGCACCAGCCGCACCACCAGCAGGAGAATGATGGCGCCGAGCGCGGAATAGACGATTTCCGACACGAGGCCGGTGCCGATCCGGACGCCAAGCCGCGGGAAGATCAGGCTTGCGACCAAGGCGCCGAGCACGCCGATCACGATGTCGCCGACCAGCCCGAAGCCGGTGCCGCGGACGATCTTGCCGGCCAGCCAGCCTGCAACCAGGCCAACGAACAGAATGACCAGGATACCTTCGTTCGATACGTGCATGGCGTGTCCTCATCCAGCGCGGACGATCGGTCCCACGCGTGGCAGCACCTTAGCGAGGCCGTTGCGACGCTTCGACACGCGATGGACGGTTTCGGCCGGTGAGGAGCGCGTTTCGGGCGAACCGTTACGTTGCCGCCACACTTGCCGGCGCCTCGGCCAGGACGCAGCGCGCCAGCCGCTGTGGTCCGAGCGCAATGTTCGGCGGCATCGCCTCCGAGCAGCGCGGCTGCGCCAGGCCGCAGCGCGGTGCGAACGAGCAGCTCCGCGGCGCCCGGTCGAGCGAGGGTGGCGTGCCCGGAATGGTCTGCAGCCGCTCGCCGCGCCTGGCACCATGGATCGTCGAAGCCAGCAGGCCGCGCGCATAGGGGTGCACGGGTTGGCGCACGATCTCGCGCAAGCTGCCCTGCTCCACGATCTCTCCGGCATACATCACGGCGAGGCGGTCGCAGATCTCGATCGCGACGCCGATGTCGTGGGTGACGAAGATGACGGACATGCCGAACTCGCGCTGCAGTTCGCGCAACAGCAGCAGGATCTGGATCTGGACGGTGGCGTCGAGTGCGGTGGTCGGCTCGTCGGCCAGCAGCACTTTCGGCCGGCACGCCAGCGCCAGCGCGATCATCGCGCGCTGGCGCATGCCGCCGGACATCTCGTGCGGATAGGACTCCAGGCGACGCTTCGCCGAGGGAATCCTGACGACGTCGAGCATCTCCAGCGCCCGCGCCTGTGCTTCCGCAAAACTCCTGCCCTCGTGCCGCATCACGGTCTCGGCGATCTGCCGGCCGATGGTGTAGACCGGATCGAGCGCCAGCCCCGGCTCCTGGAAGATCATCGACACGGAGCGGCCGCGAAACCGCGACAGCTCCTCGTCGTTCATCGCCAGCACGTCGCGGCCCAGCACCTTGACACTGCCGGAGATCTGCGTCCGCTTGTTCGGCAACAGCCGCATCAGCGCCCGCATGGTCACGCTTTTGCCCGAGCCGGACTCGCCGAGCAGGCCGAGCACCTCGCCATCGCCGAGCGACAGGCTGACATCGTTCACCGCATGCACGGTGCGCTCGCCGGTGAAGCGGATGGTGAGATTGTCGATCTCGACGAGGTTGGTCATGGGAGGCTATCTCGCCTTTCCGTCAGGAACACCGTGGCCAATTGCGAAGTGAGCTGCCACCCTCCCCTGGAGGGGAAGGGTCGGCTCGCATGAAGCGCAGCGGAATGCGAGACGGGGTGGGGTGACAGCCTCTCCATGGACTCGCTTCCAAGGGGAGAGACCGTCACCCCACCCCGATTGCGCATGAGATGCGCAATCGACCCTCCCCCTCCAGGGGAGGGTGAGACCGTCGGACGGGATGCACAGGTCTCCCTCATGGCAGCGTCGGCACCCGGGCGTGGAAGTCGGTCGCGCGCTGGAAGGCGGCGCCGATGGTCAGAATCGTAGCCTCATCGAAGGAGCGGCCGATCAGTTGCATGCCGACAGGAAGCCCCGTCGACGTGAAGCCGGTCGGGATCGCCAGCGACGGCAGGCCGAGATAGTTCACCGGGCGGGTGAAGCGGGTGATGCGCTGGATCACAGCTTCCGCACCCGGCGCGCCGCCGACATCGCTCTCGGCGATCGAGGGCGTCACCAGCGGCGACACCGGCGCGATCACGGCATCGACGCCAGAGGTTGCCGCGACATGCGCCGCCAGCGCCGCACCGCGCCAACGCAGCGCTTCGAGATAGGCGACGCCGGAGACGGCCAGAGCGTTCTGCAGCCGCATCAGCACCTGCGGGCCATAGTCCTGCGGACGCTCGATCATCCAGCGCTTGTGGAAGGCGGCCGCCTCGACCGCTAGCACGAGCTGGCAGGCTGCGGTGAGCTGGCGCTGATCCGGCAGCTCGACCTGAACCACATCGGCGCCCTCGGTCTTCAGCACCGCGATCGCCGCATCGAGACAGCGCGCAACCTCAGGATCGAGGTCGTCGACATAGAACGCCTTGGGCACGCCGATCCTGAGACCCTTGATCGAGGCCTGGGTGGCGGCGACATAGTCCGGCACGGGTGCCGCGCTGGCGGTAGGATCCTCGGAATCGGGACCAGCCATCAGCCCAAGGATCAGCGCACAATCCTCCGCGGTCTGCGCCAGCGGCCCGACCGTGTCGAGCGACTGCGACAGCGGCATCGCACCGGCGCGGCTGACGCGGCCCCAGGTCACCTTCAGGCCGGTGACGCCGCAGAAATTCGCGGGCATGCGGATCGAGCCGCCGGTATCGGAGCCGAGTGCCGCGAAGGTCAGGCGCGCGCCGACCGCCGAGCCGGAGCCGGACGACGAGCCACCGGTGACGTAGCCGAGCTTCCAGGGATTGTGCACCGGACCGTAATGCGCGTTGTGCCCGGTCGGGCCGTAGGCGAATTCGGCCATCTGCAGGGTGCCGAGCCGGATCGAACCGGCATCCTTCAGCCGCTGCAGCGCGGTCGAGGTCGTCGTTGCGACGAAGTCGCGCCGAATCAGCGAGCCGCAGGTCGAGATGTGGCCGGCCTCGTAATACATGTCCTTGTGCGCAAGCGGAACGCCGTGCAGCGGGCCCTTGGGGCCGTCCTTGGCGAGCGCTTCATCGGCCTCGGCGGCGGCCTTCAGCGCCGGCTCGGATTCGATCGCCATGAAGGCGTTCAGCTTCGGCTGCCACTGCGCGATGCGATGCAGGCAGGAGCGCGTCACCTCGACCGAAGAGAGCTTCCTGTCCGCAATCGCCTTCGCGACGTCGGTCAGGGTCATCAAGGCAGGTTCGGTGCTCATCGGCCCACCTTCAGCGTCTGCGCCAGGACGTAGCTCGCCGGCTCCAGGTCGAATGGGAGTGTACCGGCAACCGCGGCGAAGTTGTCGAAGGCCGGTCCGATCGAGTCGGCGATGCGGGTGGCAACCTCCTTGTCGACCGGCAGGCCGGAGGCCTCCGCGATGGCACTGACTTGCTGGGGCGTGGGTCTGGTCATTCCGCTTCTCACTGCTGGTGTCTGCCCGTCAGGCGGCCGGCGCCCGGCTGTGTCCCGAGCCTGGGATCGCCATGTGGCAGGCGGCCTGATGGCCCATTGTATCCAGCTCCGTCAATCTTGGCGCGACATTCGCGCATGGCGCCTCGGCAAATGGACAGCGGGTGTGGAAGCGGCAGCCGGCGGGCGGATCGATCGGGTTGGGTGGATCCCCAGACAGCGGCGGCTCCTCCGTGCGCCTGTCGGGATCGGAGGACGGCATCGCCGCCAGCAGCGCCCGTGTATAGGGATGCGCCGGCCTGGCCCAGACCTCCTCGACCGGACCGAGCTCGACGACCTCGCCGAGATACATCACCAGCACGCGGTCGGAGATGTAGTTGATGACGTTGAGGTCGTGGCTGATGAATAGATACGTCAGGCCGAACTCGCGCTTCAGGTCCATCAGCAGGTTCAGCACCTGCGCCTCGACCGACTTGTCGAGTGCCGACACCGCCTCGTCGAGGATCACCAGCCGCGGCGACAGCGCGAGCGCGCGGGCGATGTTGACGCGCTGGCGCTGGCCACCGGAGATCTCGTGCGGATAACGGTTGGCGAAGGTTTCGGGCCTCAGGCCGACCTTGCCGAGCAGCTCGCGCGCCAGCGCACGCGCCGCAGTGTCGGTCATGCCGTGCACCTTCGGCCCGAATGCAATCGACTCCTCGATCGTCAGCCGCGGATTGAGCGAGGCATAGGAGTCCTGGAACACCATCTGCATGCCGCGCCTGAGCTCGCGCAACGACATCTCGTGGCCGACCTGCCGGCCGTCGAAGATGATCTCGCCGGCATCGCGGTCCATCAGATGCATCAGGAGCCGCGCCGTGGTGGACTTGCCGCAGCCGGACTCGCCGACGATGCCGACCGTCTCGCCCTTGCCGATGACGAACGAGACGTCGTCGACGGCGCGCACCGTCTTGCGCGCGCCGAACAGGCCGCCACGGACCGGGAAGTGTTTCGTCAGGCCATCGACCCGCAGCAGCGGCTGCGCCTTGCCGCCGAGGTCCTCGATCGGCTGCAGTCCGGTGACTTCCGATGCTTCATTCATGCCTCTCAGCTCCGGATGTCCATCGCGCTACGCAGGCCGTCGCTGAGCAGGTTGAAGCAGATGGAGACAGCGAAGATCATCACGCCCGGCAGCGCCGCCACCCAGGGACTGACGTAGATCGCCGTACGCAAGGTGTTCAGCATCAAGCCCCATTCCGGCTCCGGCGGCTTGGTGCCGAGACCAAGGAACGAAAGACCGGCCGCGAGGATCATCGATACCGAGATCAGGCCGGTGGCGTAGACGAAGATCGGCCCCAGCACGTTGCCAAGCATGTGCGCGCGCATGATCGTGAACGCGTTCGCGCCCGAGGCGCGCGCGGCCTCGACGAAATCGCGATTGCGCACACCCGTGGTGACGCTCTCGGCGACGCGGGTGATCTGCGGCACGAACACGATGGTCAGCGACACGATGGAGTTGGTGATCCCGGCGCCGAGCGCGCCCGAGATCGCGATCGCCAGCAGCACCGAGGGGAAGGCGTAGAACACGTCGATGGTGCGCATGATCGCGGTGTTGACCCAGCCGCCGACATAGCCGGCGACGAGGCCGAGCATCGTGCCGATGCCGAAGGCGAGAATGACCGGCGAGATGCCGATCAGCAGCGACAGCCGGCCGCCATAGATCAGCCGCGCCAGCATGTCGCGTCCCAGCTCGTCGGTGCCGAGCGGATAGTTCGGCGTGCCGATGTGGCGCAGGCGCCGAATCATCGAGCCCTGATAGGGATCCGCGAGATGCAGATAGGGCGCGAGCAGCGCGGAGAGAAAGATCAGCAGCAGAATCGCGACGCAGACCATGCTGAGCTTGTCGCGGACGATCCGGCGACCGACGGTCGTCCAATAGCCGCGTGCGTTCGCGATCGGCGCGGCCTGCAGCGAGGCGTCGTTGATGGCGCCGGGGGTACTGACGCTCATCGTTAGCCTCGCTTGATGCGCGGATCGATCGCGGCCTGCGCGATGTCGACCACGAGATTGAGGATGACGAAGAACATCGCCAGCACCAGGATCGTGCCCTGCAAGAGCGGCAGGTCACGCTGGAAGATCGCCGAGTTCAACAGCAGACCCGAGCCGGGCCAGGAGAAGACAGTCTCGATCAGGATCGAGCCGCCCAGCATGTAGCCGAGCTGCAGGCCCATGACCGCCAGCGCGGTCGGCGCCGCATTCTTCAGCACGTGGCGGAACACCTGGGTTTCGCGCAGGCCCTTCGCGCGCAGCGCCTCGACGAAATCCTGGCTGAGGATGTCGCCGGTCAGCGCGCGCACGGTGCGCGTGATGATGCCCATCGGAATCACCGAGGTGGTGATCGCGGGCAGGACCAGGAAGCGGATATGGGCCCAGTCCCACGACCATGCGCCCGAGCCGGACGGACCGGCGCCAACCGCAGGCAGCCAGTTCAGCTCGACCGAGAAGATGATGACGAGCACCATGCCGAGCCAATAGTGCGGCAGCGATACGCCGGCGATCGCAATGGACGTCGCCACCTTGTCGATCCAGCTGTCGCGGAAATAGCCGGCGACGAGGCCGAAGAACAGGCCGAGCGAGAATCCGATGATGGCGGCTGCGATCGCCAGGGTCACGGTGTTGGAGACTGCGCGCAGCACCTCGGCGAGCACGGGACGGCCGGTGGCGATCGAGCTGCCGAGATCGCCATTGACGGCGCGCCACAACCACAGCCCGAACTGCACCGGCAGCGGCTTGTCGAAGCCATAGGCCACGCGCAGCTGCTGTGCCAGCTCCTGCGACGCGTCGGCCGGCAGCACCGCAACGAGCGGATCACCCGGCGTGATGTGAACGAGCATGAAGCAGACGAGCGCGACGCCGATGATGATCGGGATCGCATAGACCATCCGCCTGGCAGCATAAGAGAGCACGAGTCACCTTCATAAGCCTCTCCTCATCGGCGGAGAGTCGCGAGATACAAGCGGCACCAAGAAAGCTCCCCTCCCCCTTGCGGGGAGGGGTGGGGGGTGGGGGTCCACACAAAAACTGCCGCCGGAGTACCCCCCTCCCCACCCCTCCCCCACAAGGGGGGAGGGAGCGCAGCGGGGCAAGCGGCGAGATCAGCCTGCGAACGTGGACAAATACTCCACCACGCGAACGGCTACTCCACCGAGATCGGCGAGAAGTCGATGAACCAGCTCTTCGGCTGCACCACGCCCTTCACCTTCGGGCTCATCGCGCGCGGGCCGACGTCGTGCGCCACGTAGAGGAACGCCGCGTCATCGACCGACGCCGCATGCAGCTCCGCCAGCGCCTTGTCGCGCTCGGCCGGATCGAAAGTCTGGCGCGCCTTCTTCACCAGCTCATCGAACTTCGGGTTGTTGATGAAACCCCAGTTGTTGGAGACCGGCGGCGCCATCGAGGACTGCAGGAAGCGCACCAGCGCAAAGAAGGGGTCCATCGCCGCGTAGGTGACGTTGGTGGCGTTGGCGCCGTTGGCGGACGGATCCTTGGCGCCGCGACGCCAGTTGGTGAACAGCGTGTTCCACTCGATGACGTCGAGCTTGACGTCGAAATAGCACTCGGCCAGTGCCTGCTGCAGATATTCGTTCATCGGCAGCGGCTGCATCTGGCCCGAGCCCGACGCCGACGTCTGCGTCTTGACCTCGAGCTTCTTGTTCGGGCCGTAGCCGGCCTCCTGCATCAGCTTCTGCGCGGCCGCCTTGTCGTACTTGATCTCGAAGGTGACGTTGCCGCGCCAGGGATGGCCCTTCTCGAAGGTTCCGGTCGCCGGCACCATCAGTCCGGCAAGCAGGCCGTCGCGCAGGCCCTCGCGATCGATGCAGAGGTTGGCAGCCTTGCGAACGCGGATGTCGTTCCACGGCGAGCCT
>BFBZ01002396.1_pt1 | contig 10286 bp, 13 predicted proteins | sample 1888401 | NCBI WGS metagenome assembly BFBZ01 (sample SAMD00112614, study PRJDB3348) | symbiont metagenome | host: Chara braunii | reverse complement strand
GCGCATCCAGGCATAGAGGGTGGTCTTGCACGGCGCCCCGCGCCGGCCGCTGAGCGCCGCCAGGCTCCGCCCCCGCCGGATCCCGCCGAGGATGGCGGCCAGCACGGCGGGGCTGCAGCGGGCCTCCGCGCGGCGCCGGCGTCGGGCGATCCGAACCGCCAGGCGCAGGCCCTGGTCGAACTCCGGCGATATCCTCCGCCAACGGATGACCACGTTGCGACAGGGCAGACCTTGGCTGGAATTCAGCATCCCCTGCAGCGGCTCGCCGGCCGCCACCCGGGCGACGATGCGGTCGGCCAGGGCCTGGTCGAAGGCGCGCGCGGGGTTCAGCGTCCCGCCCGTGCGCCTGGCCTTGGCCTCGGCGTTCAGCCGGGCGACCTCCTCCTGGAACGACGACTGGGTGGCGCGCCAGCGGGCGTAGACCCGGCGGCTGGGCATGGCCGGATCGCGCAGGATGGCGGTGATCGGCTCCCCGGCCCGCAGCCGGTCGAGCAGGGCCTCGGCCCGCCCCTCGTCGTACCGCCAGCGGCGCCGCTCGGCCCCTTGCGCCCGCGCCCGGGCGAGCGCCGCGGCGAAGTCCGGCTCCCGCCGCGCCCAGGCATATACGCTGGCATAGGACGGCGCCCCCGGCTCCGCGCAGATCTCGCTGGCGTGCTCCCCCGCCGCCAGCCGGGTCAGCAGGGCGTGGCGGAAGGTCGGCAGGGTGTCGGCATAGGCGCGCGCGGGCATGGGCGGAGGATAGGCGCAGCGGACGTCAGAGGCGGTCGGAGGGCGGTTATTCCGGCCTTGAGCGTCGGCGGCCGACAAGCTTTCCCGAGGCGCGTAGGCGTTCGCCACACTGCAGCTTTCGCCCGCCTCGTGCGTTTCGCGATGTGGGCAGGCCGAACCTCGCCCCGCAGGACGCCACTTGAAGGGCATTGATGATGCGAGCAGCGAGCCAGACCAAGCAGAGAGCGGCGAAGGCCACGGCGATTGCGGAAGCGCGCGCCCTGGCTCCGGATGTTTCGGCTCGGATCGGCTCGACGCCGTCCACGAAGTTCCGCGGAAATCCTGCGATCTTCGGGCGCCTGGTCGAGGACCACGACAAGCATCGCGCCCTGTTGGCGATGATCGAGGCGACCAGCCCTGACGATCCTGCGCGGAAGACCCTGTTCGAGGAATTCGTTCGCGACGTTCACGGCCACGCCGCCGCTGAGGAGCAGGCGCTGTGGTCCACGGTCATGCGCAACCCCGAGACCACCGCCTTCGCGCGTCACGCGGTCGGCGATCATCATAAGCTGGACAAGCTGATGGCGGATGCGGCGGCGCGCGACATCACGTCGTCGGGCTGGCTCACCCACTTCGCGGCGCTGAAGGAAGAGTATCTCGACCACATTCTCGAGGAAGAGACCGAGCAGTTCCTCGAGGCGGAGAAGACCCTGTCGGAACAAGACCAGCGCTACATGCAGAAGGTCTTCAACCGCCGGAAAAAGGCCGAAAAGGCCGCCGCGGTGATCGAGAAGAAGATCGCGCTGAAGCCGATCGCGTAGCGTCCGGGCGGCGCCGCCAGCGGATGGCGGCTCGGCCCGGGTGAAACCCTAAAGGCTGCTGACGAACCAGACGACGAAGCCCGCGACGCCGGCCAGGGCGAGGAGCAGCAGTCCCCTCACCCAGAGCGGATCGCGGGCCGCCACCCGCGTGGGCCAGGGCGTGGTCAGGGCGGCGAGCGCCGCGACGAAGGCTGCGGCGGCGCCGGCGACGCGGACCCAATCGAGCTGCACCCAGAGGCGGGCCATGGCGATGGACTCCGCGTCGGTCAGGGTGTCCTTCGGCGAGGCGATCCCGTGATACCAGAGGGCGGCGTTCATCGGCCAGAAGGCCACCACCGTCAGCACCAGCAGGGCCAGGATCCCCACCGACGGGACGCAGAGCAGCCAGCGATAGCGCCACGGCGTCCGCCAGCCGGCGGCCAGGGCCCCGAACGCCGCCACCAGCATCGCCGCCGAGAAGGGGATGAAGAAGACGCCGGTGTCCACCGGCCAGGCCTTGCCATAGGGCATCATCGCCAGGGAGGCGGGCGGATGGGCGCTCCACGCCCCGGCCAGCACGACCAGGTCGAAAAGCTTGGCCCCGACCAGCGGACCGCCGACCAGCACGGCCAACCACAGAAACCCTCGGGTGATCATCTCACGACGCAGCACGCTGTACCCCCAAGGTGTGAGGATGAAGCTAGTGTCTATCTGCGGGTTGGGTTGGACTGTCTCGAGGGCCTAGCTAGGGCGGGCCGGGCACGAAAATCGAGCCGCGTCTATCATGCGCCAGATGCGGAAGTTGGATCCCTTCCAGAATCCAGACCTTTGCCACTCCGCGCGGGAGATCAACTTTGCGACGAGCCGGTAACACGCAGATAGGCTCTTCGCGGCCCTTCAAAAAGTCCGCTGTCGAACATTGAGCTGATCGAGCGACCCGTGCTCGGCCTGAATGCGAGACCGCGTAGTTCCACGGTCAGGGCAGGTGGCCGATCCAAATTTCTTAGCCTTGGTCTTAGGTCATCCGACTTGTGCTTTAGCCCGGTGGCGGTCAACTTGGACGAGCACAAGCTGCGCAGTTGATAGCAGCACTTGATCCGGGCGGGGAGGTATCATGGCTATTGGTTTTTCCGATATTCCAGAGGTCGTCATCGACTACATTCGCGGGATTTTCGCTGCCGCTAACGACAAAGTCTCCCTCACTCTCACTAACCAACCTTCCTTCCACGAACCCTTTCTCGACAGCGTTTTGGTTGGAGAGCTAAGCGCTGCGCCGCCGGCATTCTTCGCCGCCGAGCAGATTGGTCTTGAAATCGAGACCCATTTCCTCGGAAGTCGCTGGATGGAGGGGCGCTTCGAGATCGCAGACATCGCCTTTTCCATAACCCTGCGCCAACGCGGCCACCTTGAGTTGCGCAAGGTCGCGCTTCTCCAAACCAAGCGCCTTTACTCCCGCGAGATCGCGGTCCCTCCAGCCGACCCGGTGGACTTCGAGATCGGGATCGGTCGCTTGATCGACCGGCCCGAGCCTAGCTTCCCACTCTCCAAGCAACGCCAGTTCAAGTTCGACGAGACGAGTACCTACGACGCAATCTCGGCCGGCTCGGGTCAAATTGAGAGGATCGGATCGTACATGAAAAACCGAGACCTCCCCGTCTACTACGGCCTTTACAACCCCCTTGCCGTGCCCTTCAGCGGAGCGTTTCCGCCAGCGCCGGGCGCGAACGCCAACATCGCCAATTCGACCGGCTTCCGGATTCTTCCCGCGGCTGACGTGCATGCTGCCGTTGCAGGGCTGAAGGAGGGGCAGAGCCCGAGCTTCAAGAGCCTAACTCAGGCCCAACCTCTAGATACTCTTGATTCCGCTTCGCACCATGGTTGGCGTCTAGAGCGGTTCGTCGCCGACGAGGTGCTGCGTTGCCGGCAGGGCAAACTCTACGATAGTGAGATGCACCCCTCCCTCTACGGCCTCCTTTACGAGCGCAGTGCCCCAATCACTGCGGCGATCGCCATCACCATCGACTTTGGCGCAGATGCGCCGAGCTGAACGGCGGGATCGCGCTGCTCCGGACTCACAGGGACGAATATCATCTGGGCCAAAAGAACACCCGAAACCCACCGCGTTGTGGAGGTCGCTCACCACCCCGCTTAATGTACGGGTGGTCTTCTCGTCGGCGCCAAGTGGCTCTCGCTTCTCAATGATCGGGGCGCACCAGCAGCAGAACTTCGCTTTCACGCGGAAAGCAGACATCGATCTACGATGACGGGCGATGCATAGACAGGGAAGGCCCGCAGGGACGGGGCCGGCTCTTCTTCTCATCAAACACTGGAGGGTTGCAGGCTAAAGCCGAGGCTATCCTCAAGTTGACTTTTAGCTGCGATCGCGGCCTCAATCTAATGGGGGAGAAACGACATGGCTCTGATCAATCGCGCGACACAAGTACACCAACAGCTTCCCAAATTCTTCAAAGCGATACGCGAAGGTACCGCGCCTGAGAAGTTCAATCAGCAATACCTCGTCGACATAGGATTCGGCGGATCGAATTATAGGGTGCTAATCCCGCTTCTCAAGGACATCGGGTTTCTTTCTGCGGACGGAGTTCCAACGGCGGTATACCGAGAGTATCTAGATAGCTCTAGATCTCGCATTGTTTTGGGAAACGCACTTAGAAACGCGTACTCGGATATATTCACAATAACAAAGAGTCCGACAAAAACTGATCGTGAGAAGATTTCCGGGAAATTTAAAAGCAGCTTCAATCTATCAGATTTGCAAGCTGAGCGGAATGCCAATACATTCTTGGCCCTCGCCGAATTGAGTGATTTTCCTGAGACACCTGACGAGAAACCAAATTCTCCAGAGAAGCCTTCGAGCGAAAAGCCAGATGCATTCGGACAGCCATTAGGTGCGCCGACAGGGCGCGTCATCGGATTAAAGTACGATATTGCAATTCATCTTCCAGCTACAAAAGATATTGAAGTATATAACGCTATATTCAAATCACTGAAGGACCATTTAGTTGACTAGCTCAGCACTTCGCGATTTCATATTTCGCGGCATACTTTTTGATGCGGAGGCCGAGAGATTTCGCCGAGCCGGAATTCGGATTGGACTCGACCGATCCGAAGAAGAAGAGCAACTTTTGCTGGAAGCGCTATCTCAGTTCGGCATTCAACGCCGAAATGATGCTCTAGAAATGGCGAGACTATACGCGGTGCTGCATGCGTTCGAGAACGAAATCCGGCGACTAGTCAAAGATACGCTGGAAGAGAATTCCGGCTCTGACTGGTGGAATGGCGCATCCATACCGAACAAAATCCGGGAAAAGGCGGAAAGCCGAAGAAAAACTGCGCTTCAAGATAGCTGGCTAGAAGGGTCCAAGGACGAAAACTTGGAGTATGCAGACTTTGGCGATCTATCTCAGATCATTATCGCCAATTGGGATCACTTTAAAGAAATCATACCGAATCAAAGCTGGCTCAACCAAAGAATGATCGAGCTCGAAAAAGCCCGAAACTTCGTTGCTCATAACAGGATGCTCCTCCCCAGCGAGTTCCAGAGGCTCTACATGTATGTTTCCGATTGGAACAAGACTGTCGGGATCTAATTGTCCTTCAGTCCATATCGAGATGGCATCGTTGGACGGGTCCCTGCGTGCAACCGATCTAATAGAGCGTCGTAGCTAAAGCGCCTTCGGCGGACATGGGAACCAATCCCCATTTCCGAGGCCGAGCAGACTAAAGGGGCAAGCACGTCCCGGGCGCTTCTACCGGACCTTTCCCCCAAGCGGACCATCCCAACGTCACCGTTGAGCCCGAGGCAGACCTCCGTAAACGAGCGGTCCCATGCTGGCTCAGTCCGGCCGTCGAGCGGCCTCTACCTCCCATCCCTCACCTTCATCCGCTTCAAATCCCGCTCAAGCAGTTGGGCGGGGTAGGCGAATTGGGTGATCCAGTCGCGGCCCTTGCAGTTGGGGCAGACGCGTTTGACCATCTTGGCGACGTCGGCGACGGGGGTCTGGAAGCCCCCGGCGCCGGTCTCGCCCAGCCGCAGGATGATCTTCTCGACCATATAGCCCTTGGCGTAAGTGCAGATCGTGCAGCCCAGCATCACGACGTAGCCGGGATAGCGCCTGGCGTCCTCCAGCTTGGCGAAGGGCAGCTTCGCCGCGCTCAGGGGCTTGTCGCGCGTCAACGCTAGTGCGGCCGCCCGCCGTAGAAGTAGGGGTCCTTCGTGAAGTGCGTGGCCGCCTCTCTCAGGGCGGTGAGAACGGCGCCCAGGACAAGGTAGTCGGCGTGCATTGGGAAGCATTGCCCTTGGAGTTTTCGAAGGTGCCGATGCGCCTCTCTGAGCTGGTTGAATTCGTTCTCGGGGAACATGACGCCGATGTAGTTTTTGCGAACCATTGGGGTACTCCGTTCCCCTTATGTTCACGTCAGGCAGCGAAGCGAGTCAATGCGCTTTTGCGGCGCCGGCCTCTGATAGGACGGTCGATGGGTTGGCGGCTTGAGCTAAGGCCCGCCGCCCCTACCCCCCCGGATGCAGCCCCGGCGCTTCCTGCCCTGTGCGGCTGACGTATTCCGTATMCCCGCCGCCGTACTGGTGGACGCCGTCGGGGGTCAGTTCCAGGACGCGGTTGGACAGGGCGGCCAGGAAGTGGCGGTCGTGGGAGACGAACAGCATGGTGCCCTCGAAGTCGGCGAGGGCGGTGACCAGCATCTCCTTGGTGGCCATGTCGAGGTGGTTGGTGGGCTCGTCCAGGACCAGGAGGTTCGGCGGGTCGAACAGCATCTTGGCCATGACCAGGCGGGCCTTTTCGCCGCCGGACAGGACGCGGCAGGGCTTTTCCACGTCATCGCCTGAGAAGCCGAAGCAGCCCGCCAGGGTGCGCAGGGCGCCCTGGCCCGCCTGGGGGAAGGCGCTGTCCAGGGATTCGAAGATGGTCTCTTCGCCGTCCAGCAGGTCCATGGAGTGCTGGGCGAAATAGCCCATGCGGACGCTGGCGCCGATGCTGACCACGCCCTGGTCGGGGGCGGTGGCGCCGGCCACCAGCTTCAACAGGGTCGACTTGCCGGCGCCGTTGGCGCCGAGGACGCACCAGCGCTCGCGGCGGCGGACCAGGAAGTCGAAGTCCCGGTAGATCGGCTGGTCGCCATAGCCCTTGTGGATGTTGCGCAGGCTGATGACGTCGTCGCCCGAGCGCGGCGGGCTTCTGAACTCGAACTGCACCGACTGGCGGCGGCGGGGCGCCTCGACGCGCTCGATCTTGTCGAGCTTCTTCACCCGGCTCTGGACCTGGGCGGCGTGGCTGGCGCGGGCCTTGAACTTCTCGATGAAGTTGATTTCCTTGGCCAGCATGGCCTGCTGGCGCTCGTACTGCGCCTGGCGCTGCTGTTCGCTGAGCGCGCGCTGCTGGTCGTAGAAGTCGAGGTCGCCGGAGTAGGTGATGAGCGAGCCGGCGTCGATCTCCACCACCTTGCCGATGATGCGGTTCATGAAGGCGCGGTCGTGGGAGGTCATCAACAGGGCGCCGTCGTAGGTCTTGAGGAAGGCCTCAAGCCAGATCAGGCTTTCCAGGTCGAGGTGGTTGCTGGGTTCGTCCAGCAGCATGCCGTCGGGGCGCATCAGCAGGATGCGGGCCAGCGCCACGCGCATCTTCCAGCCGCCGGACAACAGGCCGACATCGCCGTCCATGCGCTCCTGGCTGAAGCTCAGGCCGGCCAGGACCTCGCGGGCGCGGGCCTCCAGGGCGTAGCCGTCCAGGTCCTGGAACCGCTCCTGCACCTCGCCATAGCGGTTGATGATGGCGTCCATCTCGTCGGCCTGGTCGGGGTCGACCATGGCGGCCTCGAGCCGGGACATCTCGGCGGCGAGCGCGCTGACCGGGCCGACGCCGTCCATCACCGCGGCGACGGCGCTCTGGCCGGACATCTCGCCGACGTCCTGGCTGAAATAGCCGATGGTCATGCCGGGATCGATGGTGACCAGGCCGTCGTCGGGCTGCTCCTGGCCGGTGATCATGCGGAACAGCGTGGTCTTGCCGGCGCCGTTGGGGCCGACGAGGCCGACCTTCTCGCCCTTCTGGACGCCCATGGCGGCGTCGATGAACAGGATCTGGTGGCCGTTCTGCTTGGAGATGTTGTCGAGGCGGATCATGGGGCGCCTGCTAACGCGGCTGGGCGGGGAACGCCAGCCTTAGAGCCGCGTCGGCGGTCAGGTTTCGGGCGCGCCGGCCAGGGCCGCGAAGGCCGCGCGGATCGCCGCGTCGGGCACCAGGTCGGGGGTCAGCAGGCGCTGATAGACCAGCCCCTCGGTCAGGGCGTGGATGACCACCACCAGATGCTCGGCGGGCATGGGCAGGCCGCCATCGTCGGCGACGGCGGCGAGCCAGGCGGCGCCGGAGGCGAAGCTGGCGGCGGTGACCTCGTGGACGCGGGCGCGGACCTGGTCGTTGTTCAGCGCATAGGCCATGCCGCTGAGGCGGCCGAAGGCGGCGGGGCGGCGCAGGGGGACGGCCTCGATGGTGGCTTCAGCCAGGGCGGCCATCTTCTCGGCGAAGCTGGAGCCCGGGCGGATCACCGGCTTGATCGGCGCCCAGTAGACCTCGGCCAGGGCGATGAACAGGTCCTCGCGGTTCCTGAACGCCCCATAGATGGCGCCGGTGGTCATGCCGGCGCGCTCGGCCACCGCCTGGAGGGTGGTGCGCTCGTAGCCGCGCTCGGCGATCAGCTCGCGGGCGGCTTGGAGCAGGGCCGCGCGGGTGCGCTGGCGCTTGTCGCCCTTGGGCCGGCGGCGGGGGGACTGGGGGATCGGATCACTCAACAGGGCGGCCTCTTGCTTATTTTGTAATTCGCATATTTTATAACGAAAATACAATCTGGAAAATCGGAGGCGGAGGTGGCGGGAGAGGATCGGGTAGCGGCGATGCTGCAGGCGATCGTGGCCTCGGGCGAGCTGGCCGGGGCGGCGACCCTGGTCTGGCGGGACGGACGGGTGGCGCAGAGCGCGGCGGTGGGCTGGCGCGACCGGGAGGCCGGGATCGCGCTCACCCGCGACAGCCTGTTCCGGATCGCCTCGCTGACCAAGCCGATCACCTCGCTGGCGGCGGTGATGCTGCTGGAGGAAGGCCGGTTCCGGCTGGATGATCCGATCACGGACGTTGCGCCGGAGTGCGCGCAGATGCGGGTGCTGCGGACGGCGGACGGGCCGCTGGACGACACCGTGGCGGCGGACCGGGCGATCACCTTCGACGACCTGCTGACCCACCGGGCGGGGCTGACCTATGGCGGGTTCCATCCGGGGCCGCTGGGGGACGCGCACAGCGCGGCGCTGGGGGCCGACATCGACAGCGCCGTGGCGCCGGACGCCTGGATCGCGGGGCTGGCCTCGCTGCCGCTGATCGACCAGCCGGGCGCGGGGTTCCACTACGGCCACTCCACCGACCTGCTGGGGCTGCTGATCGCGCGGATGGAGGGGACGGACCTTGCCGAGGTGCTGCGGCGGCGGATCTTCGAGCCCCTGGGGATGAAGGACACTGGCTTCGTGGTGGCGCCCGCGGCGCGGGATCGGCGGGCGGGGATGTACGGCTTCAACGGCGAGGGCCGGCTGGTGCGCCTGACGGTGGCGCCGGGCGGGGCGACGGTGGCCGAGCGGCCGGCGGAGATGGCCTATGTGTCCGGCGGGGCGGGGCTGTGGTCGACCCTGGACGACTACCTGGCCTTCGCCCGGGTCTTCCTGGGCGACGGCGCGGTGGACGGGGTGCGGCTGCTGAAGCCCGAGAGCCTGGCGCTAATGACCGCCAACCGGCTGAGCGATGCGCAGCGGGCCGAGGCGAAGATGCTGGGCATGGCGGCGTTCGGGACCGGGGCGGGCTTTGGCCTAGGGGTGGCGATGGTCACCGATCCGGCCACGGCCTCGGTGATGCGCGGCAAGGGCGGCGTGGGCACGGTGGGCTGGCCGGGCGCCTATGGCGGCTGGTGGCAGGCCGACCCCACCGACGGCTCGGTGATGATCCTGCTGCAGCACAATATGGTCGAGCTGGAGGGCATGATGCAGGGCTACGGCCTGGCCGGCTATGGGGCGATCCAGGAGTTCCACGCCCTGGCCTACGGGCAGGCCTAGTCGGGGCGGGACTTGCGGGGATTGGGCAGGCGGACCTGTTGGACGAAGGCCTCGGGCGAAGCCTTGCGGGCGCGCTTGGCGGCGACGTTGAGGATGCGGGCCGAGGCGGCCGCGGCGTCGGCGGTGACGGCCAGGGCCATGCCGTCCGGCCCGGTGATGACCACCGCCTGACCCACGAGGCCGACGGTCATCGGCTCGTCGAAGAGATCGTCTGGGGCGGCGTTGCGCTTGGTCATGGCAACGGAATGAGTTGCCGYGCTCACAAGTTCCCTTTTGAGCGGGGCGTCAGTAGCGCGGAAGCTGGAAACTGGCGCGCTCTTCCGGGCGGCGCTCGGCGTCTTTGGGTTTTCGCGGCGCGGGCGCGGGCGGGCCGGTCACCATGGCCGCGAGATCCACCAGCTTGTCGATGTTCAGCGCCCCGGAGATCTCGCCCAACAATCGCAGCCTGACGATGCTCTCAAGCCGCCCGCAGTCTCCAAAGGTGCGAGCCAGTTCCAACAGGGCCGCGGCGATGTCTGCATCGTCCACGTGAGCGGTCTTCGCCATCGGTTTCCCCCTCCCTCGGGGTTCGATTTCGAAGACTGCGACCTCAAACCTTAACCCGAGATGGAAATTTCCCTAAGTGGTTGTATTGGCGGCGAAGCTTGACCGTGGGG
>BFBZ01002393.1_pt1 | contig 10292 bp, 11 predicted proteins | sample 1888401 | NCBI WGS metagenome assembly BFBZ01 (sample SAMD00112614, study PRJDB3348) | symbiont metagenome | host: Chara braunii | reverse complement strand
TGTGGCCTCCGCCAGTCGTCGCGCCGGCTACCGCATCTTCGGGTCCAAGCCCGGCGCTTACGGCGCTGGCCTGCAGGCGCTTATCGACGAGAAGGGCTGGGAGCGGCGCGCGGATCTGGCCGAAGCCTATCTCGTCTGGGGCAGCTATGCCTATGGCGCCGGCGAGGAAGGAAGGGCGGAGCGCGGGGTGTTCGAGGAGCGATTGCGCTTGATCCAGGCTGTCGTGCAGAACCAGGATAATCGCGAGCACGACCTGCTCGACAGCGACGACTATTATCAATTCGAGGGCGGCATGGCTGCCGCTGCCGAACAGCTGGCAGGCACGCGACCGTCGATCTATCACAATGACCATTCACGCCCGGAAAAGCCTGTCATCCGTTCGCTCGAGGAGGAGATCGGCCGGGTGGTGCGCGGGCGCGTCGTCAATCCCAAATGGATCGATGGCGTCATGCGGCATGGCTATAAGGGCGCGTTCGAGATTGCAGCGACCGTGGACTATCTCTTTGCTTTCGCGGCAACGACAGGAGCGGTTCGCAACCATCATTTTGAGGCTGTCTATCAGGCCTTCGTCGTCGATCAGCGGGTGCGCGATTTCATGGCGGAGAAAAATCCGGCGGCGCTGCGCGACTTGAAGGAACGTCTGCTGGAGGCAATCGATCGCAATCTCTGGACGCCGAGAAGCAACTCGGCGCATTTTGATCTGGAGAGCCTGAAACCGGGCAAGGAGGTTGCGGCTTGAGCGCGGTCGACGACCTTTTGACTGTATTCCGCGACTATCTCCTGTCGCGCAGCGATCCGATGCTCGGGCATTTCATCGCTGGCTTTCAATGGTCGATGGAGGAGCGGCCGCTTGCGGCGCGCGATCTGGCTGTCGTCAGCTATGTTCGTGAGTATCATCAGCCGAATAATGAGCCGGAAGCAAGTTTGTTCGACGCGCTTCGCAACACCGCCAGCAGTTTGCATTGGGCCCAGACCTACAGCATCACCGATTTCGGTGGCGACTTTCTGCAGAAATATGGCTGGGTCGAGCTCTTCGGCACGCGCGGGCATTTCGCAAGCGATGACATGGCCGGCGGCTTTCTGCTGCTTGGGCCTGATGTGCATTATCCGGATCACCATCATCAGGCCGAGGAAATCTATATTCCGCTGATTGATGGTTCACAGTGGAGCAAGGATGGGCAGCCTTTCCTGCCGCGATGGTCGGGCGAGGTGATCCATCATCCTTCGAACATCCCCCATGCCATGCAGACGGAAGCGACACCGCTGGTGGCGCTCTACCTCTGGCGAGGCGGGCCGCTCGCACAGAAATCAATTATATCAGGGAGAACGCAATGAGCGACGAAATGGCCGAAACCGGCATTGACGCACCCAAGAACGACGACGCTCGCCATGCCGACAAGATGGCCAAGAAGAAGGCCGCGCGCGACAAGATCATGGCGTCGAAGACGGACGAGAAGGGCCTGATCATCGTCCATACCGGCAAGGGCAAGGGAAAATCCTCCGCCGCCTTCGGCATGATCTTCCGCCATATCGCCCATGGAAAACCTTGCGCCGTCGTACAGTTTATCAAGGGCGCCATGTGGACCGGCGAGCGCGATCTGATCGAAAAGCATTTCTCCGATGTCTGCCAATTCCATACGATGGGCGAGGGCTTCACCTGGGAGACGCAGGATCGCGCCCGCGACGTGGCGGCGGCAGGAGCCGCCTGGGAAAAGGCCAAGGAGCTTATCCGGGACGAGCGCAACTCGATGGTGCTGCTGGATGAGATCAACATCGCGCTTCGCTACGACTATCTCGACCTCAACGAGGTGATTGAATTCCTGAAGGCCGAAAAGCCTTACATGACGCATGTGGTATTGACGGGCCGCAACGCCAAGGAAGAGCTGTTCGAGATTGCCGATCTCGTCACCGAGATGGAGCTGATCAAGCATCCGTTCCGCTCCGGCATCAAGGGGCAGCCGGGCGTCGAATTCTGATCGACGGCGAACCCTTCTAGCCCGTCGCGGTCATTGTCGTCAGCAGTTCGGCCGTCTCTGCATCCGCGGGGAAGAAGGACTCGATCGCCAGCTCGGATAGCGTCACATCGACTGGCGTGCCGAAGATGGTGGTCGTCGAAAGCAGGGAGAGGCGGCCTGCCTCTGTATCGAGTTCCAGCGGCACTGCGATGCCGGCGAAATCCCGGTCGAGGGAGCCCGCTTTCTGCATGGGTGGCGCGGGATAGGCGGAAAGCTCTTTCAGCAACGTCACTAGCACGGGGTCGCCTGTTGCTGATATCTGCTGGCGCAGGCGCTCCAGCAGATGGTTGCGCCATTCCGTCAGATTGATGATCCGGGGCGCAAGCCCATCCGGATGCAGGCTGAGCCGCAGGACATTTATCGGCGCGGTGGTCAGCGAGATATCGGCGATGCCCGCAAGCAGTGGCGCGACTGCTGCATTGGCGGCAACCAACGTCCAGTGCCGGTCGATCGCCAGAGCCGGGAAGGGTTCATGGCCCTTCAGGACCATATCAATGGCGCGGCGTGCCGGCGCAAGGGCAGGATCGTCCAGCTTACGTTCGGGAAAGACCGGCGCAAATCCTGCCGCCAGAAGCATGGGATTGCGCTCGCGCAAGGGAACGCCGAGCCGCTCTGCGAGATGCATCAGCATCTCACGGCTGGGAAGCGAGCGCCCGCTCTCGATGAAGCTGAGATGTCGTTGTGATATATCGGCTTCAAGGGCGAATTCCAGCTGGCTCAAGCGGCGGCGTTGCCGCCATTCGCGCAGATGGTCGCCGAGAGAGCGGGCTGTCGCCATCATGCAGCCACCGGCAGCTGGTCGATGAAGCCGTGTACGGACTTCAGGCGATCTCCCTCGAGAATGGCGAAATCCGTACCCTTGATCAGCGGCTCGGCATCAACAGGGCCAAAGCCCCAGGAAAAGCGCAGATTGTCGCCATGCCGGTCGCCCTCGGTGATCAGCGTGAAGCGGAAGCCGGGGAAGCGTTCATGCGCTGCCGTGACCAGGGCATGGATCTGCTCGCGATCGTCGGCCCGCATCATCGGATCGATATAGCTGCAGTTTTCGGTCCATGCTTCGGCGATGAGGGCGCGTCGGCGGTCCGTGTCCGCCTCGTTCCAGATGGCGATATAGCGGTCGGCAATGGTGGTGGCATCGGTCATCGGTCAACTCCTTTGGCTCGCCTGAACCGTTCAGGCAGGGCGATCATCGGCGCGTACCGAAGCACTATCAATTACGTCGGAGGTAATCAAAGGCTCTGATCTTACAGTCCGAGCCAGATCCTGACGGGATGCGATGGGTCGGCTAGCAGCTTCACCGCAAAGGCGATGCAGACGACGACCAGCAACGGTTTGATCAATTTCGCGCCGATGCGCATGGCGAGCCGCGAGCCGAGCTGGGCACCGAGGAACTGGCCGAGCCCCATCGTCAGCCCGACTTTCCAAAGAATGGCGCCGGAGAAGATGAAGACGATAAGGCTGCCCAGATTCGAGCCGAAATTGAGCAGCTTCGTATGTGCCGTCGCCTTCAGCAGGCCGAAGCCGGCGAGCGTGACGAAGGCCAGCATGAGGAACGAACCGGTGCCTGGTCCGAAGGCACCGTCGTAAAAGCCGATCAGCGGCACGAGGGTCACGCCGAAAAGCCCCGCACTCATGCGCCGATGCTTTTCGATATCGCCGAGATTGGGCTTGATGGCGAAGTAGAGCGCAATGGCGATCAGCAGGAAAGGCAGGATGACGCGCAGAACATAGCTCGGCATGATCGTTGCCAGCATCGCGCCAAGCATGCCGCCGATCACGGCCATCAGCGCCATCGGCAGCTGTTCGCGGAGCTGCACATGCCCCTGCCGGGCATAGGCGATAGTTGCAGAGGCGGCGCCGCAGATCGACTGCACTTTGTTGGTGCCGAGCGTCTGCAGCGGCGGAATGCCAGCCAAGAGCATGGCAGGCACCGTGACCAGCCCGCCACCGCCTGCGATGGAATCGACAAAACCGGCAAAGAAGGCAGCGGCAAAGAGCAGGAGCAGGATCTGGAGGGTAATGTCTTGCAAGATGGGAACTCTAAGGCGGGAGATTAGCGCGCCTTCTTGCACTTCGATGGCTTGAAGGCAATTGCCTGTGGGACACACCGGGCGAAATTGACGGCTCGGGAAAGGGTGGCTACACCTGCGATATCGGTTGTCGCAGCTGGGAGCGAACATGACCACATATGCCAATTCCGCCCGCCGCTATATCCTTGGCCTTGGTTGCGAAAGCGGCACGGACTGGAACCATGTGCGCCTGTTGGCGGAGCGAGCTATGCAGGAGGTCGGAATCGGGCACGAGGAGCTGCTAGCCGTCGTGTCCATCGATACGCGCATGGATGAGCCTGCCATCTTGGAGGTCGCGACGCATTTTCGCCTGCCGGTGCGCTTTTTCAAGGCGGCCGCGCTGGAGCGGGAGACGCCACGCCTGAAGAACCCGTCCGATGTCGTCTTCACCCATGTCGGCTGCCATGGCGTCGCTGAAGCCGCCGCATTGGCGGCTGCCGGTGCCGATGCGGAGCTTGTCCTGCCCAAGATAAAGTCGGATTTCGCCACCGCTGCAATTGCCAGGATCGGGTGACGACCGAAATCGCTGTTGCCATCACACAAATGGTTCATGCGACATCTTGGCGGCATTTCGTCGGTCGTGGTTCTCGTGTATGCCGGTAGTTCAAGCCTGATCCGCGACGGGAGGAGATTTCCGGAAGATCAAGCTTATTCAGTATATTGGTAAGGAAAAATCATGCACAAGGTCATTTATGATACGGATCCGGGCGTTGACGACGCCATGGCGCTTCTCTTTCTTCATCGCCACCCGGATATCGACCTTCTCGGCGTAACGACGGTTTTCGGCAACGCCTCGGTGGATACGACGACCCGCAACGCGCTATTCCTCAAGCGCGAGTGGAATATTCCGTGTCCGGTCGCCCGTGGTGCCAGCGTCACCTTCGATCCCTCGCGGCACGAACGGGCATGGCCGACGATGGTTCATGGCCACAACGGTCTCGGTGACATCGAGGTGCCTGACACGATCGATCTGCCGGCCGATCCGCGGCCTGCCTATCAGTTCATTATCGATACTGTCCGCGCCAATCCGGGTGAGGTGACGCTGGTCGCCGTCGGTCGCATGACCAATCTTGCCTTGGCCCTGAAGCACGATCCCGAAATCGCCTCGCTTGTAAAAGATGTCGTGATCATGGGCGGTAACTTCTATGTGCCGGGCAATGTCAGCCCAGTGGCCGAGGCGAATATCCATGGCGATCCGGAAGCTGCCGATTTCGTCATGACGGCACCATGGAAGGTGGTCGTTGTCGGTCTGGACGTCACGTCGATCACGACCATGAGCCGCAGCTATCTGGCCGATATGGCAAAGGCCGGTGGCCCCTCCGTGCAATTGCTGTCGGACCTGTCGCAATCCTACATCGATTTCTACAAGCATGCGGTCGAAGACGGCATGATGGTTCACGACAGCTGCGCCTGCGTCTATGTCGTGGCGCCAGAGTTGTTCGACACGATCAACGGTTCGATCCGTGTCGTCTGCGGCGGTATCGCCGATGGTCAGACGATCATCAAGCAGGACGGCCGCCACTTTCCGCCGGGTGATTGGGACAATCTGCCGAGCCAGATCGCCTGCACGGGCATCCGCTCGCAGCAGGTCATCGACCTTATCCGTGATGTGATCCTGGGCAAGGTAAAGCACTAAGGCAGATAAGGAGGGGGCGATCGCGTCCCCTTCGCCATCCCTGGCTCCATTGCACAGCCATTCCGGCGACTTATCATATGGTTATTTGAGTTTTCGGACATATTGAGTCCGCAAAGCCGCTCGCTTGATTGGCATAGGTTTCCATGTCCTGTCGCCGTTGGAAAAGCCCATAGCGTGCTATCGCTCATGCCGAAGGCTTCTATTGCGTAGTGTTGGCGAGAGAAGGGATGCCAGGTTCGCGTCGTCTTATCCCGTTCTCAACGTTGCAATTTCGGCCATGCGGGCATAGGACAAATGAGATGAATGACACTGCATTTTCCAATCTGCCGGTGCTTGAGCCGGGCTCCGTCTGGCTGGTCGGCGCCGGGCCCGGAGATGCAGGCCTGTTGACCCTGCTGGCGGCCAAGGGACTGGCCGAGGCGGATATCATCGTACACGACGCATTGGTGAACGATGATTGCCTCAAGCTCGCGCGGCCGGGAGCCGTGCTGGAATATGCGGGCAAGCGCGGCGGCAAGCCTTCAGCCAAGCAGCGCGATATTTCACTGCGGCTGGTGGAGCTGGCGCGCGCCGGCAAGCGTGTTCTGCGCCTGAAGGGTGGGGACCCATTTGTTTTCGGGCGTGGCGGCGAAGAAGCGCTGATGCTCGTGGAGCACGGTATTCCCTTCCGTATCGTACCCGGCATCACGGCCGGCATCGGCGGGCTTGCCTATGCCGGCATTCCGGTCACCCATCGCGACGTCAATCATGCTGTTACGTTCCTGACCGGCCATGATTCGTCCGGCGTCGTGCCTGATGCCATCGACTGGGAGGCGATCGGCAAGGGATCGCCTGTCATCGTCATGTATATGGCGATGAAGCATATCGCCCAGATCACCTCCAATCTCATTGCTGCTGGCCGTTCTGCGGATGAGCCTGTTGCTTTCGTCTGCAATGCCGCCACCTCTTCGCAGCAGGTGCTGGAAACGACGCTTGGGCGCGCGACTGTTGATATCGAGGCCTCGGGCCTGGAGCCGCCTGCCATCGTTGTCGTCGGTGACGTCGTAAAGCTGCGCCCGTCGCTCGATTGGCTCGGCGCTCTTTCCGGACGCAAACTTCTGCCGGCAGCGGAGGGGCGGGCTGGAGCCGGGCGCAAGGAGCCGGCATGAGTGGCCTGTTGATTGCCGCACCGGCATCGGGCTCCGGCAAGACGACGTTTACGCTTGGCCTCTTGAGGGCGTTGCGGCAGAGGGGCATTGCCGTTGCATCCGGCAAGGCTGGCCCGGATTACATCGATCCAGCCTTTCACGCCGCAGCGGCGGGTTCGCCCTGTCTCAATTTCGATCCCTGGGCCATGCGCCCCGAACTCATATCCGCCAACTCGGCGCTTCATCGCGCCGGTGGCCGGATGCTCGTCATAGAGGGTATGATGGGCCTGTTCGATGGCGCTGCTGACGGTTCCGGCACGCCGGCCGATCTTGCGGCATTGCTGAGCCTTCCCGTCGTGCTGGTTATCGATGTCTCGCGCATGTCACATTCGGTGGCGGCTGTTGTCAGCGGTTTTGCCAATTTCCGCGCCGATATTCGTATCGCCGGCGTTGTGCTGAATCGGGTTGCGAGCGAGCGACATGAGGCGATGCTGCGCCGAGCGCTCGACGCCGTGCGGATGCCCATTCTCGCCGTCATGGGCAGTGACAAGAGCCTGACACTGCCTGAAAGGCATCTCGGGCTTGTGCAGGCCGGAGAGCACGCCGCGCTGGAGCAATTTATCGAGTCCGCGGCCGGCATCGTGTCGAAGGCATGCAATTTCGAGCTGTTACTGCGGGCGGCCCAGCAGAATGTCGTGCACCCGTCGGCCGCCAATATCGCGCGGCTGATGCCACTCGGGCAGCGTATCGCGGTGGCGCGCGATATCGCATTCGCGTTTTGCTACGAGCATATGCTGCTCGGCTGGCGGCGGCGCGGCGCGGAGATTTCCTTCTTTTCCCCTTTGGCAGACGAAGCGCCGGCAGCAGATGTGGATGCCGTCTATCTGCCTGGCGGTTATCCCGAACTGCATGCAGGCAAACTTGCGAGCGCCCATAATTTTCTTGCGGGAGTGAGAGACGCGGCAGCGCGCGGGGCGCGCATCTATGGCGAATGCGGCGGCTATATGGTGCTTGGCGAAGGCTTGGTGGATGCCGCAGGCGCACGCCACGCGATGCTCGGTCTCCTGCCAGTTGTGACGAGCTACGAGAAGCGGCAGCGCCATCTGGGCTACCGGCGCTTGACGCCTCTTGTGGGCTCGTTCTTCGACCAACCAATGACGGCGCATGAGTTTCACTATTCGACGATCGTTTCGGAAGGCGAGGCGGACCGCCTGTTTGCGGTCAAGGATGCACTCGGTGCGGATCTCGGCGCTGCAGGCCTGCAGCGCGCCAATGTCGCGGGTTCCTATATGCATCTGATCGATCTCGCCGGGGAGCCTGCATGACCAACAGGATCGTCCATGGCGGCGGCATCACTGCGGCGGCGCGTCAATATGGTGGTCAGCCGGAAGATTGGCTGGATTTGTCGACCGGCATCAATCCCAATCCCGTTTCCTTGCCGGAGATGCCTGTCTCGGCCTGGCATCGGCTGCCAGACCAGCATTTGCAGGAGCGGGCGCGCGAGGCGGCGAGGGGATATTACCGCAGCGGTGATATCCTGCCCTTGCCGGTTCCGGGCACGCAATCGGTCATCCAATTGCTTCCGAGGCTAGTTCCTGGCGGAAGCATCGCCATTCTATCGCCGACCTATGGTGAATATGCCCGGGCTTTCACACTCGCGGGCCTCAAGGTGCGTCAGGTTTCCGGAATTGCCGATCTGACCGCGGATGACGGGCTTGTGGTCGTCGTCAATCCCAACAATCCGGACGGGCGGATGTTGTCGCTCGACCAATTGCGGGATCTGCATGACAGGCAACACAGGCAAGGCGGCATTCTGCTGGTCGATGAGGCCTTCGGCGATGTCGAGCCGGCGGCGAGCATCGCTCCTTGTGTCGGCTCCATGCCGGGCCTCATCGTCTTCCGCTCCTTCGGCAAGTTCTTCGGTCTGGCCGGCCTGCGGCTCGGCTTTGTGATTGCCGAACCCTCGATCATGGCTCGTTTCGAGGATTGGCTTGGCCCTTGGGCGGTGTCAGGCCCGGCGCTATCGATCGCGGCATCGCTGATGGAGCGCGACACCAGCGGCATCCGCGACCGCATTCTGCAACGACATCGCGGGCTGGAGACGGTTCTCCGTCAATCACATCTGCATGTTGCCGGAGGCACGGCTTTGTTCACGCTTGTTGCGGACGACCGTGCCGAGAGGATATATACGCATCTCTGCCGCCACCATATTCTGGTCCGCAAGTTCGACTATGCGCCTCATTGGCTGCGCTTCGGTCTTGCTCCGGATGAACAGGCGGATCGCAGACTCGCCGGGGCACTGGAGTCGGATGATTTTAGGTCTGTTCGACCTAAAATCTGAATCCGCTCCAGAAACAAATAAGTAGAGCATGATGTCGTCCGAAAACTGCTCACACTTTTCGGCATCATGCTCTTGAGGATTATTCGACATGAGCGCCGACGAACATTTGCTTATTCTTGTCCTAGCCCTGCTGCTGGATCGCATCGTCGGCGATCCCGACTGGTTGTGGCAGCGCTTCCCGCATCCCGTGGTGCTGTTTGGCAAGGCGATTTCTTCCTTCGATCGACGGTTCAACGCAAAGGACCTGTCCGGCGTGCTTCGCCGCCGCAACGGCATCATGTCGATCGTTGCCTTGCTGATGGGAGCTGCTATTGCCGGCTGGGCGGTGCACGGATTGCTCGCCTTCTTCGGCTGGCTCGGCATCCTGGTCGAAGCGGCGCTTGTCGCGGTGTTCCTGGCGCAGAAGAGCCTGGCCGATCACGTCGGCGAGGTGTCGCAGGCATTGCGGACCAATGGCCTGGAAGGCGGTCGCCTTGCCGTGTCGCGCATCGTCGGTCGCGATCCCGAAACCCTGGATGAACCCGGCGTCTGCCGCGCGGCGATCGAAAGCCTTGCCGAAAACTTTTCCGATGGCGTCGTGGCGCCGGCGCTCTGGTACGGCATTTTCGGCCTTCCGGGCCTGTTTTTCTACAAGATGCTCAATACGGCTGATTCGATGATCGGCCATAAATCCGAAACCTATATCGACTTCGGGCGCGCTGCCGCCCGGCTGGACGATATCGCAAACTGGCCGGCCGCGCGGCTGTCGATCCTGCTGATCGCCGTCGGTGCGCTCGCCAAGCGCGGGATTTCGGCGCTTGGAAATGCCATCCGCGTCGCGGTGAGGGATGGCGGGCTGCATCGGTCCCCGAATTCCGGCCGACCGGAAGCGGCGATGGCGGGTGCGCTGGACATCCAGCTCGCAGGGCCGCGGATCTATGGCGGCGAACTCGTGCGCGAACCGATGATCAATGGCGCCGGTCGCGACACCGCCACCGTCAGCGATATAGAGGCGGGGATTTCGATTTTCTATTCGGCATGCTCGATGCTGACGCTTCTCGCCTTTTTGGGCTTCCTGCTGCTGCTATGAGCGGCTGCCACCATTAACAGATTTATCACTATATG
>BFBZ01002374.1_pt1 | contig 10295 bp, 7 predicted proteins | sample 1888401 | NCBI WGS metagenome assembly BFBZ01 (sample SAMD00112614, study PRJDB3348) | symbiont metagenome | host: Chara braunii | reverse complement strand
GATTTCGGCATCATGGGCCGGCTCGGCATGAAGGAGCGGCGCTTCCTCGCCGAGATCCTGCTCGGCTTCATCACCCGCGACTATCGCCGCGTCGCCGAAGTGCATTTCGAGGCCGGCTACGTGCCGCCGCATCATTCGGTGGAGAATTTCGCACAGGCCATCCGCGCCATCGGCGAGCCGATCCACAACCGCACGGCCGAAGAAATCTCGATGGCCAAGCTGCTGACCCTGCTGCTCGAGGTCACCGGCCTGTTCGACATGCGCACCCGGCCGGAGCTGATCCTGCTGCAGAAGACCATGGTGGTGGTCGAGGGCGTCGCGCGCGGCTTCGATCCCAAGCTCGACATCTGGAAGGTCGCCGATCCCGTGGTGCGCGAATGGATCGAGCGCAATCTCGGCCCGCTCGGCCGCATCGAAGGCGCCGTGTCCGGCGTCGGCGACCTGGTCCGGCTCAGCGCGACCCTGCCCGTGCTCGCCGCCCGCGCCGCCGCCGTGCTGGAGCACATGGAGACCATGAGCCGCGACGGCTTGCGCCTGTCGCCGGAAACCATCGCCGCCATGGGCCGCACCGAAGGCAAGAAGAGCCGCTGGCGCGCCATCGCGCTGTGGGTCATCGCGCTGACCTTCATCGGCATTCTGTTCGCGGTGCTCAGGCTTTAGACTCGCAGCCTGGGCAAAGGCGCAGCGCTGCCGCCCATGGCGGCCGCTTTGCCCACCTTCCTCTGATTGCACTGCTGTCATTTTCTGCTAGCATTGCCTTCACAAGGGCAATGCTGGGGAGGCGGTCATGGCGAGCCTGACCATCCGCAAGCTGGACGACTCTCTCAAGACTTATCTGCGACTGCGCTCGGCGCAGAACGGGCGCTCCGTCGAAGAGGAAGTCCGGGTCATCCTGCGCGCGCTGATCGAGCCCGCCGATCCATCCGAGCCGCCGATGGCGCCGCCTGCTCCAGCCAACCTGTCCGCTCCGCTCGTCCCCCAGCCCGGCCAGGCGCGCGAGGCTCGCGTCACCCTGATCATCGGCGGCGGCATCGCCGCCTACAAATCGCTCGACCTGATCCGGCGGCTCAAGGAGCGCCACATCCACGTCCGCTGCGTGCTGACCAAGGCGGCGACGCAATTCGTGACCGAGCTCGCCGCATCGGCGCTGTCGGGAGATCGTGTCTTCACCGATCTGTTCGACGCGCGCAGCGAGTTCGACGTCGGCCACATCCGGCTCGCGCGCGACTGCGATCTCATCGTGGTGGCACCGGCGACCGCCGACCTGATGTCGAAGATGGCGCACGGCGCCGCCGACGACCTCGCCAGCGCCATCCTGCTCGCGGCGAGCCGGCCGATCCTGCTGGCGCCGGCGATGAACCCGATGATGTGGAGCAATCCGGCGACGCGCCGCAACGCCGCGACCCTGCAGCGCGACGGCGTCCAGATGATCGGGCCGAACGCCGGCGAGATGGCGGAGAAGGGCGAGGCCGGTGTCGGCCGCATGGCCGAGCCGACCGAGATTGCGGACGCCGTCGTCGCCATGCTCAAGCCGCCTGTGCCGCGCCCGCTCGCCGGCCGCCGCGTGCTGATCACCGCGGGCCCGACCCACGAGCCGATCGACCCGGTGCGCTACATCGCCAACCGCTCCTCCGGCAAGCAGGGCTTTGCGATCGCCGCCGCCGCGCAGGCCGCCGGCGCCGACGTGCGGCTGATCGCAGGACCGGTGGAGCTCGCCGACCCCAAGGGCGTCAGCGTCACCCACGTCGAATCGGCGCGGCAGATGCTCGACGCCGTCGAGGCCGAGCTGCCCGCCGACGTCGCGATCTTCGCCGCGGCGGTGGCCGACTGGCGCGTCGCCAATGAGGGCGGCCAGAAGCTGAAGAAGACGGACAAGGCGATCCCGCCGCTGACGCTGGTCGAGAACCCCGACATCCTCGCCACGATCTCGAAGCTGAAGGAGAAGCGGCCTGGTCTCGTCATCGGCTTCGCCGCCGAGACCGAGCACCTGATCGACAACGCGAAGGCAAAGTTCGCCCGCAAGGGCTGCGACTGGATCGTCGCCAACGACGTCTCGGCCGCGACCGGTGTGATGGGCGGCGACCGCAACACCGTACATCTCTTGACGAAGGACGCCGATGGCGTCCATGTCGCGTCCTGGCCGATCATGACCAAGGACGAGGTCGCGACTGCGCTCGTCGCCGAGATCGCCAGAACCATGGGACCCGTTGCGTGACACAGACGATCGCGATCGACGTGCAGATCCTGCCGCATGGCGAGGGCCTGCCGCTGCCGGCCTATCAGACCGCACATGCCGCGGGGCTCGATCTGCTCGCCGCGGTTCCGCCCGATGCTCCGCTCGTGCTTGCGTCGGGCGGCCATGCGATGGTGCCGACGGGACTGTCGATCGCGCTGCCCGACGGCTACGAGGCCCAGGTGCGGCCGCGTTCGGGGCTCGCTGCGCGGCACGGCGTCACGGTGCTGAACTCACCGGGCACGGTGGACGCGGACTACCGCGGCGAGATCTGCGTGCTGCTGATCAACCACGGCAAGGAACCGTTTACGATCCGCCGCGGCGAGCGCATCGCGCAGATGGTGATCGCCGCCGTCGCGCGCGCCGAGCTCAGCCTCGCGACAACCTTGACGACGACCGCGCGCGGCAGCGGCGGCTTCGGCTCGACGGGCCGTTGAACTACGGGCTTGCCACTGTTCCGACTCGAAAGAGTCGATCGGCGGACGCATTTTCCTCAGGCGCAACCATCGTTCACGGTCTGGACTCTTACCGCTGGAGTCCCGAAGCGGTTATGGTTGATTGATTCGTGAGACGGCGCGGTCGACGCGATCGGCGCCCGGAACTTCGTGCGGTTTGGGGCAAATATGTCGGGCGTGATCGTGGTGATGCGTCAGACGCTGCTGTCGTGCACGTCACTTGCGCGCAAGGGCCTGATGGGTCTCGCTGCGACTGCGCTTGCGCCGGCGACACCGGGCTTCGCAGGCGATGGCGTGCCGCCGGATGCGATCACGACGCTGTTCGAGCTGAGCCGTCCTGATATCGCCGAGGTCACGGCGATGCTGGCGCTGCTCGGCTTCTCCGTCGTCGCCGCGGTCGCGCTGGTGCGCACGCGTCTGGCGGCCGGCCGGAAGGAAGCGCGGCTGCGCGCCGACGTCGCCGGGCTGCAATTGCAGGCCGATCGTTACCGTGCGCTGCTGTTCGCCGAGCCGCAGATCCTGATCGCCTGGCCGGCCGGCGGCCACCGTCCGCAGATCTCCGGCGACACCTCGATGCTGGTGCCGCAGGATCAGCCGCAGCGCATTCTCGCCTTTGGAACCTGGCTGCCGCCGGAGCCCGCGCTGCAGCTCGACCGCGCCGTCGACGCGCTGCGCGAGGCGGGCGAAGGCTTCATGCTCAATCTCACCACCTCGCACGGCCATGCGATCGAGGCGATGGGCCGCGCCATCGGCGGCCAGGCCATCGTGCGTATCCGCGAATTGTCCGGCCTGCGCCGCGAGCTCGCCGAGACGCAGCTCCGCTTCAAGGCGCTCGGCGAGGAGACGGAGTCGCTGCGCGCGCTGGCAGCGGCGCTGCCGTGGCCGATCTGGGCACGGCAGGCCAATGGCGCTCTCGCTTACGTCAACGCCGCCTATGCCCGTGCCGCCGATGCCCGCGACGTGCCGGACGCGATCGGCCGCAACATCGAGCTGCTCGACTCGGCCGACCGTGTCGACCTGCAGCGCGCGCTCGCCACCAACGGCCGTTTCGAGGGCCGGCTGCCGATCGTGACCGGCGGCGAGCGCCGCATGTACGACGTGCGCGCCTTCATGCTGGGACACGGCAGCGCCGGCGTCGCCATCGACGCCAGCGAGGCGGCGGCCCTGGATGCGGCCGTGGTGCGGATGCGGGAAGCACACCGGCGCACGCTCGATCAGTTGTCCTCGGGCGTAGCCGTGTTCGACGGCCAGCGTCGGCTCGCCTTCTACAACGACTCCTATCGCCGGCTGTGGCGTCTCGATCCCGCCTTCCTGGACAGCCAGCCGGATGACTCGTCGGTGCTCGACCGTCTTCGCGCCGCGCGCAAGTTGCCCGAGCAGGCCGACTTCCGGGCCTGGAAGGCCAAGCTTCACGAGGCCTATCGCGCCGTCGAGGCCGCCAAGGACACCTGGTTCCTGCCCGACGGCCGCGCGCTGTCGGTCGTCACCACGCCGAACCCGGAAGGCGGCGTCACCTATCTGTTCGACGACGTCACCGAGAGCTTCGCGCTTGCCCGCCGCTTCGACGGCTTGATCCGGGTCCAGCGCGAGACCCTCGACAGCCTTGCCGAGGGTGTCGCGGTGTTCGGCTCGAACGGCCGGGTCGAGCTGTTCAATCCGGCCTTCGCCAAGATGTGGCGGCTGTCGCCGGATCAGTTGCGCGAGCATCCGCATATCGACACCGTGGAATCCTGGTGCCATCAGCTCTATGACGACGCGGTCGCCTGGCGCACCATCCGCGAGGCGATCACGTCGATCGAGAACCGGCTCGACGTTGCGCTGAAGCTCGAGCGCAAGGACGGCAGCGTGCTCGACTGCATGAGCCGCCCGCTGCCCGACGGCGCGACCATGCTGACCTTCCAGGACATCACCGACACCGAGAATGTCGAGCGAGCCCTGCGCGAGAGCAACGAGGCGCTCGAAGCCGCCGGCCAGATGAAGATCGACTTCGTCCACCACGTGTCCTACGAGCTGCGCGCGCCGCTGACGACGATCATCGGCTTCGCGCATTTCCTGTCCGATCCGTCGACCGGGCCGCTGACGCCGAAGCAGGCCGAGTATCTCGACTACGTCACCAAATCCACCAACGCGCTGCTGGCGCTGACCAACAACATTCTCGACCTCGCCACCATCGATGCCGGCGCCATGAAGCTCGAGCTCGGGCCGGTCGACGCCGCCAAGGCGATCGAGGCCGCCGCCGAGGGCGTGCAGGACCGGCTTGCCACGGATCGCATCCGATTGACGATCGCGGTGGACCCCGATGTCGGCTCTTTCGTCGGCGACGAGCGCCGCGTCGTGCAGGTGCTCTACAATCTGCTCGCCAATGCCGTCGGCTTCTCGCCGCCGGATTCGAGCGTCGTCGTCAGCGCCCGCCGCACCGACCACAGCGTCATCTTCGCGGTCACCGATTCCGGCCCCGGCATTCCGCCCGAGGTGAAGGACAAGGTGTTCGAATGGTTCGAGAGCCATTCGCAGGGCTCGCGCCATCGCGGCGCCGGCCTCGGCCTGTCGCTGGTGCGCTCCTTCGTCGAGCTGCACGGCGGCAGGGTGCGGATGGATTCGGTGGTCGGCAAGGGCACCACGGTCACCTGTGACTTCCCGACCGACCACGTCGCGCAACGCAACGCCGCGGAATGACGGGCCAGCTGACATTCACCACCACGCTGGCGGACGAGACCGCCACCGCCGCCCTGATGGCCGATCTCGCGCTGCTGATCGGCCCGGGTGCACTGATCACGCTCACGGGCGATCTCGGCGCCGGCAAGACGGCGGCGGCGCGGGCGATGATCCGCTATCTCGCCGGCGACGACGAGCTGGAGGTGCCGAGTCCGACCTTCACTCTGGCGCAGAGCTACGACCTGCCGAGCTTCCCGCTGGTGCATGCCGATCTCTATCGCATCAGCGATGCATCGGAGCTCGAGGAGATCGGCCTGTCGCCGCTGCCGGAGGCGACCGTCGTGCTGATCGAATGGCCGGAGCGCGCCGGCGGCACTCTCCCGCCGGATCGCGTCGACATCGCACTGCGCCACGATCCATCGCAGGGCGACACCGCCCGCAGCGCCGAGATCACCGGCAGCGGCAAGGCGGCCGCCGTGGTTGCACGGCTGAAAGCCTTGCGCGAATTCCTCGCCGAGGCCGGGCACGCCAAATCGCGCCGCGAGCGCATGGCCGGCGATGCCTCGACCCGCTCCTATGCGCGGCTCCACAAGGGCGAGCGCGTCTCCATCCTGATGAACTCGCCGAAGCGGCCCGACGGCCCGGCGATCTACAACGGCAAGCCCTATAGCGGCGCCGTGCATCTCGCCGAGGACGTCCGCCCGTTCGTCGCGATCGCCGCCGCCTTGCGCGGGCGCGGCATCTCGGCGCCGAAGATCAACGACGCCGATCTCGGCCACGGCTTTCTCATCACCGAGGATCTCGGACGCGAGGGCGTGATCGAGGGCGACCCGCCACGGCCGGTCGTGGAGCGCTACGAGGCCGCGACCGATCTATTGGCCGCGCTGCACGCGCAGGACGTCCCCGCGGTGCTGCCGCTGGCGCCGCAGGTGACCTACGAGGTCCCGACCTTCGACGCCGAAGCCATGCTGATCGAGATCGGCCTGATGCTCGAATGGTACCTGCCCGACCGTGGCGTGGAGCTGTCGCAGGTGCTGCGCGCCGAATTCCTGGAAATATGGCGCGAGTTGCTGGAGGCGCCGCTCGCGGCCAAGCCCATATCTAAGCCGACATCTAAGCCGACCTGGGTGATCCGCGACTACCATTCGCCCAACCTGCTCTGGCTGCCCGCGCGCGAAGGCATCGCCCGCGTGGGCGTGATCGACTTCCAGGACGCGGTGATGGGACCGCCGGCCTACGACGTGGTCTCCCTGGCGCAGGACGCCCGGATCGACGTGTCGGCAGAACTCGAGCGGGCGCTCCGAGAGCGCTACATCGCCGCACGCCAAGCGGCGTCGACGGACTTCGACGCCGACGAATTCGGCGCGCACTACGCGATCATGTCCGTCCAGCGCAACACCCGCCTGCTCGGTACCTTCGCCCGCCTCAACCGCCGCGACGGCAAGCCGCACTACCTCAAGCACCAGCCTCGCATCTGGGACTATCTGCACCGGTCGCTGGCGCACGCGGCGCTCGACCCAGTCCGCGACTGGTACGCGGCCAACGTGCCGCCACCGGCAGGGGTGGCTTAAGGCAGCGTCTCGCAGCACCACCGGTGCGCTCCCCCTCCCCCTTGCGGGGAGGGGAGCCGATCGCCGCCGTGGAGAGAGAACGCGCCAAAACCGCGCACCTCCGTGGCTTTACCGGTTCTTAGCCATCCCCCTTTACCTTGCGCCCGTGGCGCCGGTTGCGCGCCGCGCGTGAATGGAGGTTGCGATGGCAGAGCGGATGAAGGGCGAACGCGTCGTCTTCGAGCGCGGCATCCCGGCTTTCATGATGGGCATCGACGGCACCTGGCGGCGCAACTGCACCATCGAGGACGTCTCGGAGACCGGGGCGAAGCTGACGGTCGAGGGCTCGGTCGAAGGCCTTCACCTGAAGGAGTTCTTCCTGCTGTTGTCGTCGACCGGCCTAGCCTACCGGCGCTGCGAGTTGGCCTGGGTCAATGGCGACCAGATCGGCGTCACCTTCCTGAAGCAAGGCAAGAAGAAGACCAACAAGCGCGCCGCGGCCGAAGCCTGACCGAGCCACGACTGCGGCATCTTGCATCACGATGGCCGGGCAGCCGTCGCATATTCGTCATCGGCCCGGGCTATCGCAACCGGCCGAGACGATAGATGTTTTTGCGTGGTATGATTCGCACATGCCACCGTTGATCGAGATGCCCTGAAGATGCCCGTCAAGCCGCACAAAGCCATGGTCCTCGCCGCCGGTCTCGGATTGCGCATGCGCCCACTGACGGAGACGATGCCCAAACCGCTGGTGCGCGTCGCCGGCCGCCCGCTGCTCGACCATGTGCTCGACCGCCTCGCCGAAGCCGGCGTCACCGAAGCCGTCGTCAATGTCCACTATCTCGCCGACCAGATCATCGCGCACACGGCCGCGCGCAGCACGCCCCGCGTGATCATCTCCGACGAGCGCGACCAGGTGCTCGGCACCGGCGGCGGCGTCGTCAAGGCGCTGCCGCTGCTCGGCCACGAGCCGTTCTTCCACGTCAACTCCGACACGATGTGGATCGAGGGCGTGCGCCAGAACCTGTCCCGGCTCGCCGACGCGTTCGATCCCGAACGCATGGACATCATGCTGCTGATGGCGCCGACCGCGACCTCGATCGGCTACGCGGGTCAAGGCGACTACGCGATGCTCGCCGACGGTACCTTGCGCAAGCGGCGGGAGCATCAGGTGGTGCCGTTCGTCTACGCGGGCGCCGCGATCATCTCGCCGTCGATCTTCGACGGCGCGCCGAAGGGCGAGTTCTCGCTGACGAAGATGTTCGACAAGGCGAACGAGCAGGACCGCCTGTTCGGCCTCCGCCTCGAAGGCGTCTGGATGCATGTCGGCACGCCGGCCGCGGTGGCGGAAGCGGAAGAGGCTCTGATGGAGAGTGCGGCGTAGCGGACTGCCCGACGGGCGAATCAGGTCGGCGCGTTGCGCGATCTGCTCCACCTCGTCGGCGCCGACCCTGCGCTGGGATCACTCAAATCATCTGCGTCGAGAAACGATTTTCGTCCGCACATTCAACCCGATCCCGCTCGTCGCGTCCGACGCGCACAAAATTCTTCTTTCGCTTTTACAGAATTCATGTTCTCTCATGCGCATCCCGCCTCGTTGCGAGGGGCGTATCGCGGTCGTCACGGACGTTGAGCGCGGGATGCGATGGCCTGTCAGGATTGCAGCGTGCTTTCGGGTGCGCGGACGAACGGTTCGGGCAGGACGGCGAAATCGTAAGGTCCCGGCATCCCGACGCTGATGCCAAGCTCGCGCCGCTGCTGACGCCGCGCGCGGGCGACGGTGGCTACAAGCCGGCACACCGAGGAGAGGACGTATAAGCCGTAACACCGTCGCGCAGGGAAGGCCGGGTCGTTTCGGCTGAACCTGTGGTTCCTGCCCCGTGCACTCTTTCACGCACGGGGGCCACGGGCCTCAGCCGAGGCCCGGCCTTCCCCGCGCCCTTGCTTCGGATGAGGGCGAGAGCTTCGCATGACTCGGGCGCGATGGCGTCGCGAGGGCATAGGGGTTTGTCTCCGGCGCGAGATCTGTACCCACAATGGAGGACGATGCTGCGTGTCCCCGTCATTGCGAGCGCAGCGAAGCAATCCAGGATCCCTCCGCAGAGACAGTCTGGATTGCTTCGCTGCGCTCGCAATGACGATGGGGTGGGCAGCTTGGCTTTCCAGACTCAGTCGTCCCGCGAAAGCGGGCGATGACGGCGGGGGTGAATGGGTCCAGCTGGGCTCATCCGCGCGGCGCGCTCTGAGCCCGCGACAATGGTCACGCACCTATCAACACCCGTCCACACCCCGGATATGACCTCCGCCCGATCGCTCCTTATATAGACGGCACAGCAACCCGAATCGCAGGCCATGCGCGTCTTCACCGTTCCCATCTCGGCGCCGTTCCTGCGCAGCGTGATCGCCGCGCTGGTCGACGGCCGGCTGGTCGACGGCTTCGAGGCACGCAGCGATCCCGCCCGGCTCGCGACCGCGACGCTGTATCTGCCGACGCGGCGCTCCCTGCGGGTGGCGCGCGAGATGTTCCTCGACGAGCTGAAGACCGATGCCGCGGTGCTGCCGCGCCTGGTCGCGCTCGGCGACATCGACGAGGACGAGCTCGCCTTCGCGGAGGACCGCGACGCGTTCCTCGGGCCGGCGCCGCTGGAGATTCCGGAACGGCTCGACGACCTGCAGCGCCGGCTCACGCTGGCGCGGCTGGTCGCGGCCTGGGCCAAGACGCCGGTGTCGGCGCCGCTCGTGATCGGCGGGCCCGCCTCGACGCTTGCGCTGGCCGGCGACCTCGCGCGGCTGATCGACGACATGGTGACGCGCGGCGTGTCGTGGGATGCGCTCGATGCGCTGGTGCCGGATCAGCTCGACAAATACTGGCAGTATTCGCTCGAGTTCCTGCGCATCGCGCGGACCGCGTGGCCGGCCTATCTGCAGGAGATCGAGCGCATCGAGCCGGCGGCGCGGCGCGATCTGCTGATCGCGGCCGAAGCGGCGCGGCTGTCGGCGCATCCCGATGGTCCCGTCATTGCCGCAGGCTCCACCGGCTCGATGCCGGCGACGGCAAAATTCCTGCTCGCCGTCGCCAAGCTGCCGCATGGCGCGGTGGTGCTGCCTGGGCTCGACACCGATCTCGACGAAGCCGCGTGGAATTCGATCGGCGGTGCCAAGGACCGCGCCGGCCGCGTGTTGACGCCGCCCGCGGTCAATCATCCGCAATATGCCATGCACCTGCTGCTCAAGCGCTTCGGCCTGGAGCGGCGCGACGTGATCCGCCTCGCACCACCCGGCCGTGGCGGCCGCGAGGTGCTGATCTCAGAAGCGATGCGGCCGTCGGAAGCGCTGTCTCTTATACACATCTAGATGTGTATAAGAGATGAGAATGTCGAGCGCGCGCTGCGCGAGAGCAAC
>BFBZ01000007.1_pt571 | contig 10296 bp, 8 predicted proteins | sample 1888401 | NCBI WGS metagenome assembly BFBZ01 (sample SAMD00112614, study PRJDB3348) | symbiont metagenome | host: Chara braunii | reverse complement strand
CATCGCCACACCGGCCCGCGCGGACCGGGACCTCGCCGTGATGCCCGGTTAGCTTGCATGCCGCGCGTTTCCATCATCACCCGCACCCGGAATCGTCTGGTCTTCCTCGTGCGCAGTCTTCTCAGCGTTCAGCAGCAGAGCTTCCAGGACTGGGAAATCATCGTCGTCAATGACGGCGGTGACGCGCCGGCGCTTGAACAGCTGCTGGCGCAGGTGCCCGATAGTGTTCGCCGCCGCATCGTCGTCATCCACCATGCTGCGTCGCAGGGACGCTGGGCGGCCGCCAATGCCGGCGTGAAGGCGGCGCAAGGCGATCTCGTGGTGATCCACGACGATGACGACAGCTGGCACGGCGCCTTTCTGGAAACGATGGTGGCCGCCATCGACAGCCGGCCGGCCTCCGTGGCGGGCGCCGTCTGCCACACGCAATATGTCGACGAAGTCGTGCTCGATGGAACCATCACCCGCAGGGGCGTACGCCCCTTCAACAACTGGGTGCGGAACGTCACGCTGTTCCGGATGGCCTCGCGGAATTTCATTCCGCCGATCTCGTTCCTCTACCGCGCAGCCGTGCACAAGGAGCTGGGACTTTACCGGGAGGAGCTTCCGGTTCTCGGTGACTGGGATTTCTACATGCGGCTGCTGTCGCGTTTCGATATCCAGCTCGTTCCGCGCGTTCTTGCGAATTATCACCTGCGTCCCGCCGACGCAGGTGAGCAGTTCGGCAATTCTGTGGCGGCTGGCCTGCAAAGCCACGCGTCGGTTGAGGCCGATATCCTCAACGCACTGTTGCGCAAGGATCTGTCGGAGGGAAAAGTAGGCCTGGGAACGATCGCCAATCTCGCCTACGACTTGCGCGAACTGCGCGAGACCACGTCGGTGACCGGCTCACACCTCGTGGAGCTGGCGCGCATGGTCCATGGGAAGGCGTCCGGTTAGGTTATCAACGCAGGGCTGTATCTGCCTCCTTGGCATCGATCCTGCCAAAGCCCAATTGCGGATCAAAGCTCATCGATCCCGGTGCGGTGGACGCGGAGGCCACGAGAGCTGCGCCGATTTGGGCCGCTGTCATGGTCGGAAAGGCCTGCAATAACTGGGCGCAGATCCCGGTGACGTGCGGCGCGCTCATGCTCGTGCCTGTCATCTTGACGCGAACCGGAACCACGGTCCCACCGGGAACGGGCTGATTCCCGAGCGCTCCCGAAGACCAGATATCCCGCCCGGGGGCGACGAGATCCGGTTTGCTGCGTCCATCTCGGGTGGGGCCGCGGCCGGAAGATGGTTCACCGCTTCCGGTGGCATGGTCGTAGTTTCCCACCGTCAGACCGCGGCGAATGGTCCCTGGAGGGGTGAGTGTCCCCTCGGCCGCGACGTGGGTGCGGAAAAAGGACTGGTCCGCGAACTGATTGAAATGATCCCGTCGGTCACGCTCGATCCAGGCATCGATCCGACCATCCCTGATGGTGTTGGGATCGTGCGGCTCTATGATCACCTTCCACACGCCGCTGGTGAGCGCCGATCCGGTTGGCCCCGCCGAATCAACATGGATATGCAAATAGCTGGCGCCATTCAGTGGGTGGAACCGCTGCGAAAAGATGCTCACGCGTTCGTTGCCCAGTTGCCAGGACTGGCTGCGGTCGGGGCCAGGCACAACGCGGGAAGTCGTGTTGCCGCTGGAATCCTCGACACGGATGCCAAAAAGGTCGCGCGATGCGTACCAGATCTCCAATTCGTTTGGCGTACGATCCGCCCGGCCCGCTCGACCGAATTGCCACTCCAGAGTGCAGCGGGGATTTCCGGTTGTGAGCGTCACAGACGCGTGGCAATCCCAGTCGGCTTCGTTGCCCGCCGACTTGACCAGCACGCGCCCGCACGCCTCGAGCATGCGGTCGATCGTTCGCTCGACCACGCTTTCGCTATCATGAGCGCCACCATTGTTGCCGAGGCTGACGTTCACGACACACGGACGCGTCCCTGCTTTTTCGAAAATGTATTTAATCGCTTCAGCGATACGGTCGGAACTCGTCAGCGTCGTGCCGGGATTCTTCAGCGCCTCGACGTAGATAATATCGGCGTCCGTCGCCACGCCCTTGTATCGGCCCGCCGGAAAGGTTCCGCCGGTCGGATTGGGGCCCGTTGAGCTGCCATTGCCGGCGGCGATTCCGGCAACGTGTGTGGCGTGCGATCCAGCCCTGCAACGATGACGAAGGGCCGAGCCACCGGACAGGTCATTGTCGATGTCTGCCTTCTCATACTCGACGCCGTATCCATATGGTGCCGGCGACTTCTCCGGCGCGATCGGACGCAGCGACTGGTCCCAGATCGCCAGAATCCTGGTCTGCCCGTTGACTTGAAAATCCTCGAGCTTCCAGTCAATCCCATCGCAATCCACAATGCCCACCACAACGTTGCGGCCAGTCAGTCCGGGCGTGCCCGACGGCGATGTCGATAGTGCGTTGGCCTTGGTGGCCGACACTGACCTATCGAGGTCCTCGCCGACAGGTCGTGGTGCCTCGACGTAGACGACCGCGGGATCCGACGCGATCTTTCGCAGCAAATCCAGCTCGGCTTCAACAATGAACACACTCTCATTCATTTCAACTGTCCGCCCGGCAACGAAATCTATTGGCAATGCCGCTCCCGGCTGCAGCAGAACAAACGCGCGGTGCTTGGGCCCCGTCGGATGCAGATGCTGTGGCCAATTCCTGAATTCGTCAGTATCCAGATCCCGTTCCAAGCGATATCCGCTCGCGGCGATCGTCTCAAAGCGTGGATCCAACCGATTAATATTGCTCATGTCGCCCCCAAAACCTCACAGCGCGCCCGGCCCCGTGTGACCAGGAGCAAAATGCCCCCAAGGCCCTTTCGAGATGTTGTCCCAGGATTGGTTGTCTCAATGTGAGCCAGTTCACATTCTCGATGTGATTTCTGAGCGCGGCGAACCGTTGCAACCTTCAATATGGCGACGACGGATCGGTCAGCCCCAGCAATGCTGATCGCCTGAGGATCAAACCTTCAGGTCGTGCTCCCAAATTTTGGCCCGCGCCGCTCAGGCCGCGTGCCGCTTTATTTCGAAGGCGCGACAAGCTCGTAGCTCTTGCCCGTCCGCTTCACGGCGCCCTTGGAGGCCAGCGCCTGGAGTGCCTGCTGCGCATTGCTCCTGGGATGGGTCTCCTGCAATTGCACCAGAAGCAGCAGGGACCGTTCACGCACCCCGCGCGGCAGGGCCGCATTGCCGGCGATCTCGCCAAGCGTCGCGGTGGCAACGGGCTGGTCATGCCGGCCAAGCTCGGCGAGATTGAAGAAGGCACGGGTATAGTCGCGCTCGTTTTCCGGTGCATTCAGCAGCACATTGGCAAGCCCGAACCGCGCGCCAAGATGACCGCCGGCAATCGCGCGCTCGTACCACTGTTCGGCCTGCTCGGGCGACGGCGTGACGCCGAACCCGCGCTGATAGGCCACCGCCAGATTGTGCATGGCGGGGACATGGCCGCGCTCGGCGGCCTCCTTGAAGTTCTGGAAGGCGAGTTTGAGCTTGTCCGGCTCGTTTGCCATGTAGCGGTAGGTGACGCCGAGATCGTTCATGGCGGCGGGGTCACCCTTCTCGGCGCCGAGTTTGTAGTTGCGCAGCGCTTCCTCGCTTGAGGCCTGCGGCACCAGCTTCTCGGCATGCAGATCGCCGAGATGGCGATAGGCCTGGACTTCGCCGGCGGCGATCGCCATGCGATAATACTCCGCCGCCTTTGCACCGTCAGGCTTGCCGCCTCCGAAGCGGCCCTCCTGGAAACCGAGCCCGAGCAGCAGCGCCGCCATGCCGCGTTGGGGACCGTCCAGCTGCTTGGTCAGCGCCTCTTCGGTCGCCGCATTCATGTCGACGCCTTCGCGCGTCTTGTAGATCAGGCGCAGCGCTTCGGCGGCGACCTGATTGCCTCTCTGGTCGACGGCCTGGACCAGGGTCAGCAACGCGCGGTCGCGGTCCGGCTGCGGCGCATTGATCTTGTCGTCACTCGCAATCGCCAGCAGCGTGCCCGCGGCCCAGCCATTGCCGATCGCGAGTCCCCTTTGCAGCCAGTCGAACGCAGCGTCGACATCGCGGGCCTGGCCATGCTGCCCGAAATAGAGATTGCGGGCATGCAGCGTCATCGCCTCGCCATTGCCGGCTTCCGCGCCGCGCCGGGCCCAGCGGCCGGCCTCGGCCTGGTTGTCCACGTCGTCGCCGCGCTCGGCATAGGACACAGCCAGATTGTAATAGGATTCAGGATCGCCGGCCTCGGCCGACTTCTGCCAGTACTCGACCGCCCGGTCGATGTCCTTCGGCACGCCCTGTCCCAGCTTGTAGAGTGCAGCGAGCTCGGCCAGCGCAACGGCGCTGCCGAGACTGGCCGCGCGCTTGTAGAGTTTCACGGCCTCGGCCATGTCCGCGCGACGGCCGACGCCCTTCTCGGTCATCTGCGCCAGCTTCAGGGTGTAGTCCGCATCGCGCGAGCGGGCCGTCACCTTCGCAAGCGCGGCGGCGCCGAGCGCCGGATCCGGCGTGCTGGTAAGCATGCCGTTGCTGGCGAGCACCGCGAGCGAGGCTTCGGCACGGCCGTCGCCGAGATCGGCCGCACGGATGTAATACGCGACCGCCCGGTCCATGTTGCGGCGAACGCCAAGCCCCTGCTCGTACATCACCGCCAGCGATCGCGTGGCCACCGGACTGTCCAGCGCCGCGCCGCGCTTGTAGAGCTCGACCGCCTCGCCGAGATTGCGATCGGTGCCGAGGCCGGTCTCGCACGCGTATCCGAGATCGGCGAAAGCTTCCGTCTCGCCCGCCGCGATGGCTTTGCGAAACCAGGGCACGGCGGCGGCTGGATCCGCCGCGACGCCTTTGCCCTGCTGGACCTGGCGGCCAAGCAGCAGCATGGCCCGGCCGTTGCCACGCTCAGCGGCCTGTTGCGTGAGATCATGCGCCCGCACCAGATCGACAGGTTGCCCGATCCCCTGGCCTGCGATGCTTGCCTTCTCGAGCAGCGCATCCGCCGAGCCCCCGGCAACGGCGCGGTCAAGCCAGAAACCGGCCTCCTTCGCATCCTGCTCCGCACCGGCCGCGGAATAGAGCCTGTCTCTTATACACATCTAGCGGTGTATAAGAGACAGTCATGCGCCCGCACCAGATCGACAGGTTGCCCGATCCCCTGGCCTGCGATGCTTGCCTTCTCGAGCAGCGCATCCGCCGAGCCCCCGGCAACGGCGCGGTCAAGCCAGAAACCGGCCTCCTTCGCATCCTGCTCCGCACCGGCCGCGGAATAGAGCCGGCCGAGCTCCACCATGGACGCCAGGTTGCCGGCCGCGGCATTCTCCCGTAGCGCGGCGATGGTAACCGCGCGATTGCGTGTCTTGTCGAAGCCGAAGCGCAGATTGAGACTGAGATAACGCGCAGCCGCATCGCGATGCCCGGCCTCCATGGCACGGCGATAGAGCGTGATCGCCGCATCATCGGGCTTGCGATCGTCGGGCTGAGGCTTGGTGTCGAGCATGGCGAGGCGATACATCGCCTCGGCGCTGCCAGCGTTCGCGGCCTTGCTGTACCAGTCGCGCGCGCGACCGCCGGGTTTCAGCGCGTTCTGGTCCCGCGTCGCCTCGAAGCCGCCCAGCGCCAGCATCGCATCGGTATCACCGCGACCGGCCGCGCTGCGCAGCAGGGACGAGCCGCGCTCCACATCGGTGACGACACCCTGTCCATTGAGATAAGCGAGGCCGAGTTCGCGTTCGGCCGCGGCATCGCCTTTCAGCGCCTTGCCGTAGAGATTGAACAGTTCGGGCGCCGATGGCGCCGCATTGATGACGAGCTGCCCGGTGAGCGCATCCTCGCTCCAGGGGATCTGCCGACCCGCGGTCTCCCGCGACACGCGTTCGCGCACCTTGCGCATCACCACGCCGATATCCTGTTCGGGAATCAGCAGCTCATCAACAAGCGCATAGGTGAAGGGACTGAGGGTGCGCCCCGCGCTATCGAAAGCCAAGCCACCAGGCGCTGCGGAATACGCGAAAAAAGTGCCCGTCGCGCGCGGCGGCGCAGCGAGGCCCGCCTCGCCCTTGGCGCCCTTGAGCTCCGTCTCGGTGCGGCAGGCGTCCAGCACGAACAAGGTCGAGCCCGGCTTCAGCTTCTCGAAGCGAGAGATCAGATCGTTGAGCACAAGGCTGCGCCGCTCCCCGGTTCGCGGGTCCCGCACGCCAAGCGCCAGCAGCGACGTGCCGCCGACGCGGCGGCCATGCCCGGAAAAATAAAACAGCAGCGACTGGATCGGCTGGCCCGTCTCCAGGCCGTCGAGCGCCTCGTCGACCGCATTGGCGCTCGGGTTGACCAGCTTGCGCACGTCATAGCCCAGGCGCGTGAGCGTATCGGCGGTGGCCGTGGCATCACGGGCCGGATTGGCGAGATCCCCCTGTCCGCCATAGTCGGACACACCGATGACAATGGCCGCCCGGCGACCTTCCGCGGCCTGCAGCCCGGTCAGCGGGATGACACAAAGAAGACAGGCGAAAACGACGGGCAGGATACGCATGGGCCATCGGATGAAGCAGGTGCCGGGAGCCGGCGTGAACGGAAACCAAGACGACCGGTATAGTCCGAGTTTCGATCAGCTGGCCAGACCCGCCGGCAGCTTCAGGCCGCTCGATAATCTCAATAAATGTGAGTCCGGCACCGCCGCTTACCGGAAAGCGTGATGGAGCCTTCCTTTTCTCGAAGCGGTATTGAATGGCGGCATCGGCATCGCACGCAAATGATCGAACCACGGAGTTCCAGGCGGCAGCCCATTCCTGAGTGAACTGCTTGTCGTGCCGCGCATCCGCGGTCTTCCATCTCGGTTACCCGCCCTGGGTATTGGCGATTGCCCGTTCGAACCGCCGGGCGGCCAAATCCTCGGCCGCGATCCAGAACTGCACCTCTCCACAATCGCAGAAGCTAAAATCCACGCCGGGATCGCTCACGAGATGCAGGAGAAGGATGTTCTTGGCCGCTCGATCGCTGACGTCCTGGGACGCCGGTGCGTGGCCAAGCAACTGGTGGTGCCACGTTCTGATTCGGCGCCGTGGCGCCTTGACGAGAATACCGAACGTATCGGGAGATGTAAGAGAATGCTCTCTTTCAAGGCAATTCATGTAGTAGGGCGGCATCAGGGCGGCAGCCGTCGATGACCCGCCACAGTATTTCACTGCACGGCTCATACCCCTCTGAAGTGATTTCTGCACAACACCCCGTATTTCGACGCGATCACTGCTGCTCAGCAACTTCAGCCATGCCCCGAACTGCTGGGTCGCGTCGTCGGTCATGGGAGCATCCAGGCCAGCCATCTGAGCGCGGCGCACCCACGCCAGAGACTGCTGCGCCACGGCCTCGAAATCGGCGCGCAATTTTTCGAGGCCCGCCCCCTCTTTGGCCTTATCGGGCTTCGCCTGAAGCTCGCTGATTTTCTCGATTGAGAGGCATGCCATCGCCCGGACTATGCGCTCCGCAATGACCCACACCTGAGGAAACTCGGCTGCATCAGCCGGCTTCCGAGGCAGCGTGAGAATCCGCTTGCCTTCACGATCGTACACCCACTCACCCCATGTTGGTTGCAGCAGTGGCGACGTGGGCCAACCGGTCACTCTGACGATCTCGGCCGCTCGCGCCCGCTCGACTGCTGCTCGGTACATAGCTTCGGTCACACCACTATCTGGATCGATAGCGAGATCCATTGGCCAGGAGCGAATGCTTTCGAACGTCAACGGCCATCGCGGATAGACACGGGTCTTCGGCTCGTCGGGCAACCTCATCTCGCGATCATAGTCGAGCCACCCGCCCAGGATCGGCTTCAGATCTGCAGGTGGCGTTGCCGAGCGGCCAACGTCGGCCTCCTCATAGAGAACGCGAGCATGATCGATGTCGTCACCGTCCCAGACCATCTCCTCGTCGATACGGGCGAAGAACTGAAGCACCCCGCGCGACGGCAGCGGCCCGCGCGGCTCCGGCAACTCCGAGCAGTCGATCCTCGCCAGAAAGTGCAAAGGCGTTCCATCGCGTGTCCGCGGCCAGTCGGTGTCCGACCGCAAGATCGGCAGTCCGCCGACTTGGCTTCGCGCCCCGGGCAAATCGACGGGAGGATACGGGCGCCGTGCCAAAATTGCCCTCTCCTCAACCTGCTGCATGATTTGATCGATTTTCGCCTGCATGATCGCGTCCCGTTCCGGAAGCGACAACTCCTCGTTACGATTGCCCTCCCCTTTCAATAGACGTTTCGAGAAGCCCTATCCCGCAGTCAATCCCGCATAATTTTTCCGGATCGGCCGTCGCTGGCACGAGCGCGGCAATGACGAAAACACATGCGACAGGGGAGCGCGCCGGGCGCGGGAGCCGGCGAGGAATGGAGACGAAGACGACCGATATAGTTCAAGTTTCGATCGCCTGGCCAGGCCCGCAGCGGGCTGAAGAAAAGATGGACAATGGAAGAACGGCTGACTAGGACCGACAGCGAGGGGCCAAAAAGGGCGATGGCTTGCTCGCGTTGCAGGCCATGCCGACGTTTCGGAGTGGCCCGGGATGCGCCAGCCCGGTGTTTCCTCACCGACGCTTGACTTGTATGGTTGTACCGGCAGCACAGGAGCGTGAGGAACCTGGGGTTCCTGTCCGGAGTTCCCTGTTTGGACTTTCTACCTGGAGTCTCCGCACGATGCAGACATCCCATCTGGCCCACGGCATCGCCCGGCACGCGGGACATTCCGCCTTCTCTAAGGGAACATCGCCATGAGCACGCAGAGAATCACGTCGCAGCACGAGATCGGGCCGCTCACGGACACCGATCCGATTCCGGCATTGGAATTGTTCAGGGCCCCGCTGGTGGTGCGCTACCTCGCGGCCTTCGTGATGACCGCACTGGCGACGGTGATCGCGGTGGCTGTCGACAGCAAGGTGGCGATCCCGAACCTCTCGCTCGTGTTCGTGATTCCGGTCATCGTCGCCGCCGTCACGTTCGGCTTCGGCGCCTCCTTCTTCTCGGCCATCCTCGGCGCGCTTGCCTTCAATTTCTTCCTGACCGAGCCGCGCTATACCCTCAATGTCGACGACCCGGCCAATATGTGGGCGATCGCGCTGCTGTTCGTCGTTGGATGCATCGCGAGTCCGGTAGCCTCGATCGCCCGGCGCAGGGCAGAGGACGCAGCGCTGCTGAGACGACAGGCGGCGGCGCTGCGGACCTACAGCCGCGACACCGTGGCGGCGCAGTCGACACAAGCGATCATCGCCAACACCGCCAATGCGCTTGAAGCGATCTTCCAGGTCCCTGTTGCCGTCATCCTCATGTCGGGGACCGCGGTGGATATGATCGAACGGCGCGGCAAGCTCGACCTTCTGGACGCAGAACTCGAGGCCGGGCGATCGACCTTGACCACAGGGAAAGCCATCCCTGCCGGACTCTACCCGTTCGATACCTCGCGTTTCGATTTCTGGCCGGTGACAACCTCCAGGGGACAACCGGCCATCATCGGGTTGGCTTTCGATCCCGACGACCGGCCGCAGACACCCGGTGTTTGGGTTGAAACCGTCGAGAGTGTGCTGGCCCTGGCGCTCGACCGGCAGCATCCGCCAACCTGAAACCTGCGATACGGATCAGACCCGCTCACTTGCCGGCGCAGGACGCTGTCGCCGGATCGATATCGACATGCTGCACGAATGTCTGTAGCGCGGGCCACATCTCCCAGTAGAGGCGATCGAGCACTGGATCGACGCGATCGGTCGCAGGACGAGGAAGGCCGAGGATCGCGGCCATGTCGATTTCGAACGCGCTCATGTCGCCGAACGGACGCTTGAAATGAATGACGGGCGCGGGATAACCGCCGCCTGCGACGCCCGGCAGGATATCCCACTCGGGCCATTCGAATCGCATGGCGTGCAGCAGTTGCAGATGCTGGCTGGTGAAACGGAAATAGCCGTCCGGCGCCAGCCGCGGCATATCCGCGAGGATCGTCGCGATCCGCTCGGGCGGCAAGCCTTCGAGGTCGCGCCGCAGCAGCCGCTCCATGGATGCATTGTCCAGATCCGCGACCCGATACACGCCGTCCGCAAGCGCGCAATTCTGCAGCGCGCCGATCAGCAGCTCCGAGACCTCGCGATGAAACCGCGCGATCGCCACCCGGTCACGCGTGCCGATGAGCGGGCCAAGGTCGGACGCCATGTCTTCGCTGCCATACGGCGCCAGCGGATTCATGATCGGTCCGTCGCTTTCGACCCGCGTGGTCCATGTGAAGCGCAGCTTGCGCAGCGCATCCACGTGC
>BFBZ01002392.1_pt1 | contig 10297 bp, 8 predicted proteins | sample 1888401 | NCBI WGS metagenome assembly BFBZ01 (sample SAMD00112614, study PRJDB3348) | symbiont metagenome | host: Chara braunii | reverse complement strand
GCCTTCGCCGACGCGGCTTGCGATGTCCATCGAGCCACCGTGCAGCATCACAAGACCCTGGACGATCGAGACGCCAAGGCCGGTGCCGTCGTGACGGCGGTCATAAGCCCCGCGGGCCTGGAAGAACGGCTGACCGACCTTGCGCAGGTCCTCCGGGCTGATGCCGACGCCGGTGTCCTCAAACGCCACCATCATCACATTGCCTTCGGTCTTGGCTGACACCGTGACGCGGCCGCCCCGGTCGGTGAACTTCATGGCATTGGACAGAAGGTTGATCAGGATCTGCTTGAACGCGCGTTTGTCGGCGATAATCTCCGGGAGATCGTCGAGCTTCGTCACAAGGTCCAAGCTGTTCTCGCGCGCCTTCAGCGCAAGAAGATCACAGCAACTCTGGATCACCGGCGCAGGCTGGAACGGCTCCGGCGTGATCTCGAAATCGCCGGTTTCCATCTTCGACATGTCGAGAATGCCGTTGACGACAGACAGAAGGTGCGTGCCGGACTCGTTGATCAGGTTGGCGTATTCGTGACGCCGCGCCTGGTCGAGCCGCATCGCCTCTTCCTGCTTCAGCATGTCGGAGAAGCCGATGATGGCGTTGAGCGGCGTGCGCAACTCGTGACTCATGGTGGCAAGGAAGCGGCCCTTCGCGGCGTTGGCCTTCTCGGCCTCGGCGCGGGCTTCCTCCACCGCTTGTTCCTGCGTCTTGCGCTCCGTGACGTCGCGCATCACCGCGACCACCTCATGCGACTTGCCATCCACGTTGCCGGCCGCATGATCGAGAGGACGGCAGCGCATCTCGACCCAGATGAACTGCACATTGACCTTCGGACTTGCAGCCTCGTCGTCGCAGCGCACACGGAATTCGACGGAGCGCGCTTCGCCCAAAGCTGCTGCATCTGCAAGCGCGGTGAGATAGGCCGGGCGATCGGCGACATGGACACGATCGAACAACCGATGGCCGTGAAGTTGCGAAACCTTCACGCCAAACAATGTCTCTGCAGCGGGCGAGACGAACAGCACCGCGCCGTTGTTACCGTGACGCGTGATTACGTCCGTCATGTTGCGCGCGAGCAGGCGGTAGCGGTCTTCCTCGGCATAAAGCAACCAGAAGCTCGTACGGGCGAGCGACTCCGCGCCAAGACCGAGCCCTGTTGCGTAGAGCGCCGCCGAGATGATGCCCAGAGCTGCCATCGCGCCCGAAGCGGTCCCGTCGCCGGCCGGCAGCATATCCTGGGTCCCGAGCAGCAGGAGCAGACCGGCGGCAACAATCGCGAAGGTCGAGGCCAACGCCACCACGCGGCGCGAGGCCGACAGAGCGGCCTCCAGCGGCACGATCACGAGCCAAATCGCCGCGAACGATGTGATGCCGCCGCTCTTGGCGGCCACAGCCGTGACAAGCCCCGTCAATGCGAGAGACGACAGAACATGCGCACTTTCATACTGCCCGGTGCGCGACAGATAATAAGCCGTCAGAATCGGCGCCACGAGCCAGGCGAACACCAGCACTTCGAGCCAGCTCGGCACACCACGCAGTGCGAGATAGATCGGAAACGCAGCAAGCGCCACGACGCTGCCGATCAGCCGCGGCGCAATGAACGCGCGATGACGCGACGCCGTCAGCGCATCTTGTTGCGCCGATGGGTGCACCAGCGCGTCGATATACTCGCGGATCGACTTCAGCAGGCTCACGCTTGTTTACGCACGCCCGAATTGAAAGGACGCGCTCCCCTTGATTGTGGGCGGGATCGTGTCAGACGCCACTTAAACGAGTGCTAATTGAAATAAAGGCGTTCGGTCCTGTGCCGTGACGCAGCGGCTGTCGTGGTGAACGCTTGGTTGCGATCGTCAAGTTAGACACGCGACGCGGCAGAAAAAGTGCGAATTCATGCGATAAATCGCGGGGTTCCAGCGTCAATAAATCCTTCATCAAACGGATCAAATTTTACGAAAATTCCTGCCGCATTCGCTTTGAATGTGCGCAAAAACTCGAACGAGGTGTTCAAACCGGTCTGTTAGCGTGTCTCATGCGGCCAAGGGACAAACGAGCCGCGAAGACGATACGATAACGGGACGGCGTCATGTTCTTTCTGATGCGTGTGGCTTTCTGGCTGACGGTCGCGCTTGTGCTTCTGCCAAGCGTCGGCTCGCAACCCAGTGCAAAGGGCCCTCAGCTCGGCGCGACGGATGCGGCAGTGGCCGCGGGTGCCGCGGTGGCCGATATGTCGAACTTCTGCGATCGGCAGGCCGAGGCCTGCGTGGTCGGTGCGCAGGCGGCGGCCGTGATCGGCCATCGCGCGCAGACCGGCGCGCGCATGGTCTACGACTTCATCAGCGAGAAAGTCGTCCACGAGAAGAGCGAGACCGGTTCGATCGACGCGACGCCCATTCCGGCGTCTCTGCCGAAGCACATCGCCGGCCAGCACACCCTGACGGCGGATGATCTGGGCCCGGCTTGGCGTGGCCCGGAGCCGCGCAAACAGGCTCAGCCGCGCAAAAACAGCAAAAATCCGGCTTGAACAGGCCAGATTTCCTTCCTCGAGCCCTGACTTTTCCTTCGACCTCGCCTCTTCGCGTCCCTATATAACGGGAAGCGGAAGGGTGCGGCGCGTGCGCCGCTGGACGATATGGCGCTCAAAGAAACAGCGATCGACGAGATCATCGAGAATTTTGCCTTGCTCGACGAGTGGGACGATCGTTATCGCTATCTGATCGAGCTCGGACGCGCGCTTGAGCCGCTGCCGGAAGCCGAGCGCAACAGCACCAACAAGGTGCAGGGCTGCGCGAGCCAGGTCTGGCTTGCGACCTCGACCAAGCCCGACGGTGCGGGCGGTCCGGTGCTGACCTTCGTCGGCGACAGCGACGCCCATATCGTGCGTGGACTGATCGCTGTGCTGTTTGCGCTGTTCTCCGGAAAGCACGCCAAGGACATTCTCTCGACCGACGCTATTGCGGTGTTCGAGAAACTGGGGCTGAAGGAGCATCTGACGCCACAGCGCTCCAACGGGTTCCGTTCGATGGTCGAACGCATCCGTCGCGACGCAACCGGCGCGCTCGCGGCCTGAGCGATATTCCAGAAATCCGGAAAAGCGGCCAAAAAACGCATGATACCGCTGCTTTTGCCGCTGACGACTTAACCAAAATTAACACTTCCGCGGCAAGTTGGCGTCTTCTCGCAAGGAGGACGCGTGTCACAGATTTTCTGGGAGCGTCTGCTCGCGGCTATCAAGGCGCCGTTTGAAAGCTTTGTCTCGCCGCAGTCGAGCTTCAATCTCCTATTCCTCGTTCTGACGCTGCTGTTCTGCGCCGGTGTATATGCGCGGCACGCCCGCCGCCCGCTGCGGCTGCGGACGCTTCGCCGCTTCCTGCTGCCGCGCCGCATCTTTCTGCATGCCTCGGCCAAGCTCGACTACAAATATTATGTCATTGCGGCCGCGCTACGCGCCGGAATGCTCGGCAGCATGGTGGTGTCGAGCAGCGTGGTGGCCGCGGGCGTCAGCGTCCTGCTGACGAAAATATTCGGTGCGGCCACGCCATTTGCCGCGCCGCTCTTTGTGACTCTGCTGCTGGCGACGATCGTGCAGGTCGTGCTGTTCGATCTCGGCTATTGGATCGGGCATCGTATGATGCATGAGATCCCGCTGCTGTGGGAGTTCCATAAAACCCATCATGCTGCTGAGGTGCTGACGCCGGTGACGTCGGCGCGCTCGCATCCGGTCGACGACTTGATCCAGACCAATTTCATCGCCGCCTGCCTTGGCTTCGGCTATGGCGTCCTGGTCTATCTCTTCGGCGAGACGGCGCAGCCTGTAACGCTGCTCCAAACCAACGTCATCTTCTTCGTCTATTTCCTGACGATCTTCCATCTGCGCCACAGCCATATCTGGCTGCCGATCCGCGGGTGGCTCGGTTACATTATCCAGAGTCCGGCGCACCATCACATCCACCACAGCACCGCACCGCGGCATCTGGGCAAGAACCTCGGTTTCTGCCTGTCGCTCTGGGATTGGGCATTCGGCACGCTCTATGTGCCGGACAAACACGAACAACTCGAATTCGGCCTCGGGCACGAAAGCGCCGAGTTCGCCAGCGTCAAGGATCTGCTGCTACGGCCGTTCCACAACGCTCTCCGGTTGGTCGCCTCCCGCGTCAAGCCCACGCCGACCCCAGTCGTCGCCGAACATGAAACATGACAACGCCTTCGATGCGTTGCGCCTGTTCGCCGCGCTGCTCGTCATCTTCGGACACGCGTTCCGTCTGACCGGAGAGGCCGGTCCGGCCTTTGCAGGCGCCAATGTCGCAACGACAGGCGTGAAGATCTTCTTTGTCGTGAGCGGCTACCTGGTGGCGCAAAGCTGGCTGCGCGATCCTCATCCCGGCCGCTTTTTGCGCCGCCGCCTGCTTCGCATCATGCCGGGCCTCGTGGCGGTCGTCGCGCTAACGGCCCTCGTGCTCGGGCCGATGATCACGAATCTTTCGGCATCAGCGTATTTCGCGGACCAACGGACATGGCTGTATCTCGCCAACCTCGCCTTCTATCCAGCAGACGAGTTGCCGGGCGTGTTCACGGCGAACATTGCTCCCGATGAGATCAACGGCAGCCTCTGGAGCTTGGCACCGGAATTATCGATGTACCTTCTGCTTCCGGTCCTTGCCATCGTCTCGTTGACGCTGACGGGCGCGTACCGCCTGTTCGTGCTTGCGGCACTGCTCATTGCGCTGGTCACGCTGCTGGTGGTGCTGCCCGCCCCCGAGCTTCGTCACTGGCTGATCTACGGCACACGGGTCTGGGCCTGGTTCTCCGTCGCGCCGTTCTTCCTGATCGGCGCGTGCTTCGCGTTCTGCGGATGGGACCGCTTCCTCAACCGGTGGATCGCGTGCGGTCTGCTATTACTGCTTCTGGTGCCGACGCCTCCGCTGCTGACAGAGCTTCTGCTGATTGTGTCGCTGCCCTATATCGTGCTCGCATTCGGCACAGCGCCCGCGCCTCTTGGCGGCGCCCTGATGCGCCGCGGCGACTTCTCCTATGGCCTCTATCTCTATGCGTTCCCGATCCAGCAGGCGCTGGTCGCGACCGTCGGCACGCCGGGCGGCGCGCTCGGCAATTTCGCGATCACCGCAATACTGGCCGGCGGTTGCGCGGCCCTGTCGTGGCACATGATCGAGAAGCCAGCGCTGCGTGCGAAACCTGCTCGCGCGGCGAGCGGCATTCCGGTCGGCTCTCTGACGCGCGCTGAAATCTAGGACGCGGTTTGACCGCCTTCGCTGCTTTCTCTTTTGCGGCTTTCGAGTTCCACGCGGAATTCCTCGCCCGGTGCAAGCCATGTTCGCACTTTGGCGCGTGCCTTTCCGCGCACCTCCACGCCAAGCCCATAGTGACGCGCGAGCCGATCAAGCCCGAGCTGCAACACCACTTTGCCAGAGCGCGCCGGCCAGCCGCGCTCGCTCTCGACGTCGGCGATGCTTTTAAGAAAACAGCAGACGTCGACGAGAAGCCCGGAAAACTCAGGCCCAGCCGCGTCGAGCGCGTGCCGCACGCGCTGACGCGCGGCGATCATCGTGTCGGTGAAATTGCCGGGCGACGCACCGCGTGCACCATCGGACACAGCGGCGGTCCAGTTCGACGTGGTGCGCGGCATCAGTTGCGCGCGCGTGAACTCTGCGCGCAGCCGTTCACCGGCCTGCAATTGTACCGGCTCAATCAGCGGACGGCCGTCGCGGCCTTTGCGGCGTGCAAGCCAAGCGAGTGGGCTTTCGGCATCGTCGACGGTGACGCCCTTGGTGCCGTTCGGGGTTTCGATCTCCCGTTGCGCAAGCTCTAGATGCTGCGCGCGGAAATGATCAATCTGCGGCTCGCCGCTAGAGAGCTTCGGCAATGTGATTTTGGCGCGCGCGTTCATGGCAGGCGATCTCCATAGGACTATCAGCCTATGATACTGCCAAATCTCGCCAGAGGGAATATGTTCCTTAAATAAATATAACCCATTGATATAAAACAAAATACTATAGAGCAATCGAAATAGCCTTGAACTTTTCCACAGAATTCAGGCTTTAAGTCCTACATTGAAACGTGAAATTGCCGACGCAGCGGCGACCGCCCGCTTACTTCCGCCGGCGACGCTGCTGGCCGAGGCCCATTTGCTTCGCAAGTTGCGAGCGCGCGATCGCATAGTTCGGCGCCACCATCGGATAGTCCGCCGGAAGATTCCATTTATCGCGGTATTGCTCCGGCGTCATGCCGTATTGCGTGCGCAGATGCCGCTTGAGCGACTTGAACTTCTTTCCGTCCTCGAGGCACACGATGTAGTCGGCGTGGATCGATTTCTTTACCGAGACCGCAGGCTTCAACGGTTCCGAGGCTGTTTCAACCTGCCCGCTTGCGACACGCAGCAGCGCCTGATGAATCTGATTGATCAACGCCGGCAGATCGCTCTGCGCGACCGTGTTGTTGCCGACATAGGCCGAAACAATCTCAGCCGTCAGGCCGATGAAGTTGGTGTTTGCCGCATTGTCGCCCGAAGCAACCATGTTTCACCGCATCTTCTTCTTGGGAAAAATCATTGTGGCTTGAACGAAAGCCGTAATGTGCAGCATTTATATGGTTTTGGAGATCGCCGCGCAAGTAAAGCGTCCGCTGCAATGCAAATAGTTCAGTAAAACGCGGCGCTATACGGAGTTTTACAGAACAGCCTCAGAATTCATCACGGCGCAGTAACACGCGTATTGGGATGCGTTCCGCGAATGTGAATTGCGGCTCAGGCGAGGCATTCTCACGTCCGTGCTCAGCTGTGAAGTGAGCCGTTTTGGATTCCGCATCAATCCCCAAGAATCAATCTCCAAGACAAGATTTGAAGCGCGATATCATCGCAAAGCAAAAACGGCGGCCACGCGGCCGCCGTTTCATTTGAAAGTGCATGTGTGGCGCTTAGCTCTGTTTCTCGAGATGCGCGCGCAGAGCATCAACCGATGGGAACTTGACGACGCCACTCGGCAGATCGGCTTCGATCGAACCGTCCGCGTAAAGCGTATAGGCCATCCCGTCGATCACGCCGGACTTAAGAACAGCGGGAGTGCGATCGTTGACAGGCGGAAGCGGAAGCTCTCCGGTGCGCTTGTCAGCGGCAGGCTCCTCGCGGCGCGCCGTTGGCGCCGGCGGCATCTCGACCTTTGCCTCGCGCCTGGCCGCGGGCTCAGGGACAACCGGCGGCGGCGTGTGCTTGCCGTCGGGCCAGACCACGTCGAACATCTTGTCCCTGGCGGGCTCCACTTGCGGCGCGACGCGCGGGATTTGTTCGTTACGTGACACAGGCTTCAGCTCACCAGCATCACGGCCCGGTGGAGTCCAGGTTCTCGGCTCGGCCCTCGGCTCAACCTTCGGCTCGAGCGCGGGCTCCGCCGCCATCGGCGGCGTGGTGAACGGCAGGCGCGGCGGACGCGGCGACAGCGGCGCTTCGTCGGCGACCTCAGGCATCGACGGCTCGTTGATGCTCGGCGCAGGCGCGGTGGCGGGCGCCGAAGGCTTCTTGCGCAGCCAATGCAACGGGCCCTTCTCTTCTTCGGCGGGCGGCGCCGCAACGCGATGCTCGGACATGCGGTGCTCAGCCGGACGCGGCGCAGCCGGCATCGGTGCGGGCTGCACCGGAGCGGGTTCTTGCGCGCGCGGCGGCGGAACGAACGAGGGAGCGGGCGGCGCAGGCTGACGCGAAGCCACCGGGGTCAGCTTCGCGGTCGGCGGCACCAGAGTTTCAGCGATAGGAGCCTCGACGGCAGCCGGGCGGACAGCCTTCGGCGTGACGGCTTGGCTGCGCAGCGCTTCGGCGATCCGTTTGAGCTGGCGCACAGCCATTGCAAGGGCAACCAGGATCAGGCCGCTTGAAACCGCGACCGTGCCGGAAATGATCAGCGTGTTTCCAAGACTGAATGCGTTGATCGGAATACCAAATCCGATCGTCACAAATCCGGCCGCTGTGACCAGCAGGCCAATAACAAGCAAAACAACAGACATCGGCTCTTCGTCCCCTACTCTAACGCGGGCCGCTGCCACAATGCGCACCAAGGATTGTGGCCACCTTCACGTCATAGACAACAAGTTATGACCTTATAGGCTCCGGGAATCTACGTTTGATTAACGCTGTTGGCCCGGGCCGGCAACGGACGCTGTCCGATGCGGTTAAAAGCCGCCTGAAACGCTGGTTTTCTACCCCTTCAGGTCCTTGGCCGCCGGACCGTCAGCCAGGGCGTTGCCCTCGCCCGCCACAAAGCCTAATGAAAAGGAACCATCCCTGATGGTGCCCGTTGCCAACGCGGCACCTATTTCCACTGTTGCGATTTTCGTATCCGAGGAGAGACCGATGTCTTTGACGCTTCCCGACCTTCCGTACGCTCACGACGCCCTTGGCCCGTACATGTCCAAGGAGACGCTCGAATTCCACCACGACAAGCACCATCAGGCCTATGTCACCAACGGCAACAACCTGCTCAAGGGCACCGAGTGGGAAGGCAAGTCCGTCGAAGAGATCGTGAAGGGCTCGTTCGGCAAGAACCCGGGCGTCTTCAACAACGTCGGCCAGCACTACAACCACCTCCACTTCTGGAAGTGGATGAAGCCCGCCGGCGGCGGCGACAAGATTCCGGGCGCGCTCAAGGCCAAGATGGACAGCGATCTCGGCGGCGTCGCCAAGGCGAAGGAAGACTTCATCCAGGCTGGCGTGACGCAGTTCGGCTCCGGCTGGGCCTGGCTCGCGGTAAAGGACGGCAAACTGATCGTGTCGAAGACCGCGAACGGCGAGAGCCCGCTGGTCCATGGCGCCAAGCCGATCCTCGGCTGCGACGTGTGGGAACACTCCTACTACATCGACTATCGCAACCGCCGTCCGGACTATCTGAAGGCGTTCTGGGAAAATCTCGTGAACTGGGACTACGTCAACGAGATGTTCCAGGCGGCGACCAAGTAAACTTGCAACGCAGCAAGCCAATAAGTCGCACCGAAAAGACAGCAAGCGGGGCCCGCAAGGCCCCGCTTCGCGTTTGAAACGCTGCTAGACGTTGGGACAATGATCACGAATCACGATCCCAAGGTGATCGACCGGATCGCCATCGGCGTTCTCATCTTGCTGACGATCGTTGCGGCGCTGACCTTCCGCGACTACGGGCTCGGCTGGGATGACTACACGCACTCGCAATATGGCGAGTTGTTGCTGTCGTTTTACACGTCCGGCTTCAAAGATCAGCGGGCGCTCTCCTTCATCAATCTCTACTATTACGGCGGCGGCTTCGACATGGCCGCCCTGCTGCTCTCCAAAATCTTGCCGTTCGGACTGTTCGAGACGCGGCGCCTGCTCGGCGCGGTAATCGGGCTTATCGGTCTGTTCACGACGTGGCGGCTGGCGCGGCGGATCGGCGGGCCGTTTGCGGGACTGATCGCACTCGCGCTGCTCGCGACCTGCCCGCTCTATGTCGGCCACGTCTTCATCAACGCAAAAGATGCACCCTTTGCCGTCGCAATGGTCGTGTTCCTGCTTGGGCTCGTACGCGCGATAGAAGAATATCCGCGCCCTTCACCCGCGACCGTCCTCATCCTGGGCCTCGGGTTTGGTCTCTCCATCGGCTCACGGATTATGTCCGGCTTTGGCGTCCTGACAGCGATCATCGCGATCCTGTTCCTGTTCGCCATCGAAGCGCGCACAGGTTTTGGCGCCGCTGCACGGCGAGTGGGCCGCTTTTGGCTCGCGCTGATCCCCGCCGCCATTCTTGCTTACATCGCGATGGGGATTGTCTGGCCGTGGGCCGTGGTCGATCCGACCAATCCCATCAAAGCCATCGGCTACTTCGCGCACTTTTTCGAGAAGCCCTGGCAAGAGTTGTTCGAAGGCGTGCCCATCGAGCCGCCGGACATGCCGCGTCGCTACGTGCTTGTGTTGATGGGTCTGAAGCTGCCGGAGATTTTTCTATTGCTCGGCAGCGCAGGCGTTGCGGGCATGCTGATTGCCGCAATACGCGCGGGCGATGCCCGCCGCCGGGCGATCCTGCTCAGCGTTGGCCTCGCTGCGCTTCTCCCGATCGCCGTGACGGTGCTGACGCGGCCGGCCATGTACAACGGCATTCGGCATTTCGTGTTTGTGATGCCGCCGCTTGCCATCGCCGGCGGGCTCGCGAGCGATTGGATCGAGCGGCGCGCCATCCAGATCGGACGCTGGGCCGCGATGGCATGCGCCGCGATCTTCCTGATCGGCATCGCCTCACCGGTCATCGAGATGATCCGGCTGCATCCTTACGAGTATGTCCACTTCAACCGGATTGC
>BFBZ01002391.1_pt1 | contig 10307 bp, 10 predicted proteins | sample 1888401 | NCBI WGS metagenome assembly BFBZ01 (sample SAMD00112614, study PRJDB3348) | symbiont metagenome | host: Chara braunii | reverse complement strand
GGCCGGTGGCGAAGCTCGCGCTGGTGGTGGTCTTGCCGACCCCGCCCTTGCCGGAGGTGACGACGACGATCTTGGTCATCTGGGTGTTTCCTTGCTGTGAATGGCGTTCAGGTGAGGGGCTGCAGCAGCAGCTTCTCGCCCTGGAGATGGACCTGGGCCGGCTTGCCCGCCACGTCGGCGGGCAGCGGGTTCTCGGCGGTGCGGTAGATGCCCGCGATGGCCAGCAGTTCGGCTTCCAGGCTCTGGGTGTAGATGCGCGCCGAGGTGTCGCCGCGCGCGCCGGCAATCGCCTTGCCGCGCAGCGGCGCATAGACGTGGATGCTGCCGTCGGCGATGACCTCGGCGCCGTGGCTGACGACGGCCAGCACGACGAGGTCGCCGCCCTTGGCATAGACCTGCTGGCCCGAGCGCAGCGGCTTGTCGATGACCAGCGTCGGCGCCGGCGCGGCCGGTTTCTCGATGATCTTCTCGACGGTGATCTCGCGCACCACCTCGCGCACGGTCTCGGCAGGCGCCGCCTGCACGGCGCGTTCGGTGGCCGGCTCGTCGGCCGCGTCGGCCAGCCCGAGTTCATGGGCCAGGGCCAGTTCCTCGGCCGTCGCGCCCGCCACGGCCACGGGCTGCAGCTGGCTGGCGCGCAGCAGTTCGACGATGGCCCTGAGGTCGACCGGCGCCGGGCCGTCCAGCGCCAGCGCGGCCTGGCCCTCGGCGGGCGCGGCCGGCGCGCGCTGCACGCCGCTCAGGTCGATGACGACGGGCTCATGCCCGAAGCCGCCCTGGCCGGCCCGCTCGGCCCAGTCGGCCGCGAGTTCCGCCATGTCGGCGCTGTGCAGCACCAGGCCCAGCAGGCTGAAGCGGCGCGACTTCAGTTCGAAAGCGCCGGCGCGCGCTGCGCCCTTGTTGCGCCCGCCGCTGTCCCTCGTCGTCTCCGCCATTGCCCCGCCGCCGCCCGTTCAAAAGGCCGCGAGTTTAGCCGCCGGCCCCGGATCGACTTCTCGGGGACTGCCCCGAAAGCGCCGGGCAGGCCGCCCAAAAAACGGGCAGGCCAGCGCCGCCAATGGCCGATCAGGCACTTAGCGCCGCTGTCGTCAGCCGGCCCACAGACTTGTCCACAGTTGACGGGGACAAACCATGTCGCGCTGTCGTCCAGACGCGTGACATCCGCACGTCGTGGCTTGACTTATCCCCATATCTGGCAGGCGTCAAGCGTTTTGAACCCTGAGCCCTGACACCGCTTGCACATCCCCGGCCATCGCGCTAAGTGGTTGATTCATATAGCCCGCTCACCACTGCCCAAAAATTCAGCAACCTAAGCGGAGCCGCATCGCACAAGGGCTTGGCCGCGATGGAGGGGGGTTCTCCACAAAGTTTTCCACAGACTCGGTGGATAGCTTGCCGAAGCATTACGGATCAGTGACTTAGCCCGCTTCCTTGATGCGTTCTATAGCTTTCGCCGCCAAGTGCGGCCGCATGCCGCCGGGATGGGCGGGTTACATTGGGCGCTGCCCGCGGCCTTGCGGGCGCCCCAGGAGAAAAGCCCTTGGCCACGCCGAACTACAGCTACGAGAAACGCCAGCGCGAGCTGGCCAAGAAACGCAAGGCCGAGGAAAAACGCCAGCGCAAGCTGAGCGGCAAGCCGGCCGACGAGTCCGCGCCGGACGGCACCGAGGCCGAGGCCGATACCGCGCCGACGACCGGCGAGACCAACCCGGCCGAGCCGCAAACCTAAAATCCGCCGTTTCCCCCGTTCCGCCGTCTCCATGACCCGCCAGCTCTTCGTCACCACCGCCCTGCCCTATGCGAACGCCGGTTTCCACATCGGCCACATCATGGAGTACACCCAGGCCGACATCTGGGTTCGCTACCAGCGCATGGCGGGTTCGCAGGTGCACTTCGTCTGCGCGGACGACGCCCACGGCGCGCCGATCATGATCGCGGCCGAGAAGGCCGGGAAGACGCCGCAGGACTTCGTCGCCGGCATCGCGGCCGGCCGCAGGCAATACCTCGACGGCTTCCACATCAGCTTCGACAACTGGCACTCCACCGACGGCGCCGAGAACCACGAGCTGTCCAAGGCCGTCTACCTCGCGCTGCGCCATAACGAGCTGATCTCGACGAAGACCATCGAGCAGTTCTTCGACCCGGCCAAGTCCATGTTCCTGCCGGACCGCTTCATCAAGGGCGAATGTCCCAAGTGCGGCGCCAAGGACCAGTACGGCGACTCCTGCGAGGTCTGCGGCGCGGTCTACGCGCCCACCGAGCTGAAGAACCCCTACTCGGTGCTGTCCGGCGCGACGCCGGTGCTGAAGACCAGCGAGCACTACTTCTTCCGCTTGAGCGACCCGCGCTGCGTCGACTTCCTGACCCAGTGGACCCAGGAGCCCGGCCGCCTGCAGCCCGAGGTGCTGAACAAGATCCGCGAGTGGTTCGAGCCCGACGAGGAAGGCAACAACCGCCTCAGCGACTGGGACATCAGCCGCGATGCGCCCTACTTCGGCATCGAGATCCCCGACGCACCGGGCAAATACTTCTACGTCTGGCTGGACGCGCCCATCGGCTACCTGGCCTCGCTGAAGAACTACTTCGGCAAGATCGACAAGGATTTCGACGCCTTCATGGCCGACGAGTCCGTGGAGCAGGTGCACTTCATCGGCAAGGACATCACCTATTTCCACACGCTGTTCTGGCCGGCCATGCTGCACTTCAGCGGCCGCAAGACCCCCAACCACGTCTTCGTGCACGGCTTCATGACCGTCAACGGCGGCGAGAAGATGAGCAAGAGCCGCGGCACCGGCCTGGATCCGCTGAAATACCTGAGCCTGGGCCTGAACGCCGAGTGGCTGCGCTATTACATCGCCGCCAAGCTGAACAACCGCGTCGAGGACATCGACTTCAACCCCGAGGACTTCGTCGCCCGCGTCAACAGCGACCTGGTCGGCAAGTTCATCAACATCGCGTCGCGCGCGGCCGGCTTCCTGACCAAGCGTTTCGACGGCAGGCTCAGCGCCGACCTCGGCGTGGAAGGCCTCACGCTGCTGGACGCGCTGCGTGCGCAAAGCGCCGCCATCGCCGAGCTCTACGAGACCCGCGAGTTCGGCAAGGCCCTGCGCGAGATCATGGCCCTGGCCGACAAGGTCAACGAGTTCGTCGACCAGAACAAGCCCTGGGAGCTGGCCAAGCAGGAAGGCATGGACGCGGCCCTGCACGACGTCTGCAGCGTCTGCATCGAGGCCTTCCGCCTGCTGACGATCTACCTCAAGCCCGTGCTGCCGGCACTCAGCGCCCAGGTCGAGGCCTTCCTGAAGGTCGAGCCGCTGCGGTGGAGCGACAGCGCCCGCGCCCTCGGCGCCCACCGGATCGGCGCCTACCAGCACCTGATGCAGCGCGTGGACCTCGCCAAGGTCGAACAGCTGTTCGAGGCCCCGCCCGCGCCCAAGCTCGTCCCGGGCGGTGAAGACATCGCGCCCGAGATCAAGATCGACGACTTCGCCAAGGTCGACCTGCGCATCGCCAAGATCGTCAAGGCCGAGCATGTCGAGGGCTCGGACAAGCTGCTGCGCCTGACGCTGGACGCCGGCGAAGGCAAGACCCGTAACGTCTTCAGCGGCATCAAGGCCGCCTACAGGCCAGAGGACCTGGAAGGCAAGCTGACCGTGCTGGTCGCCAACCTCGCGCCGCGCAAGATGAAGTTCGGCATCAGCGAGGGCATGGTGCTGGCCGCCAGCCATGCCGACGAAAAGGCCAACCCCGGCATCTTCGTGCTCGAGCCCCACACCGGCGCGCAGCCGGGCATGCGGGTGCGCTGACCCCATGTGCCGAGCGACGCCCTGCTCGCTGCTCGGCCTTCGAGGCATGACTCGGCGTCGGCGCTTCATCGCCGAGCGCTACCACTGCGGACCTCCGAAGGCGACGCCCACCGCGTCGCTTTTGCACCTTCGGAGGTCCCATGCCGCTGCCCCGACTCCAGCCCTTCCGCCCGCGCAGCCTCGAGCTGCTCGCGGGCTACTCGCGCGAGCGCCTGCTCGCTGACATCGGCGCCGGCCTGACGGTCGGCATCGTCGCCCTGCCCCTGGCCCTCGCCTTTGCGATCGCCTCCGGCCTGCGCCCCGAGCAGGGCCTGGCCACGGCCATCGTCGCCGGCTTCCTGATCTCGGTGTTGGGCGGCTCCAGCGTGCAGATCGGCGGGCCTGCCGGCGCCTTCATCGTCGTGGTCTATGGCATCCTGCAGCGCCACGGCCTGGCCAATCTGCTGCTGGCGACGATGGGCGCGGGCGTGCTGCTGTTCGCGATGGGCGCGCTGCGCCTGGGCGTGCTGGTGCGCTACATCCCGGTGGCCATCGTCACCGGCTTCACCAACGGGATCGCGGTGCTGATCGCGCTCGCACAGCTGAAAGACTTCCTCGGCCTGCGCATCGAGAAGATGCCGGCCGACTTCTTCGGCCAGATCGCCGCGCTGCGAGAGCACATCGGCAGCCTCAACCCCGTCGCGCCGGCGATGGCCGCCGCCTGCATGGCCCTGGTGCTGTTCTGGCCCAGGAACATCGTGCAGGACAAGCCGCTCGCCGGCATCCGCCGCTGGCTGGCCCTGCTGCCCTCCACCGTCATCGCCCTGGTCGGCGCCACCACGGCGACGGCCCTGCTGCAGCTGCCGCTGGAGACCATCGGCAGCCGCTTCGGCGGCATCCCGCAGACGCTGCCGGCGCCGGCCTGGCCGGACATGAGCTGGTCCGGCATGCAGCAGCTCGTCATCCCGACGCTGACGCTGGCCCTGCTGGGCGCCATCGAATCCCTGCTCTGCGCCCGCGTCGCCGACAAGCTGACGCCCGAGCTGCCGCGCCACGACCCCAACCAGGAGCTGATGGCCCAGGGCCTCGCCAACCTCGCGGCGCCGCTGTTCGGCGGCCTGCCCGCCACCGGCACGATTGCGCGCACCGTCACCAACATCCGCGCCGGCGCGACCGGCCCGGTGGCCGGCATCGTGCACGCGCTGACGCTGCTCGGCATCCTGCTCGTGGCCGCGCCGCTGGCCGTGCACGTGCCGCTGGCGGCGCTGGCGGGCATCCTGCTCGTCGTCGCCTGGAACATGGCCGAATGGCACGAGTTCGCGCGGCTGCGGCGCTTCAACCTGACCTACCGCACGCTGCTCATCGGCACCTTCGTGCTGACGGTCGTCACCGACCTGACCGTGGCCGTCGAGGTCGGCCTCGTGACCTCCTGCGTCTTCTTCGTCTGGCGCATGGGCCAGCTTTTTACGCTCAAGCGCGTCGAGGACCAACCCTTGCCGGACGGCGTCGCCGCCTACGAGCTCTACGGCGCGCTGTTCTTCGGTGCCGTCGGCAAGCTCGAACCCCTGCCCGAGCAGCTGCCGGCGGGCACGCGGGCCGTCGTGCTCGAGATGCACCGCCTCGTCGTCATGGACACCTCGGGCATGGAGGCGCTGCGCGAGCTGCACCGCGCGCTGCTCAAGCGCGACACCGCCCTCATCCTCGCCAACGTGAACCTGCAGCCGCTGAGCCTGCTGCAGCGCTCCGGCCTGGCCGACGAGCTGGGCGAGACCGGCATCGTGCCCTCTTTAGGCGAACTAAAATCCTGAGCCCCCCCTGCGAGACCCGCCATGCCGCTGTTCTGGAAGCCCTACAAGTCCGAAGTCACCCAATTCATCGACCAGCTCAAGGCCCAGCGCCCGACGCTGGAGGCCGAGCAGCGCGCCGGCCGTGCGCTGCTGTGGGACCGCGACCAGGACCGCGCCGCCCAGGCCGGCTTCGACCAGGCCCGCGTGCCCCAGAAGCCCTACGTCTACCAGACGGACAACAAGTAAGCCGTGACGACGGCCGTGGCCGACGAGCCCAGCCAGGCCGAGTCCGACCTGCCCGAGACGGTCGACACGGTCGCCGTCGCTCGCCTGTACGGCGAGCCGCTGTTCCAGATGCCGCTGGACCTCTACATCCCGCCGGATGCGCTGGAGGTCTTCCTGGAAGCCTTCCAGGGCCCGCTGGACCTGCTGCTCTACCTGATCCGCAAGCAGAACTTCAACATCCTCGACATCCCGCTGGCCGACGTGACGCGCCAGTACCTGAGCTATGTCGAGCAGATCCGCCGGCACAACCTCGAACTGGCCAGCGAATACCTGCTGATGGCGGCGATGCTCATCGAGATCAAGTCACGCATGCTGCTGCCGCCCAAGAAGAGCGAGGACGGCAAGGAGGTCGAGGACCCGCGCGCCGAGCTGGTGCGGCGCCTGCTGGAGTACGAGCAGATGAAGCTGGCCGCCGCCCGGCTGGACCGCCTGCCGCTGCTGGGCCGCGACTTCCTGCGCGCGCAGATCCACATCGAGCAGTCGCTGACGCCCAGCTTCCCCGACGTCTCCACTGCCGACCTGCGTGACGCCTGGCTGGACATCCTCAAGCGCGCCAAGCTCAACCAGCACCACCGGATCAGCCGCGAGCAGCTGTCGGTGCGCGAGCACATGAGCATCGTGCTGCGCCGGCTGCAGGGCCGGCGCTTCGTCGAGTTCGAGCAGCTGTTCGACGTGACGCGCGGCCAGGCCGTGCTCGTCGTCACCTTCATCGCGATGCTGGAGCTGGCGCGCGAGCGCCTGCTGGAGATCACGCAGGCCGAGGCCTTCGCGCCGATCTACGTCCGGCTGGCCTACACGCCGACCTGAGCTGCAGGGACCGGGTTCAACGATAGTGCCGAGCCAGGCTCTCGGCCACGCACACCGGCTTGTCCGCGCCCTCGCGCTCGATGGACACCTCCACCGTCAGCTGCGTGGCGCCGCCCGCCACCTCGTCCAGCGCCAGCAGCCTGAAGGCCGCGCGCAGCCGGCTGCCCACCGGCACCGGCGCCGTGAAGCGCACCTTGTTGAGGCCGTAGTTGACGACCATGCGCGTTTCGCGCACCGAGAAGCCGGTTTCGAAGAAATAGGGGATCAGCGACAGCGTCAGGAAGCCATGCGCGATCGGGCCGCCGAAAGGCCCGGCCTGGGCGCGCTCGGGGTCGGTGTGGATCCACTGCCTGTCCTCGGTTGCTTCGGCGAACGCATTGACGCGGGGCTGGTCGACCGTGATCCAGTCGCTGTGCCCCAAGGATTGGCCCACCAGGGGTTGAAGGTCGGCAAGGGTGTCGAAGAGGCGCATCGGGGCAGACGAGGGTGGAGCTGAAACGCGGGGACGTTACCCTAGCCCCCCATGCCCGAAAGTAGCCCCCGCGACATCCTCGTCCTCGCCGCCCACCCCGACCTGGCGCGCTCCCAGGTCACGCAGACCCTGCTGCGTGCGCTGCGCGCCTCGCCCGCCGCCGCCCGCGTCGAGCTGCGCGACCTCTACCGCCTCTACCCGGACTTCCACATCCACGTCGAGGCCGAGCAGCGCGCACTGCAGGCCGCCAGGCTGGTGGTGATGCTTCACCCCATCTACTGGTACAGCATGCCGGCGCTGCAGAAGCTCTGGCTGGACGACGTGCTGCGCCTGGGCTGGGCCTACGGCCCCGGCGGCACGGCCCTGCACGGCAAGGACTTCTGGCTGGTGGCCTCCACCGGTGGCGGCGGCGAGGCCTATTCCGAAGCCGGCCACAACCACCATGCCATCGGCGAATTCCTGCTGCCCTACCAGCAGTCCGCCAAGACCTGCGGCATGCACTGTCTGCCGCCGCAGATCCTGCATGCGGCCCATCGCGCAACCGAGGCCGAGCTCGACGCGCACGCCCGGCTGTTCGTGAAGCGGCTGCAGCACTACCCCGACTGGTGCCGGTCCCTGGCCGCGCCCGAGGTCGGCGACGAAGAGGCCGTGGCGCTGGACGAGAGGCCGCCGATGTTCACGGAGTTCGAGGCCGGAGGCGCAGCATGAGCCAGGCCCACTGGCTGCAACTGCCCCTCGTCCTGCTGGCCGCCGCCGTGCTGGCCGTGCCGCTGGCGCGCTATCTGCGGCTGGGCGCCATCCTGGGCTATCTCGTCGCGGGCCTGGCTGTCGGCCCCGCGGTGCTGGGCCTGGTGCCCGAGAGCACGGCCATCCCCGAGGTCGCCGAGCTGGGCGTCGTGCTGATGCTTTTCCTCGTCGGCCTGGAACTGGAGCCCAAGCGGCTGTGGGCCATGCGCCGGCCCATCTTCGGCTGGGGCAGCGTGCAGCTGCTGGGCTGCGCGGCGGTGCTGACGGCCGTGGGCATCGCCACCGGCCACCCGTGGCGGCTGTCGCTGGTGGTCGGCCTGGGCCTGGCGATGTCGTCCACTGCCGTCGCGCTCGCGGTGATGGCCGAGCGCAACCTGGGCCGCACGACGGCGGGCGAGAGCATCCTGTCGGTCGCGCTGCTGCAGGACATCGCGGCCATCCCGGTGCTGGCCCTGGTGCCGGTGCTGGCGCTCAGCGGCGCGCACGACGACGGCGACGGCCGCACCTGGCTGGCCGCGGCCAAGGCGGTGGGCGCCATCGTGACCATCATCTTCGGCGGACGGCTGCTGCTGCGCCCCGCGCTGCGCTGGATCGCCCACAGCAAGACGCCCGAGATCTTCACGGCCGCGGCCCTGCTGCTGGTGCTGGGCACGGCGGCGCTGATGCAGCTCGTCGGCCTGTCCATGGCGCTGGGCGCCTTCCTGGCCGGCGTGCTGCTGGCCGAGAGCGAATACCGCCGCGAGCTGGAGACCGACCTGGAGCCCTTCAAGGGCCTGCTGCTGGGCCTGTTCTTCATCGCCGTCGGCATGGGGCTGGACCTGAAGGCCGTGGCCGCCCGGCCGGGCTTCGTCGCGGCCGTGCTGGCGGCGCTGCTGGCCTGCAAGATCTTCGTGCTGGTGCTGATGTCCAGGGCCATGAAGATCCCCCTCGTCGAGCGCCCGGCCTTCGTCATCCTGCTGGCCCAGGGCGGCGAGTTCGGCTTCGTCGTGTTCCAGCTCGCGCAGGGCGAGGGCATGATCGACGCGGCCCAGAACTCGGCCCTGGTCGCGGCCATCGCGCTGTCGCTCGCGCTGACGCCGCTGCTGCTGACCGGCGGCGACCGGCTGATGTCGCAGAAGCTCGCCCGCCTGGGCCGGCAGCGCAAGCGCGAGGAGGCGCCGCCGCCGCCCGCGCCCATCCTCATCGCCGGCAGCGGCCGCTACGGCCAGGTCATCGGCCGGCTGCTGCGCGCCAGCGGCCTGCATGCCACCGTGCTCGACCACGACGCCGAGGCCATTGAGAGCCTGCGCCGCTTCGGCTGGACGGTCCACTACGGCGACGCGACGCGGCTGGACCTGCTCAAGAGCGCCGGCGCGGCGAGCGCGCGCATCCTCGTCATCGCCATCGACGACATCGGCCAGAGCGTGGAGCTCGCCACGCTGGCGCGCGAGCATTTCCCGCAGCTCGCCATCGTGGCCCGCGCGCGCAATGTGCAGCACTACTACCAGCTGCGCGAGCTGGGCGTCAGCCACATCGAGCGCGAGACCTTCGAGTCCGCGCTGCTGAGCGCCCGCAGCGTGCTGGAGCTGACCGGCGTTGAGCCCCACGCCGCGCGCCGCCAGGCGCTGCGCTTCAGGCGCCACAACCTCGAACTGCTCGAAACCATGGTGCCGCTGCAGCGCGACGAGAGCGCGCTGATCGCCGCCGCCAAGCTGGGCCTGCAGCAGTTCGACCAGCTCATCGCCGCCGAGCGCGCCGCCGAGGAGGGCCATCGCCGGGCCCAGCGCGCCGGCTGGGACAGGCAGGACGGCGCCCCCGCGCCATGAAGGCCGAGGCCCTGGCCGGCCCGGCGGCGACAATCGCGCCATGTTCGCCCCCTCCCAGCTCGAAGTCCGGCGCTTCTTCTGCGCCACCTACCGCAAGTGGCGCGAGGGCGCCCCGCTGATCCCGATGGAGGCCCTGGCCGCGGACTGGATCGCCGAGCACCCGGAATACCACGACGACCTTGCCGACGAGGCGCAGGCGCTGGAAAAGGTCTACACGGTCGAGGAAGGCCGCACCAACCCCTTCCTGCACCTGTCCATGCACCTGACGATCACGGAGCAGCACGCGATCGACCAGCCCTCGGGCATCCGCCAGGCCATCGACCTGCTGGCCGCGAGGCGCAATTCCCGCCACGAGGCCCACCATGTCGCGATGGAGGCGCTGGGCGAGATGATCTGGGCGTCGCAGCGCAGCAGCCTGCCGCCGGACGGCCACGCCTACCTCGACAAGGTGCGCCGCGCGGCGACGCGCTGAGCGGCCACAAAAAAGCCACCCGAAGGTGGCTGCATGGGTCAGAAGACCACTTATACGGCTTCGCAATCAAAGCGCTCACTGCGTTGCTTCGCCTTGCCGTGCCAAAGCACTGTCTGCGGCTTCGCGCCTTGTTATCACTTTGATTGC
>BFBZ01002390.1_pt1 | contig 10307 bp, 9 predicted proteins | sample 1888401 | NCBI WGS metagenome assembly BFBZ01 (sample SAMD00112614, study PRJDB3348) | symbiont metagenome | host: Chara braunii | reverse complement strand
GGGGGGGGGGGGGGTCATCCCGTCGTCGGCAAAGCCGTCTACTACGCCCCGCATGCCTTCCGCTTTCCGCAAAGCGGCCCTTGGGACGCGGACCTCACGGGCTCGTTCGACCCGTGGCGATTGCCGGAGTTCGCGGACATTCCCGAGGCTGCGAGCGTGATCGAGACCGGATGGCCGGTTCTCACACTCTTCGCACCGGGAAGTACGTCCCAGGTCGTTCGTGAACGACTACAATCACGGGCTGTGGAACTGGATCGCATCTTCCGGAATTCACGACCATGACTCTCAACGAGTTGGCCCATGCCGTCGCCGACGAGATTGAGCGAAACGCCTCGCGCTTGCGGGTGAGCGTGTCGAAGGTGGCCGGGGCGCGGGTCATCGACTGCGGCGGGGCCGTTCAGGGGAGCCTGGCGGCCGGCCTGTTGCTCGCCCGCGCGTGTCTCGCCGACCTCGCGGACGTCGCCTATGTGCCCTGCCCCATCGCGCAGGTCGGCGGCCCGGCCGTTCAGGTGACGACCGACGACCCGGTACGGGCGTGCCTGGCCTCGCAGTACGCGGGCTGGCAGGTGAGTGCCGGCAAATTCTTCGCAATGGGCTCCGGCCCCATGCGGGCCCTCGCGGCGCGCGAGGACGTGTTCCAGCACATCCCCGGGAAGGAAGAATCGGCGGTCGCGGTTGGCGTACTGGAAACGCACAAGCACCCCACGGAAGAGGTGATCGCGGCCGTCGTTGCGAAGTTGCCACCGGTCGCGGAGCGTCTCACGCTCCTCATCGCGCCCACAATGAGCATTGCGGGCACGACCCAGATCGTCGCGCGATCGGTCGAGACGGCGCTCCACAAACTCCACGAACTGAAGTTCGACGTGACGCAGGTCGTGAGCGGCTACGGCGTGGCCCCGCTGCCGCCCGTGGCGACCGACTTCGTTCAGGCGATCGGCCGCACCAACGACGCGATCCTCTACGGCGCACAGGTCACACTATGGGTCCGCGCAGATGATGAGGTCCTCGAACACATCGGCCCGAAGGTTCCCTCCGCGGCCTCGAAAGATCACGGAGCGCCGTTCGCCGAGGTCTTCGGCCGCTATAACGGCGATTTCTACAAGATCGACCCCCTGCTCTTCTCACCGGCCGAAGTCGAGTTCCGCAACCTGAAGACGGGCCGCTGTCACCGCTTCGGCCGTGTGGAACCGGAACTCCTCCGCAAGTCGTTCGGACAGGCGTAATGAAGATTGCCGTCCTCTCGGGTGGAACCGGTTGGCACGTCCAAGACGTGCTGCGGGCCGCCCACGAACTCGGCCACGCCGCCGCGGCGCTCGACTTCCGCTCTCTGGGTGCGAGCATAAACACTGCTGGTGACGCGCTCGCTGCATTCGATGCGATACTCGTTCGCACGATGCCGGCCGGCTCGCTCGAACAGGTCGTGTTCCGCATGGACCTGTTGCACGAGGCCGCGGCCCGCGGTGTCCCCGTATTGAACCCACCTCGGGCGGTGGAAGTGTGCGTCGATAAGTACCTCACAACGGCCCGACTGGCGCGGGTCGGGATTGCGACACCCGCAACCGCTGTGTACCAGCGCAGCGACGATGCAATGGCCGGTTTCGCGGAACTCGGTGGCGATGTGGTACTGAAGCCGCTGTTCGGCTCGGAAGGCCGCGGAATGTGCCGCATCACGGACACCGAAACCGCGTGGCGCACCTTCCGCGTACTGGAGCAAACGGGTCAGGTGATCTACCTCCAGAGATTCGTGCGACACCCGGGCTGGGATCTACGGGCGTTCGTGATTGGTGGGCGCGTGACCGCCGCGATGCGCCGCACCGCGGGCACGGACTGGCGCACCAACGTTGCCCAGGGCGGCACCGCCGAGCGCGTGGAGCTCAGCGCGGAGGAAGAGGCACTCGCGGTGCGGGCTGCGGAAGCGGTCGGCTGCCCGGTCGCGGGCGTGGATCTACTCCCCGGACCGGGAGGCGCGATGTTCGTGATCGAAGTCAACGCCGTACCGGGTTGGAAGGCGCTCGCATCGGCGTGCGGCGTTGATGTCGCCAAGGAAGTGGTGCGGTTCCTGACACGGGAGTGGCGACCGTGATGCCGTACTGTGAGGTCGATCTTCTTGCGGAAGTTGCCTGCATCTGGGAAGTAAACGCGCGGAAAGCGGGGAACGTCTATCCCGGCGTGAGCTTTCGTGACGTGAGTGCGGTCGATTTCCTGATGAGCGCGGCGGCCGTCCGCACTGTCATGCGATCTCCCAGTTGCTCGACCACCGGCTGGCTGGTGAAGCGTGCGGTGGAAGAGACGCGCGCGGTCGTGGGCAGCAACACGAATCTTGGAATCGTTCTCCTTCTCGCCCCCCTCACAAATCCCCTTAGCCCGCCACATCCCCTTCGTCTTGCGGTATCCAACGAACTCAAAGAACTAACCGTTCAGGACACACAACAGGTCTACGAAGCCATTCGCATCGCAAACCCTGGCGGTCTGGGCGGCGCGCCGGAGCAAGACGTGCGTTCCGAACCCACGGTCACGCTCCTCGAAGCCATGAAACTTGCTGCGAATCGCGACATGATCGCGCGGCAGTACGCGAACGACTTTGCGGACGTGTTCGACTTCGGCGTGCCCGCTTTCACAACCGCCTTCGCCCAGTTCGGCTGCGTCGAAGCCGCCATCATCGATTCGCAACTCCGGTGGCTCGCACAATACCCCGATTCGCTCGTCGCCCGAAAAAAAGGCCCCGCGGTCGCAGAAGACGTACAGAAACGCGCCGCCGCGGTTCTCGAACTCGGCGGCATCGCCACGCCGGAGGGCCGGGCAGCGGGAGTTGCGCTCGACTGCTACCTTCGGAGCGACGGCAACACGCTGAACCCCGGAACAACGGCCGACCTGATCACCGCTTGCCTGTTCGTCGCGTTGCGGGAGAATATGGTGACTCCTTCCGCCCCGTTCCGCTGGCTCGTGAGCGATTGGCTGTAACGATGCCGACCGAGCGCTTCAAAGTTCGCGTTACCAAAGATCATCTGGTGTTCTGCTGCGGGCACTTTATCAGCTACCGCGGCCACCAGTGCGAGCGGCTCCACGGCCACAACTACCGCACCGCGGTCGAGGTCGAGGGCGCGCTGCAAGAGGACTACTACGTCTTCGACTTCATCGCCCTGAAGAAGCGCACGAAGGAAATCACCGACGAACTCGACCACCACATGCTCCTGGCGACGCGGAACCCGGTGATTTCTGTGGACGACACCCCCCAATGCGTGCGCGTGAAGTACGAGGACCGCGAGTGGCAGTTCCCGCGCGGCGACTGCATTCTCCTACCCATTGAGAACACAACGGCTGAACTGCTCGCCCGTTACATCGCCGGCCGGTTATGGGAATCGCTGCGCACCAACGAAGGGTTTACGCCCGAAGTGCTTCGGGTGGAGGTCGAAGAAGCGCCCGGGCAGTCCGCGACCGTGGAATGGCGTGTGTGACGCCTCGGGGGTTGGTCCGCTGCGACACCAATCTCCAACTTTCTCTAACCGCACTCTTGCGAAGCCCTCGCTCAACCGTCACAATCCGGCATCATGGAGTGACCGTGGAGCCACGCTTCGCGGCAACAGGTCGCGATCCACCGTGAATAGTAMCCCATCGCCCGCAACGTCTCTGCAACAGGCCGTGATACCCGCCGGCGCGGAGCGCCGGTCGGCTCTTTCTCCTCATGACTAACGGAGTGACACGGTCGGAACGGACGCCGCCGCGAACCTCGGTACGGGACCACCATTATGAACCGTCCGCTCGGCCGCCGCGATTTTCTCCACACCACCGCCGCCGTCACGGCCGCGGCGATGACCGGATCGTCCGTCTTCGCGGCCGACGACAAGAAGAAGCCGAAGCTCAAGAAGGCCGTCAAGTACGGCATGATTCAGCTCAAGGGCAGCCATCTGGAGCGGCTCGAACTCGCCAAGAAGTGCGGCTTCGCGGGCGTCGAGATCGATAGCCCCGGCACGGACAAGCTCGACGACCTCGCACGGGCGAGCAAGGAGTCGGGCGTCGCGGTCCACGGGGTCATCGATTCGGTCCACTGGAAGGACACACTCTCGAGCCCGGACGAGGCCGTCCGGGCGAAGGGGCTGGACGCACTCAAAGGCGCGCTGCAAGACGCCAAGACCGTGGGCGCGACCACGGTGCTGCTCGTGCCCGGCGTGGTGAACAAGGAAGTGAGCTACGACCAGTGCTGGGAGCGGTCGCGGGCCGAAGTGAAGAAGGCGCTCCCGCTGGCGGAGAAAGTGAAGGTGCCCATCGCCATCGAGGTGGTGTGGAACAACTTCATCACGAAGCCGGAACAACTCATCGAGTACGTGGACAGCTTCAAGAGCGAGTACGTCGGCGCGTACTTCGATTGCTCCAACATGATCAAGTACGGCGTGCCGCCCGCGGAGTGGATCCGGAAGCTGGGCAAGCGGATGCTGAAGTTCGACTTCAAGGGCTACAGCAAGACGAAGCAGTGGGTCGCCATCGGTGAGGGCGACGAGGACTGGCCCGAGATCCTGAAGGCGCTCGCGGAGATCGGCTACGACGGCTTCGCAACGGCCGAGGTCGGCGGCGGAGGCGAAGAGTACCTGAAGAAGCTCTCGGCGGTGATGGATAAGATCCTGGGGKTGTAAATCGCCCCGAAGACACAGGGCTTCCGCCCTGTGCTACGCAAGTCGGCCCCTCCGGGGCGAAGAGACTCAGGTCTTTCTTCGCCCCGGAGGGGCCGACTTGCGTAGCACAGGGCGGAAGCCCTGTGTTTTTATTTGCTCACGCCCGCGGCGGGAGCTTCCACAAACCGGGGACTGGGGCGCGGGTCGCGTCCATCGACTTGTCCAGCGCGAAGCCCTTCGGCATCGTGTCCTCGGAGGACGCCAGGGCGTCGTCCCACCGCAGCGTCTTGCAGGCGTAGCTCGCGTTACGACCGAGAATGGCCGTGAACGTCGAATCCGTCACCTGCTTCAGTTCGTTCAGCGGGGCACCGGCCCGGATGCTGTTGAGCAGGTCGATGTGCTCCTGAACGTAGGCATGGATCTGGGGATCGTCCGCACCGGACTGCTTCTTGTTGATCTCGTACCCGCCGTCCCGGGTGTGGCACGTGCCGGTCGCCCCGTACACCGTCTCGGACACGTCCGAGTCGCCGGGGATGTGGCGGCAGTAGCTGGAGAGCTTCAAGCCGTTCTTGTACTCGTACTCGACCGCGAAGTGGTCCCAGATCTGCCCGACCTCTTTGGGATCGCCCGCGGGCCCGAGCGCCCGGCCGCCGAAGCCCACGGCCTTCACCGGGTGGTCCTTCATCACCCAGTTGATGACGTCCAGGTTGTGGACGTGCTGCTCGACAATGTGGTCGCCGCACAGCCACAGGTAGTGGTACCAGTTGACCAGTTGGTAGGTGCTATCGGCCATGCCGGCGGGCCGCTTGTTGAACCACGGGCGGACGCCGTTCCACGAGCACCGGGCGGCGCGGATCTCGCCGATCGCACCGTCGTGGATCTGCTTGATCGTCTCGATATAGCCCTTCTGGTGCCGCCGCTGCGTGCCGGCGACGATCGCGATGTTCTTCTTCTTCGACTCGTCAACGAGCGAGTAGCACTTGCGGGCACCGGTCGCGTCCACGGCGACGGGCTTTTCACAGAAGATGTTCTTCCCGGCCTTCACCGCGGCCTCGAGGTGGTACGGGCGGAAGCCCGGCGGCGTGGCGAGGATGACGAGGTTCACGTCGGTGCCGAGCAACTTCTCGTACGCGTCCAGCCCGCCGAACGTCGTCTCCGGCGTGACTTTCACCTGCTTGGTGAACGGTCCGTAATCCTCGCTCTTGGAGTTGGCGAACGTCTGCGCCGCGTTCTCGGCGCGGTCTTTGAACACGTCGGCGACCGCGACGATTTCCAGCTTCGGGTTCGAGCCGTTGATCTTCGCCTCGGCCCGGAGGATGTCCTTGACGGCACCTTTGCCGCGACCGCCGCAGCCAATGAGGCCCACCCGGATCGTCTCGTTGCCGGCCGCGAACGCGCCGGCCGCAAGGGTGTTCGCCACCGCGACACCGCCCATTACGGCGGTCGTCTTCAGGAAATCACGACGGTTCGACATAGGGAGAGCCTCCAGTAAGAACGCGAAACATTGGAGTTCGGAACCGGGCAGGAAACGAGCGAACGGGAGCGCGCGAGGCGCGGGTCCGGAGCGGTGCGAGCGGACCCGCGCCCGCACTTCGATCACTCGCTCTTCTTCACAACTTTCGGCCTCAGCCCGACGAGCTCGGGCTGTTCGTCTTCGGCGAGCACGACGCGGAACCCGATCACGTCCATCCGGGTGAGCCACCAGATGCTCTGGGGCTCTTGCGGGTCCCACTTCATCCACGTCTTTTCGGACGCGCGGCGGGCGGCACTGCGGAGTTTTTCGGCCTTATCCGCCCACGAGCCCCCGCGGACCACGTGCGCCCACTTCTTGTCGGTCGGCACGGTCACCGGGCGGATGCTGAGCGGGTTCTTGGCGAACTTCGTGTACGCCTCGGGATCGTACTGGTCGAGCGTCCATTCCGAAACGTTGCCGTACATGTCGTACAGGCCGAACGGGTTGGGCTTCTTCGTACCGACCTTGTGTGTGGTGCCCTTCGGGTGATCGTCGTCGGGAGAGTTTTCCTTGAACCAGGCGTACTCGTCCAGCTTCGCCGGGTCGTCGCCGAAGAAGTACGCCCCGTCCTTCCCGGCGCGAGCCGCGTACTCCCACTCGGCTTCGGTCGGGAGCCGGTACGCGCGACCGGTCTTCTTGCGGAGCCACTCGCAGTACATCATGGCCGCGTGGTGCGTCATGCACAGCGCCGGGTGCCCCTCGCGCTCGTGCCCGTAGGTCGCGTCCACGAACGTGTTGGTCGGCCGGGTGATGGCGTCCGGGCCGAACTTTTTCGCGGCCGTGTCATCGGCCTTCAAGAACCCCTCGTCGAACCAGAACGCGTCGAACTCGTCCCACGTGACCTCGTACTTGCCCATCCAGAAGCCGCCGACTTTCACCTTGTGGCGCGGTCCCTCGTTGGCGTCCCGGCCGGGTTCGGCGTCCGGGCTGCCCATCATGAACTCGCCACCGGGCACCCACACCATGTCGAACTTCGTCGCGAGATCGACCCTTCGTGTCTTCGGCGGGTCGCTGTCGGGATCGGTCACCTCGGTCTTGAAGGCGGTCGTTTTCTCGGTGTAATCCTTCCGCTCCAATTTGGGGGGKGTTGGTGGATCGGCCGCCTTGTTCGTGGGCTTGTCCTCGGGGCGCGCCACCGCGACCGTGCCGAGCGTGATCAAAGAAAGAAGCAAAATGCCGGTGGTGTAATGACGTGCCATGTCTGCTAGATTCTCCGATAGAAGCGCCGCTGTCAACGGGCGGGGGAGAGTAAATGACCTACTACGGCCTGCTGCTCGCCGGGTTCTGCCATCTTACTCCGGTGACGGCACTTTCAAGACCTGCCCCCCCAACCCCCCTCCCTTCAGGGAGGGGGGAAGAAGAAAGACAACCCACCCCCAGCCACTCCCTGAAGGGAGGGGAGCCAGACCTACGGAACTCCCGCACGGCCGGAGAGTCGAAGGGAGCTCCGCGCGCGTTCTCCCCCTTCCCTTCAGGGAGGGGGGCCGGGGGGATCAGTCCTTCCCGCTTCGAGTTCGAATCGAAGCACATGGGCACGACGTTCCGCATCACCCTCTACGCGACCGATCGACCGACCGCGAAGAGGGCCGCGGACGCCGCGTTCGCCCGGATCGCGGAACTCGACGGCGTCATGAGCGACTACAAAAAAGACAGTGAGCTGATGCGCCTGTGCCGGGCGTTCGCGACCGAAGTCGCCGCTCCGGTCAAAGTGAGCGACGACCTCTTCTTCGTGTTGCACAAGGCCGAAGAGCTGTCGACCCAAGCAGACGGTGCGTTCGATGTCACGGTCGGTCCGGTGGTTCAACTGTGGCGGCTCGCCCGCCGCACACAGGAACTACCCGACCCCAAGGAGTTCGCCCGCGCCCGCGAACGCGTCGGCTACAAAAAAGTGAAGCTCGACCCGCAGAAAAAGACGGTGCAGCTCCTCACCCCCGGAATGCAACTCGATCTCGGTGGCATCGCCAAGGGTTACGCGGCGGACGAAGCACTCAAGCGGCTCCGCGACACGTTCGCTATCCCGCAGGCGCTCGTGGCCGCGTCCGGCGACATCCGGTGCGGCGATCCGCCCCCGGGCGCCGACGGATGGAAGGTGGAGATCGCCCCCATCGCGAAGAGTCAAAAGCCCCGAACACTCACCCTCGCGAACGCGGCGGTCTCGACTTCGGGTGACCTCGAACAGTTCGTGGAGATCAAGGGCGTCCGGTATTCTCACGTCCTCGATCCGAAGACCGGGCTCGGTTTGACCGGTCGGCGGAGCGTGACCGTCATTGCCCCCAACGGCATCACCGCCGACAGCATGACGAAAGCCGTGAGCGTGCTGCCCCGCGAACGGGCGCTCGAACTGGTGGAGGAGACGCAGGGCGCGGCCGCGTACATCGTGATTCTGGACAAGGACGAAAAGCCCGTGACGACGGCGAGCAAGCGGTTCCCGAAAGAATGAGAGCGCGGCGCACCATTCGCCACCGCGGGCTCGCCGCTCAAAAGCGGTGGGCGAACGCCGCGCCGGTTACCAACCCCAGAGGTGCCCCGTGGACGAGCTGATCAAGACCGTGAGTGAAAAGGCCGGGATCAACCCCGAGCAGGCGAAATCGGCCGTGTCCAGCGTGGTGGAGTTCATCAAAGGCAAATTGCCGCTGGTCGGCGAACAGGTTCAAGGGTTGATCGCCGGAAACGGCGAAGGCGGGAGCCCGTTGACCAGCGCCGCCGATGCCCTGAAGAAAAAGTTCGGCTTCTGAGCGGTGCCGCTAACATCAACCGGCGGAAAGCAGGCTAAAAACGGAGCACGGCCTGCACCGAGACAATATCTTACTATTTCTCATAATTCACTCGCCGGGATTACTTTTTCGCTCGGAAAAACGAATCCTCGGGAACTTTCCGCGCAGCATTCGGTACTAAGGTCTGATAAGTACAACGTATCCCTCATTGGCCGTACCGGTTTTGTCGAGTAACGTTCGGTCGTTGACCCGATTTATCCGCCCAAAGATTTCTGCCACGGGTGCGGCCGCAAACGGTCTGTGTGCGTGTTATTTAATCCGTCCAACGGATGGGTCGCCTTCATCCGGACCCCCGCGGCCGCTGCCCCGCGGGGGTTTTTCGTTTTCAGGCCGCGGCGCGGGTTCCGGACGTGCCCTCGTCCGCACGTTCCCGTCCGAGCACCTTGCGATAAACACCATAAGTGATGCGGGCACACGCGTCCCATGTGAACGCGGCCGCGTGCGCCGGACCGCGGCGGCGGTAGTCACTCAGGAACTCCGGATCGGTCGCGATCCGCACGAGCGCGGCGCGCCAGCCCGGCAGATCGTTCGCGTCGATCGTGAGCGCGTTTCGACCGACGACCTCGCGGACCGCATCGGCGGTCGACGTGACCGCCGCCGTGCCACACGCCATCGCCTCCACCGGCGGCATTCCGAACCCCTCGTAGAAGCTCGGATATAAGAGTGCGTCCGCACCCGCGTAGAGCGCGGGCAGGTCGTCGTCGGGCACATAACCGATGTGCAGCACGCCTTTGTGCCGCGCCTCCGAGTGGAACAACGCGCGTTCGCCTTCCGTCTTCCAGCCCCACCCGCCGGCCAACACGAGGGGACACGCTTCACGCAGCCCAACCGGGAGATCACAGAACGCACGGAGCAACGTTCCGATGTTCTTGCGCGGTTCGATGGTCCCCACATACAGCGTGTAACGCGACGGGAGACCGTGTTCCGCACGGACCGCCGCGACCGCATCGGCCGACTGCGGCCGGAACTGCGGCCCGACGCCGCACAGCATCGCGGTGACACGATCCGCCGACAGCCCCAAATGCCGGTGCGCTTCCGCCCGAACAGCTTCCGTACCGACAATGACGTGATCGGCCCGCGCGAGGCCGCTGGTGTAAGCGCGCTCATGGGCCTTGACCCGCTCGGCCGGGTGCCACTGCGGAAACAGCAAAACCGACAGATCGAAGACCGTAACGACGACCGGAAGACCGGTCCGGAACGGAACGAAGTTCGGCTCGTGGTAAAGGTCGAMCCCGCCGACCCGTGCGGCGGCCTGGAAGTGTGTCGCGTACCCGGTTTTCGCGATCGAACCGATCGCGCTGCGGACGAGTTGCTTGAGCCGGCTGGGGGGGCGCTTGCCGGCGGGCGCCGCCGGAACCCGAGTTGGGGGCCTGAACACGCGGCCCGCGAGGCGCGCGACCCCGGCCCCGGGGT